>Ga0209188_1001227_pt1 | contig 21354 bp, 20 predicted proteins | sample C_130625_EF_Meta_FD_187307 | JGI IMG/M metagenome (GOLD analysis project Ga0209188, IMG submission 187307) | Freshwater microbial communities from Lake Croche, Canada to study carbon cycling - C_130625_EF_MetaG (SPAdes) (version 2) | ecosystem: Environmental > Aquatic > Freshwater > Lake... | reverse complement strand
AATAAAAGTAAAAACATACTCCAAATTTCCGCTTTTCCCGTCTTAGATGGGGGGAAGATGTGACTAGCTACAAATATGACAATAGTTTTTATAATACGATGGTATCACATGGTGGATTTACTTTCCATATATTAAAATAGTTCATAAACTATAATTATAATTACTTTTTGTTAAAACGTTCTTTGAATAACTGCTTAAACCGATTTTCAATACTTGTTAATTCAACATCGGCTGTTATTGTTTCAAGTTGCCTACTAATATATTTGCTATCTTTTACTCCTTTCATAGAACAAACTGTATTATGCCTAGAGGCATTCAACCTACTTTTCAAAAACGTTCCACATTCAACACATTCCATCGGGTATTTAGAACCATAGTTACTGCGATTACTATTACCTACGAGTTGTAAGAAAATAAAATAAATTAAACAAGTTGTTTCTTGCAAGTTGAGCAAGTAGCACAATCCAAGTCAACGGCTTCCATCTTGCCGTCGTTAATAACTAGTACAATACCGGATGTCTGAATCGCCGGGTACTTCGCAATCAGAAAATCTTGAACTGAAAGAGTCCCAGCAAGTAGATCTTTATTCAATGACTTAGCTTTCCGTTTACCAGTGATGACTTCACCGATAGAGCCGCCGGATAGACTTTGGAGACCATCCTCATCACAATCACCATCATCATCACCATCAAAATCACCATCCTGTTCGTCCATGTCAACTACAGCTTCTGTAGCTGCGGAAGCTGCTGCAAATGCTGCCGTTGAGAGGTCGCCAGTAATTGAGGCTATTTTGTCTTGAACCCCGCTACGGTCCATCAATGCCTTTTTCTTGATCTCTTTTGCTATGATAGGTGGGTACGAACGAGACGGTGTACCTGGTAAGCCGATGGCTTCAAAGACATCTCTTCTCAGATTAGCCATTTTAGTGACCAAACGATTTCTTCCCAGTTTTAGCTGATTGTACTGGTCTAATTCAATCTTCAACTTTTTGGTGTTGATGAAATCATTTAACAGCTTATCTGTTTGACAGTTAAAGTACAGATCAAATGGGCTTATGAAGCCACAACCGTATGATTGTTGGATTCTAAATTTGGAAATGTCTTCAAGATCCGTGCTAAGCTGCTCAGCCAGATGAAGTAGAGTCGCCTTTTTCAAAGGAGTGTTATTCCAAACAGCTTCATACGTCGTATCTTCAATATCTGGAACCCAGCCGTTTGCAACCCATGAAGCATACAATAATTTAGAAGTATCTTCAAACTCTTCCCTGCCTTTCATAATCGTCTTACAGTAGCTTAATTGTTGTGGAGTAAAAGCAATCTCTGACATGGACATAATTTGTATAATTTTGTTTATTTAATAAAAATTAAATAAAAACCATTAAAAGGAGGGAGATCTTTAAAAGGCAATTTCTGATCTGCAAAATAATGATCAAAACAAGTACGATGATACATTTTCGTTTTTTTTTACACGAAATTGTATCAAAATGTCCACAGTATGTACGTAGAAAAGGGGGGCGGTACGACAGTTTTTTTAGGGGTAGGGTCTGGGGCGGATGGGTGGGTGAAGGGAGCCCCAGTTATGTTCCGTGACGGAGAAATTTTTGTAAATGGCTGAGTGAGAGTCATTTTCTATAGGATAATGGTGTGTTTTTCAAAAATAATTTTGTAAATCTGGAGTGAAAAAAAAGGTCAAAAAAAAGGATTTTCTACCTGATATAAATGCGTTTTGTAATTTCTAATCTATATTATAAGACATACATGAACCAGTATTATGAAAAAAACAGGGAAAAAATAATTGAACATTCTATTAACTATTATAAAGAAAATAGAAGGGACATTAGATTAAAGCAAAATTTTTACTTTAAAAATATTTACTATCCATCAAAGAGACTTGAGAGGAAACCAAGAAAACCAAGAGAACCAGACCGTATAGTTGAGATAAAACAAAATGTAACAGTTACATTTTAAACTTTAAACTGCCTTGTCTTCTCTTCTTCTGATATATCATCATTACTTTCCAAATCCACACGGCGATGAATATGGACACCACAACAAGAAATTTCATCACATTTACTGGATGCCATTTTTTTAATCACTAGACCTAAGACGCCTGCCGCTGTTGCTAATACCGTCATCCAGAAAACTTCACTTAATTCAGTCATATATCATAACTGAGATTATAATTCAATATGTTTGTCTTTTAGTTGTTGATATGAGTGAGCTATATGTTTTTTATTGGTATGCTTTAATTTGTGGGTATGGTCAGCATACTTTGTGATGATATCACCTTCAACGCCATAATGTTTATATGCCATTGACTTAATTTTATGTCTGTGAGGTGGTCCATTTAAACCGGTGACACGATCTTGTTTTTCTGATGCTATACTGTTGATAGCGTGACCAAGTGAATGACCTACTAGGTGAACACGATGCTTAAGTTTTGATCTAACATTTTCCAATGCATTTTTTGTTTTTTTATATCTTTGTAGATTTTTAATATTTCCAAGCATCAATTCCATATCAACTCCTACATCACTCGGATTAAATGGGTTCGTGCCTTTAGTACTGATAATAGTATGTTTTCTTGGGTATCTATGATAAACTTGTGTCTCGTGGTCACTCATAGATCTATCATAAATATAGCCATGCGGGTTAAATCCATATTGTTGAGGAGTATATGAATTTTCTATGACATTAAAAAGATCTAATTTTGGTTTTGGGTGAATAGATAACTTATGATTATGTTTAGGTATTTCTTCAATCATAATATCAACTGTTGGACGGTGATGTTGCATATATATAATAAACTAGAAAAATTAATTTATACTTTATTATAATGAAAATAAAAATAAAGAATAATCCAAAATTAAAATTATTAGTACCAGAGTTTGTATGTGATCATAACCCAATAGGCGAACATCTGAACAAATATGATATGCTAAAACATTTGAATTCTTTTAGTTGTACTGCCATCATAGGAAAACCAGGTAGTGGTAAGACATCTTTACTAGTATCATTTCTCACTGGTAAAAAAAAAGATAAAGTGTTTCGTAAATGCTTTGATCATATTTTATTAGTCATGCCTGAGTCATCACGTAAATCTATGAAGAAAAATATCTTTGAGAAACACGTTGAAGATAAAATGTTTGAAGAATTAAATCCTAGTACTATGAGTAGTATATATAATAAGTTGCTTCATTCTACTGAAGAAAAAGAAACCACATTATTAATATTAGATGATATAGGTGCATCGCTAAAGAATAATGATATTCAACAGACTATGCGCAAAATCATTTTCAATCGTAGGCATTTAAAAGTACATATAGTTATGTTACTACAAAGTTTTACATCGTGTCCTTTAACTATAAGAAAATTATTTACTAATGTTTTCATGTTCAAGCCATCTAAAAAAGAGTTTGAAGTTTTGTTTTCAGAGCTATTTGAACAAAAGAAAGATTATGCACTAGATATAATGCAGTACGTATACAGAGAACCGCATGACTGTCTCATGCTTAACGTTGATAGTCAACGTATGTATAAAAACTTTGATGAAATATTAATTAAATCACCAGATGATAATTCAGATTCAGATGAAGAATAAAAATCTAACTTAATATATATGCCAAAATCTCATATTAAAAACTCTAATAAAAATGTTATAAACATCCATATTCATGAGAAAAAACAAAAAAAGAAAAGGAAACATAAGCACCATAAAAGGCGAGAACATGAAGGCGTTTCTAGTTACTATCCGGTGCAGCCAACTCATGCACCATATATACCACCTAGTGCATATTTATTCAATAATGATAGACCAGATAATAATCAATCATTATTAAATATGATAGACGCTAGACTGAAACGATTTGAAAATAGCCATGAACCTAAGTCATCCAATCTTACTAATCAAGTTACTCAAGAACATGAGAACACATTTATGACTAATGAAGAAGGCGATGTAATACCAACTGATGGTTCATTTTTTGCAAATATACATGTGAAACGTCACAATGGTCAAGATCATTATTTATTCAATAAAGTAGAACCGACTTTAGAAAACCAAGTCAAGGCAGTTGGTGAAGATGAAGTTATAATACCAGTGCCAGTTGAGGAAACATTTGAAACGCCAAAGAAGACTTCACTTAGAGGTGACATTGCCTTTGGTGATCAGACACCACAAGTTGGTGATGTATATGATATGGATGAGCAAGTACCAACCACGTCTAATCCATTATTTGATATAGCTGGTGGTGTTGTTGGTACGGCATCTGATGCATATTTTGGTTTACCATCTGGAACATCATCCAAAGTTGGTAGTTACTTTTTAGGTGGTAGTTCAGATAAAAGCAAAGCTATTGATAAATATGAAGAAAGCTTAGCACAAGCAAACACAGATAAAAGTAAAGTAGAACTATATAAAGAACTAGTATCATCATTTAATGAATTTCCAGATGACAAAGTTACTGATTCCGAATGGGCTTCTCTAAAACAACTGGCTAAAGATGTAGGTTATGATATGAAAAAACTAAGTAATAAAAGACAAAGAAAAGAATTGATGTTAAAAAAACTAAACTCATCTCCATTAAAAAAACTTGTAGCTGACTACGATGCAAAACAAGCAGATAAAATAAAAACAATTGAAGAAGAAAAGAATCAACGTATAGGACCTTCAAATAAAGTAGAAGTACATACATTAAACGTTCCACAAAATATGCCAACTAATAGTATTAAAAGAACATCAAAAAAAGCAGAATCTAATTCAGATTCTGGTTTATCTATTGGTAATATAATTTCAGGTGTTACCGCTGTTGGTGGTGCTGGTTTAGTAGCTACAGGAATGGCTTACAAAGATTCAATTACATCTACAATGACATCATTACTTGACAATCATAGAAATCCAACAGGAGGAGCAAGAGCAGCAGCGCAAAGGCAAGCAGCTATAAACCAAGGACAATCAGAAACATCAATCACTTCACCAGATGGACGAGTAGTAGATATAGAAAAAGTAGGATCAAAAAGGGTTTCTAAAAAAAAGGGGACTTTAACTTTTGAAGATTTTTCAGGACAACAGTTATTCACTGATACACATGGAGCACTTTAAACAAATATACCCGCGGGAGGAGGAGCAAAGCCACCACCACCTCTACGCCCATTTTTATGTTCACCATTATTAATAATGATTACATTCTTTTTATCGCTTTCATCATCTGATTCAGATAAATAGATAACTTTCTTTTTCTTTTGTTTAGGTTTCTTTTTAACTATTATTTCTTCTTCACTTGATTCAGATTCTGTATCATACTTTTTGATTTCTAGTTCTTGTTTCTTTTTTATCTTAGCTTCTTTTTTGGCTTTCTTTTCATCTATTAGTTTTTGTATCTTGGCATCTTCTTTGGCTTTTAATTCTTTTCTTAACTCAACATTTTCACGTCTCTTGGCTAAAGCTTTGGCAAAACTTTCCTTTTGTTTTTCAGTTTGTTGTCTCTTTGGTTTTTCCAACTTACTAACTTTTTCTTCTTTCTTCTCTTTCTTTTCTTTAACTACTATTTCTTCTTCTGATGAACTAGATGATGAATCACTTTCGTATTCTTCGGTCTTTTCCAATACTACTTTTTTTGGCATATATAATATAATCTAGATATTTTTTTCTAGATAATAATATATATAAAAATGTCTGAAATTGAAGTTGATTTTAGTGAGTTCAGATGGTGTAACGCTAGTGCATTAGATGAGCTGGAACAAACTACAGAAATCGTTGAGGTACTAGGTTATGAACAGTTCTTAAAATTACCAGTAAGTGAAGAATACGAGAAGAACAAACAAATGAGAGAAGATAGAATAAAAAAAGATATTGAAGAAGCCAAAGCACGTGAATTACAGTCTGAGAATAATCCACCATCAGAAAAATAAAATATCTACATTAATAATAATGGATGATATTGATTTATTATATACTAACCAAGAGAACTTTATAATAGTTCTAGATTCAAGAAACGCCACAAAATATAAAAACGGTCCCTTTAATAGTAGTATTGAATTTGACCTTAGAGAGCCCATCAAATTGAATCATAGATCTATAGTCATGAAATGTTCTTTATTAAATTTCACATGTCCTAATTCAATTTATATACTAAATGAATATAACAGCACAATAAAATATACATTATCTGGATTTCCACAAAATGCCATTGTGTTTCCATATGGTAACTATAACGCATTGACATTCATGACCATGTTTAAAAATACAATGCCCACGGGTTTTAATATAACATTTAATCAAGTTACTAATATTTTTACCGTTACTTATACATCTAATTTTTCATTTGATTCTGGTTCAACGGTCTATGAGGTGATGGGATTTAATAATAATATAAGTAATGCATCAACTAATAATAGTCTAGTTATGCCATTTACATGTAACTTTAATGGTTTACAAAGTTTTAATATACATTTTTCATCTATAAATACAAATAATATAGATTCATTAACAAAAACAAATTCATCAATTATACAGTCTGTACAAATTCCAATTAATTGTAACCAAATACTATTTCAAAAGACAAATGAATTTAATTTTGTTGTTGCACAAGATATGATAGATGATATAAAAATAGAATTAAAAGATGATCTAGGAAATTTAATTAATTTAAATAATAATCATTTTAATTTAACTTTAGAATTTTCAGTTATAAAAGATATAAATAGATTTAGAGATATGCATAACTTTCATCACATAATGAAATATGGAAATTTTTATTATTAAGTATAAATTTATTTTCTACTTAATAATATATATAATAATGTCTACCGATACTAGTACTTTACTACCAAATCGCGTTGGAGTTAGTGATTCAAATCTTTATAATTTAAAACCATCTTGTGCAAAAGCCAGAACATACAGAGCATCAATTCCAGCAGCTAACGCACAAACTTTTGCATCCGGTTCACAAATTATTTGCTACCTTCCAGCAAATCGCAGAAACACATATTTAGATGCACACAACAGCTACATGCGTGTCAGTGTTAAGAATAACGATGCCACTACCGGTAATAACATTTGCTTTGATCATAGTGGGTATTCTATTTTCAATAGATTTGATGTATACCACGGAGGCAACTTACTTGAATCCATTCAAAATGCAAATACTCTGATGTCATACGTCTTAGATATGCAACTTAATCAATCTGATAGAATTGGTTTAAGTACCAATTATGGTTTTGATCCTTCTATTAATAGAGCTGGGGCAAGTATTGGACCTAGTGGTGTATACACTTGTTGCCTTCCTCTTCCATCTGGTGTGTTTGGTATGTTTACTGATAAATCAATGGTTCCAGTTTGCAGATTAAACGATGATATCAGATGGGAAATTACATTAGAAAATTCTAACGCTGGTATGTTCAATGTTAAAACAACTTCTAGTAATTGGTCTGTAATTTCTTTTGAATTAGAACTAGTATTTATTGAATTATCTGATGAAGGTGAACAAATAGTACAATCTGTTTCACCAGTCAGTGATCCATTATTTTTACACGGAACTTCATTCAGACATTTCGTTAGTAATTATGCACAAAATACTGCTGGTCAATCATCTTTATTAGTTCCTGCAAGATTTTCATCTATTAAACAATTGGCTGTTCTTCCAAGAGCTAACACAACTACTGTTACTGCAAACTTACCAAGTACCTCGTCAAGAATATGCCCTAATTGGGATACTATCAATTGGCGTATTGGATCTGCCATTGTACCTTCTAAAGTCGTTACACTTAAAAACGCAAATACAACTGGCGGAGGTGCTGAAGGATTTTGTGAACTACTTCGTGCTTGGCATCAACTAAATACAAGAGAAGGTTCAACAACTTTATCAAACTCTAATTATACCGTTGCCGATACCGCATATGCTAACGGTTTTACCGCTGGAGCTACTACTGCAATTACTGGTGGAGCTGCAACCGCTGCTGCTTGTGGCAATGGATTTGCCTATGCCCAAGAACTTGAAATTTACTCTAATAAATCATCAGTACTTTGCCAAGGTCTCAATACATTAGGTCAAAACATCTTCTTTGAAACATCATCATCTACTGCAAACTCAACTGACTCTTATACTATTAATTTCTTTGCATGGTATGATCACATTGTTATAATTGATCCAAGTACTGGTATTATGTCTGTTAGACTATAAATAAAAATAAAAATATCTAGGTTAATATATATAATGTTATTCGGTCATAAACTTGATAGTAACTTTTCACGCATTGGACAAAAAATGAAAAGTCCTAGTAAAATAGGACATAAAAAAGGAAAAGTAGGTAATTCTCATTATAATTACGAAGCTGAACAAAAACAAAGAGAAAAAGAAGAGAAAAAACAAAATCATAGTTATTTAGAAAGATTTTAAATTAATTAATTTTATTATAAACTTAATTAATTAAAAACAACATCATTATCTAATGGTACAAATTCAATTAGCATAGTATACGGGGTGCAATCTACAGCAACAGTTGAACCACTTGTATTAGTATCATATAATAAATTAGGTGCAACAGTGTTAGCAGGGTTAACAATTTGAACAGTTATGATATTACTTTCAGGTCTTGAAATACTTTTAGGTGGATTCCATGTATAATAACAACTAAATGTATTAGATGCGCTTGTAGTAGTTTGAATATCTCGTTGAACCATACCTAATAATAATGAGCCTCCTTTATTACCAGTATCATATGTAAAACTACGACAACCAAAGTTAATGAATATCTTTGCAGCAGAATATGTTAATGTACTACCCGCAGTATCTTTATAATTTCCGCCAGTAGATTGAAAATTAAACCATACTTTATACTGTGTATATTCTCTAGGTAAAAAATTAGCCCAATCTATGGTAAATGTGGCATTATTTCTACCTGAATAACCAGTTGGAATACTAGGAGATGAATATTGATTAACATATGGTGATGTTAAGCCAGTTCCAACGCTTAGAGTTTGTGATGCAATTGTTTGAGAAATATTTAAAGTATAAGGTGAAGATGTTCCACTTACAATATAACATGGTGTAACCCCAGAACCACTTATAACTGAACCAGGTCCTAGAGTTACCCCAGTTGGTTGAACTGTAACAGCTAATTGATTACTAGCAATAGAACCAGTAAAGTTTGTCAAGGATACAACATATGTTGCATTTGTGGGAGTATAAGCGTTATTACGATCTTCAGAATTTAATGTTAATACATATGTTTTTTTCTCCATAATATATATTATACGCTAGAAATAAAATCTAGATTAATTTATAATGATTTCTAAAAACTTATCTGGTATAGGTACCATTTATTCAGATTATGAATATAATACGAAGGATATAAGTTCAAATAAAATGTATTCAACGTATGTTATAACAGATACTTTAAATAATATTCCTAAAGAAACAATCGCCTTCTTAGATGGAACTACCGCAAATATTCAACATCAATTAGATTATTTATACGGAACACACTCAGGAGGAGGACAAACAGGACCAGCAGGGCATAGCGTATATTTTGATAATCCAGATATAATCACATTACCAGCCAATTCAATGGCAACAGTCACTGATGTTACAAGTGAAAATGCGGATGGTTCAGTTACAAATCATCATCTAACATTTTCAATTCCAAGAGGACAAGATGGTGTAGGATCAACAGGAGCAACAGGACCACAAGGACCAGCAGGACCACAAGGACCAGCAGGACCAACAGGAAGTACAGGAGCCACAGGACCAGCGGGACCTCAAGGACCAGAAGGACCAGCAGGAAGTACAGGACCAGAAGGACCAGCAGGAAGTACAGGACCAGAAGGACCAGCAGGTTTAACAGGACCAACAGGACCAACAGGACCAACTGGTCAAGGTGTAGATATATCAGGTGTTAGTTTAATTTCATTGACACCATCTCAAACATCATATGTAACAGATGTAGTAACAACATCAAATAATATCCAACATCATGTATTAACCTTTGGTATACAACGAGGTATAGGAGCTTATCTAAATATTCAAACAAATATTAATTCTTTAAATGCAAATCAATCACCATATTGTAATACGGTTATAACCACTGATACAAATGGTGATAAACAATATAGTCTATCTTTCAATTTACCTAAACCCGCAGTTCAAACATTTTTAGTTAGTGGTACAAATACTATTGCTTATGGTAATAACGCATCAGTAGTATTAACAATATCAAGTGATATATCAGGAAATGTATCAAACAGTCTTCTATTTAATATTCCAAAAGGTGAACAAGGAATTGGTTATACTTATAGAGGTACGTTTTCTCTAGGTACTCAATATAATGTTAACGATGTTGTATATTATGCAAAATCATCTTATGTATGTATAAGCGGTAATAATAATTATTATCCATGTGATGATACAGGCGCAACTTTCGTTTTTATAACACCTTCCCAGTTGTCATCAATACATGTAGACACAAATTATTTATATTGGAAATACATGGCGCATGTAGGAGATAAAGGTATTCAAGGTGATCAAGGACCTAAAGGCGACGACGGTGATCCTCATAGTTTGGTTGGTTTAATCATTTCCGGTTTATCAGGTATTGCACTTGGTTATATGGTAAGTACACTAGCAGAATGGGCGAATGACTTAATGCAGGCTTTGGGCTTATCTAGCCCACCACCACCGACAGCCGAACAGCAATTACAAGCACTTGGACAACTGATAGCACATATGCAAGAAGAAATAGCTACATTGCAAGGGCAAATGACAACAGTTCAACAAGAGGTAGGAACATTGCAAGAAGAAATGACCGCAATACAGGGTGAGATGACAGCGGAACAAGCGAAAACCGAATATCAAAGTGTTGGCATTGGAACTTATAATTATTTCCCTGAAAACTATACAAGATTTAATTCTAGTTTGTATATTGGTTCTGACGGCATATTTACAACAGCCCCTAAAATTCATACAGATGGATGTATTGAATGTACTAAAATTAAACCCGCACAGAATAATTTATTAGTTGTAGATGGGAATCTGAAAGTAAATGGAAATATTACCGTAAAGGGTCAGTATACCCAATATTTTGTTTCAGGTGGTTCTTTTCAGTTTTAAAAAATATCTACTTTAATATATAGATGGATATAAACTCATACACAATTCCATGGTTAACCGATACCAATCAATATTTTGATGCTTCTAATAATACTTTATATGTAAATGTGAATAGACAGAAGGCAACATATTTTAATTCATTTGTTGATATTTCAGGCGGTGATCTAATCATAAGAGGTAATGGTAAAATATATAATAATCATTTATCAAATGTGCTTTCTACTTTAGCCACTAACACAGCCCTTTTAAGTTATTTAACAATTAGTTCATACACTTATACCATGCAAAGTTATCAACCTAATGGGAATTATTTAACAATTAGTTCATACACTTATAGAATGCAAAGTTATCAACCAATAGGAAGTTATTTGACTTTATCAGCATACACATATAATATTGCTGGTTATCAACCAATAGGGAGTTATTTGACTTCTGCGTCTTTAACACCTTATCAATTAGTATCAGGGATGAGTAGTTATTTAACAACTGCTAATGCTATAACATTGTATCAACCAAAAGGAACTTATTTGACATCAACTGATTTAACACCATATCAATTAACATCAGGGATGAGTAGTTATTTAACAACTGCTAATGCTATAACATTATATCAACCAAAAGGAACTTATTTAACTGCTACTGATTTAACACCATACCAATTAACATCAGGGATGAGTAGTTATTTAACAACTGCTAATGCTATAACATTATATCAACCAAAAGGAACTTATTTAACTGCTACTGATTTAACACCATACCAATTAACATCAGGGATGAGTAGTTATTTAACAACTGCTAATGCTATAACATTATATCAACCAAAAGGAACTTATTTAACTTCTACTGATCTAACACCATATACAACAACTACTAATTTAGCATCATTCGCTTTTACAGGTAATCCAACTATTACATCAGCGCAATTAGGGACAGTAGAAAATTCAAATAAAATTGCGACAACACAATGGGTTAAATCCGTAATTCCATTATCAGTTGATTTAACGCCATATCAATTAGTATCAGGGATGAGTAGTTATTTAACAACAAGTACAGCATCAACAACATATCAACCTATTGGGTCATACCTAACTGCTTCTGCATTAACATCATATCAATTAGTATCAGGGATGAGTAGTTATTTAACAACAAGTACAGCATCAACAACATATCAACCTATTGGGTCATATATAACTGCTTCTGCATTATCACCATATCAACTTAAATCAGATATGAGTAGTTATCTAACAACTAATAATGCTACGACATTGTATCAACCAAAAGGAAGTTATTTGACATCTGCTGATTTAACATCATATCAACTTAAAACAGATATGAGTACTTATTTAAAAATCAATGATGCTGCAAATACTTATCAACGTACTATAGATATGGTTAATTTTTTAACAACTAATAATGCTCAAAGTCTTTATCAACTTAAAACGAATATGAATGATTATTTATTAACCAGTACTGCCAGTTTATTTTATCTAACAAATGCTACAGCAACACAGACATATCAACCGATTGGTTCGTATGCAAGTGCTTATGATTTGCTAAATTATGCTCCATTGGCGAATCCAACATTTAGTGGTAATGTTGGTATTAATAATACAAATCCCCAGTATAAATTAGATGTAAGTGGAACTGCTAATATTACTGGTGCTTTAACATGTGGTAAAATAAATGCTTCAATCTCTGCTGATACTAATAATAACAATTTTACATTTTTTAATAGTAATAGTTCAGTTGCTACACAAATTGAAGTAGGAAAAAATGAAATCTACTCAGGTTGTAATGTTTTGGGGTGGGTATATAATAATAATAATCCTTACGGATTTTTAGGTTTATATGGAGTAGGTCCTACACAAATATGTATGGATAGTAATGGTGTATTAATTGGTCCAGTTGGAAAACCGCCAAATAGTGCAACGTATAAACTTCAGGTAGATGGGGCAACATATTTAAATGGTTCAGTAACTACAGGAAATAGCTCAATAAATGCTGGAACAGGTGCTTTAACTTGTGGGACTTTAAATTGTGCTACTAATTGTAAAATTATTGAAAATAGTGCTACAACAGGATTTAAATTAATGAATTCAGCATCAGGTTTATCTGCAACAGGATATGCATTATTACAAGATAATTTAGGTATTACAAGAATTAATTCTACTGGAACAGCATCAACAGGGTATGGAACATATTTTAATATTGATGATGTTACAAAAATGTATTTAAAATATGATGGTAATTTTGGTATTAATAATACAAATCCCCAGTATAAATTAGATGTTAATGGGACTGCTAATATAACAGGACAACTAAATACTACAACAATTAATAATAATGGTAATATATTTTTAGATGGTTTAACTGGTGGTGGGTGGTTACAATCTGAAACAAGAGGTATTGGTTATGCATCTTATGATAATACTGCAAGACTTTCTGGTGTAAATGGATTTAGCGGGATGGATATACAAAGTGTAAATGCCCCTTATCCAAATAATGGAAGTTATAGTCAAAATTTGCGGTTTTGGACACATCTTTTTGGTTCTGGATCAGGTATAACTCCAAGAATGTTTATTAGATATGATGGAAATATTGGTATAGGAACAATCACGCCGTCTTATAAATTAGATGTTAATGGAACAGCAAATATAACTGGGACAACAACATGTAATACTATAAATTGTAATAATGGGTATGTTTTGGAATTTGGTGTTGGTGCGACAAAAGAAGGAAATGCTGGTAAAATTGGGTATGGATATTTTGATAGTGGAGCATCATTAAATATTGTTGGTGCAGGAACATTGGCTGGTAATCGTTGTGTGAGAATATGGGATAATTTAGCAATTGGAACATCAGCAAACACGAATTATACTTTACAAGTTGGAGGAACAGCAAATATTACAGGTACTATAACAACTAATAATATTGATAATTATAATCTCAATTTAGGTATTAATACTTCTATTTTACCTATTATCCCAACATATCCTACTATCACATCAAATACTTATATTTATTCATCAGCAACAGCACCTTTTTTATATCAAAATGGAACTTATATTTTTAGTGGTTCTTCATTATATGCTACTGGTAATCAATTTTATTTTAGTGGGTTTAATGCTACTGGTTGGTCATCTCAAATAGGATATAATACTACAAATGGTACTTATACTGGAAACAAAGGAACAACAATAACAACACAAGCAATTTTATTAGGAGAATTTTTAGAAGTAAATTTACCTTATTCAACCAACTTAACAAAAATAACTTTTACCCATTATGGTATTAACTCATTACAAATATTAGGAAAAAATTCAACTGACTCTACAGCACCATATGTTTTAATTCAATCTGTCTCAATAAGTAATACCGCTTCATATGATCCTTCTAGTTACCCATATTATAATACTAATACTACGATTAATATCACAAATACTAATTACTATACTTATTATCGTTTTGTTGTTTCTTCATATGCTTCTCTCTCTCCAAGCGTTAATGCATTGAATTATGCAAACATAACAAATTTAAAATTTTATGGTAATATAAATGACCAATATGCATTACAATTAAAAGCAAATGATGGCGTTTCAGTAGTTGGTAGTATAACAACAACAGGTAATATAACAGCGACAGGTAATTTAACTTATCAACCAAGATATAAAAGTTCATGGACGGCAGTAAATCAATCAAGTGGTAATGTTGCTTTTAATTTACCTTTTACAATGGATTTTGAGAACTTACCAATTTATAAGGTTTTATATTGTGACGGAACAAGTGCAACACCAGCATTTGGAAACACTTATGATATAACAGGTTCTATAAAAAATTATGGTGGTAATACTGGAATGGTTATAAAATATACATTAGCAACTCAAGTTACAATCAATTTTAGTGTAAGTGCTATTGCTATATATGAAACAAGTTATTTTACATCTGGAAGAATAAGATTAATTTTATATTAATATCTAACTTATAATATATGGAAAATACTTTAGAAAATCCTATTGAAATTACAAAAACATATAAGATTGTTTCGTTTCGGTATGAGATTAATTATGTTGTCTTGTTTCGTTCTGCAAAAATTACTATTAATTTGATTGACGAAATGGGTGTAGGTCACAGACAAATTGATTATATAATAGAAGATGAAGAATACGCAAATTGGAAAGACGACGACCAATACATAATAGACTTGATTGTTAGTAAAATACCTGACTTAATAAAATGATTTTATAAATATTCAATTTGATTACATGCATGTATTGTAACATTATAATGACCTTCATATACTAAATCACCTAATTGATCACCCGTTTTAATATCTAATTCTTGGGTAGACCAAAAGCCATCAGTATGACATCTAACTAATAAATCATTATGTGGTATCATTATTTCTGACATTATACTTCTTGCTTTACCTAATAAAAATGGTTTGATTCTTGCAAAGCCTGTCATATATTGTTTATCCCTTTTAACAACTTCTATAATCGTTTCTCCATCATCAGTTGGTCTAATACTAATTGGTTTTGCATTTTTACCAATGTCAACATCTGGACCACAAACAAAGTTTTTAGTTTTCTTTTCACATAATGCACCCCAAAGAGTATTAATAATTTTTTTGGCTCTATCTATTTTTAATTTGTTTTTTAATTCAAAAGTGAAATCAATAAATTGACCAAATAGTTCAGTCCCTGTTAATAACTTATCTCTAGTCCATAATAATGAATTTGCCTCATTATTAATGATTAATTTTATTTCTAAGTTTAATTTTCTTGCATGATATATATCAATATGACTATACTTATTTTTTGGATTAAATCTAAATAATCTATCAATTTTACTATTAGATTTTTTAATGATACAACTATATATGCCGTATGTTAAAACTTCAGATAGTTCATTAATTTGACTAAATTCACCTTCATCAACTGGAAACAATTGTTTAGATTTCATAATAGATGGATACATACTCTTTTTGTCATATTTGTATATTGGTCCTGTATACTTGTCACTGAAAATGATTGCACCATGACTACATTGCGTGATCCAATCGGCTTCAAGTTGTTGTAGCTTTGGTGGATTCTTTATATACTTTGTATATGTATCAAACACATTTAAACAAGTAGTTTTAGTATTACCCGTTTTATATAAATTTATTTGCCCATTACTAGCTTCTTTCAATAAGTTAGCATCGTGAATAAATAAATCATATTCTTCTTTAAATGTTAATTTCTTGTCTGTTTTATCAACTAGTATATAAGGAGTTTTATGTTTATAAATATCATATTTTTCTTCTTTGGTTAGTAACCATTCTCTTTCACCATCGTATGCCATAAATGAATAAGAATCATATATAATAGGTTTCTTAGCTTTAAAAGAAATGTGGTTTTTATTTACTTTTGATACATTATCTTCTAATACTGTATAATGTTCATCGTCTAATAATAAGTTAATAATTTTGTTTGATTTAATTGGACTGATGTAAGTATGATCACCACTAACATTAATAGCATATGTTTTTAGTTTTTGTTCAATCAATGGAATCAGTTTGTAATCTACTTTATCAGATGCCCACAACTTTAAATACTTCTTTAATTCAATGGGTTCTTTCCATGGTAAGTTATTATGTAGTACCGTTTTCAAACAGTCATATAAACAATTATTCATATTACTATTACCTCCTCCACTTGGTGGATCTTCTAACATATAAATATAAATTTGACTAAAGTCATTTTGGTCATTTTCAATATCAGAATCGGCTGCATTATAAAGCCTAACTTTTTCTCCAAAGTTAGTAAAATAACCAGAGCGCCAACCCATATCATACTTTAGTCCAATAGCTATTTCACCTTTTGAACCAACCATCATACTACTTATTTTGTTTCCTAGCTTTTGTACCTCTTCTCTTGTGAACTTGCCTTTTAATCCAAATTGTAAAACCTCTTTCCCTTTGTATATTGCTTTGACTTCTGGACTAGCTTTTGTTTTTTGTTTGACAACAAAATTCTTATTTATTAACTTATGCTTATTGATGAGATCTACAACTCTATTTATTTTACTTTTATGATTCTTAAACAATGGTAAATTAAATGTATGGGTAGACCTATCAACTTCTTTAGAATAATTGAATGATGTTGGAGATAAATTTTTTAACTCTCTGACTTTCTTTCTTTGATTAACATCAATTTGTTTTAACTTTGATAGTGTGTTGACTTTATCATTGACTTGATTAACTTTCTCATTGAACTTTCTAAGTTCGGTGATACTACCTTTGATAGAATTGATATGCTTGGTAAATGTATCTAGAGATTTTTTATTCTTAACATTTTTTAAAAGTTTTTTATTGATTATATCAATTAGTTTAATATTTGATTTTGAAATATTACTCATTATAATAATATAGAAAATATATTTTTAAATATTTAAATTTTTAAATTAGTATTTAAAGATTTATATATTTTATTTTTTATTTATTCTTTCCAACTTGAAATTTCTTTTTCATCAAAATGGAAATACGATTTTAGTTCCTCGTATAAGTAGTTCTCGGGCATATACTTTTGTAATGCTTCATTTGAGGCTATGGTATGCCATTTCTTTTTATTTGCATCCCAACGACCTCCATTTTCTTTTACAAAGTCTTTTTCATCAAATGGTACATCTAAATATATTCTTCTGTACTTGTTGATGACTTCTGTTGGTGCCTCATCTTGATCATGATACCATTCTTTCTTTTTATTGTTCCATCTAATTCCAAAAGCGCTAAAACGTCTTGTTTCCCATGACTTTATACGAGAGTCCCATAATAAATATCGTTTGTATTGATCTTTCATTTCAAAAGGAATGTCAAGATAGTCAACAGTAGTATTTCCAGAACATAAAGTAATATTACTCATATATATTATACTATAGAAAATAAATTTTTAAACATTTTTATTTTTAAATATTTATTTAAAGAAATTTTTAAAGGTTTTTATTTTCTGGACTATGATATATATGAAAAGTATTTTAGCAAAATTAAGACCTAATAATAACTTAGATGAATTGAAATCACTATATAAAGTACCTGAACGAGAAAACGGCAATGATATGCCACATGTACAAGTTTTTAAAAGTGGTTTAATGGAACAGGCAGATCTATTGTATTTACCTGAAGATAAACTAGATAATAATAAAAAACTATTTTGGGAATCTGTAAAAGAATTCAAAGCCGCAGAAAAACAATTAAGTAATAATATACATAGATCATTTTTAGATACCGATGATAAAGTAGTATACATTATAACAGACGTTGTAAAACCATCTAAAATAAGCAAACATAAGAAAGGATTATATTACCAATATTATGATAAAGAAAAGTATGGTTTAGAAGCACCAACCAATGAATCTGATTATGAATATACAGAAGTCAATTTATTTTTAAATGCAAAATGGGTCAAGTGGAAAAGTAGATATAAAATTAAGCCATTACCCGAAGAAGATAATAGTGGTTATAAATATGCCCTTGTTGTTGTAGATGATCATGATAAGAAATGTGATGCAGTACCATTAAAAGAAAGATCACAAGAAGCTGTTTTAGAAGGGTTTAAAGAACTGTTTAGTCATGGTATATTAAAAAAACCCAAGTTACAATTAGAAATAGATCCTGGAAAAGAATTTGGAGGAATATTGAATAACTATTTTAAAGGCGTTCACATTAGACGGGGTTTAACTAATAGACATCGTCAACAATCATTAGTAGAATTTAAAAACCAAATTATTGGGAAGTTAATACATCAGTTACAAGCCCTAGATGAATTGAAAACTGGTCATACTAGTACTAGTTGGGTAAAAGAATTGCCAATGTTAATAAAAGAAATAAATGAAGTATATGTAAAACCAACAAATACACAATTATCAGATAATGTATTTCTTAGTAAAAAAAATAATGTTATTTTACCTAAAGGTACTAAAGTGAGATTATCATTAGACTATCCTATTGATGCAGCAAGTGATAAAAGAATAGATTCTAAATTTAGAGCTTCAGATATAAGATTTAGTAAAGAGATTCATAAAGTAAAAGAAATATTATTAAAACCCGGTTTCCCTCCAATGTATTTACTTGATAATGATGATAATGTCGCAAGAACTAAACAGCAACTTCAGCTGGTGGATCATCATGTATTCGTCTAATTGGATTATCACGAATTCTAAATTGTGAAAAAAGTATTTGGTTTGTTTTATGCATTTTTCTTGGTTCTAAACCAGTTGATTGTAGATAAATTTGTCTCAATGCATGATAGGTATAGTAAGGATAATCTTTTTGGATGTCTTTCAAACTGTTGTAATATTTTGTTGAAACGACTTGTTTATTGTCGCCAAGTAATTCAAATAATAATGTTTTCGCCATATATTAATATATAATAGAAATAAATTTTTAAATATTTAATTATAATTTTAATTATTTAAAGATTTTTATTTATCTAATCCTGATACTTTTTTGTTTTCATCCTCCTCCTCATCATCCTCTTCTTCTTCTTCCACGATGAATTTATAACCTCTCAATTCTAATGTTTTGTCTTTGTTTAATTTAAGACAACGCTTAAGAAATATATTAGACTCTAGTTTAGATATAAAGCCTTTATAATTGTATAACTTTTTCATCTTGACTTCCAAGTTTTTAAAGTATGATGACGCTTGAAAACTTGCAAAGACATTTTTTAATTTGATTCTATCTTTATCATTTGATGTTTTTTCATAAGATTCGTCAAGAAATTCTTTAATAATATCTGAAGCTTCTAAATAATCAACAGTTCTTTTACGAATATCTTTGGTGATAGGTAGTACACCACATGTGTTTGCATCTGTTTTAGTTTCAGAATATTGTTTATAATATTTGATTAAAATGTTGAAAAATATTTGCTTGAATTTATCTTTAAAATCTTTGCTTTTATAATATTGATTACCAACAAATTTATTTTCTTTTTCATCATCTGTTAATTGATCTAAAAAGGATTGTTCAACAAATGTAGATTTAAACAAACAAATAATTATTCGTCTTAGTAGTGCATCAGGTTGACTAATATTGTTTAATTTAGGTTTATCATTACATTCCATAACAAGAGTGCATTTTAAAAATGTTTGTGTGTTATTTGAATGATTAAGACGTGCATTAATTTCATCTGTTCCGGTTAAATCTTTAACAATTTCAACGTTTATAAATTCACTTGACTCAGGTTCTTTAGCAATTACAAATCTTTTGTTATTCATATTTGCAATTTCAGGATTTGAACCTTTCTTTTGTTGACCTAATAATACAGTACTAGGAAGAATATAAGAATAATTACCAAGTGTTTTACATGCTAACTCATTTAAAACGCCTTTACCATTTCCACCACCGCCAGATGCTATAACAAACTTTTCTAAATTTAAACCTTCTAATGCAGTACTTAGTATAGTCAAATACATTTTCTTTTCATCTTCATCAGGGAAAATTGTAGATATTAATTTTTCTAATTCTTTTTCTAATGCTTTATCTTCATCTAACTTATCTATATAGTCATAACCAGTAGTTAAACTAATATAGTCTTTGGGATTAGGCGTAATAAATTTATGCGTTCTTAGGTCATATACTTTATTATTGAAACAAAATAAGTAAGGGTTTTCATCAAACTTTATGTCATCATTAGTAATAGCATTTACAATATCTTTTACATATCTATCTCTAGCTTTTGAATCCACAAAACACCCAACAGCCTGTATATATTTTTCAAGTTTATCTAGTTCACGACATCGTTCATCCTCTTTTTTAATCTTGTAAACCTCTTTGTAAAATGAAGGGATTAATGATGAAAATGATTCATAATATTCTTGACCTATAAATAAATTTAATCTTGAATTCGTCTTACTGTCTTTCTGCCAATACACACCATTAAAAAAGTATAATTGTTCATTTACTTTAACAAACAAGTTAGAGTATACCATTGAAAAATGTTGAGCAACACGAATAGTAGACAGTCTTTCTGAGTAGTGAATTCCAGAATCTGAAATTTTTAGAGTATTTTTTTGTGATTTTTTCATATATAATATACTAGAAAATATATTTTTAAATATTTAAATTTTTTAATTTTATTTAAAGAATATAGGTTTTAATTAATGTTTTATAAAAGTAAATCCACCATGTGATACCATCGTATTATAAAAACTATTGTCATATTTGTAGCTAGTCACATCTTCCCCCCATCTAAGACGGGAAAAGCGGAAAT
>Ga0209188_1001226_pt1 | contig 21369 bp, 10 predicted proteins | sample C_130625_EF_Meta_FD_187307 | JGI IMG/M metagenome (GOLD analysis project Ga0209188, IMG submission 187307) | Freshwater microbial communities from Lake Croche, Canada to study carbon cycling - C_130625_EF_MetaG (SPAdes) (version 2) | ecosystem: Environmental > Aquatic > Freshwater > Lake... | reverse complement strand
TACTAGGACAGCTGTAATGAGTACAAATGGTAAAGTTGCAATTGGTAAATTAATTCCCGACTCAACACTGGATGTATCAGGTGGGGTAACTATTACAGGTGACATGTCATTAAATGGCCATCTGTTTTTATCATATGATTTATCATCTAATGGTCGTTTATTTATATCTAATGATGTTTCTTTTAATAGAAACATGTATGTATATGGAAAAACGGTTTTACAAGGTGATATTTCAATGAATAATAGAATATTTATTGATGGTGATGTATCTATGAATTCAAGACTATTTGTATCAAACGATGTATCTTTCGGTGGTAACATGTATGCACAAGGAACCAGTGTTCTGCATGGAGATGTTTCCATGAATTCTAGATTATTTATTGGAAACGACCTTATTATAAATGGAAGATTAAATGTTTATGAATATAATAGTTCTAGTATTATCTATACGAATGTTACTACAAGCAATTATACATTAATTATAGCCGAGGATATATCTATGAATGGACGTCTTTATGTGTCAAATGATGTTTCTATGAATGCTCGTTTATTTGTATCTAATGATGTATCCTTCGGTAAAAATATGTATGTACTTGGTCAAACAGTATTAGAGGGTGATGTTTCTTTAAATACCAGAGTATTTGTAAGTGGGGATGTATCTATGAATTCCAGATTATTTGTTTCTAATGATGTATCTTTTGGCGGTAATATGTATACAAACGGTACTACAGTATTACAAGGTGATGTTTCTTTAAATACCAGAGTATTTGTAGGTGGGGATGTTTCTATGAATTCCAGATTATTTGTTTCCAATGATGTATCTTTCGGTAAAAATATGTTTGTACTTGACCAAACAGTTTTGCAAGGTGATGTTTCTTTAAATACCAGACTGTTTATAGGTGGTGATGTTTCTATGAATGCCCGGCTTTTTGTCTCTAATGATGTATCTTTCGGTAAAAACATGTATACACTTGGCCACACAGTATTACAAGGTGATGTTTCTTTAAATACCAGAATGTTTATTGGCGGGGATGTTTCTATGAATGCACGTCTTTTTGTCTCTAATGATGTATCTTTCGGCGGAAATATGTATACAAACGGCAGTACAGTGTTACTAGGTGATGTTTCTTTAAATACTAGACTGTTTGTTGGCGGTGATGTTTCTATGAATGCCCGACTTTTTGTCTCTAATGATGTATCTTTCGGCGGAAATATGTATACAGTTGGACAAACAGTTTTACAGGGTGATGTTTCTATGAACACCAGAATATTTATTGGTGGTGATGTTTCTATGAATGCCCGGCTTTTTGTCTCTAATGATGTATCTTTCGGCAGAAATATGTATACAGTTGGCCACACAGTTTTGCAGGGTGATGTTTCTTTAAACACCAGAATATTTATTGGTGGTGATGTTTCTATGAATGCACGACTTTTCGTTTCCGATGATGTATCTTTTGGTAAAAACATGTATACACTTGGCCACACAGTTTTACAGGGTGATGTTTCTTTAAATACCAGGATGTTTGTAGGTGGGGATGTTTCAATGAATTCAAGATTATTTGTTTCTAATGATGTATCTTTCGGCGGAAATATGTATACACTTGGCCACACAGTTTTGCAGGGTGATGTTTCTTTAAATACCAGAATGTTTGTAGGTGGTGATGTTTCTATGAATGCACGACTCTTTGTCTCTAATGATGTATCTTTCGGCGGAAATATGTTTGTACTTAGTCAAACAGTATTACAAGGTGATGTTTCTTTGAATTCCAGATTATTTGTTTCTAATGATGTATCTTTTGGTGGAACTATATATGTATTAGGAAGCACAATTCTTAATGGTGATGTTTCTTTAAATACCAGATTGTTTGTAGGTGGTGATGTTTCTATGAATTCCAGATTATTTGTTTCCAATGATGTATCTTTTGGTAAAAATATGTTTGTACTTGACCAAACTGTTTTACAGGGTGATGTTTCTTTGAATACCAGATTGTTTGTAGGTGGTGATGTTTCTATGAATGCCCGACTTTTTGTTTCCAATGATGTATCTTTTGGGAAAAATATGTTTGTACTTGGCCAAACAGTATTACAGGGTGATGTTTCTTTAAATACTAGGATGTTTGTAGGTGGTGATGTTTCTATGAATTCCAGATTATTTGTTTCTAGTGATGTTTCTTTTGGCGGTAACATGTTTGTACTTGGTCAAACAGTATTACAGGGTGATGTTTCTTTAAATACTAGGATGTTTGTAGGTGGTGATGTTTCTATGAATTCCAGATTATTTGTTTCCAATGATGTATCTTTTAGTAAAAATATGTTTGTACTTGGCCAAACAGTATTACAGGGTGATGTTTCATTAAACACCAGACTGTTTGTAGGTGGTGATGTTTCTATGAATTCTCGGTTATTTGTTTCCAATGATGTATCTTTTGGGAAAAATATGTTTGTACTTGGCCAAACAGTATTACAGGGTGATGTTTCATTAAACACCAGACTGTTTGTAGGTGGTGATGTTTCTATGAATTCTCGGTTATTTGTTTCCAATGATGTATCTTTTGGGAAAAATATGTTTGTACTTGGCCAAACAGTATTACAAGGTGATGTTTCTTTAAACACCAGACTGTTTATTGGTGGGGATGTTTCTATGAATTCCAGATTATTTGTTTCCAATGATGTATCTTTCGGTAAAAATATGTTTGTACTTGACCAAACCGTACTTCATGGTGATGTTTCTTTAAACACCAGACTGTTTGTAGGTGGTGATGTTTCTATGAATTCCAGATTATTTGTTTCCGATGATGTATCTTTCGGTAAAAATATGTTTACACTTGGTCAAACAATATTACAGGGTGATGTTTCATTAAATACTAGGATGTTTGTAGGCGGTGATGTTTCTATGAATTCCAGATTATTTGTTTCCAATGATGTATCTTTTGGGAAAAATATGTTTACACTTGGTCAAACAGTATTACAGGGTGATGTTTCATTAAATACTAGGATGTTTGTAGGTGGTGATGTTTCTATGAATTCTCGGTTATTTGTTTCCAATGATGTATCTTTCGGTAAAAATATGTATGTAGTTGGCAGTACCATTCTTCAAGGTGATGTTTCTTTAAATACAAGACTGTTTATAGGTGGTGATATTTCTATGAATTCTCGGCTTTTTGTTTCTAATGATGTATCTTTTGGTAAAAATATGTATGTAGTTGGCAGTACCATTCTTCAAGGTGATGTTTCTTTAAATACAAGACTGTTTATAGGTGGTGATATTTCTATGAATTCTCGGCTTTTTGTTTCTAATGATGTATCTTTTAACGGTAACATGTTTGCACTTGGTCAAACCGTACTTCATGGTGATGTTTCTTTAAACACCAGACTGTTTATAGGTGGGGATGTTTCTATGAATTCTCGGCTTTTTGTTTCTAATGATGTATCTTTTAACGGTAACATGTTTGCACTTGGTCAAACCGTACTTCATGGTGATGTTTCTTTAAACACCAGACTGTTTATAGGTGGGGATGTTTCTATTAATTCCAGATTATTTGTTTCTAATGATGTATCTTTTGGTAAAAATATGTATGTAGTTGGCAGTACCATTCTTCAGGGTGATGTTTCTTTAAATACCAGACTGTTTGTAGGTGGTGATGTTTCTATGAATTCTCGGCTTTTTGTTTCTAATGATGTATCTTTTGGTAAAAATATGTATGTAGTTGGCAGTACCATTCTTCAAGGTGATGTTTCTTTAAATACAAGACTGTTTATAGGTGGTGATGTTTCTATGAATTCTCGGCTTTTTGTTTCTAATGATGTATCTTTCGGTAAAAACATGTATACACTTGGCCAAACAGTTCTTCAAGGTGATGTTTCTTTAAATACCAGACTTTTTATAGGTGGTGATGTTTCTATGAATTCACGGCTTTTTGTTTCTAGTGATGTATCTTTCGGCGGAAATATGTATTCACAAGGAACCAGTGTTCTGCAGGGAGATGTTTCCATGAATTCTAGATTGTTTATTGGTTCTGATTTAATAATAAAAGGAAGATTAAATGTATATGAATATAATAATTCAAGTATCATTTACACAAATGTTACTACTACTAATTATACATTAGTTATTGCAGAGGATATATCTTTAAATGGTGGTATGTATATTTCTGATGATGTTTCTATGAATTCTCGTCTTTTTGTATCTAATGATGTTTCTTTCGGCGGGAATATGTATTCATTTGGACGCACTGTTTTACAGGGCGATGTTTCTATGAATTCCCGGCTTTTTATTAATGGAGATGTTTCTATGAATTCTCGTCTTTTTGTTTCTAATGATGTATCTTTTGGCGGAAAGATGTATGCACTTGGACAAACCATTTTACAGGGTGATGTTTCTATGAATTCCCGGCTTTTTATTAATGGAGATGTTTCTATGAATTCTCGTCTTTTTGTATCTAATGATGTTTCTTTCGGCGGGAATATGTATTCATTTGGACGCACTGTTTTACAGAGCGATGTTTCTATGAATTCCCGACTTTTTATTAATGGAGATATTTCTATGAATTCCCGGCTTTTTGTATCTAATGATGTATCTTTTGGCGGGAACATGTATTCATTTGGGCAAACTGTTTTACAAGGTGATGTTTCTATGAATGGTCGTTTATTTGTTAATGGTGGTTCTATACTTCCGATAAAAGTATCGGAATATTCATCAACAAGTTCTGGTGGAAACAGCTTTACAAATGTAAGTAGTATTAATTTTGATACTGAATCTGGATTCACTGTTACAAGTCTAAGTCAAGGCAATGTACTCGTAGGAATGAATAGTACTTTTAAATATTGGGATATTTCTGGACAAAGCACTGGTAATTTAGTGGCAAATGGCCTGGATAGAATTGTATTTAATCCCGGAAATAATATATCACTTTCTACGAATCCAACTGATTTTCCTAATGGTAATACAAAGACATTATCAATAAGTACGGTTAATGTAATAGATATTTCTTCAAACCAAACTATAAATGGTTTAAAAATATTTTCAAAAGATGTTTCATTAAATAACAGATTATTTGTAGCAAGCGATTCTAATATAAACGGTAATCTTTATGTAGGTGGTAGCTCTGGTTTAAATATTGCTAATAATATTGCTATGAATGGTGTAATTAATCAATTAGCAAATCAGATTAATTCAAATAATAACGCAGATGTTTCACTAACGGACCGTCTATTTGTCTCTGGTAAGGTGATATTTACAAATAACAGTAATTCTACGTCTTTTACAACTGGTGCACTAACTGTAGGCGGTGGAGTTGGTATAGATGGAAATGTTTATGCAAGCGGAAGTATGTTTATAAACGGAACTACAAATGTTACTTCAGATTATCGTATAAAACATATTATTAATCAATTAGACTCAACCTATAACCTAGATAATATAAAACCAATACATTACTATAATAAGCTTACTGATAAAGAAGATATTGGTATCCTAGCTCATGAATTACAAGAATATTATCCATTTTTGGTAAATGGTGAAAAAGATGGAAAGGAATATCAAACAGTGAACTATAATGGTTTATTAGGTATATTGATTAATGAGATACAGAATCTAAAGAAACAAGTGAATGATTTACTTAATAGGTAAAACCTACCTTTTGACCGTACCTTTTGACCGTAAAAATGCGAAAATGTGTAAAGTCTGTAATTGATTGAATTTTTTTGATTATTACTACATGAAATAATCAAATACGTGTAATATTTTGATATTTAAAATGTTTTTAAATGTATATAACTATTATATATGAGTGTCTGGCCCTCATTAACCGGAAATTCTAACGTTTTTAAACAAAGTTATGTGAACGGTTTTTTAGACGTATCTGGTTCCTCTATTTTTAGAGGAGATGTTTCTATGAATTCTCGCATGTTTGTTAATAGTGATTTATCTGTGAATGGTAATTTTTTTTCTGGAGGATTAACCATATTAAATAAAGATGTTTCTATGAATTCCCGATTATTTATATCTAATGATACTACGATAAAAAACAGATTGTTTTTAGGTAGTGATTTATCAATTAATGGCAATATATTACCTGCTCTTGATAACGCCTATACTTTAGGTGATGCTACAAATCGGTTTAAATCTATTTATGTATATGATATTTATACTGCACCCTTTACTTTACATATTGGAAGCGCAAGTATTTCAGCAAACGGAGGTAGTATTTCTTTACCATCGGGTTCACAGATTGGTGGTGTAAATCCAGGTACTATTGTTATATTGGGAACTTTTACAAGTACCAGTTCTTTACCATCTAACGCTAAGATTGGAGATGGTTATATTATTGGAACTTATTTATGGGTTTCTACCACAGCAAATACTGCTTATCCTGCTGGTTGGACTAATGTAGGTGAAATCAAAGGTCCGCAAGGTGATTTTGGACCGACCGGTACTACAGGTTACACAGGATATACAGGATATACAGGGAATACCGGGTCTCAAGGAATTCCAGGTTCTGCTACATTAACTGGTGCTACTGGTCCAACTGGATATACAGGGTGTACAGGTTCTCAGGGTATAGAGGGTTCTGCTACATTAACCGGTGCTACTGGTCCTCAAGGTATTCAAGGAGTGTTAGGTAATCAGGGACCTCAAGGTCTTCAAGGTAGTCAGGGTCCTCAAGGTAATGTAGGTAGTCAAGGTAGTCAAGGTAGTCAAGGTAATCAAGGTAATGTTGGTAGTCAGGGTCCTCAAGGTAATCAAGGTAATGTTGGTAGTCAAGGTAGTCAAGGTAATGTTGGTAGTCAGGGTCCTCAAGGTAATCAAGGTAATGTTGGTAGTCAAGGTAGTCAAGGTAATCAAGGTAATGTTGGTAATCAGGGTCCTCAAGGTAATCAAGGTAATCAAGGTAATCAAGGTAATCAAGGTAATCAAGGTAATGTTGGTAGTCAGGGTCCTCAAGGATTTACTGGTAGTCAAGGTAATCAAGGTAATCAAGGTAATCAAGGTAATCAAGGTCTTCAAGGTAGTCAAGGTCTTCAAGGTATTCAAGGTATTCAAGGTAGTCAAGGTAGTCAGGGTGCTCAAGGTAATCAAGGTAATCAAGGTAATGTTGGTAATCAGGGTCCTCAAGGTAATCAAGGTAATGTTGGTAGTCAGGGTAATGTTGGTAGTCAAGGTAATGTTGGTAATCAGGGTCCTCAAGGTAATCAAGGTAATGTTGGTAGTCAGGGTAATGTTGGTAGTCAGGGTAATGTTGGTAGTCAAGGTAATGTAGGTAGTCAAGGTCCTCAAGGATTTACTGGTAGTCAAGGTCTTCAAGGTAGTCAAGGTCTTCAAGGTATTCAAGGTAGTCAAGGTCTTCAAGGTATTCAAGGTAGTCAAGGTAGTCAGGGTCCTCAAGGTAATGTAGGTAATCAAGGTAATCAAGGTCTTCAAGGATTTACTGGTAGTCAAGGTCTTCAAGGTCTTCAAGGTAGTCAAGGTAATCAAGGTCTTCAAGGTAGTCAAGGTCTTCAAGGTAATCAAGGTAATGTAGGTAGTCAGGGTAATGTTGGTAGTCAGGGTCCTCAAGGATTTACTGGTAGTCAAGGTAATCAAGGTAATGTTGGTAATCAGGGTCCTCAAGGTAATCAAGGTAATGTTGGTAGTCAAGGTAATGTTGGTAGTCAAGGTAATGTAGGTAGTCAAGGTCCTCAAGGATTTACCGGAGCAACTGGACCTGGTGCGAATCAATCTCTTAATACTACTGATAATATTGTTTTCAATAATATATTTTCAAATAATGATTTATCTTTCAATGGAAATATGTATGCGAAAGGAAGTACTGTTCTTAATGGTGATGTTTCTATGAACTCTAGTTTATTTGTTTATAATGATGTTTCTTTCAATGGAAATATGTATGTTAAAGGAACTACCGTTCTACAGGGTGATGTTTCTATGAATACTAGGGTATTTATTGGTTCTGATTTAACAATAAAAGGAAGATTAAATGTTTATGAATATAATAATTCAAGTATTTTTTACACAAATATTACTACTACTAATTATACATTAGTTATTGCAGAGGATATATCTTTAAATGGTCGTATGTATATTTCTGATGATGTTTCTATGAATAACAGATTATTTGTTTCGAATGATGTATCATTTGGTAAAAACATGTATGTACTGGGAAGCACCATATCACAAGGTGATGTTTCTATGAATAACCGGCTTTTTGTTTCTAATGATGTATCTTTTGGGGGAAATATGTATGCTTTCGGAAGAACGGTTTTACAGGGTGATGTTTCTATGAATGCTCGTTTATTCGTAAGTAAAACCATAATTACGTATTCGGATATGTCTATTAACTCTCTTACTATTGGTAGAGGTTCAGGGAATGTCCAAACCTGTACAGCCATCGGTTTTAATGCCCTTAAAAACAATAGTGGTTACAATAATACAGCCATAGGTTCTGGATCACTATCTGCTGCTGGTGGTGGGCGGGTGGATGGTTCTAGTAATGTTGCTATCGGAGATAGTACATTGAATTGGCTTACTACAGGTAATTTTAATACTGCAATAGGAGTAGGAGCATTATATGCCGTATCGACGGGCAGTTATAATATAGGTATTGGTGGGCAAAGTAATGTACCTTTTTTAGCAAATGGTAGTCACAATATTGCAATGGGTTTTAATGCTTATTATAGTGGGGGTAGTGGTAGTAATAATATTGCAATGGGACAAACTAGTACAAACAAAATGCAAACCGGTGGTAACAATATAGCATTGGGATTTTCATCATTATCAAAATCAGTTGTAGATAGTAATAATATTGCTCTAGGATATCAATCTCTTTTGAATCTTAGTGGAGGAGCTAATAATGTAGCATTAGGATACTCTGCTGGTAGTGTTAATACGACTGGTTCAAATAACACATATTTAGGTTACAATGCCGGTACAACTGGTGGAGCAACTTTTTCTAATTCAACTGCCATTGGTTATAATTCTGTTATAAGTGGCTCTAATCAAATTGTATTAGGTACAACAGCTGAGACTACTATTGCTAATGGCGATGTTTCTATGAATAACAGATTGTTTGTTTCTAATGATGTATCTTTTAACGCGAATATTTTTATTGGTAATAACATTGCATCACCGTATATTAATTCTACTAATCCAAGACCATCATATTTTTTTAATAAAAATTTCTGGTTGAACCCGTTACCAACTGTTACAGGCGCTGGTTCATGGACACGAAACCCTTTTGCAATATCATCATTAACTAGTCAATATATTATAGCAATTTATCCAGGTGGTGATACAGGTCGTGGTATTTATGTTAGTTCAAATTATGGTGCTTCTTTCAACAGCCCAATAATTCCTGGTCAAATTAATTTTTTGAATCCGTCTATCTCTTCAACCGGGCAATATATGGTTGTTGGAACTAATGTAAATTCTTACTTTTCATCAACTTATGGTGCTTCTTTTGTTACAAATGGTACTGCAAACGGTTATTCGGCAATTACACCAGATGGTTCTATTGTTTATTTAAGTAATAGAGGAACTATATTTAAATGTACTAACAATGGTACAAATACAGTTATTTTTGATACGAGCGGTCAAGCAGGTTTACCAACACCTATAACTACTGATTATAACCCTATTGCAACTAATTCTGATGGTAGTATTATATTAGTTAATTTTAATAGTGTTATATATTTATCTACTAACTCTGCCGGTGCAGGTCTAAATACTGGTACATTTACATTATCACTTTCTTCCACTACAAGTCAATTATGCATGTCTAACAATGGAACATATATGCTGTCAGCAGGTGGAGGAAATGGAAGTGGGTCGGGAGGAAATTTTTATTTATCAACTAATACAGGTACTACTTGGACTCAATCAACATCAATAACTGGTTTAACTAGTGTTTCTGCTTTAAGTTTTTGGGCATGTTCTGTATCTTCTACCGGACAATATATGGCAGTATCTACAGGTAGTAATGTGGTATATATATCAAATAACTATGGTTCTTCGTTTTTAGTGTTAAATGTTCCCAGTAATACAATAAGGTCTGTTTGTATATCTCCTTTAGGAGATTTAATTGTAACTGGTGGACCCAACGATTATTTACGTCTAACACAGCTTACATCTACTAGTTTTAATTCAACAACTTATTTAGATTTAAATATAAGTGCTCGCTTGTTTACTGATAGCGATGTTACACTTAATACTTTAACCGTAGGAAAAGGAGGTAACAATATAGTTTCTAATTTGGCAATCGGATTTCAATCTCTTTATAATAATACAACAGGTAATACTAATACAGCCTTAGGATTTCAAAGCCTTTATAGTAATACTACAGGTACTACGAATACTGCCATAGGTTATCAATCTCTTTATAGTAATAATACAGTTAGTACGAATACTGCAATAGGATATCGAACTCTTTTTAACAATACTAGTGGAGCTAATAACGTTGCACTAGGAAACTTGGCTGGTAGTATTAATATAACTGGTTCAAATAATACATATTTGGGTTATAATGCCGGTACAACTGGTGGAAATTCTTTTTCTAATTCTACTGCCATTGGATATAATTCTTTTATTAATGGCTCTAATCAAATTGTGTTAGGTACCATTGCTGAGACGATTATTGTACCTGGTGATGTTTCGTTAAATAATCGTTTGTTTATTGGAGGTGATGTAGCTATTGGTCGTTCTTCTGTTACTCCAAACGTAAACAACCTTACTTCGGCTACTTGGATAAACAATAATATTACATGGACAGCCTCTCTAACAAATCCATTTGGGGTAAATGGAAATGCATGGAATGTTTTTGATACATCAACTACACAAATAAATCCTGATTATGGACATGGTAAATATGCTCTTAATACAGGAGCATATATTGGTACCATTCTCACTGCTGTTCAAAATAGTGTTGGTAATGTATCGGGAGATTATGTACAAATACAATCAAGTGTTGCTTTTGTTTTAAATACGTATTCGTTTGGTAGTTCTGCAGGTTCTGGTTTGTATCAATCTGGTCTTCCTAGTGCTTTTACTATAGTTGGTTCAAATGATAACTCAACTTGGTATCCTATTCAAGATGTATCTTTTAATTCTTTGCCTGTCCCTAGTGCTACTTCAACAGCAAGACAGGTTACTTCTACTTTCATAAATAATGGTTTGACTTCACCACAATCAGTAGCTACTATTACTTCATATTCCGGGTCATTAAGTCCATATATCTATTTCAGATTTATTATTAAAAGTTTATTATCTAATACTTTTGGAATAACAGGGACTACTGGACAAGCTATAACTGCTTTAATAAATATTACTTTTACGTTTAATAATACAAATACGTTCTCGATCACAAATACCAGGATGATTGTAGGTGGTGATGTTTCTATGAATGCTCGGCTTTTTATTTCCAATGATGTATCTTTCGGCGGAAATATGTATGCATTTGGAAGAACTATTTTACAGGGTGATGTTTCAATGAACAACAGATTATTCGTAAATAATAACATAATTACATATTCGGATATGTCTATTAACTCTCTTACAATTGGTAGAGGTTCAGGGAATGTCCAAACCTGTACAGCCATCGGTTTTAATGCCCTTAAAAATAATACTGGTGCAAATAATACAGCCATAGGTTCTGGGTCACTATCTGGTACTGGTGGTGTTCTTACTGGTTCTAATAATGTTGCTATTGGAGATAGTACATTAAAGTATCTTACTACAGGTACTTTCAATACTGCTATAGGAGTAGGAGCATTATATGCAGTAGGGGGGGGCAGTTATAATATAGGTATTGGTGGGCAAAGTAATGTACCTTTTATAGCAAGTGGTAGTCACAATATTGCAATGGGTTTTAATGCTTATTATAATGGCGCTAATGGTAGTAATAATATTGCAATCGGACAAACTAGTACAAACAAAATGCAAGCCGGTGGTAACAATATAGCATTGGGATTTTCATCATTATTTAGTTCAGTTTCAGATAGCAATAATATTGCTTTAGGATATCAATCTCTTTATAACCTTAGTGGAGGAGCTAATAATGTAGCATTAGGATACTCAGCTGGTAGTGTTAATGCAACAGGTTCAAATAATACATATTTAGGTTACAATGCCGGTACAACTGGTGGAGCAACTTTTTCCAATTCAACTGCCATTGGTTATAATTCAGTTATTAGTGGCTCTAATCAAATCGTATTGGGTACATCTTCTGAGACTACTATTGCTAATGGTGATGTTTCTATGAATAATCGGCTTTTTGTTTCTAATGATGTATCTTTTGGCGGAAATATGTATTCGTTTGGTAGAACGATATATCAAGGTGATGTTTCATTAAATACCAGAATGTTTATTGCGGGTGATGTTTCTATGAATGCTCGGCTTTTTGTTTCTAATGATGTATCTTTTAACGGAAATATGTATTCATTTGGAAGAACTATTTTACAGGGTGATGTTTCCATAAATTCTCGTTTATTTGTAGCCAATGATGTATCATTTGGTGGACGTATATTTTTACCAACCGGAAGTGGTATTTATGTGGGTGGTGTTGCATTTAGTGGAGGGGGTGGGTCTTTTACAGGTGGTGTTATTACTAGTGATATTTCTGCAAATTCACGTCTTTTTGTTTCTAATGATGTTTCTTTCAATGGAAATGTGTACTCATTTGGACGCTCAGTTTTACAAGGTGATGTTTCATTAAATACCAGGATGTTTATTGCGGGTGATGTTTCTATCAATAACAGATTGTTTGTATCTAATGATGTATCTTTCAATGGAAATATGTATTCGTTTGGAAGAACTATTCATCAAGGTGATGTTTCATTAAATACCAGAATGTTTATTGCGGGTGATGTTTCTATGAATAACAGATTGTTTGTATCTAATGATGTATCTTTTAATGGAAATATGTATTCGTTTGGTCGCACAGTTATTCAAGGTGATGTTTCATTAAATACCAGGATGTTTATTGCGGGTGATGTTTCTATGAATGCTCGTTTATTCGTATCTAATGATGTTTCTTTTAATGGAAATATGTATTCGTTTGGTCGCACAGTAGTTCAAGGTGATGTTTCATTAAATACCAGGATGTTTATTGCGGGTGATGTTTCTATCAATAACAGATTGTTTGTATCTAATGATGTATCTTTTAACGGAAATATGTATTCGTTTGGTCGCACAGTTATTCAAGGTGATGTTTCATTGAATACCAGGATGTTTATTGCGGGTGATGTTTCTTTTAACGGAAATATGTATTCGTTTGGAAGAACTATTCATCAAGGTGATGTTTCATTAAATACCAGGATGTTTATTGCGGGTGATGTTTCTTTTAATGGAAATATGTATTCGTTCGGTCGCACAGTTTTTCAAGGTGATGTTTCATTAAATACCAGGATGTTTATTGCGGGTGATGTTTCTATGAATGCTCGTTTATTTGTATCTAATGATGTTTCTTTTAATGGAAATATGTATTCATTTGGTCGCACAGTAGTTCAAGGTGATGTTTCATTAAACACCAGATTGTTCATTGGTGGTGATGTTTCTATGAATGCCCGTCTTTTTGTATCTAATGATGTATCTTTTAACGGAAATATGTATTCGTTTGGTCGAACAGTTGTTCAAGGTGATGTTTCATTAAATACCAGGATGTTTATTAGCGGCGATGTTTCAATGAATAACAGACTCTTCGTAACCAATGGTACAAATTTATCAGGGATAAATTATATTGATAGGATTTCCGAGTTAATTACTGCGTCATCTACACAAGGTTCAACAACGTTTGATTATAGTACAGGTTCTGTATTTAACTATTCTTTATCTACAAGTGCTAATTTTAGTGCTTATTTTACTAATATGAATCCTTCTCAATATACAAACAGAACATTTGTTGCTTCATTAATTATTAATCCAACTGCTACGAATAAAGGATATGCTACCAGTATATATGTTAGCTCAACAGCTTCTTTAGCTGGTTCTTCAAGTAGTTTGTATTTCAATGGTGGCTCAAACAATGTAATTACTACTTCGGCTCAAGTTATTGTGCAAACCTTTTCATTTGTTTATACAACTTCTGGTACTTCGCCTTCTTTTGTCTTAACGAATGTAGCCGCTTACTATTAAATTAATTATGCCTTAAAAAAATTATATTAGAATTATTATTAAAAAATAATATAATTATGTATATTGTTGTAAATTATTTTGGTCACTTACTCCCTGTATACTGTACCAATATAACGTGTTATTGATAGTATTTATATTACTGAATGTACTTCCGTCATCATATACATTTGTTAAAACACCATAAATGTAATTTCCCTCATTATCTATGTGCGGATATGTATAACTTGTGGTTTTTAACAAGCGGTTTAATATTGGATTTCCACTGGAATCTAGTGCAATTCCTATTCCACTTGCATCTGTATATACACTAATTATAAGTGCACCCATTCTTACTGCCATGTTTACATCCTGCATAAATTGTATATATTCTCCGTCCTCTAATGGTGGTATATTTTCTGGGTTATTTCCACTCAAATCACGTGTTTGGTAATAATCAGAAATATGATATGTTACTAAGTGGTATGGGTTTTCTTTTGGCCATTCCTTTTGCCATTCTTTTTGCCATTCTTTTGGCCATTCTTTTTGCATTTATATTTATCACCTCATTTAACATTTTACTAAATATTTATAAAAGGTTAAAGCATGATGCATTTACAAATTATAACGTTGTAAATACAATATAATTTATTGTAACATATTACATAAAAACCGTATTCTCATGATATCATCATCTCTCATATCTTCAGATTTATTTCTATAAAAAGCAAAATCCTTTGGGATTGTATGTAATTCATCTAGTTTTTGAGAACATTCATAAAAAGAAATCGCGTATTTATTTACAGAATCATAGGCTTCTTTATTAAAGTTCCCCAAATACATAAATAAAGTAATATCGTCTACTATTTTCTTTTCAATCTTATGTTGGTTTTTTATTATATCTTCACATACATCTTTGGAAAATACGATACTTGTTCCTTGTACAAACCATCGTCCTTTATAGCGATTATCATCAATTCCATAACCTGGACATGTCCAATTAATTTGCATCTTGTTCCCACCAATACTAATATTTTTCTTAGGTATTCGGGAAAGCTCAGTTAATAATCTAGGTATATTAATGACTGTAGAAACATTGGTTCTTATTAAAAAATCATATTCTAATTGGAGAACATTATTAATATATTCCATAGCCTTTAATGTTTTATTTAAAATGTTAAAATAGGTTTCTACTTGATTTACAAAAATGATATCATCCTCTACTTCTAATTCTTTTGGATTACTTGGAGAGAACCTGGATGCTACAATGTAATAGTTTATTTTATGATTTTTGTATATTTTTCTTCTTAATTCATCCAGCATCATCATATTCATTTCTGAATAGTGACAAATTATTAATATTACTACCTTGGGAAATAATTTTTCTAAATGGTCTGGATATTGTGTATATGTGATGTTTGTATCAATATCTATAAAAATATCAGATTCATTGGAAAAGTTTGTTTTATTTATAATTAACTCGTTGGAATAACTTGATTTTGGTATAGTAATTATTCCATTATTCATGTTGTTCTTAATAAGGAATTGTGTGATATCATTATTTTCGTATTGAATGGATAATTCTTTTGTCATTCTCTATATAATTTATAATAATTCATTAAATATAGGAATCTAACTAGTAGGGAACCTACGACCTAGAGGGAAACCTACGGTTTCCCCTAACCCCCTTCCTTTTTCTTTGAACATTATTTATAAAAACAATAAAGGTATACTGCAGTAAAAAAGTATTTATAGTTTATTGATAAATTATTAATAAACTATAAATAACTAGGTAAATTTAAATAAGTTAATAAATCTTTTTTATTAGGTCCATTTACATGTATAAATAGGGGGGTTGCTTCTTTATACATCGCTATATATTCCACTTTATCTAAATAGAAAAAACGGACGTCCATATCAACTGTGTTTAAAAAAAGCTTGTTTTGATAATCTAATCCTATTAAATTCGGGTTCTCTAAAAAACAGGTTGTCCAAAATCGTTGGTCATCGTCTTTATCATTATATTGGTAATCTAATATACATTTCCGTAAGGCCCAGACCTTTCCAACAAACATTCCACTATTTAAAAATGGGAATTCTGTATCTTGAAAATTGTATTCACTAGCTCTTTTAGGGTCGGGATTACACTGTTTTTCCGCACCAAATATAATTGGTTTATCCATATTTAAAAAACGCGTAATTATTTCCTTATGACAACCACAATATACTACATCATATGCATCTGTAAACAATATAATATCATTAGGTTGTAGGGTTGGTAGTTTTAAAAAGTTACTTACTTCTCTAAGCTTAACTCCAAAATTTTGATTACCTTCCCATCCGATAATACGATTCTCTTCAGAGCCTAGAATGTGAATTTTTTCTCCGTTTTCTGCTACTTTTTCTTTTAATTTATCAAGTACTGGATGAGGTTTGGTGGCTACTGTGATATAATGTAAAGTACACATATTTATTAGTATATAAAATATTTTTTATGTTTATTTATCATGATGAATAATTTTAATTAATAAAAAAATTTGATTTTTCGTGAATCATAATTATATCTAAAGTTTCGTGTATTGTTTTGTAGCCTTTTTCTTGTAAATATTCTACAATAAGTATTGACGTATCTTCGTAATTGTTTTCAAATCCAATTACGTCTATAAAAACTTTGTTGAAATTAATTGATTTGATGACTTCAAATTCTGCTCCCTCTACATCAATAGATAAATAATGAATATGATTTATTTTAAATTCATCACAAATACTTTCTATACGTTTTGTTTCTACCTGAATCATTTGACTACTTCCACCGTGTCTATTTTGTTCATAATTTAACCGATAAAAATGTCTTACATCAAAATTATCTTTTAAACCAGAAATCATTTCACTGTATCCTTTGTTTAAAATGAATTCCGCCTCACCATTCTGGTTTGATACTGCACAATTTAAATTAATATTTGTTGGTCTATTTAACACTAACCTATTGTAAACTTCTTTAATTGGTTCTACGTTTACTCCGGTCCAATTATTAGTTTCCTCAAAATATAGTGTATTATTTATACTACGGCCATCATGTGCACCTATATCCATAAAAAAACCATTTTTTAATCCTTTAAAAATAGTAGTCTCTAAAAACTTATCCTGTTCATGCGAAGAATAATAAGTCATTATATTTTAAATAATTGTCTCTTTATATTATTCATTTGTAATAGTGTTTTTGTCTACAGTAACCTGCTTAACTATATTTTTGATAACTTTATCATAGAGTTTATCTTGTTTCTCATCTACATCACCTAATGAGTTTCTGAATAGTTTCATGCAATATTCATATCTTTTGTGATACATATCTTGACATTCAGGATTCTGCTCTCTCCACTGTGGTATTTTCTGTATGTTTTGATTCGCTACTTGTCCAATGAAATTTTTTAATTTGGTTTTTTCGTCATTATCTTTGTTCCATTCATTTTCATCACGAATATACATGGTTTCACGTTTTGCATCAGTGCAATGTAGTGGTCTTTTAGATATTTCTAATCCTTTCATACGGTCTAATATTATGTCAGATATTCCAGTAACGTATCCGTTATTACCGACATTTTCTAATTCTTTACATTGGATATTAAGGTTTTCAATAAATTCGCGAATATTCATAGCGTCCTTGCATGTTTCGTTCAGGAAGAATTGTAAATTAAATGTGTTATTATTATTATTATTTGAATTTGTCATAGTATTATTTACAGTATTAGGCTTTCCAACTAATTCTATTATTTTATTTTGCTGGTCTATAATTAATGACTTAAATTCTTGATTCTGTTTTATTAATTCTAATACTGTTGCTGGGTCTAATACTACAGTATTTGATTCATCGGATTCTATTTTTTTAATTTCCTTACATTTTTTTTGATGATACCATAATCCGCTGCTAGCTAGATATTCCTTTTCACAGTTGTTACATTTAAATTTTTTCTTAACAACTGCGGTTATATTGCAAGAATCTAGTTTTGCTTTATGTTTTGCGGTCAAATTATGTTTTTTAAAATCGCTACTCCATTTTGTAGAATAGTTACAAATATTACATATACATTTTTTTTCCTCGGATGAGAGATTTTCCATTCTAAAAGATTCTAAAAAGACTCTATATATTAGAATGAGAAAACTCCTAAATCCTTTTCTTCGTAAAACTATTTATTTTTATTATGCAGTTACGTAGAAAAATAATACAATAAATCTACAGCATTATGCTATGAAACCGAAAAATGTGAAAATCCTTGGTAAATTCTTTTTCTGTAAAAACGTTTTTGGACATTTATTTTTGTCCTTTTTTAAATTCGTTCCCGATTTCTTTATCTAATGTTTTCTAAGGTTTTCATTATTTTATGTAAAATATGTAATCCTATAATAATTTGTAATACTGTGATAATAACTTTGTATAGATAAATGGAAACCAAGAGCCTTTTAGTAAATTTAATAAAACCGGAAAAAAAAAATAAAAAAAATAAAAACAGTAAAGACAGTGAAGAAACTAGGGAAATTGTTCCTAAAATCCTAAAAAAACGTATAGTCACAACTACTGATAAATGGACTCCATCAATAGACCCCGAAAATCAATTCCAATATATTCAACAAATTATAGATAAAAAAATCGTGGACGAGAAAGAATGTGTATTAATAACTCAACAATTAGGACAAAAAATCGGAGGATATAAATCACAAGATATGTATAAAAAAATTTATTCAGAACCAAATTTTGTAACTATGGATAATGTTCTCCAGCTTATGGAAAAATGTGAGAACAAATGTTTCTATTGTAAAAAAATGGTTCACGTTTTATACGAAAATGTTAGAGAACCTATGCAATGGACATTAGAGCGAATAGATAATGATTTTGGTCATAATTCTAATAACGTAGAAATCGCATGTTTAAACTGTAACCTTCGGAGGAGAACTATGTACCATGAACGCTACTTGTTTACGAAAGAATTAAATATTGTTAAACAGGATACATAGATAATCTAATTGGTTAAAACACATATAAAAATTACCGATTTTTATATATATCAACTTATGCAAAACACATTATGCGAAACAAATTATTTACCTATTCACCAAAAAATCATAGAAAAATTAGACTATTTTAATGTTTCTAATAAAATTCCACACATTATTTTTCATGGTTCCTCTGGCTCTGGAAAGCGATTCTTAGTAGACCAATTTTTAAATAAAATATACAAATATGACAAGGCCAAAATTAAATCAAATGTTATGTTAGTAAACTGCGCACATGGTAAGGGGATTAAGTTTATTCGTGAAGAATTAAAATTCTTTGCTAAAACAAATATCCACTCTAATAACGGTACGGTTTTTAAAACAATTGTTTTATTAAATGCTGACTATTTAACTATTGATGCGCAATCCGCACTAAGACGATGTATTGAGTTATTTAGTTATAATACTCGGTTTTTTATTATTGTGGAAAATAAAAATAAATTGTTGAATCCAATATTATCTAGATTTTGTGAGATTTATGTTCCAGAATATTTTGAAAACGAAAAATTAATAAATTTACATCAATATTCTATTCATAAAAACTTTAATATTGATTTTATACAAAGTAATAATCAAATTATTAGTAAAAAAATGGGCGAGTTATTTGAAATAGAAATAAATCATTCGGATTTAACGAAAATATCTAATGAATTTTATGAAAACGGCATATCTTGTTTAGATTTAATAGAGTGGATAAGTAAAACGGATAAGGTAGATGATTTAGAAAAATCAATTATTTGTATTTGTTTTGATAAAATAAAGTCTGAATATCGTTGTGAAAAATTACTTATATTGTATATTTTAGATTTTTTGTTTTTACGTTCAAATAAGGATGTAAAATGTATTTTAGAAATATAAATATGGATGATTTTGTGATTTCTAACTTAAATGAGTCTAGGAATGAGTGGTGCAGTCGGTTGGTTAGTATATTTAGCCCGTTGGTTGTGGAGGGGGTTAAGTCTATATTTAATGAATCGTGGAAATTATGTTTAGATAATGATGAAACAAACAAGTATTTGATGACTTTTCAAAATCTATTATCTAGGGTTCCTAAGTGGAATAATGAAATTATTGAAGAAGAGCGAAAACGTATTATTGAACGTAGTGGTTGTAACTATTTAGAAGACCTAATAACATGTGTTCATGTTATTCAGTTAAAAGTTCTTACTTGTATTCGGGTTGGTAATAAACAGAAAAAGATAGATATTTCTATTCCCAAATTAGATAGTTTTATTCATAAAGTTTATATAAATACTGCTCGTAAAGTATACTCTAACGTATACTTATTTGAAAAAAATATTTCTCCTATGCAGACTCAGAAGAACAACCGTGAATTAGAAGTTATTGTACAAGAATGCATATTAACAGCTATCCGTGATAGTATTCCTACAGAGTCTATTATTCGTGCGTATATGGATGAATCTATTGAACATGAGGAAGAAGTATTTATTGAGAACATTGAAGACCCTGACGCAGAAAAAGAAGTAAAGGAGGAAGAAAAGCCTAATGGAACAACTTTGGAAAATGAGGAATTACCACCAGTAGTTCCTTCCATTAAAAATGTAGATGATGAAATTGTTACTACTAGATTAACCTTCAATAATATGGATACTGTTTTGGATACGAATAATATTAGGAAAGAAATTGAAGCTCCCAAATCATTAGAACGATTAGAGGAAATAAGCACATCTAGAGCCATTCAAAGAAAACTAGAAGAAGAAGAAGACGAAGACCGTATTCAGATTTATCAAGACCAACCTTTTGATTTAAGTGATTTTGATTTATTAGACGAAGTAAAATCAAATAAACCGTCCAACGATAGTGTTTTATTAGATGACATTGAAGAACTTTAGAGGGAACCGATGGTTCCCCCTTACCCCCTCCTTCAATTATAATTTTTATTTATCAAAGTGTCTTCAATTAAGGGAGGGTCGCAGGGGAACCGTAGGTTCCTCCTTATTCAATTATAAATTTTATTTCCATAAGTGTGCTGCTTTAAGGGAGGGGTCGCCGGGTAACTGATGGTTCCTCCTTATTAAATTATAAATTTTATTTCCATAAGTGTGCTGCTTTAAGGGAGGGGTCGCCGGGTAACTGATGGTTCCTCCTTATTAAATTATAAATTTTATTTCCATAAGTGTGCTGCTTTAAGGGAGGGGTCGCAGGGGAACCGTAGGTTCCTCCTTATTAAATTATAAATTTTATTTCCATAAGTGTGCTGCTTT
>Ga0209188_1001222_pt1 | contig 21404 bp, 15 predicted proteins | sample C_130625_EF_Meta_FD_187307 | JGI IMG/M metagenome (GOLD analysis project Ga0209188, IMG submission 187307) | Freshwater microbial communities from Lake Croche, Canada to study carbon cycling - C_130625_EF_MetaG (SPAdes) (version 2) | ecosystem: Environmental > Aquatic > Freshwater > Lake... | reverse complement strand
TAGAACCAAATAGTTATGTCGTAAAAGTAGAAAATAAAATCATCAACCAAACAGCAAACTCAATCAGTCCATTTCTATATGCAGAGTTAGTTAAGGATAGTAATGTTGTGGTTGAAAGTCAGTTCTATAGCACCTTTACTGGACCTGCTGTTTATACCGATAAAGAAAAATATAAAGAGGTTGCTTTTAGTGATATAGAAAAGAAAAAAGTAAAACTTCCACCAACTCAAGAAATCGGTGAGTCAGGTTGGATTGCGATGGTGCAGCATTATTTTGCAACTGCGTGGATACCAAATCCTGAAAGTAGTAGAGAGGTTTATTTTGATAAGTTAGATAACAATTTATATCGGGTAGGCGTTAAATCTGCAATTGCGCCAATTGCTGCAGGTGTTAGTTTTACTCAAGAATCTAAATTATTTGTTGGTCCAGAAGAAGATGCACTACTTCATCAAGTTGCGCCAGGCTTTGATTTAATTAAAGACTATGGATATCTAACAATTATTGCAAAACCGTTATTTTGGGTGTTGATGCAAATACATCAAGTAGTTCAAAACTGGGGATGGGCAATTATTATTCTAACGATTTTTATCAAATTAATATTCTTCCCCCTTTCTGCGGCTAGTTATAAGTCTATGGCGCGCATGAAAGAGGTGCAACCACGTTTATTGCAAATGAAAGAGCAGTATAAGAATGATCCACAAAAGCTGAATCAAGCTATGATGGCAATGTATAAACAAGAAAAAATTAACCCATTAGGTGGATGTTTACCAGTATTAATTCAAATACCGGTCTTTATTTCTCTTTATTGGGTTTTATTATTAAGTGTTGAAATGCGTGGTGCACCTTGGTTGGGTTGGATACATGATCTATCCAAACCAGACACTTTATTAAGTGACTTGGTCGGATTAAGTATTCCAATTGGAATATTGCCAATTATCATGGCGGTATCCATGTTCATTCAAACCAAACTTAACCCGACACCACCAGATCCAATACAAGCTAAAGTCATGCTGTACATGCCACTCGCATTCTCACTGATGTTTTTCTTTTTCCCATCCGGACTTGTTTTGTATTACATCGTAAATAACGTTTTATCTATTGGACAACAATGGCAAATTAATAAAATGTTTGGTGTAAAAAATAGTTAAAAAGGAATGCAAGCTAAACGCGACCCCATCATTGCTCAAGCAACAGCAATAGGTAAAGCTGGAATTGGGGTCGTACGAATCTCAGGAGAGGGATTAACCCCTTTAATGAGTATGTTGTCTGATAAGCCAATAAAACCTAGAGTAGCTAATCTTATTCATTTAAAAGATGAAAACCATCAGTCCATCGATCAGGGCTTATTAACCTATTTTCCCGCACCACATTCATTCACGGGCGAAGATGTCATAGAGTTTCATGGGCATGGCGGGGTGCTAGTCATGAATCTGGTTATTCAACGAATAATTGAACTTGGCAAAGGCCTGCGATTACGTCAGGCAAAACCTGGAGAGTTTAGCGAAAGAGCATTTTTAAATAATAAAATTGATTTAGCCCAAGCAGAGGCAATTGCTGATCTAATCGAAGCAAACTCTATTGCGGCGATTAAGAGTGCTAATCGATCATTGAGTGGCGAGTTTTCTAAAAAAATAAATCACTTAGTAGAAAAATTGACTCATTTAAGAATGTTGGTAGAGGCAACTTTAGATTTTCCTGAAGAGGAAATAGAGTTTTTAGAAAATGCGAATGCTGCGCAACAATGGCAGGATATTTATGACGCATTACAAACGGTTTTAAATGCCTCAAAACAAGGAGCGCTGTTGAAAAATGGAGCTCTTGTTGTGTTGGCTGGGGCACCAAATGTAGGTAAAAGCTCATTGTTAAATCAGTTAGCCCAACAAGATATTGCAATTGTCACTCCAATCGCTGGAACTACGCGTGATCGAATACGAGAGGAAATTTACCTAGATGGTATACCTATTCAAATTGTCGATACGGCAGGCCTTAGAGAAAGTCTTGATGAGGTTGAAAAATTGGGTATCGAGCGATCTTGGTCTGCAATAGGAGATGCAGATATTATCTTATTTTTACGAGATGCTTCCAATACCAATCAAACGGATAGCGACTTACTTCTTCAAGAAATTAAAACCTCTTTAAAATTAGAACATCATCAATCCACACATTTAATTGAGGTTTGGAATAAGAAGGATCAGGTCGTCCTAGAGGATAAGCATGGGTTATTTATATCTGCAAAGACTGGTGATGGTGTTGAAATCTTAAAAGAAAAACTATTGCAGATTTTAGGATGGGAAAAACATTCAGAAAACATTATATTAGCAAGGCAACGGCACCTAGATGCTCTGAATACGGCACTTGAACATCTTGAATTTGCCAAAAAATACTTGTCTCTCGGAAATTCTAGTTTAGAGTTATTTGCGGAAGAATTGCGCTTGGCGCAAGACGAGTTAGGTGAGATTACTGGCAAATTACTCCCAGATGACTTATTGGGAAAAATCTTTAGTTCATTTTGTATAGGTAAGTAAAACGAGGTTTTAACCCTTTTAAATAAGTTTCGTTGCACTGCAACAAGAAAAATATAAAAAAAATGCGAAAATGATAGCTAATTTAAATAAACCTGCCTAACAACTATATGACAACCAATATCAATTCAGCTGAAATTAACTTAAACACACCTTCTTACATACAACATCAAAAATTAATTGCTTGGGTTCAAGAAATTGCCCAATTAACGCAACCAGACCAAATTTACTGGTGTGATGGCTCAACTGAAGAATATGATCGGTTTTGCCAGCAGATGGTAGATGCTGGAACAATGAAAAAGCTAAATCCTGCTAAGAGAAAAAATTCATACTGGGCTTGTTCAGACCCTACCGACGTTGCTCGTGTCGAGGATCGAACGTTTATTTGTTGGCCAAAAAAAGAACAAGCAGGACCAACTAATAATTGGATTGACCCTATTGAGATGCGTCAAACAATGAATGGTTTGATGGCTGGCAGTATGCGTGGGAGAACCATGTATGTTGTACCATTTTCGATGGGGCCATTAGGTTCTCCCATTGCACATATTGGCGTAGAGTTAACAGATAGCCCATTCGTCGTTGTGAACATGAAAATCATGACTCATATGGGTAAAGCGGTATTTGACCTATTGGGCAATGAAGGTGAATTTGTACCATGCGTTCACTCCGTGGGTAAACCTTTAACCAATGGCGAAAAAGACGTTATATGGCCATGTAACCCCACGAAATATATTGTGCACTATCCAGAAACTAGAGAAATTTGGTCATTTGGATCTGGATATGGTGGTAATGCACTATTAGGAAAAAAATGTTTTGCATTACGTATTGCATCAGTCATGGGACGTGATGAGGGTTGGAATGCTGAACACATGTTAATTTTGGGCGTTACCTCTCCCGAAGGAAAAAAATATCACGTTGCAGCCGCTTTCCCATCGGCTTGTGGCAAAACCAATTTTGCTATGTTAATTCCTCCTACAGGATTTGAGGGTTGGAAAGTAACTACTATTGGTGATGATATTGCGTGGATTAAACCTCGGGTAGATCCCACAACAGGTAAGATTCGTTTGTTTGCGATTAATCCTGAGGCGGGATTATTTGGTGTTGCACCAGGAACAAATACACTCACTAACCCGAACTGTATGTCTTCATTAAATGAAGATGTGATTTTTACAAACGTTGCATTAACTGATGACGGTGATGTCTGGTGGGAAGGAATGACAAAAGAAGCTCCTGCCCATTTGATTGACTGGCAAGGTAAAGATTGGACTCCAGCTGACGGTGCTGCAGGAAGAAAGGCTGCTCATCCAAATGCACGTTTCACGGTTGCAGCAGTTAATAATCCTGCATGCGATCCACAATGGAATGATCCTGCAGGCGTTCCAATTGATGCCTTTATTTTTGGTGGAAGAAGGTCAACGACAGTCCCGCTCGTAACAGAATCAAGAGATTGGATCGAGGGTGTCTACATGGCGGCCACAATGGGATCGGAAACAACAGCGGCTGCCACAGGAAAAACAGGTGTTGTTCGCCGTGATCCTTTTGCGATGTTGCCTTTTGCTGGCTATAACATGAGTGAATACTTCCAGCACTGGTTAAATCTTGGTGAAAAGTTAACGAAAGCCGATGCGGTGTTACCAAAAATATTTTGTGTCAACTGGTTTAGAAAAAATGATGACGGTAAATTTGTTTGGCCTGGATATGGGGAAAACATGCGTGTTCTAGCATGGATGTTAGGTCGTGTGAGTGAGACGGCTCAAGCTCAAGAAAATATTTTTGGTTACTCACCGAACTATCAAGATATCAACTGGCAGGGTATTGAATTTTCTGAAAAGCAATTTAATCAAGTGATTTCTGTGGATAAAGAATCTTGGCGTGAAGAGCTCAAGTTACATGATGAATTATTCGATCAACTTGCTTATGGTTTACCGCCAATATTAAGAGATACTAAAGCCAAATTAGAAAACTTATTGGCTTGATTCTGAAGTGAGGTTATTTTGACAATTGGCAGATTGAATAGTCTGTAACTTCATTTCTTTATCAACGTAAGTACAGTTATCTTGAAGCTTAATTCGGCCTTGTTTATTCGCGATAGGGCTGTCTTTTTGTGAAGCCAATAAGGATTCTTTAATATTTTTACCCTTATTGGCTAAGCAATCTTTATATACGCTACTAGACTCATCTTTGACAATGGCTAATAGCGGAGCACACTTCGTTTTCATCTCAGTATTAATCGAGCTAAGTGAAAGAGGGTTGGGTTTCATTGCTATCGGTGAAATGATTGCCATAGGATCTACAGCCTTTCCGTCAACTTGAACTTCAAAGTGTAGATGAGGGCCTGTCGAGCGTCCAGTATCGCCAACAAGACCTATAATTTCGCCTTTTTGAAGAACTTGGTTTTCCTTCACTAAAATCTCTGAAAGGTGACCATATAGAGTTGAAACCTTATTTTGGTGCAAAATTTCTATGTAATTACCATAACCAGTATTGTCGTTTTTTTGATTGATCTTTGTAACTTTACCTTTTGCAGCAGCAACTACAGGCGTACCTAGTTCGCTTGCAAGATCAACCCCAGGATGAAAAGAAGGCTGTGAAGTAAAAGGATCGATCCTTTCACCAAAGCCACTACTAAACATATATTTACCAACAATAGGCACACCCTCAGGTAAATTGTTTTGGAACAGAAGAGATGAAGCCATCTGTTGTTTTAAAAAAGGTACTTCTTCGTTAATCTGATCTAAAGCATCATCAATTTTTTTAAAGGAGCTGATTGGCTCGTAATCTTCACTAGCCAAATTAAATTTGTCTAAAGGTAAGTACTTACCACCTTTATTATCTTTGTTTTTACTTGGTATCTGTTTTTCTAACTTTTCTTTAAAGTTATAAACATCGTTCACATCGTTAATGGTTTTATTTAATTTATCTTCTAATTGATTAAATCGAGAGATTAATTCCTGACTTAAAGGTGGTGGAGGTTCGGGGGGCGGAACAAAGCCCATGTAAAAACCATGCAAGAATAGGTACCTAAAGCCAACACAAACGCAGATAACCAATATGAAAAACCAGATGAAAAAGTGTTTTTTTCGAATGGAAAAATATTGGTTAGCATCATCAGGAATAACTTTGTCTTGCATTGAACCCTATCATTGTTAACCAGTGATAAATTATATCTTTAAGAGATGAAAAATAAGAATACTTTAAATAGGCAATACCAAGTCATTGTTATCGGAGCAGGAGTCGCAGGTTGCTCAATTGCCGGGGAACTTAAGAGATGCGGTTTATCCGTTGGAATTGTTGATCAACAGATTGGCACAGCCAGAGAAACTTCAGCTCATGAAACAGCATTGGCACATCCACAAGTTGGAAAAAAGATTTCGAAGTTGCAACGATTTACACAATTAGCTAATCAAATAGCAAATGACAAATGGCAATCTGCACAATTATTTAGAAATGCTTATGAGCCAATCAATGATTTAGACGAAAGCAGCTCATCACAACTCAAAGAGTTGATTGATGAAATGAAGTATGACGAACAAACTATAAAAGTACTTAATAAAAATGAGGCAAAAGTAAAAGTTAATGTAGGCAGCCCAGGAATATGGTACGAAACGGCAGCTATATATAGCCTTCCTCAAATTTGTCAGCTAGAAATTGCCGAATTAAATAGAGAAGCTCAATATTGGAATTCTAAGATTGCCAAAATTAAATATTCTGAAAATGTATGGCAGGCATACTCTGAAGATGAAACTTTGATTTGTGCGGCACCAGTATGCATTTTAGCGAATGGTTTAGGTGTAGAAAAATTATTAAATAGCCTACAGATAGATCTACCTCTTCGACCCGTTAGAGGTCAATTAAGCAAGTTTCGTATAAATGCAGACAGTAGATTAGTTCCCTATTTGCCCAAAACAGTTCTTCGCGGAGATGGTTATTGCTTACCTGCACAACAAACAAGTAACCAAGATTGGATTTGGGAAATTGGCTCAAGTTATGATGAGGATAGTGCAGATAAAACTCCTTGGGAGCAAAGCAATATCGATAATGCAATTAAAGGATTAAATCTTATTGGGTGTGACCACTTACATAGCCGCGAGATGATTCCAATTTCCTCCTTTGTCGGCATAAGAAGTGCTTCAAAAGATCGACTCCCATTAATAGGCCCTGTAACGAATCAGACTGGGCTGTTTGTGGCATGCTGCTACGGTTCTCGAGGGGTATTGTGGTCAGCCTTAGCTGGACCACTCATTCGAGCTTATGTAGAGGCTTTTTTTGCTGGGGCTGACCGTTTGCGAGCGGGTTTCTTAATAGGGGCCTCTAACTTGCTTTCGGCAGAAGTTGCATCCTCAGTTAATCCAGCGCGTTTCTTCGCTGGAGGTTTAGGAGCTCGTGCTTCAAACTCAAAACCAATTTTGCCAGACTCTTGACGAACTAAATAAGCTTTAAAAACTCGTCCCGTTCTTTGCGATTTAAAGTTCGTTAATAAATCAGTTTTTCCGGTTGCTAAAAGTTTTTTTACTTGCTCTTCACTAATTTCCTGTTGAAGAATGACTTTACCCGTATTGAAATCACAATGTTTATTAGGGCCGACCGTATGTTCACAGATATATTTCATACCGTGTTCATAAACTGCGCCAGAACATTTTGGACAAACACCGAGTGCTGTTTGAGCTGAAAAATCGACAGGCTCTAGATTATCTTCATCACTGTTACCAAAATCAAATTCAAGTTTGTAACCAGCGTTTGGATAATCCTTATCATCTAAAGGAATCGGTTTTAATATGATGATTGCAGCAAATGGGCGTCCCATTTTGCTTCTAAAGCCTTGTAGGGGCCCAACACTTTTATTGCGAAGTAATTCCTCGGCTTCTTCATATTCAAGAGCTTTACCACCGGGAATTTTGCTCATAGAAAAACCACACTTTTCGCAGGCAAAACGTCGATAGTTTTCTTTTACAGGACCACCACAATGGGGACATGGGGTAGAAAGTGTAATGTAATCACCCGGAATCGTATCACTATCAAACTCCTTTGCGCGCTTCACGATGCGTTGCGTCATTTGCGCAATTTCTTGCATAAATGATTCGCGCTTGATGAGGCCTTTTTCCATTTGCGATAACTGAAATTCCCAGCCGCCAGTTAATGCTGGTTGAGTAAGTTCTTCAATTCCGAGACCGCGTAATAGGGTCATTAATTGAAATGCTTTTGCAGTAGGTATTAATTCTCTACCTTCGCGAACCATGTATTTTTCAAATAAGAGACCTTCAATAATAGATGCACGAGTGGCAGGTGTACCAAGACCCTTTTCTGCCATGGCTTCTCGAAACTCATCTTCTTCAACTAGCTTACCAGCACCCTCCATTGCAGATAAAAGAGTTGCTTCCGAGTATCTTGCTGGAGGTTTAGTTTTTAACGAATGAACATTGACAGAGTCAACTTTGACTTTTTCATCTTTGGCAACAGCGATTAATTCTTTATCATCTTGATTAGATTTGCCATATACAGCTAGCCAGCCTGGCTCAACCAACACTTTACCTTCGGTTTTGAAGTTCATGCCGCTAACCGTTGTAATTCGAGTGGTTATCATAAACTCAGCTGGAGGATAAAAGATGGCAAGAAACCTTCTAACAACTAGATCATAGAGCTTTTGTTCAGGCTCTGAAAGTGTTTTAGGCGGAGCTTGAAGTGTTGGAATAATTGCAAAGTGATCTGAAATTTTTGAGTTATCAAATATTTTTTTATTGGGTTTTACCCATTGATTACTTTTAATTTGTTGAGCAAAGACGGTGTAGTTGGGAACCGACTCGCCAAGCTGTTCAATTGTTTCTTTAACTGTACTAATGTAGTCTTCAGGCAAAGCACGGGAGTCAGTTCTAGGGTAAGTAAGAATTTTATGACGCTCATAAAGTGCTTGCGCTAAACCGAGAGTGTTTTTGGCAGAAAAGCCAAAGCGGGCGTTAGCTTCTCTTTGTAAACTAGTTAAGTCAAAGAGTTGTGGGGCTTGTTGACTTGACGGTTTTGATTCCTCTTGCACGGAACCTGATTTATTTTGACAAGCCACGACAATACTTTGTGCCTGTGCCTCGCTCCAAATTCTGCTTTCACGAAGTTCAGGATCGTTCGATTCTTTAGAGGATGATTTTTTAAACTCAGGATCAAACCATCGACCCTCATAAACCCCTTTGGCAGAAATAAATTCAGCTTTTACTTCCCAATAATCACGTGAAATAAAGCGTCGAATTAATTCTTCACGTTCTACAACAATCGATAGGGTTGGGGTTTGGACTCGACCAACAGTTGTCAAGAAAAAACCACCACTTTTACTATTAAAAGCGGTCATAGCCCGAGTGCCATTAATCCCAACAAGCCAATCAGCTTCAGAGCGGCATCTTGCGGCATCAGACAAAGGCATCATATCTTGATCAGAGCGAAGTTTTGCAAAGCCATCTCTAATTGAGTTTGGAGTCATTGACTGCAACCATAAGCGCTCAATAGGTTGAGTTGCTTTTGCTTGTTGAGCGATTAAGCGAAAAATAAGCTCACCCTCACGACCCGCATCACAGGCATTAATTAATTTGGAAACATCTTTTCGTTTAATTAATTTTTGTAAAACCTTTAGTCGACTCTCAGTTTTAACAATCGGCCTTAGTTCAAAACGAGGCGGAATCACAGGTAAATTATTAAAAGACCATTTTCCACGTTTAACTTCAAATTCTTCAGGTGCAGCAATTTCTAATAAGTGACCAACAGCAGAGGAAATAATAAAATCATCTCTTTCAAAAAAGTCATCATGTTTTGTGAAACCACCCAATGCTTTCGCAATATCGGATGCCACAGAAGGCTTTTCTGCAATAACAAGTGTTTTATGAGCACTTGAATCCTGATTTAATGAGGCTGGTTTTTTTGCCACTATTTTTTACCTTATTTATGATTTTCTTTTTTTATTATTACCCGAAGAAAAAGATTTCGTGTTGAATTTTAAACACAAGAATCTAATAATTGCACGCATAAATATATAAGTTACTGTTTTATAATGATTTTATTTGAATAAAAAAGTATAATAAAGCCTTAAAAGTTCTTTAGAAATTCAACAACACATCCATTAGAATATTTATAGAACGTAAAAATTAGAATAATCAACCACATGGCTCAATTAGAAATCCTTTGTTATCCTGACCCGCGATTACATAAAACCGCAAAAAAAGTCATTCACTTTGACGCACAACTAGAGTCAAAAGTTGCAGATATGGCCGAAACGATGTACGAGGCTCCCGGAATAGGTTTAGCTGCAACACAAGTGAACATTCTAGAAAATATTATTGTGATTGATACCTCAGACAGTCGTGATGAACTTCAGGTATTTATTAATCCTGAAGTCATTTGGGCTAGTGAAGAGAAAAAAAGTTGGCGTGAGGGATGTTTATCTGTGCCGGAGTATTTTGACGAAGTAACTCGACCTGATCGAGTAAAGGTAAGAGCGCAAAATATAAAAGGTGAGTTCTTTGAGGTCGATGCAGAAGGTATTTTATCCGTTTGCATCCAACATGAAATGGATCATCTAATCGGTAAGGTTTTTGTGGAGTACTTATCACCTTTAAAGCGAGCGAGAATTAAAGGAAAAATGAAAAAGCGTTTTCATTCTTAAATTAAGTTGTGCGGCTTTAAAAAATCCTGCAGTCACTTCGACTTAAATCATCTAAAAACTGATTAGATGCTAAATAGTTAAATTCAATTGGGCGTTGTTTACCAATCCCATCATCCTCAACCTGCTGATTCGCTGGATGGCACATCAAGAGAGTACCCTCTTGCGCTAAAGACAACCATTGCAGCATGAGGGCACGATACGAGTCAATATCTGGTGCGTTAAAGCCATAGACACCTAAAAACCCGTTGTTACAAGAAATATGATTTTGATTTAAAAGATTTAAAAAAGTAGACCCACCCAAAACATTAAGTAGATGACATTTAAAAGCATTCGGCAATTGATTTGTATTACTGGGTAATGCGGTGGATCTAATCCAAGGTAGCTCATCCGCGAAGTGATGAAGTACTTGAGTAATTAATACTTCTCTAATTTGTGGAAATTGATGAATATGCTGATGACCGTCGATGAAGTCAGGTTTAAATTGAAAAATATCTTCAAACGTTTTTAGCTGTGATTCGAAAGATTGAAGAATTTTTTCCACGGGTAACAATCGAAGATGGCTCATTAAGATCAATTGATTTAACGGCATATTCAATGGGGGATGACCAAATGGAAGAGTAAGATTAAAGTGCAAGCCTACCTGAAGCCCTTGGCTTCTAGCTAAGATAATAGACTGAGCATCTTGCGCAACATAGGGACTTTCAGATAAAACACTGATTTGGCTTATCCGCTTTAATTCAAATAAACGCAAACACCCCTGAGTGATAGCAGGATCTTGACCAATATCATCTGCGCAGATTGAGATTTTCATCTTTTAGGAGCTAATTGAGATTAAGATTTGGCAAATGCCCAACGTTTACTGCTGAAATAAGTACCAATGGCAACAATGATTAAAACACTAAACAGTGCAATTTGATAGGGTAAGTTCAACACATAAATAGCAAAACTAAGTAACAACTCATTGCAAATAAAGCTCGTCAGAGAAATTAAAAAATAAGGTAACAAAGATTCTTTGATTGATTTATTACTGCTTGCGAAAGTAAATAATCTTTGTCCACTAAAGCTAACGCAAAAGGCAACTAGAAATGCAATAATATTGGCAACTAATGGATTGAGATTGAACAACTCCACTAAAAGAATAACCACCAAAAAATGGACGAAGGCAGCAACCCCACCCACGATTACAAACTTAAAACTTTGAGGTAATTTATCGATCAAGCTGACTATTGTCATGGTCTTTGGAAATGAGGTACAAAGGCCTCTGCTTAACCTCGGTAAAGATTCGTCCGATGTATTCACCTAAAATACCGATGGAGAGTAGTTGTACCCCAGAAAATAGCATGAGAGCAACTGTAATGGTTGGCCATCCGCTAGTCGGATTGCCATTGATTAATGTATCGAAGACTACGTAAGTACCATAAGTAATCGCCACCATAGATATCAATACTCCCACAATAGTCCAAACTCGAAGTGGCAAAGTACTGAAAGAGGTCAGGCCAGATAAGGCCAGTTTAATTAAATTTCTTAAGCGAAAGCTAGATGTACCACTTAGGCGATCTGCTGGCACAAATGGTATTGCAACCGATTTAAATCCCACCCAGGCATAGAGCCCCTTCATAAAGCGATTGCGCTCTGGCAAGGCTCTTATAGCGTCAACCACCTTTTTGTCTAACCAGCGAAAGTCCCCAGCATTCTCGGGAATAGGAACATCTGCTCCAGCACTCATAAGTGAGTAAAAGAAGCGCGTACCCATACGTTTTAAAAAAGCCTCATTGTGACGATCAACAATAACACCATAAACCATGTCATAGCCAGCAAGCCATAATTGAGACATTTCATGCAACTTGGCAAGTGGGTGCTGAAAATCCGCATCGATGAGCAAGACTGCATCACCCCTTGCATAATCAATCCCACAGGAAAGAGCGGCCTCTTTACCAAAGTTTCTGGAAAACTCAAGATATCGAACACCAGGATGGTTTGCTAATTCATCTGCAATTTCATGGGTATTATCCTTACTCCCATCATTGATGATTAATATTTCATATCGTGGTGTAATAGCGACTAGTGCCAGTTTTAAAGCCTCAACAAATTGAGTCAAATTCGAGGATTCGTTGTAAGCGGGGACAACAATAGATAAACTGAAATTGTTAGGTCGATTTACAAGAGTAGACATACCTAAAGTTTAACTGTAATTTTATAATCAGAGAACAAATCACACTTAATTAAAGAACAAACTTTTTGACTTCACATATTCTTAGTCGTTCGTATCATAAGCAAATACCCATCGTTCCAATTTGTTTAGTGATTGGCATTATTTGGTTTTGTACTTTTATGATTTTCCGCCAAGCTCCTGAGTGGGACAATATGGAGGAGTTGGTCTGGGCGAATAGTTTCGAAATGGGCTACCAAAAACACCCACCACTGCCTACTTGGGTGCTGTATCCGCTCACAATGATTTTTGGTAAAGTGGTCTGGCTACCCTATGCACTGGGTTTGATTTGCGTTGCATCAGCACAATGGATTTCTTATCAGTTATACGTCCGCATAGCCATGCAAGCGCAGGTTACTAGACCCCAAGACTTTGGAATTTTGGCTGTTTTGGCTACATCTCCCCTGATTTATTACACCATTCGGGGTGGGGACTATAACCACAATGCAATGCAATTATGGTCAATTGCCGCTATGTATTATTTCTATTACAGAGCTTGGGAGCAAGAACGAAACAATAGACTTCAAAAAACATACTATTTCTGGTGGGCCTTTTTGGGATTGATGATGGGACTAGCACTGATTTCTAAATATAGTGTGGTCATTCAAATTACTGTTTTATTAGTTCATTTTTTTATAGCACGTCGGTGGAGATGGCAAAAAGCCTGGGTGGGAGTTTTAATTGCATTTGGCAGCTTTATTTTTATTGCTGCCCCACACTTAAATTGGTTGTATCAACAAAGTTTATTGGGTCAAGGGCCTATTTATTATGCATCTCAATTGATGAGCGTATCAGCCTCATTGGTGGATAGAGTCATTGACCTTTTCAAGGACTTTTTACTTACTCAGGTTTATCGAATTCTACCTTGCGTCATCGTGCTAGGTTATGTTTATTACCTATCCAGACAACCCAAGACTCAACTAAACACGCCCCCTTCGGGCATAACTTGGTGGTCACAAATTCCACGTGCGGATCAGTTATTTTTAATATTTTTAGGGATTGGACCCTGCATAACGGCAATTAGTATTGGCATACTATTTAATCAAAATATAGAGGCAAAGTGGGCGGTTACTTTCTTTATTGTCATTGGATTTATTGCGTGGATATATGCAAATGATGCCTTGAATATTCCACGTTTAACTCGAGTAGTCATAGCAGGACATATTATTTGCGCATTTATTTTTGGTACTTTGACTGGTCCAGGCGCAAGCTATATTGGTAAGCAAGGAAGAGCAACTTTTCCAAGTCAAGAAATGGCCAATGTGATTCAACAGCGCTGGCAAGAACATCCTGAACTAACAAATGGCAAACCGATAGGTTTAGTCGTTGGAGATACCTGGATTATTGGGCACATAATTGTTCATGATCCAGTACATCAAGGAAAAGACATAAAGCCTTGGATTAATGCAAATGATTTAATGTCGCCTTGGATGACTGAAAAGGATAAACAACAAGTCGCATTAATCTTGATTGATCAAGGGCCAAAATCCACTGATAAGAAAAGACACCTGGGTCACCCGCCAACTAAAGAAGTGCAAGACATGTTTGATCGGGCGCTAGTAAAGGGTATCGAGTCTATTCCATGGACGAAGAAAGAAGGTGCCCCCCCTCTACAAATACAATGGGCAATCTTGCCATATAACCCATCATGAAACAGCTAAAGATCATCTTTGCTGGAACGCCAGAGTTTGCAGCCATTATTCTAGAAGCATTAGAAAAATCAAATCATCAAGTGATTGCCGTGATGACGCAACCTGATCGCGCTTCGGGACGTGGATTAAAGGTTTTACCAAGCTTAGTAAAGCAAAAAGCGTTACAAATGGAGATACCAATCCTACAACCAACATCCCTCAAGTTAGACGGAGCATATGCAACTGAAGCGATCAATGCAAAAAAGCAAATCGAAAGTTTAGATTTTAATGTCCTGATTGTTGCTGCCTATGGACTTATTTTGCCTCAGTGGTTGTTAAGTCTCGTAGAGTCAAAAAATGAGTTGGGTTGTATCAATGTTCACGCCTCTTTATTGCCACGATGGCGTGGCGCAGCGCCAATACATCGCGCAATTTGGGCAGGGGATGAACAAACAGGCACCTGTATTATGAAAATGGCGCTAGGACTAGATACAGGACCAATCATTGCTAAAGAGACAATGCAGATACAAAGTCTTGATACGACCGGCACATTACATGATCGCTTAGCGTCTCAAGGCGCTCGAGTTTTGATTGAGGTTTTAGATAGTCTGGCAAAACAAGAAAAGTTTGCCTTAATAGAGCAAGGTCAAGCAGGTATTACATATGCTGAAAAAATCAAGAAAGAAGAAGCAAAGATTGAGTGGGGTCAAGAGGCAAATCAAATTGATCGTCAAATAAGAGCCTTGAACCCATCTCCAGGAGCATTTACTACCTTGAACCAAGAGATCATCAAAATTTGGCTATCAGAAAATATTTCACACCGATGGAAAAACCATCAAACAGGCCAACCTGGAGAAATATTAGAAGTTGATGAGTTTGGTATAAGTGTAGCTGGAAATAGTGGAGTCGTAAGACTTTTAGAAGTTCAAAAGGCCGGATCAAAAAGAATGAGTGCTAGTCAATTTGTAAAAAATATGCAATTAAAACCAGGGCAAGTATTCCAATGAATCAAACTTTTACATTTGGGAGATATGATAAAAACATGTTTATTTATACGAGGAGTGTTCATGTTTAATTTAACAAAAACAGCAATTTTAATGGCGGCAATTACTGCATTATTTGTCTACGTAGGTGGAGCACTTGGTGGGCCCCAAGGTATGCTTTTAGCCTTGATAATGGCAGTTGGTATGAATTTCTTTAGTTATTGGAATTCAGACAAAATGGTTTTAAAAATGTTTGGCGCAAAACAAGTTGATGAACAAAGTTTTCCTGCGTATTACAACCTTATTAAAGAATTATCACAAAAGGCAGGTTTACCAATGCCCAAAGTGTATTTAATAGATGAAAATGCGCCAAATGCTTTTGCTACAGGAAGGAATCCCGAAAATGCTGCGGTTGCCGCCACCTCAGGCATTATGAATATTTTGAATGAAAGAGAATTACGTGGTGTCATGGCACATGAGCTCGCACATATTAAAAATAGAGATATTTTGTTATCGACAATTGCTGCAACGATGGCTGGTGCAATTTCAAGCTTGGCCAATTTTGCGATGTTCTCAGGAAATAGAAATAGAGAAGGTGGCAGTCACCCACTAAGTTTTTTACTCGTATTTTTAGCGCCACTTGCAGCAAGTTTGATACAAATGACTATTTCAAGAGCGAGAGAATATGAGGCAGACCGGGTAGGTTCACAAATTTCAGAAGATCCATTAGCACTCGCATCTGCTCTGAAGAAAATTGAGAGCACGGTACAGGGAGTGCCTTTTGATCGTGTAGAAACTCACCCAGCTGTAGCACAAATGATGATTATGAATCCATTGTCTGGTGGTGGTTTGCGTGGTTTGTTTTCCACTCATCCTGCAACAGAGGTAAGAGTCAATAACTTAGTAGAAATGTCGAAGACAGGAACATACCCAGCATAGTGCAAAGCAAACCAAAAGATTCTAGTGTCAGCTTAGCTAAAAAGCCTGCAGGAAGTAACCTTTGTGAAACCATACTTCTTGCGGCTCATTTATTAGATCAAGTTCGACAAGGAACTTCATTAACTCAAGCATTAGCATCAGCCCCGAGTGAAAATAGATCAGCAGCTCAAAGCTTAACTTTTGAAGCGCTTCGTAATAAACCAAAAATATTGCAAGCATTAAAACAGTTTCTTCATAAGGAGATAGACCCTGAAGTAGAAGATCTTTTTTTAATTTCTATAGGTACCTTATTAAAAGAAACACAAAATCAATATACCGCCTACACACTTGTCAATGAAACAGTCAATGCGGCACAAAAATCCTTAAAAACCAGACATGCAAAAGGATTAATCAATGCTGTATTAAGGCGTGTGATTGAAAATCCTCAATCATTAGAAATTGATGTATTCAATGCGCAATATCCTTCTTGGTGGGTAAAGCATCTAAAACGAGCATACCCATCAAATTTAGGACCGATCTTGGAGGCAAATTTAAAACCTTCAAAAATGTTCCTAAGGGTAAACTCAAAAAAAATATCTAAAGAAGGATATCAATCTTTATTAAATGATGCAGATATTGCCACATTAGAAATTCCTAAAAAATGGCAACAATTTGCGCCTAACGCAATTGCTTTACAAAACTCAATGCCAGTGCAATTGTTACCGGGATTTAAAGAAGGATTATTGAGCGTTCAAGATTTAGGAGCACAAATCGCAGGGTATTTGATATCTCCAGTAAATGGTGAATATATATTAGATGCCTGTAGCGCACCTGGCGGAAAAGCATCGCAAATTTTAGAACTTGCAAATATTAATCTAGATGTTCTTGACATTGATAAAGAAAGAATGCAAAGAGTTCAAGAAAATCTAGCACGACTTCATCTGCAAGCAAACTTGCTTATCGGAGATGCTGCGCACTCCTCTTCTTGGTGGAGCGGAAAATATTATGACGCCATATTAGCTGATGTACCTTGCTCAGCTACGGGCATTATTCGACGTCATCCAGATATTTTGTATTTGAGGCGTAGCGCAGATATTTCACAACTTCAAGACCTACAACGTAAAATCCTTATGGAATTATGGGGATTGTTAAAGCCGGGCGGAAGATTACTATTTGTGACTTGCTCCATATTCCCGCAAGAGGGGGAATTACAACTGGAGTGGTTTACTGAAAACCTCAAAGATGCGTTACGATTAGAATGTCTAGGACAAATCTTGCCAGATGAGTGGCATGATGGTTTTTACTATGGAATGTTACAAAAGAAAAGATGAAGCATTGTAGAAAACTCTACGTCATTTGCCTGCTAATGCTGGGGTCTATTTGCTCAGGTTTGGCGTTTGCTGAGGGTATTAAACTCAGGCAACTTCAAGTTGAACCCGTTGAACAAGCTTGGGTGATTAATGCTTCTTATCAAATTGAATTACCACCAGACTTAAGTGATGCCGTTAAAAAAGGTATTACTTTTCATTTTCTTACGGAATTTAATGTGACTAGAGGACGGTGGTATTGGTTTGAAGAAAAGCCGATTACGGCAATAAAAAAAATTAAATTGTCATTTCAACCCTTAACACAACAATATCGCGTTAATGTCGGCGCATTAACTCTTTCAGCTAACTCTTTGGAAGAGGCCTTGATACAGGTAGGGGCAATTGCTGGTTGGCAGGTTGCAGAACTTTCTGCTTTGGATAATGGTCGTCAATATGATGCGGCGATTCGTATGCGATTAGATTTAAGTCAACTACCTAAGCCGTTTCAAATCAATGCATTAAATGCTCGTGAATGGAATTTAGCAAGTGATTGGCACCAGTTTTCATTTATTCCTAAATATCGACCAATGAGTAAATAATGAATGAGCCATTGATTACCTACCCAGATAGCATCATCTCGGGGGAGTATGGAATAAAAAAAGAACTCACGGCCTTTTTGATTTTGGTATTTATATTGGCAATCTTATTATTGGGATTGCTTACTGGAATTAGTGCGGATGCAAAGTTCTTAAGCCAATACTTTGTTTGGCTATATTCGATCAATATTATTGTAGGCGTTGGTCTTTTACTTGTAATTATTGGACTGATTGTTACCTTAACCATTCGTTGGCGCCAAAACTTTTTTGGGACAAAACTAATTGCAAAATTAGCCATGATTTTTGGCTTAGTTGGCGTTTTACCAGGCGCAATTCTATATTCTGTTTCATTACAGTTCGTTGGTAGAAGTATCGAAAGTTGGTTTGATGTGAATGTTGAGTCTGCATTAGAGTCTGGCCTTCAACTAGGTCGAAATTCTTTTGAAATATCACAACATGAGTTTTTGATTGTTGGAAATCAACTTGCAATCAATCAACAATTAACAAAAATTAAATCTAACCAAGAGTTAAAGGAGTTTTGTCAAACAATTCCAACTGATCAACTTTCAATTATCGATGAAACTAGTCGAGAGTACTTTAGTGTGAACTGTGGACTTCAAGAGATTCAAGAAACGGTTTTATCTCAAGAGCAATTATTCGAACTGAAAAAAAATAACAAAGTTTCTTCAATTGAGGAAGTAGGAACAACGCCAGAAGCAGAGGAGTATCAGCTGAATGCATTTTATCTTCTAGCCAATCAACGCATTTTAAAAAGCACGAAAAAATTAGATCCTACACTTGTTGAAAGTGCCAAGATTGTTCAAAAAGCATATCGTGATTATCAAGAAAAATCTTTAAGTAGATTAGGTTTAAAGAAAATGTATATAGGTTCTTTAACTTTAACTATGTTTTTGGCCCTTTTTATTGCGATTCTGTTAGCGTTGATTTTAGGTCGACAATTAGCACGACCGTTACTAATGTTACTTAGAGGAACACAAGCCGTTGCTCAGGGAGATTTATCTCCCAAGCCTCAAATGAATACCCCAGATGAGTTAGGTATGTTAACTCGACAATTTAACAATATGACAAAACAATTGTCTGATGCGAGAATGTCGTTACAACAGTCTAAAGATTTTTCAGAATCGGTTTTAGCCAATTTAACTGCAGGGGTTTGTGTTTTAGATGCTAGTTTTCGACTGTTGGTAGCAAATGAAGGTGCTAAAAGAATTTTAGAAAAAGATTTAAATCAATTGATTGGAAAACCTTTAAGTTATTATCCACAATTACTTCATTTTGAAACTACCATTAAAGACTCTTTTAAAACAAATCAAGTTTCAGTGGGCTCAGATGAGCAAGTGCCTTTAGAGCCAAATAAAATAACCACCAGCGAAAAATCTTGGCAACGACAGATTTATTTATATGACAATGCAAAAGATCAAGACAATGTTTCTCCTATTTTATTGGCTAGAGGAACTGAGTTAACTGGTAAACAATACATTATTGTCTTTGATGACATTACTGAAGTGATTGCTGCGCAACGTTCAATTGCCTGGGGAGAGGTTGCCCAGCGCTTAGCCCATGAAATTAAAAACCCATTAACACCGATTCAACTATCGGCAGAGCGTATTTATCAAAAATTGACTGGAAAAATGTCAGAGGAACAAGAGGACATCGTTGCTAAGGGAACTACAACAATCATTACTCAAGTGAAAGCTATGATAACCATGGTCAATAACTTTAGAGATTTTGGTAAAAAGCCCTCGCCTAATATGTTGCCAGTTAATTTAAATACCTTGATTCAAGATATCTTGGGTTTATATGAGGGAACTCATATCGAGCTAAAACTTGATCCTGAGGCACCAGAAATTTTAGGAGATCCAACGCAACTGCGACAAGTAATACATAATATTTTGCAAAATTCCATAGACGCTGCAACAGAAATTCATTCAGAGCCTGAGATACAGATTCGTACGGAAACGGTCAACTATGTTGGCTTGGTTAATCAAACTGAAAAATTAGTTCGACTTTCTGTTGCTGATAATGGTCCTGGATTTTCTCCAAGAATCTTGTCTAGAGCATTTGAACCATATGTCACATCAAAAGCTAAGGGAACAGGTCTTGGATTAGCCGTTGTTAAAAAAATCATAGATGAACATGGCGCAAGAATTGAACTTAAAAATCGCATGAGAGAGACTGTTATTCGAGGAGCAAGGATTTCGATACTGTTTGAACGTTTGGCATAAAAATCAAGAAATAGATATTAAAATTAGTTTATAGGACAATTAAGCATGGCAAATATATTAGTAGTTGATGATGAAATGGGGATTAGAGAGTTGCTCAATGAAATATTGAGTGACGAAGGTCACGTTGTTTATTCAGCGGAGAATGCCCAACAAGCACGCACAGTGCGTGATCAATTATTGCCTGATTTAGTCCTTCTCGATATTTGGATGCCAGATACGGATGGAGTTACTCTATTAAAAGAGTGGGCTAAGGATGATAAGTTAACTATGCCCGTTATTATGATGTCTGGACATGCAACGATTGATACGGCTGTAGAGGCTACCCGCATTGGCGCATGCAATTTCTTAGAAAAGCCTATTGCCTTACAAAAACTATTAAAAACAGTTAGTCAAGCTTTAGAAAGAGTTTCACCAAAAGAATCACTTGATAACTTTGGCCAAGGAATGAAAGACTTTGGAACTGTCTCAAGCTCTATTTCCTCTGGATTAGGTAAGCCATTTGATAGTCAAAGTAATATAACGATGGATCATAGTCGCCAATCTAGCCTAGTTGCTTCATCCGATGTTAAAGAGTTAGTACAAGGCCATTTTGACTTGCCTTTAAGAGAGGCGAGAGATATTTTTGAAAAAGCATATTTTGAATACCATTTAAAGTTAACGGGTGGAAGTATGACTCGTGTTTCTGAGCAGACGGGCCTAGAGAGAACACACTTGTATAGAAAATTAAAAGCCCTTGGAATTGATGTTCGCAAAATAGGTAGTAGTAGTACGTAGATCATTCAAAAGTTACCATGACAACTTCAATTATTACTATTGAAACTCCAAATTGGCTTATTGATGAACCAAACCCTGATTGGATTCATGCATTGGAGAGTGGAAAGGTTTTGCATTTTTCAAATTTAAAATTTGCTGTATCTGATGAAGAAAAATCTTTATTTGTTCCCGAAATACAAAATCCTAAAGCTAGAAACATAAGTGTTGGCGCTGATAATGTATTAAAAGGTGCACAAGGAAATGAAAACATCCAAAAACAATTAAGGGAACTTATCTTAAGATACAGAAATTCGGCAAATACTTTAATCAATTCTTTAGTACCAAAATATTCACCCCATTTAAGAGTTTCACCTACTAGTTTTAGACCTTTTAATATTGAAGATCGTAAACAGTCTTGGCGAGCAGATGATCGTCGTTTACACGTCGATGCTTTTGCTACAAGACCTAATTATGGTGAGCGTATCTTAAGGGTGTTTATGAATGTTAATCCTGAAGGTAAGCCAAGAGTTTGGCGAGTTGGCGATAGTTTTGAAAATATTGCTCAGCAATTTATACCTTCAATAAAGCCTTATTCTTCTCTTC
>Ga0209188_1001221_pt1 | contig 21418 bp, 18 predicted proteins | sample C_130625_EF_Meta_FD_187307 | JGI IMG/M metagenome (GOLD analysis project Ga0209188, IMG submission 187307) | Freshwater microbial communities from Lake Croche, Canada to study carbon cycling - C_130625_EF_MetaG (SPAdes) (version 2) | ecosystem: Environmental > Aquatic > Freshwater > Lake... | reverse complement strand
AATTCGGTAAACAAATCGAACGCGTGGGCTGTGCAATCACTGAACAGTGTCCAGAAGTCGCTCCTGCGGATGACTTACTCTACGCACTCCGTGAAAAAACCGGCACCATTCCTTCTCTCCCTTTAATCACCGGAAGCATCCTCGCTAAGAAATTAGCAGAAGGCTGCGAAGGCCTAGTTATCGATGTAAAATGGGGCAATGGCTCATTTATCCGCGATCTCGAACAAGCTAAACAACTCGCTCGAATCATCACTCGCGTGGCACGTTCTCTGAACCGCAAATGCGTTGCGCTCGTTACCGATGTAAATCAACCGCTCGGTGATTCTGTGGGTACTGGTTTAGAAATTCTTGAAGCCGTTCGACTCCTTAAAGGTGAAGGCCCCGAAGACTTACAAGACCTCGTTCTTAAGTTAGGAATGGAAGTTGTCCGTCTCGCTGGCGTTGCTGGTTCGACACTCTCTGCAAAACAAACCGTTGAGAAACATCTCAAGGATGGCTCAGCACTCGAGAAATTTAAAGCGATGGTTCGTGCTCAAGGTGGTAAGACCGATTGGATCGACGATCCATCGAAATTCCCTCAAGCGAAATTCATTCGTAAATTACCTGCACCTAAACGTGGTTATGTTCACACCATCGACGCTGGAAAGATCGCCCAAGGTGTTCGCATTCTCGCGACCATGAAAGATGGCACGCTCGATCCTGCTGTCGGTGTAACCAATATTCAAAAGGTCGGTACTCAAGTTAAGCAAGGTGAGCCGCTCATCATGATTCATTATAATGATGAAGCTAAAGTGGATCAGGCTCTGCCTTACTTCCGCGATGCTTACCGCTTGGCGCCAAAGCGTCCGAACATTCCGCCACTCGTCGTCGAACGCGTTGCGTAAAACAAAAGGCCGTCGGGTGACGGCCTTTTTTGTGCTTACCTGAATAAATCGGAATGAGATCCTGTGCGAACAAAGTGCACGTGGGTATCATTATCAGATAGCGTATAAATTAGAATCCAGTCGGGTTCGATGTGACAGTCACGACTACCTTTGAAATCTCCGTGTAGTGGGTGGTCGTGTAAAGAGTACGGAAGAGGAGAGTTACAAATTAAATAATCCATTACTTTTTGAAGCTTACTTAAATTCCTTCCGCGTCTTTGCGCTAGACGTACATCACGTTTGAATTGATTGGTCCGACTGAATGTTCTCACATTTCGAGGTCTTTATAAAGATCAGCTCGTATCCGAAACTTTTTGCCCTTTTTAGATTTAAGAGCCGTAACGGTTTTAGAGTTAGGCAAGTGAACGGCGAAGGGTAAGGCTTTGTGTAATTGAATCTGACGATACAGCAGATGAATTGTTTCGGACGTGGTCAGGCCTAAGTCAGAAAGAATTTTCTCTGCCTCTTTTTTTAGTGATGGTTCAAGTCGTGCTCGGACAACGGATGTTTTAGACATAGACTCATTGTAGCCCTTTTGTAGCCACAATGCAATATTCGGTTTCATCTCTTTATTCCGATCTGCCCACTTCTATTAACAACCCCATTTTATTGAGGTTTATACCTTAGCAGAAAACGGTCGGCCAACGTCTTGGCTCTACCCTTGTCACCATGCCCACTTGCCAACTAGCCCCCTGAACTTGTTTCCCCTTGTCCCCGTGTCACCTTGCCCACGTGTCCCCTAGATTAGGTGGTGTCTGACCCCCTCACGTCTATCTGGGGTTTGCAAAATGCGGATTTTCCCTACCTTAAAACTATGCGCGCAATGTTATCATCAACTGGAGTAATTTTGGCGGCTTGTTTGATGGTAGGGTGTGCAGATGCTTTGACGTCGGGCACTGCCTTGCCTAATTTGACCGCTCACCAGTGGCGTCACCGGGTCGTGGTCATCGACACTCCTTCGCCTCAGTCTGTCGATTACCTGCGACAAACTAAGGCGCTTGATGCGGCCTCGGCGGGCTTGCGGGAGCGGGATGTGGTAATTTTAACGCAAGCTGCAAAGACTTTTCGGGTCCGCCTTATCGGCAAGGATGGCGGCGTGAAGTTCTCTCGCAATACACCAGTCGATGTCACGACGCTCTTCGATTTAATTGACGCCATGCCCATGCGCCAGGCGGAGTTATCCGGTCGCTAAGCCAGGCCAAAAAAAGGGGTCAGACTACGTCGGCGTAGTCTGACCCCTTAAACGGTGTCTGACCCCTTTAACAGGGTCAGGCACCATCAGCGTAGTCTGACCCTGTTTTTAGGTGGGGGGGGTTGAGGCGGTCAGGTTGGTGACGACCTCACACTTGAGGAATTCAGATATTTTTGGCCTCTAACTCAATTCCTACCCCAAAAATATTTTTTCATACCCCAAAAATCGACCCCCAGACCCCACCACCCCCTGGGGCAACTCTCCCAATTCAGGTTCTTCAATAAACCTACAGAATCCCCAAAAGTTTCAATCCTGTTAAAATAAGATTTATAGTATAATTAAACAGAAAATTGGTGTGACAGGTTTCGACCAAAAACTTATTTGTGAACCCTAATGCCCCAAGAAAAGCCTACATACTTTGTAGACCAATTTATTCTCGATCTCAAATCTCTTACGGAGGACAAGATTGCGTTGGTTGCAAAAGGATTACCAGATGAAGATAAATTGCCAGCGTTAGAATGCATTACAAATTATATCAAAGAGAGTAACAATAGGATACCACAGTTATTGGCTCTGGTTATTACCGATATGTCTTATTATGCAGTAATTAGACATTTTAGGTGGGTTGATAAAGTGTTGATTTATGCTAAATACAAAAAGAGCGTAAAAACTCTTCTAGGCGAAGTGAGGACAACTTTAGCAATATCATCATTAAATGTTCTTAGTAATGATGATGGTGGATCTAAAAATAATTTAGATTATGTAAATTTAAAAGATTTACACGTAAAAGAGACTCCTAGTTTAGAGAAAATCACTGAACTCGATTCAGAAATTCTGAAAGACTTAGTTTGTTTAGAGACTGTCGACTCGAGCGATATGGCATCAATGCTCCGGGACGCTCAAGATCGGGCAGTAAAAGCGGAGAAAAAACTTAAAGCAGCTGAGGCAAGTTGGGTAAAAACCCAAGACAGAATGGCGTCCGATTTTAAGCGTGGTATGGAAAAGGCAACTCTGGCCACTAACGAATTAAATCAAACTAAACTTAATGAAGAAATTGAATCTCATAACGATACCAAGGATAAGTTGAATGATGCCTTAAACGAATTGAAAGAAATTCACGAGCAGGGTGGTGCAACCCCCGAGAAGGTTCAGGAGATACGAGAAAAGATTCAGGCTGAAGCTGATGAACGAGTGCAGCGCGAGGTTTCCGCTGAATACGCTCCTTGGCTGGATTATCTCAAAAAAATATCAGCAGAGGACGAAGCATACAACGAAGCTGTTAAACTTTCCCGTCAAGCACTTGAATTAGTTAAAAAAGAAGCACTTGAAAGAGATACTTTGCTTAAGTGGCAAAACAACCGTGAGAAAGCTATCAGTATTCTTCAGGCCGAACTAGATGAGATTGGAAAGCTTATTTTACTGTCAGTTAATCCATCTGAGGCGCTTGTTGATATGCACAAGAAAGCATTGGATTTACTTACAAAGTGCCGGACTAGTGTTGACGTTGCAGCTCAGCACGGGCCGATTATGGAAGCGCTCAAGGTCGGTATTAAGAAAACGCCGGATGAAAGTATGGATCAAGTTGCTGATGCAATCATGTATTTGGGTATAAATGATGTTATAGCAGAGGCCGAATCTGAGATATTATTAAGAGTTTTGAATAACGAGAAATCACTCAGGAAGAATAAGAATGTACGTAAACTAACACCTAGAATGAGGCTATCAAAAGCAATGTATGAGAAGGCGCCAGTAGACATATTAGTTGATGGATATAACTTTATGCACGGCTCGGCTGACTTATTTAGTAAATATTTTAAAATGGGTAAAAAGAGAGATAAGACATATTTCAGCGAAGAAGGTAAAAAGTATCTAGCCAAGCTTTTGAGTGCATTTCCAGGGCAGAACCATCAACTAAATGTGCATTTATTCTTTGATGGTAGTGACATAGAGGAAGGGACGCCGTTTCCTGGTGTAGAAATACATAAGCCGCATATTGTAAAAGAAGGGTCAGATCAGGCTGATGCCGAGATTATCGAATATTTATTCAAAAAAAGTCGAAAAGACGCAGTAGTCTTTGCAATAACTAATGATAAAGCCATCCAGCGCGTCGCTGCTATACCGATGGCAATAGATATTTTCAGGGAATATTTACTAAAACTTAATCCCAAAAATTAATTTTTAAAATTAATATGACTAATCTAAAAATAGTCATCGCTAATTTCTGTACCACGGTCGCGGCGCTGATGATAAATAGATATAACTTCGTGTTTGAATCACATGAAATTTACTAAAACTGAATCAATTAAAGAACTACCGTTGTATGTGGTAGTAACAGCTACAGATCGAAGTAATTTTCATCTAAAACGTACTATTCCATCACTATTAAGGCAGTCCAAAAAATGGGATAATCTTATAGTTGTTGATGACTCAACTCATTCATCTGCTAACATTAAAGATAATTTCCTTAGTGCTAATTTACCGTCCTTAAAATTATTGGAAAATAAAAAATTAAAAGGTGCAGCTGGGGCGTGGAATACTGCAATTGATTACATAAATGAGTTATCAGATGATGGATGGGTTGCCATATTAGACGATGACGATGAATGGACTACGGATCACTTAGAGTCTTGTTTAAAACTGACTGAAAATAATCTAGATGCTGTAATTTCTTCAATAATAACAATTGTTGATGGAGTGCCTTCAAGTATTCCATTCAACGGAAGATTTACGATTGAAGATTTTCTATATAGAAATCCGGGATGGCAGGGCTCGAATACTTTCGTAAGGTTGGGTGCTCTAAATAAAGCAGGAAAGTTTGATGAAAATCTTGTATGTACGCACGATCGTGACCTAGCAATAAGACTCTTAGAGTTGAAAGATTTTACCTATGTTCGAACAGGAACAACTACAGTGAAATATCACATTGGAAGTAATGATCCAGCCTTCACTCGTCGACTTAACCCTCAAAAGTTGTCTGGATTAAGAACTTTTTGGATTAAACATAATTCTAAAATGACAGAAGATATTAAGCAAAGATTTTTTAAGCATGCATTTGAAATGTTTGGATTTCATACTCATCAAATTATAGAAAATGAATCCTAGTACTAATCCTAATCGTGCTTTTCTTGATCAGAAAAGAATAAAATGGCCACTTTTTCTGCGACCAACTGTCGAAAAAATAAAGACATTCTGGCGCTATATTCGTTGTATGAGTTGGGCTACAACACTTTTTGGTCCTCAATATATAAGAAGCAGAAACCGAATAGAAATAGATATAACTTATAAATGTAATTTACGCTGCTATAACTGTAATCGTTCCGTCAATACTGCTCCAAGTAATCAATCAATGACAGTTGAACAGATAAAGGAATTTATTGATGATTCGGTTTCGGTTAATAAAAAATGGAGATCAATCCGCATACTCGGTGGTGAACCCACACTCCATCCCGACTTCAGAAAAATTATCACACTTCTTCGTGAGTATAGAAAAGAGTATAATCCAAATTGCTCTATTGAGGTAGTCTCAAATGGTCATGGAGGTTTTGTACAAGATCAGTTAGACTGGATTCCACCTGATATTTTCATAGAAAACACTTCAAAGTCAGGTAACATAACGCCTTATTTTAGACCCTTTAGTACAGCCCCTATTGATGATAAGAGGTACAAATACGCTGACTTTAAAAATGGATGCCAGGTTATAAGCTCTTGCGGAATTGGTCTTGGTCCAACTGGGTATTTCCAGTGTACTGTAGCAGCAGGAATTGATCGTGTTGTAGGTATGAAAATTGGCCGAAAACGATTACCATCTGATGATGATAATATGTATGATCAGATGCTACAAACCTGTCGCTTATGCGGACGATTCAAAGATGGACACTTTATTCCTAAAGATTTACGTCCTGATTTGCGTGAACAGTTGATATCTCCCACTTGGATAAAAATATATTCAATTTATAAAGAGACAAACAAAGATGCCTAGAATTGTTATAGGCATAGCTTATTATAATACTTCGCAGCCATTAGCTGTTGCTGTAGATTCTGCGCTTAAGCAAAAAGTTTTGGGCTATAATATAGTTGTTTTGGTATTGGATAGTTCGGTAAATGGTACAGCTAGTTCGCTTTTACGTAATAAACTCCAAGTTAATAGATTACACATTGTAAGAGGTAGGGCAAAAAGTGCATATGCTGCACGTAATAGATTAATTAATTACGCTGAGTCCAAGTGGGGTGACTTAAGTTGGCATGTTAGATTGGACCCAGACGATTGTTTTACTTCAATTGATTCATTAGCTAAAATATTTTCTAGTATTTCCCGTGATCATTTAGTTGTTTTAGGGGGAAACAGACAAATTTCTTCTAATGGTAAGATTATAGGTTACAATATACCGTCTAGTAAATTGTTAAACAAATCATATCTTCTAGGCAGATTATCTAGGATGGCAAAAGGTGACTTTAACTCTGAACTGCCTTCATGTAATTTGATTCTTAAAGCTGGGTATCGTTGGAAATATCCAGCAAAAAAAAGTGCTGAAGATCACTGGATGCTTGTGTATATTCTCTTAAAAATTAAATCAAAACTGATTTATATCTCAAAGAAATATTTAGTTGATTACAAGATAGGCGGCTCACTTACTTCACTCAACTTGAGTAATGGCAAGTACATTAAAGAGAGGCTAAAATTGTTGGAGGAGGCTGCTGCTTTATGTTAAAATGACTAACTTGGTTTTAGGAAAAGGAAATGAGGGGATTGTTTATAGATGTGGTGATGAAGTACTTAAAGTTTTTTATGATAATGTCTTAAATGAAAATCATATTAAGAGAATATTATCATTAATCAAAAAGTACCCAGAATTCTTTCCTGATAGTTTTAATCTTAAAAATGAAAACGGTAAATTTGTAATTCGGTATAAATGGTTTGAAAGTGAAGCTGTTGTAAAATTTACGGAGGGTGAAATATGTGATTACCTTGTATCACAAGGAACTTCTAGGGTTATAATCGATAATCTGAAATATTCAAATTTGCGCCGCGTAAATGGAAGATTAGTAAACATTGATTTCGGCAAACACATTAAGTTTTTTAATCGATCTACATTCAGGGACTTATGTGCTAAGTCTTTTTGTTTATTGAATGGAATGAATGATGAAGAACTAATATATTCTTTTGAAGGCTTTCGAAATAAGGGAGAGGTCGAAAACCTTGCCGGCTTTAGTGATTTTTATAAAAAAATAGTCAGAAAAATAGCAGAAAAATTTTGGGAAAAATGCCCTACGTCAAAGAATTCTGAGGTAGCTGACGACACTACATTACTTATCAAATGTTGTGCAATGGATTATCAGTATATTGAAAGCCAAGTAAGGCACATTGTTTCTCAACTTTCAACCCCTACACAATTTACAGAAGTAGTGCTCTTAATCGATACTAGGACTGAAGATTTTTTAAGGCAACATGCTGCAGGAAATTTGAATGCACTCCGAAAGTCAGCACAACTGCTATTGTCAGAGGGCATCATAGATCGTATTATTGAACCAGAAGTAGACAGAAGTATTATAAAACGTATATACTTGAAATGGTTTGGCCTAGCGTGTGAAGAGACCCATACCAAATTGGGTATACCAATTTATTCTCAATTGTATGCATTTAACGAAATTCACACTAATTATGTTCTACAGGCTGATTGTGATGTATTGATATGCAGATATGATACCAACCACGATTATTTGAGTGAAATGAAAGAGGCCCATCTACCTAGTGATGTAATGGGTGTAGGGTTTAATATACCACATAAGCTAACAGATAATTTTAAGGTATATAATGCTCCATTTGGAGAATACAAACCTGAGGTTAGACTAGGCCTTTTTGATCTTAAAAAATTTCAGAGTACTTTGCCATGGCCTAATTTGGTTGATGAAGGTTTCCTTGAAAAAAGTTGGTATCAGTCTTTGCACAACTATCTTAAAATCAAAAACTATATGTGTCTTCGCGGCGGAGATCCACGTACATTTTACATTCATCCACTCAATAATATAAAATCTAATAATATTTATTACGACTTAGCAAGAAGCTGTACTGAATTTGCAATTATACCAGTAGAGCAAGTATATCACTGGGATTTAATTGATGACGAGTGTGCCTGGATTAAATTAATATCTTTTTCTAAAATAGTTTTGATTATTTATCCTCGGTCATCCGATAAAAATGAAATCCAAAGGTGTGTAAAAAGTATTGCCGGCCAAGATGATAAAAACTTTAGTATTCTCATCGTCGATGATAATAATTATAAGGCTGAGACAATTGAATTACTTAAATATATTCAAAGTTATCGCTTAAAATATTTCCGAGTTAAAAGTCATTTTTCAAATCGCTATCGAAATTATAAAAATTGTCTAGTTGATGAGTTTGAATCTCTACTATGTGTAAAAATTAAGTCTAATGAGGCCTTGATGACTTCTAAAGTAATTGAAGATTTTGCTCAACTTAACTCAATTACAGGCAATGACATTCGTCATTGTGTCTGCAATAATGAGAATCTAATTTCATCTTCAGAGTTTGGTCACAAAAATCTCTACAGTGGAACAATCCGGAAGTTTAAATGTAATATCCCTCGACTGGTTAGAGTTAATGATTTCATCAGTCTTTTGGATATTTGCATGATGGGCTGTGAAGAATTAACCTGTGTGACATCCGATACATTTTCGGAAGTACCACCCAGGGGGTGTAATGATCGTTATCCCGTTATGGGTGGTTTTTTGATATGTCGTAATAATATCTAAAATGAAAATTCTAATTACCGGCGTTAATGGTTTTATAGGATGTCATCTAGCGGCAAAACTAGTTAAAAATGATTATGATGTAATAGGTTTAGATTGCTTCAATTCATCTGCTCCGAATTGGCTAAATAAAATTAGATCCGAATATGCTTCTGTTAAAACTCTCGCTTGTGACATTTGTGATGTAGAATCACTACGTGTAATTTTTAAAGAATATAGACCCGAAGTTGTAGTACATCTAGCTAGTAAAACTGGTGTCGCCGAAGCTGAACGAGACAAATTAGTTTATAATAATATTAATATTAACGGTTTAATTAATATTATAAATGTTTGCCGAGATACACATGTTAAACATTTAATTTATGCGTCATCATCATCAGTTTATGGAAATTATGAGGGGTCGGTTATTGAAACTACGCAACTAAATCCAATTGGTCACTATGGTGTGACAAAAGTTATCGCAGAAAATCTCCTGATGGATTTCTATAAATTATGCAGTGCAAACATCACGGTCGTAAGACCATTTACAGTGTTTGGGCCAATGGGACGTCCAGACATGGCACCATGGATATTCTCAGACGCCATAATCAATGGGAGAGTTATTAACTTACACGATGAGTCCGCTAGAGACTTTACCTATATTGACGATGTAGTGAAAGCCTTTCAAAATATTATCAAAAGAAAGTTATCCGGTTTTAATATAATAAATATTGCTTCAGGTAAGCCCCATAAAACTTCCGATTTAATTAATGAATTAAGTTTAATACTTAAATTTAATCCTAAAATTGAAATAGTTGAGCTTCCACCTTTTATGCCAAGGTTGTCACATGCGAATATTTCAAAAGCTAAATCTCTAATTAACTGGCAACCCGAGGTTAATTTTAAGGACGGTGTTGAAGAATTCGTCTTATGGTATCTCAGAAACAATCAGAAACCTTCACCGTAATTTACCCCTATCAAGCAGAAAGTTGAGAAATCTCCCCGTAGGGGAAAGTCCAGGGGAGGGGGTGAATGGGGTAGGTTTTTTGAAAGTGGGTGTATACTCCCGGCCTTATGAAACCAAAAAAGCACAAAGCGCCTTCACTCCTTAGCCGTCGATTCCTTTACGCCGCACAAGAGATCATCTGGATCGATTGTGAGGGTCGGAAGAATGATGAGTTCCCGGCGATGACCACTATATTGATCGGTGATGAGCTCACGACTTACATCCACGATCCCGTCCTCAAACCGGCTGCTAAGGCTAAGGGTGTCGTGTTCATGGAATGGAAGGAGTTGTATGTTTGGCTTCTGCAACTCGCGAAAGAGAAGGGCGCGTACATTGCCGGCTACAGTATTCCCGAGCGGGATTACTTGTATGCGGCGAATCCGGATCAGAAGGAATTAGTGGATAAGGTCTACTTCAATGCCAACGCGGCGTCGTGGTTCCGCAATAAGCGTCCGGACATGTATGAGCGTATTCGTAAGGCCATGCCCAAGATGCGTAAGCCTGGCCTCAAGCAGTTCTTGTTGGAGCCTGAGGTTGGATATGCCTACCCAAAGTATCTAGTGCGCGATGAATTCAGTCCAGCCAAAGCCCTCAAACAAGCTCGTGAACAATTAACCAAATACCAGGGCAAGTATTCCGATATATCCTCAGGCACCAAAACCGCCCTCAACCATCTGATCGATTACAACCGCCACGACGTCCTCGGCATGAGGCACCTCGTCGAGTTTACGCAAGATTTTGGGGTTAGTTTCCATCAAAATTGAATATACTACCAGTTTATTAGGACTATTATAGATGGTTTGACTTTGTTTTAATAAAAATACAAGAAATTCTACCCCCAATACAATGAGTTCTACAAACGAATCTAATAGCTCTAATTTGTTTAAATACATTACTATCGCACTTGTTGCACTGATTTTAATCGGCGGCGGTATTTGGTATGTAAGTAGCATCAATAGCAAACAAGCTGCCACTGAGGCCGCGTTATCAGCGGCTAAGGCCGAGATCACTGCACAGAAAACAAAAGATGCAGCAAACTTGGCATTAAAGGGGCAAAAGTCTGCTAAAGTTTACGATGAATACATGAAACAAGCATTAACATCTCGTTTTATTGCAAGTAATTTCCGTAAAAAAGCTGAAGGTATACAAACTGCACTGAGAAAAAATCCACAATTTCGTAGTTCATCTAGTTTTGATATTAGACAAGTAATCGGACTTTCTGCGCAGTACTACGACAATGCTGCATCACTTGGGCTTAATGTTGACTTTAAAGATATTGATTCTGACTTAATTGAATACATTTCAAAGAATCGTGAATTAGACTTAGAACTAAAAAAATTATACGAAGATTATTCCGCTACCGGTAATAAACCGGATGAAGAGCTCGGTTCGCTAACTTCAAGACGTAACCAACTCATAGACAAAAACGAACAAGCTCTTATTAATAAGTTTAATTCTATTTATGGTATTCAACTTTCTTCTTCGAAGGAGATGCTTAAAGAAGTGCAGAAAAATTTAACTGCTGCATCAAATTCATTTGCTTCAACTCTTACTCCGTCGCATGTCGCTCAACAACTTATTGGTAAAGTTTTTACAAATGCTGACAACAACCAGAAATGGAGATTAAGTTCTTCTGAATATTTTGACGGATCTTTTGCCCTTAGGAATGCGTCCGACGGCATTGTTGTTGTCGGTGTCGATTTACAAGTTAGAAACCTTAAAACAAATAACACTGGTAAACTTTCAGCGCTTGTCGTTTATGCAAAGCCAGCAAGTGAATCTATGTTGGAATGGCCAATTATTTGGTCTATTTGCCCCTAATTATTTAAATTCATGCAAAAACCAAACTTCGGAGTTATTGTTGGTGTAGCGTTTTTAATTATTGGTGCATTTATTCCGCTCTTTTCCGCAGTTCCTTTGATACAATCTGAGGTTACTAAGGATACTCTTTCTTTCTTCCGTGTTCCGATATTGGTCTTGGCGGCTTTAATTTTAATTGCGTGTGTCTATCGTCGTTCGAAATTGGAAATAAGTATAATTGGTGTTATTACATTAGCCTTACCGTTTATTGCCAAGTTGTACGCTGAAAAACAAATTGAACAATGGAGCCAAAAGCCATTACATCCTGATATTCCGATTGATGTATTCAATTGGTCAGTTGGTACTTATTTAATATGGGTTGGCGCGGTGATTGTCCTGGCCTCAACTTTCTTTACTAAAACTGACGACGGAGCTTAACAGCTCGCGAGGTGACACGATGTCGTAGGGGTAAAATTATGAGGGGGTCAGACACCCTCAATGGTGTCTGACCCCCTCGAGGGTGTCTGACCCTTTTTAGCGTTGGGGGACGGGGCGGAGTTTGGAGATGTCGTGGCCGTTATCGACCAACCACTTTACGAGCTCATTATATCGTGCCTCAGGAATGGTTTTGGAACGGGACATGATCCAGACATACCCACGGTCAGGTACACCTATAATCGTGGTCTCATAGGCATCATCTAGATAGGCGATGAGGTAGGTGGCTTTGAAGGGCCATACAAACTGCATACGCCATTCAGCATTGGTCTCGTGGTTGTAGACGAAGCCGCGAGGGTGGTAGGTTTTGAGAGGTCCGGTGAAATCGCCTGCATTGAACACGTAGGTCGTTGCAATTGTGCCATCGGGGTCGAGCTTGTAACTTTCGACACCATTAAAGGCGTCGTCTTCGATGAAGGTGGGAATATGTGCGATGACGTACCAGTCGCCCATGAAACGATTCAGATCAACCCGACGGTCGATGGCGCGTAAGGGCGGTTTAGAATCCGACCCGAAATATTTCGACCACGTCTCGCAGCCACTGAACAACGTGGCCAACGCAGCAACCAACAAAGACCGTCCAGCATACATCGTGATAGAACTTCGCTTATTTGTAATCGTCATAATTCAAATGTTACGAGCTAGGTGACAAGTTGGCAAGGGGAACGCGTGCACTGCACGCGAGGGGACACGTGGGCAAGGTGACATGGGGACATGGGGGATACAACTACACCAACGGAGCAGGGAAGGGTTACAATGCTGGCCGGAAGGCGTTTGGGTAGATGTCCTAAAATCAACGCCTCTTAAACTTTTGTTGAAGAATTTCAGATTTATTCTGACAAACTATTGCTAATTTTGCTCTATTATTGGTATAATGAGAAATGGAGTACTTTGACTTAAATACTGTTTTTAATACAGAGGCATCAAAAAAGAAATTTCTCAAATTCATTAACCGTGGCATTAATCCTTCTGGTAAGGTTAAAATGAGTGAGATTGAAGATATGTTGGAGGATGGTGATACCGACACTTTTTTAAGTTATTTGGATGATCAGCCAATTTACCGCGCAACATGGGGTGCGTTATGGCATGCTGGTTCTGGTGAAATGGAATTATATTATTATGATGGAATATTTTTTAAGAGAGATGATGACGGATCGTATTGCTACTTCGGCCCTTACAATTCTGCAAGTGAAGCATTCGACGAAATCGGGGGCTGTTGGTGTCAGTTAGAATATAATCGTGATTTAGGTTCTGATCAAATAATAAGTTATTCCTCGGAGGTCAGTGCTGCAGGCCGTAAGCTCATTAGTGATAGTCTGGCTGACAGTCTTTTTGATCAAATTTCAGGTCTTCCTGGTGCAATGACTCACAAAAAAGGAAAAGCCAAAAAACTAGTCTGGTTCAATGTCGAACCCGATCGTTTATTTAATGATTTGTACCATGATAAAATCGGAAAATCAATTTCGGCCCTGTTTCATGGGGACATAAATGATCTAGAAAAAGAAAAAACCAATAAGTCATTACATGCACTATTAAAGAAGCACGGTTACGTTCGAAAAGATATACATCATGAAGATTTAGACTTAAGCGCCGCTAGTGTATCTACAATTGTTCGAATAGACTTTGGAACACGTAAATCTCTGAATCATTTTGTGGGCAAGTGGGTACGGATCTGTCCAGTTGCTCATTCAAAAAGTAAATGCACTGTATACATTAAGGAAATTAGTATGCCTGATGATCTTATTAAGAAATTACTCCCAGTAAATAACCCTAAAATATAATAACTAAAATGAGTGAGCTGCCTGATAATTGGGCTGAAATTAAGGGCGATAAAGCCTTCTGGGATGAGGTTAAGCGCATGATTTCAGCCGGTAAACTTACTGAAGCTGAAGATTATCCGGAGGCTGTATCGCATTTAATCACTGGTGCTGAATTCGATTTAGAAGAATATGGTCCTGATGAATATGATCACGACTTACATGAACTCGCAATTGCGGCGGTAATTAACTCCAAACATGTTTTTGGCGTATTCTATAACGATCAATACGGTGAAGATAACAGCTCTTCCGTTAATGAGTTAGCCGGGAAGTTCTACGTCGCCAATTGGGCTGATCCTAAAATGATTATAGGGCCGAATGATTCTATAGAGGACGCAGCTACAGTCATATTAAGTTGTTATGACGACGGCACTTTTACTGACGCAGCGAGTAATCTACCGATTGAACAAATGCTCAAGCTTTGTGAGCAGGCCGTACCTATGGGAGGCGAATTTGGAGTCAACGGAGTCAAATACTTAATGACTAAAGACGGTCTAGTTCCTGCATAGTTTTAGAATGAAGGGGGCAGGCACCGTCGACGTAGTCTGACCCTGTTTTTGTGGTATAAGATGTTGCCACAAATGTCCGTTCGGGTTACTATTTATCATGCCTCGATTTCAAAATCTAGATGAATTTTTTAAGGATAAAACTCTTAGCAGGAAGCTTCATAAGTACTTCCTAAAACAAGGTTGGATAGAAAAAGGCGAGGCCATTACCGATGTGGATAAGGATGGGGGATTGGTTGCAGAGGCGATTAAAGAAGAGGGCGAATGTGTGTTTTATTTTTCAAATAATTCTTACCCTAACGCACCCGAGGAGGCTTATTCATTCGCAAAGAAATATTTCTGGTTTGATGGAAATGGCGAAATAAGGCTCATCGCTGATCTAGATGATTTGAAAATAGAAACAGAAGTTTTTTTCGATTTATTATCTGACCAGGACGATGATTTTTTAAGTCAGTATGGACCAGTATCAATTTCTTGTGATTATGAGAGCGATGAAGTGATTTTGAAACGATGTGAAAATCAAGCCCAGCCAGGTGTTGTTATTAGTGTTAATGGCAAAAAGTATGTTCGAACCAAAACCGGCTTTGAGTTCAAGAAAGAGATATGATGAACATTAAAATAGATTTTAAGGAGTTAGTTAAAGATTCATTGATTAATGATAAGTTCGTTGAGCTGATTATTGAATGTGATGGTGTGACTAAAGATGAAGCGCTGGAATTATTTAAAGATCCTGACCCTGATAGTCTCTGGTCTTATATTGAATCAGAGATGGAAGAATATTTTAGCGTCTCGTGGGGCAACGATTATGCCAGTGGTGAATTCCGAATCACAACTTGGGCTGGTAAGTACTTTGTTTATATCGACCCAGACATGGATGGCATAGAAGGTCCGTTTAATACTGCTGAGGAAATTATTGATAGCTACGCCGGCTGCTTTGAGCATATCTTTACCGAAGATCAGACCGACCATGAATTCTATTCCGAAGGTTATGGTGCAGAGTTTTCCTACAATGGCACACTTTTCGATACGAACCCCCAAAAGGCAGATTTGTGGTGTCAGAGAATAATAGGTCGCGAAACATAACTACTAAAAACTATTCCCTGATTTGAATTAGACATTTAATTGGTCTATGTGATGTAATATTATTAAATAATTACAGAAGTACATACAACTGGGTCTGAAAATGAAAGTTTGCAAAGGTGTTCTAAGGCGGATTTGGTAGGCTTCCCTGAATTATAGCCCCCAAACACGCTTAAAATCTATTTATGAGTAATATTTTTGAATTTAGAGATAATATAATCAGTGATTACCAGAAATTCAGTACAAGCTTTGCAAATATAGCTGCTGAAGATATACGTACCTACGTTCAGAATGAGAGTGCTGAGGGTCGTTTTTGGCCCGATCCTGTTTTACAGATTAATGCTAACTATCTTCGTGATAAAAATGTAACTGAACTTTCTGGACCTGACGGTTTACTTCACCCTCAGACTGCAAGTTTCTTTTCAATTAAGAAAGAAGGAAAGCCCCCGATACCATTCCATCTTTTTAAGCATCAAGTTTTTGCGATTCAACAGGCTCAAGATAAAAAAAGCTATGTCGTAACTACCGGAACGGGATCCGGGAAGTCGCTCACTTATTTTATTCCCATAGTCGATGCTGTTCTACGTGCTAGGGCAGCTGGCGATTCTACCAAGAGAACGCGTGCAATCATTGTCTATCCAATGAATGCACTAGCAAATAGTCAGTTAGAGGAAGTAAAAAAGTTCACAGATAATTTAAGTGGTAATTCGGTATCAGTAGAGCGCTATACGGGCCAGGAGGATAAGGATAAACGATCACACATTGCCAAGAATCCACCTGATATCCTGCTCACCAATTTTCAAATGTTGGAGTATCTTCTTACCCGATTTGGTGAAGATGATAAACAGGTTTTAGCTAATTGCCAAGGGCTTGAATACTTGGTGCTCGATGAACTTCACACTTATCGCGGACGGCAGGGTGCGGATGTTGCACTACTTGTGCGTCGCGTGCGTTCACGACTTAAAGCCAATAACATGCTTTGTATCGGAACTTCTGCTACAATGTCTTCCTCGGGTGATGAAAATGAGCGCAGACGGGTTGTATCACGTGTAGCTACCAAACTTTTTGGTACAGAAATTTTACCTGAATCAATCATCGGTGAAACTCTTGAGCGAGTAACAAATCCATCTGCTAGTTTAGAGGATGTTAATCCACTTTTAGCAAAATCCATTAAAGAGCCTTTACCTTCTGCTGATTATGAAATTTACCGAAATCATCCTGTAGCAGTTTGGGTTGAACTAAATATGGGTATAGAAGACAGACCAGGAAAGCCTCCGCGTCGTGCTAAACCTATTTCTTTAAAAGTAGCATCGGAACAGTTTGCTAAGGATGCTGGAAATGGAGTCACGAAAGAACAGGCAGCTGCTTATCTCAAAAAATTTCTTTTAGCCGCATACGAGGTAAAGCATCCCGAGGATTCCAAAAGAAGTTTTTTTGCATTCCGTCTTCACCAATTTATCAAGGGTGCCGGTACGCTACGTACGACTCTTGAGCCTGCTAGCACTCGTTTATTTAGTTTAGACGGACAAGTTTATGCCTCAAATCGCCCCGAGGGTACTAGATTTTATACATGTCACTTTTGCCGAAACTGTGGACAGGAGTATCTGCCTGTAATCAAATCACAGACCGGATATAATCCTCGAACAATTGATGACGTGCCTAAAGCTGACGGCGAAGAAATTCTAGCTACTGGATATCTTGCACCTCTTAATCCATCAACGAAGTTTCCTGATCCCTTTGATGGCAATGAGGAGAATCTACCAGACGACTGGCTTGAGCCAGAATCAGATGTTGTAAAAGTCAAAAAGTCATTTCTTAAAAAGATTCCTACTCTCGTTCAAGTCGCTACCAATGGAGATTCCGTTAGTGGCGACTCACGAAGTTCGATTAAAGCATGGTTCCTGCCTGGAAAATTCAGTTTCTGTGTTAGTTGTAAAGTCGCATATGAGGCCAATGGTCGAGACTTCAATCGTCTAGCTGGCCTATCGGGCGAAGGTCGTTCCTCCGCCACTACCGCAATTGTTTATTCATCGCTTCGTCGGCTTTTTGAAGGTGAAGCACCAAAAAAGGGTGATCCTGATTTCCGTAAACTTTTAGCATTTTCAGATAACCGCCAGGATGCCGCACTACAAGCGGGTCATTTTAATGACTTTATTTTCCTTCTAACGTTAAGAGGTGCATTAATGTCGGCGCTCAAGTCTTTCCCTAACGGTGTGACAGTTTCTGATTTAGCTGATCATGTTGTAAAAGCTCTTGGATTTGGTCCAGGTAATGAGGCTGCACTTAATGAGTTTTTAGAAAATCCAAACCTAAAAGGTAGTGCATTGACTGAAGCTGCGGCAACGCTCCAGTTTATTGTAGGTTACAGATTACTTTTTGATCTTCGAAAGGGTTGGCGCTTTAATCATCCAAACTTAGAGCAACTTGAGTTGTTAGACGTTCGCTTAAAGAACCTTGAATCATTTGCTGCAGATATTGAAACTAAAAAAGATGCTCCGGAACTTTTTGCGAAATTAAGTCCTGAGGGTCGCCGTAAATTTATTCAAGAGATTGTAGTCCAAATGCGTAGACAGTTGTGCATTGCGGCTGATCAATTTGCTTCGAATCGACATGAGACTATCAAAGGTGCCGCACGTCGTGTTCTTCGTGCGCCATGGATTTTTAATGATGATGAGGATTTGAGCAATGGATCTTACTTGGTAATGAACACTGTTAAAAGACGGAAGGGTGTCTCACTTGTTTCGGCATCTCCTAAATCAGGAATTATTAGACAAATTTCACGCTTAAGTTTTTGGCCTGACGACTACGCTAATTTTCTCAAAAAAGCAGAAGGAAAAATTGCACTCACAAAGGTTGTTGAGTGGGTTTTACAACAGGGGGTCGATTGGGGTATCACTATCTCTGATGAGTTAGATGATGGTAAAAAGGGATGGAAGTTAAAGAGCCAAGAATTGCTTTGGGTTCCGGCTGAGCCTTCTCAGAAGAGTCGCGCTAATCCCTATTTCTTAGAGCTCTATCGCTCGGTGAGTGAATTATTCACAAATAAATCATCACTCTTATTCGATTTTGAAGCACAAGAGCATACTGCACAAGTTGAGCATGAAAGACGAGAATTGCTCGAGCACCGTTTTAGATTTGGAGAAAGTGATATAAAGCGCTGGAAGGAAATTCATAACAAGGATATCCAAAGACTCCCAGTGATGGTGTGTTCGCCAACCATGGAACTTGGCGTTGATATTTCTGCATTAAACTTTGTTTTACTCAGAAACGTTCCACCGACTCCAGCAAACTATGCACAACGCAGCGGTCGTGCAGGTCGCTCCGGACAGCCAGCACTTGTGATTACTTATTGTGCGGCAATGAGTCCACATGATCAATGGTTTGGTGCTAATCCAAACGAAATGGTATCAGGTGAAGTGCGCGAGCCAGCTCTTGATCTTTCAAATCGTGAGTTAGTGCAGAGTCACTTGCAGGCTGTTTGGCTTGCTACGACAGAACGTGACTTGGGGTCTTCTGTAAAAGGTTTAGTGGAACCTTCACAGCCGGGTATTCCAATTTTACCTCCTATTAGAGCTGATTTTACAAGAGAGGGCTTAGCTGAAAAAGCTCTTGCCGAGGTTGAAGCTGTTGTAGAGCAAATTAAATCTGATTTAGAGCCTGTGCGTGCACCATGGTTCTCCGTTGATTGGCCTAAATCTGTAGTTACAAATGCATCAGATAGATTTGATAAGGCTTTAGATCGCTGGCGTGAACTAGTAACTAATGCTCAAGAACAGATGAATAGTGCAAGCAAGGTAACGCAAGACTCCACGGTCTCTGAGCGTGACCGTGACATCGCGCGTCGTCGATTCAATGATGCATCTAGACAGTACAACACACTCATCGGTGAGAAAGTAAGTACTCAAAATGATTTCTACGTTTACCGTTACCTCGCTAGCCAAGGTTTTCTTCCAGGTTATAATTTCCCTAGACTTCCTTTAATGGCATGGATCCCCGTTGGTACGGGTGAACAACGTGAACACGACGATACCATGGTATCAATTTCACGTCCACGTTTCCTCGCTATTTCTGAGTTTGGTCCACGGAGTATTATTTATCACCTTGGCCGGACATTCGAAGTTCATAAGGCTATTCTAGGCAAGACTGCCAATGGTGATAAATTACCTACGACTGTTGCATCAATTTGCACAAAGTGTGGCCATGGTCATTTTGGTGCGATTGCAGGCCAAGGTCCGTCTCAAGATGTATGTGTTGGCTGTGGAACACCTCTCAAAGAAGCTACAAGACTTGATGAGCTCTATCGAATCGAACAAGTAAGCACTAAAGTCAAAGAGCGTATTACAGTTAATGATGAAGATAGACAACGCCAAGGCTATGATCTCCAAACTACTTTTGAATTCATGCCTGGCGCAAATGATAAGCTGGAGAAGACCGAAGCTAATCTTGTAAATTCTACTGGAACAATGTTGCTGGATCTTAAATATGGTCCGACTGCTAGAATCTATAGAATAAATAAAGGGTGGCGTCGCAGAAAAGATCGTAACGTATTTGGATTCTACATTAATCCTGTGACTGGTCAGTGGAGTAAGGAAGAAGATCCAAATGTAGATCCCGATGAAAAAGATGATCCAAGTAAAATAAAGCCACAAAAGATTATCCCTTACGTGGAAGATTTTAGAAATATTCTCCTCGTCTCACCCCATGAGAAACTTGAGCCCCATGAGCTTTCTACTTTTGGCTCAGCATTAAAGCGTGGTATTGAAATGTATTATCAGATTGAGGCATCCGAATTAGCAGCAGAGCCACTACCTGACTCCGATAAACGAAACTCTGTTCTACTTTATGAGTCAGCTGAAGGAGGCGCCGGTGTTCTGACTCGTCTTGCCAATGAGCCAGACGAATTCGCTAAGGTTGCTCTTAAGGCACTTCAATTAATGCATTACAAGATTCCTGAACGTGCTACTTCTTTTGCTGACCTTGAGAATCTTGAGAAAAATTGTGAGCGTGGCTGTTATCGTTGTCTTCTAAGTTACTATAATCAGACGGAACATGAGTATATTAATAGACAGGATAAAAAAGTCGTCGAACTCCTGTTAGCCTGTGCAGCAGGCAATGTAAAACTGTCCAAACCCTCTGACTCTACTGAGTCTACTGGGGTATTAGGATTGTGGATGTCGAAACTCACAGAACTTGGACTCCGTCATCCAGATGACCGTGAAGTTAGACTCACGGGCTATGATCGAAAGGTTGATGCTTTGTATTCAGAATTGAGATTTGCAGTTTTAATTGGTGCAGTTTCCCCAGACGTTGTGAACTATCTTGAGGGCAAAGGCTTTACAGTTATTAGATTCACTGAGAATCCTGCCGAATGGCTCGACGTATTTAACTCAAACGAACACTGCTTCAAAATTAAACGATAGTTATGTCCGAAATTTCAAGTCCAGGAACTATTATCACAGCACGAGGACGTGATTGGGTTGTTCAACCGAAATCGACTGAGGCACGTTTAGTGCTACGTCCGCTTGGTGGTGCAGAGTCGGATCAGGTAGTTTTGTGTCCGGCTCTTGAGCAGCCATTTCGGAAAGTAGGGCCCGCAAGTTTCAATCCGCCCAATCCTGATTTTCCAGGTACCCACGATGGTGCACGATTACTGCGTGATGCACTGCAATTAAAACTTCGTTCTGGCGCCGGTCCATTTCGTTCATTTGGCAATATTGCTGTTGAGCCTAAAGTCTATCAATTGGTGCCATTGCTGATGGCTATGAAACAGGATGTAGTTAGACTACTCATAGCTGATGACGTTGGTGTGGGTAAAACGATTGAAGCCGGAATGATTGTCAGAGAGCTCATGG
>Ga0209188_1001220_pt1 | contig 21435 bp, 20 predicted proteins | sample C_130625_EF_Meta_FD_187307 | JGI IMG/M metagenome (GOLD analysis project Ga0209188, IMG submission 187307) | Freshwater microbial communities from Lake Croche, Canada to study carbon cycling - C_130625_EF_MetaG (SPAdes) (version 2) | ecosystem: Environmental > Aquatic > Freshwater > Lake... | reverse complement strand
TTTCACCAGCGCTTCGACTTTCACCAACGTAGACAATATCGCTATCACTTCGTCTGCTGCTGGGGTGCTTCCCACGGTAACAACTCAGACCGAAGGTGTGACAGGTTTAGGCGTCACCGAGAAAAATGTCTTGACCTTCCCAGCAATGAGTAAAGGCCAAACCATCACCGTGGCAGGCTTGACCTACACGGCAACCGTTGCCAACAGTGGCGCCGAAGTAGCAGAAGCTTTTGCCAATATAGCGGCAGGTGCCACCACGGGTTCAAGCACCAAGGGCACTTACAGCGGAACGTTGACCGCATTCGGCTCTGGCCCCAAAGAAGCCAGCAGCAATGTGACCTTCACCAGCGCCACCAATTTCTCTAACGTGACAGATATCGTTGTTTCAAGCGGAACCACAGTCTCAGGTGGTCCGATTGCCTTGGCTCCCACGGTTGCAACCACATCGGGTGCATCAGGCGGCGGTATTGTTTTGGGTGGCGCAGGTGCGTTTTCCAAGTCAGGTTCTTTGTCGGTGGTTGCAGCTGGCGCAAGTACATTGACTTCAGCCACTTTCACGCTGGATGATGGTCAAATTTTGGACCTCAATGTCAACTCAGCAGTCACCATTGCGGGTGGCATTGTGACGATTGACAAAACCAAACTCGAACGAGCTGGTATCAATATTTTGTCTACCGGCAATGTCACTTTGACACAAACCAACTCCACACCTGCAGCCGCCGCATTTGCTTCAGGGGACGTAGTGGGTTTGACTGTCAGCCGCACTTTGCCAGGCTTGAGCCAGATGTACGCCAGTGATGTCATCATCAACGGCATTCCCATAGGCGCTTCTCGCGAAGCCGACGACACGGTGTCGCCACAAAGCGGCAACCAAATCGCCAGCTCGATTGCCAAAGCCGCCGCCATCAATGACAAAACCATTGCCACCGGCGTGCATGCCTCGGTCAACCCCACCATCATGACCGGTGCGGCCATGAGCGGAACCGGCCAAGCCAAAGGCACTTTGATGATCAACGGCTTCACAACGCCGATGATCAACACCGTGTTGGATAACCCACGCGATTCACGTATCGCCGCGGTCAATGCGATTAACTTTATTTCCGCCCAAACCGGTGTGCGTGCTATCGACTCTTTGACCGACAGCAAGGGCATCATGTTGGTGGCCGACGATGGTCGCAACATTGAAGTGACTTTCAACACTGGAAGTACCGACAATGACTTTGCTCGCTTGACAGGTTTGAAGCAAGGTGTACAAACCGGCACTTTCTCTTTGGAAAGCATGGTCGAGACACCCATCAACATCACCACAGCCACCAACGGTGACATTCACCGCGCAGGCTTGGAGACTGTCAATTACGACAGCAAGATACTCAGCACTGTCACCACCAAGGTTAGACCTGAAGTGACCTCTGTCAGCGACATCAAGAGTTTGGGTATCAATGATTTGATGATCAATGGTGTGGCGATTCGCCCCGCCTTGCCATCGGATGACACATTGTCTGTAACCCAAAGCTTGTCCAGCAAGGGCGAAGCCAGTGCGATTGCCACGGCTGCTGCCATCAATGACAGCACTGACCAAACTGGTGTGACCGCGGTGACCGTACCCGTCAAAGTCATTGGTGATGTGACCAATGTCGCCTTGCCTTTGGCTGCCACATTGGCTGCCACGGCAGACAGCACCCAGTCGCTTTACATCAACGGCAAGAACGTTCCTGTTTACATGTCATTGACGCAGACCGAGGCTGATCGCCGCGCCTCTGTTGTCTCTGCCATCCATGCCAACGCAGGTTTAACCGGTGTTGACGCGGTAGATAACGGCAACGGCGGTGTCACGCTGCAAGCTGTTGATGGCCGAAATGTCTCCATCTGGTTTGACAGCACCAAAGTTAACGCTGGCAGCTTCGGTTTGGGCAGTGGCACAGTGACCAACACACCCGATGGCGTTTCCGCCATCAGCGGTGGCAATATCAACTCCACCAACGCTGCAACGGTTTACGCCTCAGTTGCCTTGCAGTCGGAGAAGGCCATCAAAATCGAGCCTGGTAACAATGGCTTCAAAGATGAGGGTAATTTCACCGATTTAGGTTTCGCTCAAGGCACATTTGGTGGTGTGGTCGATCAGGCCACCAGCAAAATGTCACCCCCGCGCACTGGCCGCTTGGCTTTCCAAGTGGGTGCCAACGAAGGACAACGAATCACCATCGACTTGGCCGACTTCGGCAAAGGTGGCCCCATCACAGGTGAAATCACTTGGGATGCGGACATGGCCCCCTTGCCCCCCGGCGCGGAAATTCCTGCAGCTTTGCCCGGTGGCCCCAATCTTCAGGGCAAGCCTTTGACGCGCACCTCCATCAGCTCAAGCGCTGGTGCACAAGAAGTGTTGAAGAAACTTGACACCGCCATGGACAAGGTCAATCAAACACGCGCCACCATGGGTGCGGTGATGAACCGCCTTGACCACGTCATCAATAACTTGACCAATGTGTCGATGAACTTGTCGACATCACGCAGCCAAATTGAAGATGCTGATTACGCAGCAGCTTCAACCGACATGGCCAAGAACCAAATCATGCAGCAAGCCGCTACGGCGGTGCTGGCGCAAGCCAACACCAGCCAACAGTCGGTGCTCAAGCTGTTGCAAGGTTAATTGATCGAATGAACACGGGCACACACTCACCCCAACCCCCCGGGCTTCAACGGCCCGATTGTTGGAAGTGTGCCCACTTCATGGTGAGTTGGGACCCTGCCAAGCCCTATGCCTGTCGTTTGATGGGCTTCAAAAGCCGTGTATTACCTGCGATTGAGGTCTTCCGAACGGATGGCAACCCTTGCCGGGGTTTTTTAAACAAACCCGCTTTGTCACCTGCAGCAGATCCAGCACCCTCCTTGCCTTCAGCAGCGGTGGTTAGCAAGGTCAAGCCGCGCATGCATTCCTCTCACGTTTGGGAAGCTTGACGGCCTTTTTTTCTGTCGGGTTTTCGTCTAGACGAAGAATAAATAAATATTTAAGTACTCAAATAAATTAATAAATGAATCACTAATAATTTAACTTTGAACGTGGCATACGTATTGCTTTATGCAATGACCATTGACTACAGGCTGTTCAAAGTGAATCTATCTACTGGCAAATTAATCAAAGCTGTTTGGCTGGACCCGTTCAGTCCACTGCTCGATGCCGATCGAGAGAAGCTTACGCAAGCGTATATCGAACCACAACCGGTCTCGACCGTAGGCCAGCTGAACCTGTCCTTGCGAAAAGCCCATGTGCTGGTCATCCGACTCGGTGACAGCGCTGACTTGCTTAAAGAAGTTTTGACCCTGATATCCCAACTCGGCTGCGCAGTTCCTGTGGTGTGCCGCGTTGAGCGCCGCCGAATGGAAGTGGCGGTTGACGCCATGCGCTTGGGGGCACTGCATGTGCTGCCCTGCGATGAGTGGGACAGCGCTTGCTGGCGTGTCGCGGTCGACGGTTTGTTTTCAGCTGAAGTTAAAAGCAAAAGTTATGTGTTTGTCGACCCTGTCAGTCAACACCTGTTGGCCTTGGCCCAGCGTGTCGCGCAAACCGAAGTGGCCGCATTGCTGGTGGGTCCCACCGGCGCGGGTAAAGAAGTGTTGGCCCGTGTGCTGCATGAATCCTCCCTCAGAGCCAAAGGCCCGTTTGTCGCCATGAACTGCGCTGCCTTGCCAGAGCACCTCATTGAAGACATGCTGTTTGGCCACGAGAAGGGTGCCTTCACTGGCGCACACAAAGAACACAAAGGCTTGTTTGAACAAGCCCAAGGCGGTACGGTTTTCCTTGATGAAATTGGTGAAATGCCCATTCAGCTCCAAGCCAAGCTCTTGCGTGTCTTGCAAGAGAAAAAACTTAACCGCTTGGGCAGTGAAACTTCTATTGATTTGGATGTGCGCGTCATAGCCGCCACCAACAAAGATTTACGCCAAGCCATTCTTGAGCGCGAATTTCGCGAAGACCTGTACTTTCGTATCAGCACCTTCCGCCTGCGGATTCAGCCCCTCAAAGAGCGCACTGGCGACATCTTGCCTTTGGTGTCGCAGTCCTTGACCCGCCATGCCAAAGGCAACGTGCCTTTGTCGGTGAACGTAGAAGCCCAGCAGATGTTGTTGCAATACCCATGGCCTGGCAATGTGCGCGAACTTGAAAACGTGGTGCAACGCGCCGTGGTCTTGTGCACCGGTCGCGTCATCACACCCGCACACCTGATGTTTGACGAAGCACAAACCATGGATATGCAGGTTGTGCCTGAAGAGGCGATGTGTGCTCCAGCCGATGACCGCCCTTTGTGGTCGGCGCCTTCGCCTATGGCTGATTTGTCCACCGAAGCTTTGGTTGTCACCCCTTCCGAGCACAGTTTCATGGCCCCCGCCAGCAGCGACAGCTTGCTGTCTGGCGACTTGTTTTCTGCGGTCAAAAGCAGCGAGCACCAAGTGATCTTGGCTGCCTTGCAAGCCAGCGATAACCGCTTGGATGCAGCCAAAAAATTGGGCATCAGCCCCCGCACCCTGCGCTACAAGTTGGCGCAACTGCGCGAGCGTGGTGTGGAATTGTCTTTCGCCGATTGATTGAGGAGCACACACCATGATTGATCGTATTTCCGCCGGCAGTGTCAACAGCATGATGGAAACCATCCGTGCTTACCAAAACAAGGCCGCCAATGGTGTTGAGCAAATCGACATCAAGCCGCCAGGCGTTCAAGACATTCAAGCGCCCAAAACGGAGTTGCCCAACTTCACCGAATCGGTGAAGAACCTGCTCTCCAAAGTCAATGAAGTGCAAGTCAAGTCCACCTCGATGCAAGAAGCGTATCAACGTGGCGAAGACATACCCCTGACCGATGTGGTCTTGGGTATGCAGAAATCGTCCTTGGCCTTTGAAGCGACCTTGCAGGTACGCAACAAAGTGCTCAAAGCCTATGAAGAAATCATGAACATGCCGGTTTAACCTTTAAGAGATCACCATGGCCACCGCAAGCGCAACACTCAATACCCCGCTGGGCATCAGCAACAACGCCTTGACCACCTCCGATGGTTCCGCCACAGGAACTTCCATGGTGACCAGTGGCACCCCGCTTCGCAGCAACGATGTGGCACGGTCTGTGGCCAACACGGCGTTGAGCGACCCCATGGGCATGGTGCGCGATTTGGTGCGTCAACCCACAGTGAAAAAAGCTTTGCCCTTCATCGTGATCTTGATGGTGGTGGCGGCCTTTGGTTTGGCTTCTATGTCGATGAAGTCACCCAGCTACCGCGCATTGACCATGATGCTGCCCGAGAACGACAAACAGTTGGCCATTGAAACCTTGAAGGCCGGTAACTTCAGCCCCCAAGTGGACAACAACACCGGCCAAATCATGGTGCCTGGCGACAAATACCAAGAAGCCCGTATGTTGCTGGCCTCCAAAGGCTTGCCACGCACCGAAGCCCAAGGCATGGACACCTTGAAAGACATGCCCGCCATGACCACCAGCCAGTTCATGGAGCAGGTTCGCTACAACAACGCCATGGAGCAAGAGTTGGCCAAGACCATCTCGCAAATTGCCGGCATTCGAAGCGCCCGCGTGCATTTGGCCTCGCCCAAACAAAGCGTTTTTGTGCGCGACCGTGTACCCACCAAAGCCTCAATCATCATCACCCGAGCGCCTGGCAAACAAGTCTCTTCTGCCAACGTGCAAGCCATCATTTCATTGGTGGCTTCTAGCGTTCCTTACCTCGCGCCTGAAAACGTGTCGGTGGTCGACAACTACGGCACCCTCATGAATGAAATGCTGGGTGAAGCGCCTTTGGGCTTGACCGGCGCGCAGCTGCAGCAAAAGCAGCAAATGGAAGATTTGTACCGTACACGCTTGATTCAATTGCTGGCCCCCATCGTGGGCGAGGTCAATGTCAGCGCCCAGGTCAGCTTGCAACTCGACTTCACGCAAGAAGAAATCACCACCGAAGATTTTGATCAGCGCGAGAAAGGTCCCAAGACCCGCTCGGAGTTGTATGTGGAAGACCGCAATTCTTTCAAAGACGCGGTTGGTGTTCCTGGTTCTCTCTCCAACACACCACCTAACCCACCTCAAAACCCTGCTTCGTCCGACACCTCTGTGTCTGACCCCAACAAAGGTGTCAGCGAAAAGGGCGTGCAAGTGGTTGCGCGTTCGACCAAAAACTATGAGCTCGACCGTGCGGTTCGCCATACCAAGAGCGCCATGGGCAATATCCAAAAACTAGGTGTGGGTGTGCTCATCAATGAGCGCCCCATCCCCGCCGGCACCAAGGTAGAAAAACCCGCTGATGGCTCGCCTGCGCCGACCACCATTCCCTATACCCAAGAAGAGCTGGATCGCTTGAACCAATTGGTTCGTGGCGCTGTTGGCTTTAACGACAAACGCGGTGATGTCGTGACTGTGGTGGCCACACGCTTTGAGACACCCGTCGATCCCGATGCCGTGCCTTGGTACAAAGACGAATCATTGGCTTCATTGGCCAACAGCGGTGTGGTGGCTTTGTTGTTCCTAACCTTCTTGATGTTTGTGGTTCGCCCCATGATCAAGAAACTCAACAAACCCGAAATTGACCCTGCTGCCTTGGCTGCTGCTGCTTTGGCTGCTGCTTCTGCCGAAGCCGCCAGCGCAGAAAAAATGCGCACCGAGCGTATTGCGTCAGCCGAAGCTGAAGCGGCGGTTCGAGCCACTGCCGAGCGCATGGCCAGAGAAGAGGCCGCGGAAATTGCTCGCAAAGCTAAAGAAGAAGAAGTGATTCAGTTTCAAATGGCCGAGGAAGCCTCTGCTGCCGAGGCGGTGCGCATGGCCGAAGAAGAAGCGGCTCGCCAAGCCGAGCGTCTGGCCGCAGCCAGCGAAGAGCCCGAAGGACCCACAGATGTGGAATTGGCCGAAGGCGAGACATTGGAAGGCCTCAAAGCCCGCATGGGCAGCCTCAAACCCAAGAAACAATCTATACCCACCGATTTGCTTAACAATGCCAACTCATATGACGATAAAGTCGCACTGATTCGCATGATCGTTGCAGACAACTCCGGCCGTGTGGCGGGTGTCATGCGCGGAATGATTGAATCTTGATGCGAACCTTGATGAAAATTAAGGAACCAAGGAAAAAACATGGCTGATAACGACACCATTCAATGGACCCCAGAACTTCGCAGCGAGATGGCTGCGATGACTTCCACCCAACGCGCAGCGGTGCTGATGCTTTTGCTGGGTGAAGAACAGGCTGCGGAGATTGTGAAATACCTCAGCCCCAAAGAAGTACAAGCTTTGGGTGCGGCGATGGTGCAAGCCTCTAGCTTGTCGCAAAACGCAGTCAATGTGGTGCTCGACCAATTCGTCGATCTGCTGAAAAAACAAAACAGCGTGGGACTGGGCGGCTCAGACTATGTCGACAAAGTCATGCGCTTGGCATTGGGTGACGACAAGGCCAACTCGGTGCTCAACCGCATCATGCCCGGCCAAGGTACCAAGGGCTTGGACATTCTCAGCTGGATGGACCCGCGCTCGATTGCTGAGATGATTCGCACCGAACACCCGCAAGTCATTGCCATTATTTTGTCTTTGCTAGAAACCAGCGTGGCCGCTGACGTGTTGGTGTATTTGCCACCTGAAGTGCGCCCCGAAGTGATTCAACGTGTGGCCAGCATGGACACGGTGCAACCCTCTGCCATGGCCGAACTCGAACAAATCATGAAGCAGCAGTTTGCCAAGAACTCATCTTCAAAATCTTCTAGTTTTGGCGGCATCAAAGCAGCTGCTGACATCATGAACAAAACCAAAACCGATCTCGAGCGCTCGGTCATGGATGGTCTGGAAGAACTCGATGTCGACCTGATGTTGAAGATTCAAGACCAGATGTTCACCTTCGACAACTTGGCGACCGTGGACAACAAAGGTATTCAAGTGCTGATGCGCAACGTGGAACCCGAGCAACTGATGGTGGCACTCAAAGGCGCTCCCGACGAAGTGTTGGCGCGTTTTCTCGACAACATGTCCGAGCGTGCACGTGGCATGTTCAAGGACGATATGGATGCCCGCGGCCCGGTTCGTGTGGCCGACGTTGAAGATGCACAAAAGAAAATCATGCGTTTGGCGCGCAAGTTGTCCGACTCCGGCGAGCTGATCTTGGGTGGAGCAGACTTTGTTTAAACCTGACACCCATCAGCCTCAAGCGCGTCATTGGTTAAATGACACTTGGCTGCATTCGTCCGACAAGCTCACACAGACGTTTGGTGAGCAGGATTGGTCGCAAGTGCCTAAGATGGACTTTGCCTCGGTGTTGTTCAAACAATTGTCCACCCCAGAACCGGCCAAAGTGTTTGATGACAGTGAGGGCTTTGTTTTAGAGACCTTTGGCCAGCCTTTGCCAACGCCACGTGCTGAAAAGAAAAGTGAATTGGCGGCTATGGCCCAGGCTGAATCAGCCGCAGCTGCTTTGGCCGCTGAACAAGTCAAAGCTGTGCCTGTGAAGACACCTGAACCTCAAGAAAAAGTCGACCCCTCGGTGCTTTACGGTGAGAAAAGTTTTTGGGCGTCAGCCAATCCCGACGTGTGGGACATGTTCACTGACGACGGCGTTGCTGATGAAATTTTTGATTCTGCCGACTGGGCTGCCGCACGTGAAGTGGCTTACCAAGAAGGTTTTGCTGCGGGGCGCGAAGAAGGTTTTCAAGCCGGTCAACTCGAAGGCCATGAAACTGGTCACTTAGAGGGCATGGCCGAGGGTCAAATGGTGGGCTATGAAGCAGCGCAGTCGCTAGCTGACGCCACACAAGCCCAAGCGCTAGACGCACAAAAGCAAGAAATTTTTGCCACCTTAGACGAGCAAAAACTGCTTCTCAAAGAAGTGACCGACAAACTTCAAGCCCTGAGCGACAACCCGCAAACTTTGTTTGAACCCCTCAAACGATTGGCACTGCACATCAGCGAACACATGGTGTTGGCCGAGTTAAACCTCTCCGGTCAAGCCATCGAGCGATTGGTGCAACGTTGTTTGGACGAAATCGATTTGCATGGTCAACCGCAAGTGGTGATTGAACTCAACCCCCAAGACAAAGCACGATTGCAAGAAATGGCCGGCGACGTGATGAACCAAATGCAAATTCAAGCTGTGCCGACTTTGCAACCCGGCAGTGTTCGGGTGCTGATGAACGATACACAAATTGAAGATCTGGTTCAAAACCGCATGCAGTCGCTGGCCAACAGTTTGTTGACCCAGCCCGAAGCATGGCGTGAGCAATCCGTCTTTTTTAACCAACCGCTGGCGCAACGCGAAGGGCAGGCCCAAGACGTGCCCCAACGCGTGGCTTACCAAGAACCTGTTGACGACACCGATATTTTGGATGGGGACCTCCATGCTTGATTTCACCAATGTGGCTTTGCGCACCCTCATGTGCTTGGCGTTTCTGGCTTGGGTCGTGCGACCCATGTTGATGTCCATGGTCAGGCGCGAGCCCAATTACATGGAGCTCGAAGAAATGGCGCAGTTGGCCGTCAACAGCGCTTACCGCCAACAGTTCGCCAGTTTTTATTTGCCCCGACCGGCAGAAAAAACAGCCCTGCCCGTGGTTGAAGAAGTGTTTGCAGAACCAGTGCCTCAAGTTATTGTGCTCACACCGGCCGAGCAAGAAGAGCGCGCCAAACAAGAACAAGCCATGGCCAACAGGTACAAAGGCCATGAATCAGAACTGGCGCGACGCGCCCTGGTGGCGCAAGAAGAAGCAGACCGCTTAGCCCGTGAGGCACAAGCCTTGGCAGACTTTGAAGCTGGCTTGCAAGAAGATGAAGCCGACGACGAGCTGAAAAAAATGCGCGACGAGATGAAGAAAAAGAAAAAACCGGCCATTCCCGCCGAGCTGCTGGCGGGCAACAGCTACGAAGACAAACTCATGGTGGTGCGTTTTGTGGCCGAGCAAGAACAAAACCGCGTGGCCAACACCATTCGCTCGATGATTCAAATTTAAGTGGCCAACATGATTGATTTCGCCGGCGAAGTAGACCAAAGCCTCTCAGGCCTGCGCACCCCTCAGCCACAACGCAGCGGCACCTTGGTGCGTTTGGTGGGCATGACTTTGGAAGCGCGTGGCGTGATGGCGCCTTTGGGCGCTTGCTGCGAGGTGGTGGGTCGACATGGCCACCGTGTGGAAGCCGAGGTGGTGGGCTTTAACGACAAGGTTTTGTTTTTGATGCCTTTTACCGAGCCCGCAGGTGTGGGTCCAGGCGACATGGTGCGCGTGGTCAGCAATTCTTCTTTGGTCAGCTTAGGCCCCGAACTTTTAGGCCGCGTGATCGATGGTCGCTGCCAACCTTTAGACGGCAAACCTGCGCCCGTGTGCAAAGACCTGCTCAGTCTTTTGGGTAGACCCATCAACCCGATGGAGCGCGGCCCGATCAACAAAATTTTGGATGTGGGCGTCAAAGCCATCAATGGCATTCTCACGCTAGGTCGTGGCCAACGCTTGGGCTTGATCGCCGGCTCTGGCGTGGGCAAAAGTGTGTTGCTGGGCATGCTCACGCGTTTCACCAAGGCAGACGTTGTGGTCATTGGTTTGATTGGCGAGCGCGGCCGCGAGGTGCAAGCTTTTATTCAAGAGTCTTTAGGCGAAGAAGGTTTGGCCAAGTCGGTGGTGATTGCCGCACCGGCCAATGTGTCGCCGGTGTTGCGCTTGAAAGCCACGCACTTAACCCATGTCATCGCAGAATATTTCCGCGACCAAGGCAAAGACGTGTTGATGTTGTGCGACAGCTTGACGCGTGTGGCCCATGCGCAGCGCGAGATTGGTTTAGCCATTGGCGAGCCACCTACGGCCAAAGGTTATCCGCCCTCGGTATTTGGTTTGCTGCCCAATTTGATTGAGCGCGGCGGTGTGGGACGGCATGGACACGGCTCCATCACCGCCATTTACACCGTACTGGCCGAAGGCGATGACGCAGCAGACCCCATCGTAGATATTGCCCGCGCTTCTTTGGATGGTCAGGTCATGTTGTCGCGCAAATTGGCCGACTCAGCCCATTACCCCGCTATTGACTTGACAGGTTCTATTTCGCGTTTGATGCAAACCTTGCTCAGCAGCGAAGATTTGAAGTTGTCCAATAAATTGCGCCGTCTGTGGTCTTTGTACCAGCAAAACGTCGACTTGATTCAAGTCGGTGCGTATGAAAATGGCTCTAATCCCGAGTTGGATGAAGCCATTCGTTTGCACGACCGCATTGTGAATTTTTTGCGCCAAGACATGCACATCAGCGAAGATTATGATGTGACTCGTGCCCAGTTACGTGCGTTGCTGAACCAGTAAAGACAGGAAATCAAAATGCAAGTTCGCAGTTGCTGGTCGGTATTGACCAAAAAAGCCAAGGACGAAGAAGAGACGGCACAAATTGCCATGGCGCAAGCTGCCAAAAAAGTCCAAGACTTGCAAGCCAGTTTGGTTCGCATGAACACTTTGCTAGAAGAGTACAAAGACAAAGCGCTCACCGCACAAGCCAGCTTGCACAGCATGGCGCAGACGGCCAACAGCCGTCAATTTATTTTGCAACTGCAAGACCTCATCGCCCGGGTGGAAAAAGACAAGCAGCAAGCACAAGCAGCCTACGAGCAAAGCAAACTGGGCCTCACACAAGCTACTCACCAGCGCATGAAAATGGAAACCATGCAAGAAAAAGATGCGCAAACCGTGAAAACTTGGGAGCGCAAACGCGATCAAAAAGAGATGGACGCCTTAGGGTTGACTCTCTTTAACCTCAAGGCTTAACCCATCCCGCTTCCAACCAATGCCAATACTGGGGCTTGAAAGCCCAAGGCATGAGGGTGGTTTGCGTCAGCGGCTCAAACACGGTGGCAGTGGCGTGGTCTAGCCAAACACCTTGGGCATTGACTTGGGTCAGCAAGCTTTGCGCGGCCGCACTTAAAAGTTGTTTTTTGCCATCCATCCCCACTTGTGCCGAGTCTTCATCCGCTTGGTCTAACCTTTGAAAAGCATGGGTTTGCATAGCGGGCAATGCCATGGCTGGGTCGATGGGCCCTGAATACACATCATGCAAACTTCCCCAAGCCCGGCCTTGCAACAAGTGCTTGAGATGGGCTAACTGTCGCTCGGCAATTTCCTCGTCGCCCAGTCGTACTTTCACTTGCCCCAGCACATTGTCAAACCACACGCAGGCAGTGGGATGCTCACGCAGTATTTTGGGCAAACCGGCAATCGCGTCTTGGCGATGAAAAAGCAATGCAACACCGTGTTCACGCAAGACTTTGCCATGGCGCAAACCAAACAACAGCGGCACCAAGGGATCAATGTCATACACATCGATCTGTTTGAAGCGGGTCAGCCATGGGGTGGGCAACATCCAACCGGCGCTGGGGCCGATCAGCAACAAATGGCTTTGTGTGGGTTCAATGTCCGCCAGAAATTGAGCGATGCGTTCGCGGGTGGGCAGCCAGCGGGGTAAGGAGCGCAGCGCATGTATATGCCAATTCAAGCCGCCTGTGCCACCCGCATGGGCCACGTCCCGAATCCAACTTGCCCAAGCCAAGTGGGCGGTGACTTTAGTGTTCACAAACCACCTTGAACATGGTGAACACAGGTGAGTTGGGCGGGACCGCTTGCCATTGGTCAAAAATACCTTCGCTGGTGAGTGCGTCTCCGCCGAGGTGGTGGCCGCTGTACAAAGCCATGGACCTGGTGCGAACTTGTTTTTTGGTGCATTCCATTTCCATGAGAGCGCGACTGGAGAGATAAGTCTTACCTTGCGCCGATTTTTGCGGCTCTCGGTAGTCCAACATGGTCCACACGCGGCGCACAGAGCCGTCTTTCTCAATAGATGCTCGGTCAATGCCGTAGGTGCCGATGTCGGCCAAGCCCAAAGAGACCCAGTCGGCTGCGTTAACGCAAAGCGAAAAGACTGTCAGGCTGATGCCGATGAGGAATTTGGTGGAATGACCTGGATTTTTCATGAATGTAAGCTTCTACAGTAGATAATGGAGCAACTATGCCAAACCAAGACTGGGTTCAGTATTCTCTCAGTATGACATTCGTCTTGTTGCTGTTGGCGGCGGTCCTTTGGTGGCTGTCGCGTCGCAACAAGGGCTTTCTTCTCCCTGTTGGCAAGCGACGCATCCAAATTTTAGAGACCTATCCCATGGGTCTTAGGCACAAGCTGTTACTGGTTGAAGTCGATTCTCAAAGAATGTTGTTGTCGGTCAGCCCTAACGATATTCAAACACTGCATGCATGGCATGCAAATTCTCCCCCCCCTTTTGATCAAGGTGTTTCCGATGCGCACTAAATATGCATGGTGGTGGCTGGCTCTGCTGGTGCTGGCCTTGGTCTTACCCGATATAGCCAGCGCCCAAGGCTTGCCCTTGGTGACTGTCAATAGTGGCAAAGCCGGTCAGCAGTACAGCATGACGCTGCAACTGCTTGGTTTGATGACGGTTCTCACCGTGCTGCCGTCTTTGTTGTTGATGATGACTTCGTTTGTGCGCATCATCATCGTCTTGTCTATCTTGCGCCAAGCGCTGGGCACGGGGCAAACGCCACCCAACACCGTGCTGGTGGGATTGGCCTTGTTTTTGACCTTGTTCATCATGTCGCCGGTGTTTGATGAGGTCTACGCCAAGGCGGTGGCACCTTATATGAATGGTGCTTTGGCCTTTGACAAAGCCTTGGCATTGGCCGAGGTTCCGGTGCGTAATTTCATGATGCTGCAAACCCGTGAAGACGATATTGCCATGTTCATGCAAATTGGCCAGAAAAAAGAACTCAACAGTGCAGCCGATGTGCCTTTCACCACCTTGGTGCCCGCATTCATGACCTCGGAGCTCAAAAGCGCCTTCATGATTGGCTTCATGATTTACATCCCATTTGTGGTGATCGATTTGATTGTGGCCAGCGTGTTGATGTCCATGGGCATGATGATGCTTTCGCCCATGATCATCTCTATGCCATTTAAATTGATGTTGTTTGTGTTGGTCGACGGTTGGACGTTAGTGATGGGTTCACTCGCGTCCAGTTTTATATACAAGTGAGGTAGCAATGGATACAGCCATGGTGGTCGATTTAGGGCGACAAGCTTTGTGGATGACGATGCTGATTTCTGCGCCCATGTTGTTGGTGGGTTTGATCGTGGGTTTGATTGTGGGTATTTTTCAAGCGGCCACGTCAATCAATGAGCAGACCTTGAGCTTCATCCCCAAGCTGATTTCGCTGGGAATGACGGCTGCCATCTTTGGCGGCTGGATGATCAACAGCTTGGTCGACTACACCAAAATTTTGTACGGTCGCATCCCCGGCTTGTTTGGCTAAGCGCTTATGAATCTTGAGATGCTCAATTTGCTAGACAAGTTTTATGCCTTGGTCTGGCCCATGCTGCGCATCTCGGCCTTTTTAGCTTTCTCTTCTATTTTTTCAATTCGCGCCGTCAGCCTGCGCATACGTTTGTCTATCTCCATAGTGCTTACCGTGTTTTTGTCTTTGCACATGGACATTCCGCGCATTGACCCCGTCACAGCAGATGGTCTCAAAGAAATTGTGAATCAGTTGTTCGTGGGCTTGGTCATGGCCATGATCATGCAACTCTCCAGCGCCAGCATTGTGGTTGCTGGCCAAGCGGTGTCGGGTTCCATGGGTTTGTCCATGGCCAATATGGTCGACCCCTCCATGGGTAACGTACCGGTGATTTCGCAGTTCTTCACCATCCTGGGCACCTTGGTGTTTTTATCTATTGGCGGGCACTTGATTGTTTTTGGATTGCTGTTGGAGTCATTCACCTTGTTCCCCATTGGCAAAAGCTTGATGACCCAAGACTTGCTCGGCAAGGTCACGGCTTGGGGCGCACTGATGTTTGTCTCGGCCCTTCTCATTTCTTTGCCGGTGGTCATCACTTTGTTGTTTGTCAATATAGGCGTGGGCTTTATCACCCGCGCAGCACCCAGTTTGAATATTTTCTCGGTGGGTTTGCCGGCTTTGTTGATTGCGGGTTTTGTGGTGCTGTGGTTGTCTATTCCCAGCGTGATTCAACGCATCGGTTGGCTGTGGGTGCAAACCTTTAGCCAGATGCGCAGCATTTTGGTGGGCGGCTAGGGTTATGGCTGACGACTCCTCAGAACGCACCGAAGAACCCACGGCGCAACGGCTGAAAAAAGCGCGTGAAGAAGGGCAAATCGCCAGATCGGTGGAACTTTCCACCGCCGCCATTTTGGTCACGGCCACGCTGTTTTTCAGTTTGTCAGGCAGTTATATATTTAACCGACTGAGTGCTTTGTTTGTTTCGCAGTTGCAGTTTGACCGCAAGGTAATGGACAAAGCCGAGTTGTTGCCAGCTATTTTTTTTCAATCGGTGGTGGATGGCTATAGCTTGATATTGCCCGTGATGATTTTGTTGGCGGTGGTTGCCGTCATCTCTACAGTGCTGAGCGGCGGCTTGGTGTTTTCTTTGGGCATGGTGGCCCCCAACTTTGGCAAACTCAATCCGATGTCTGGGCTCAGTCGCATGTTTGGCATCAAAGCCGTGATTGAGTTGGGCAAGTCGATTTTGAAGTTTGGTCTGATCAGTTTGATTTTGTGGAACTCGGTCTCCAACAATATCGATGACTTGGTCACCCTCAACCGCTTGGATTTGGGCACCGCCGTCAAGCATGCGGGCAGCATGATTTTGGATGCGTGTTTTTGGATGAGCATGGGCTTGGTGCTGATTGCCTTGCTCGATGTTCCCTTGCAGCAATACCAAGTGAACAAAAAACTCAAGATGACCCGCCAAGAGATCAAAGATGAGATGAAAAACTCAGAGGGTCGCCCCGAGGTCAAAGCCACCATTCGCCGGCGTCAGCGTGAAATGGCCAACAACCGCATGATGGCCAAGGTCAAGGATGCCGATGTGGTCATCACCAACCCGCAACATTTTGCAGTGGCCTTGAGTTACGACCCCAACTCCGATGGTGCGCCTACTTTGATTGCCAAGGGCACGGATGAATTGGCCAAGCGCATTCGTGACTTGGCCAAGGAGGAGGGGGTGTATATCTTCGAGGCCCCCGAGCTGGCCAGAGCCTTGTACTTCACCACCAAGTTAGATGAGCCCATCCATGAGGCGCTCTACCATGCGGTGGCCCAAGTGATTGCCTATGTGTTTAGCCTCAACCAGTCCTATGCGCCAGGTGAGGGCATCATCAAGCCCACTTTGCGTATCCCTGACAATATGCGTTATGACGAAAATGGTTTTCTCTTTCAATGATGAGCCCCAGAAAACAAATCGACCATGAGTGATTTTTACCAAAGTCCTGCAGACAAACTGCGTTTTGAGATTTTGCTCAAGTCCTTAAGAGAAGGACGGCTCAATTTAGCCATCCTGGGCGACGATGAGGTGGCGCTCACCTATTACGGACGCCGTATCTTTCAGCATCTCAAAGAGCAGGGCGAGCAACATGTGGAGCTGTGGACCTCGGCCGACTCGGAAAAACTGGTAGACCGCTTTAACGAAATACTCTCCGAACTGACTGTCGACCAAGCGGTAGACAAAGGCAACAAGGCCGCCCCCAAGCGCTTCATGATCTTCCCCGACACCCAAGCCATTCAAGAGTTTGAGTTGCAGTTGTTGGCGCGTTTGGTCAATGGCTTTCCCGCCAGCAACATCAATTTGATTTTGCTGGTCAACAACCAAATGGCCTACGAGAAAAAGCTGGCGACCTTTGGTAAAAACTTGTTGCAATGGGTGTTGGAGTCGGAAAACCCCACGCCGCCCAAGCTTCAACGCATAGAAACCCGTGATGAAGCTGCTGCAACAAGTGCACGTGAGGCCACGCCCATGCCAAGCCTTGACAACAAATTTTCGCTGCCCCCAGCGCCTCTTCCGCCTTTGGACCCCCCTAAAGTCTCTTTGCCTGCGAAAGACACGGTCACACCCAGCGCAGGCGAACCCTTGTCAGAATTTGGCGACCCGATCGAGCCAGTCATGGGTGAAGAAGTTCCCACGGGAACCACCCTCAGCGGCGAGGAGTTGGCCAAAGAATGGGCTGATAACGCTGCAACTTCTCGGCGTAGCACCAAAATTGCCGCTGTTTTGTTGGTGGCAATTCTTGGCAGCTTGGCTACCTTCGGTTTTTTGTACCAAGACATGGTTGTTGAAGAAGCCGCTTCCTTGCAAGACTATTTGGCGGGCAAAAAACCGCAAGCGCTGGTCAAGCCAACGCCCTCCGCAGTGCCGGCGGCATCGGTTTCCATGTCCTCTAGCAACACCCCGCCACCCAAGTCCCCCGATATTGTGGTGAGCGAGAGGGAAGAAGTTCTGGTTTCAAGTGCTGCGTCCACTCCTGTGCCTGCGGTTATTGCACCCGCCGTCCCTGTCGAGGTGGCGCCTGTTGCTCCCCCCGCGCCTGCACCGGCGGCAAAAAAACCAGCAGAAAAACCAGCAGAGATAGCAGCAGAAAAACCTGTGTCCGCTGACGATGCAGCTTGGGTTGCCAAGCTAGACGCCGACACTTGGGTTTTGCAACATGGTGCTTTTGACAGCTTGGCCGAGGCCAAATCGTTTCAAGCCAACTCCAGTTTGTTTAAATCCGCCCAAGTGTTGTTTAGCCAGCGTAAAGGGGGTAAATCTTTTTACATTGTCCTGACCGGCCCTTATGCTGACAAAGCCATGGCAGAGACACAAATGCGGCAAAACCCAGCCATGGCCAAGGCCTGGCTGCGTTCCTCGAAAGCGTTGAAAGCCCAGTTTCAGGACTGATGTCAGTAAGGACTTTTCAAGTTGTCCGCCTTGCGGTCGATTTCTACTGCGGAGAATGATGTATGAGCAGTGAAGACAGTTTTGACCATAAACCTTTGCCCGAGTTGAATGAAAAAGACGCGGCCAAAGCACTCAGCATCGACCATGTGTTCGAGCGCAGCAGTGCGTCGCCAGCCACGGTTATTCCTTCTGCCTCAAGCACCGACGAATTTCCCGATGAGCCCGAGCCTGAGACAGAGCCCATGCCTGCGCCACAACCACTGGACGCAGAGTTTGTGGAGCCTCAAAGCAGCTACGGTCTTTCTGACCCCGCCAGTTTGGCTGCTGCCGGAACGGGCGAACTACATGACCCCGACCTGGCGGTTCAAGCAGCCCATGACGTTGCGCAAGCGAATTTGGGTTTGCCCGCTGGTCCGCAAGAGGCGCGTTTGGCCTTGGTTCCCAGCCCAGCGCTGCTTGCCTCGCAAATGTCATTGGGCAAGGTTTTGCAGCCCCATTTAGCCCAGTTGGCTCAAGTTGGGCTGACTCATTCCGATACATGGGATGAGCAGATCAAGCCAAGGATTGAGCATTTGCAAGGACAAATCCTTGAAATCAACGGCCGGCTGGATCATTTGACGACCCGCAAATACCGATAGATAAGGACTTTACCCATGGCGCAAGATCAGGAAAACGCAAAAACAGGCGAAGAAGCCGCGTTTTTGGCCGAGCCGTCTGCTGCTTCGGAGGATGGACTGGCTTCTGGCATCGAGAATTTGCAATCTCAGGCCTTGGACGGTAGCGAAGTCTCGCGCCAACTGGAAGACCTCACCGGTGTGGTGCTGAGTTCAGCTGAAGTTTCCACCCGCTCTGCCGAAGTGGCAGCCAATATCAGCGAAGAAATGCGCAGCGTGATGCTCAAAGTCGACGACATGAGTAAGCGCAATGTGCTGCATTCGCGTGTCATGTTGGTTGGCTTACTCAGCTTCTTGATGATCGCTGTGGGCACTTTTTTCGCCATCTCTACCCGCTTGCAACAAAACATCCGCCAACTCGACACCCTTTCTTTGGCGGTGGGCAAACGCGTGGTTGAACTCGACGCCACAATTGCTGCCTTTGGTGACGCCACCCACGGTTTGGGTGACACCACCGAAAAACTCGATGGCATGGAAGATAGGCAAGTCAAGCTTGATGGCAAGTTTGAAACCAAGATGGATGACTTGACCAAGATGTTCAACAAAATGCCCGAGCAAATTGCCGGTCAGGTCAATGGTCAAAGCGAAAAAAGTTTAGATGCGAAATTGCAGAATTTGCAAAAAAGCATTCAAGCTGTGGAAGCCAAGATGCAGGCCTTGTCTGCCAAAGCCGCCACGCCCACTCCCGCGCCAGTGCAAAACAACCAAGCGGTGATTGCTGAAATTCAAAAGCTTAAAAAGGATTTGGAAATGGCTATAGCTGCTAATCAGGTCGCCACCAAAGCTGCCTACGAGCGTGAAAAAGTTGCTGAAAAGGCCGCTGAAAAAGCAGCCATCGCGGCTGCTCGCAATCCCCCTTTAAATTTGGTCAATTCCTCAGAGGGTAAATCGGCAGAAACCAAAGCTGCGGAGTTAAAAGCAGCCCAAGCCAAATTGGCCGAAGCCAAAGCGGCCGAAGCCAAAGCACAGGCCAAGGCGGCGGCCGAAGCCAAAGCTGCCGAAGACGCCAAAGCGGCAGAAGCCAAAGCCAAAGCGGACGCCAAAGCGGCCGAAGCCCGCGCCAAAGCGATTGAAGCCAAAGCGGCTGCGGAAAGGGCTGCCGCTGCTTCGCAAGCACCCGCCATCCCTCCGCGTGTGCAACCTAAAGAAGACCGCGTTGTCTTCCCCCGCGCCAATACCGATAACTAAGCTTTTGGGGGTGCGCTAGGGCTTGCCAAGCTGGAAATGCTGGGCGCTGGCCAAGGGCCAAAACTCTTTGAAAACGGGTGGCAGATCGCTGCTGTCTTCTTGCAATAAACACTCATACGCCAAGCTTGGGTACAAGTCTTCAAGCGAACTGGTTTGGTGTGCGCTGACGCGGCGCATGATGTGCCTGGCCTGCAGCTGATCGGGTGTTTGTAAACCCGAGGCTTGAAGAAGCTCTCTCAATGCCTCCAAGGTTTGGTGGTGAAAGTTTTTCACCCGTTGCGCTTTGCTAGGCACCACCAAGGCCATTTGCCGCTGCGGGTCTTGCGTGGTGACACCCGTGGGGCAGTTGCCGGTATGACAGGTTTGCGCTTGTATGCAACCCAAAGCGAACATAAAGCCTCTGGCACTGTTGCACCAATCGGCACCCAGGGCCAAGACCCTGACCATGTCAAAGCTGCTGATGATTTTGCCGCTGGCACCTAAGCGGATGTCTGAGCGCAGGTTGACCCCGCGCAAAGTGTTGTGTACCAAGTGCAAGCCCTCCAACAGCGGCATGCCCATGTGGTCGGAAAATTCCAAGGGCGCTGCCCCCGTGCCACCTTCGGCACCATCGACCACAATGAAATCGGGGGTGATGCCGGTCGCTAGCATGGCTTTGACAATGGCGAACCATTCCCAAGGATGACCAATACACAACTTAAAACCGGTGGGTTTGCCCCCGCTTAAAGTGCGCAGTTGCTGCACAAAAGTCAGCAATTCGGTGGGCGAAGAAAAAGCGCTGTGCGACGCGGGCGAGACGCAGTCTTGGTCGCCACTCACACCGCGTGCCTCGGCAATTTCAGGTGTCATTTTGGCCGCAGGCAGCACGCCACCATGGCCCGGTTTGGCACCTTGGCTGAGCTTGATTTCAATCATTTTGACCTGTGGCTCGCAGGCTTGGCGGGCAAAGCGTTCAGGGTCAAAACGGCCTTGCTCGTCACGACAGCCAAAGTAACCCGAACCAATTTCCCAAATCAGGTCGCCGCCATACACCCGGTGGTAGCGCGAAATCGAACCCTCGCCTGTGTCATGGGCGAAGCCGCCCAGCTGTGCGCCTTGGTTCAAGGCCATGATGGCATTGGCGCTCAGTGCACCAAAGCTCATGGCCGAGACATTGAACAAGCTCAGCTCATAAGCTTGGGTGCAGTCTTTGCCGCCCACCCGCACCCGAAAGTCGCGGCTGGCAATGTGCGTGGGTGCCATGGAGTGGGTCAGCCACTCATAGCCTTCGCTCCCCACATTCAGTTGCGTACCAAAGGGGCGCTTGTCCGATTGGCCCTTGGCACGTGAATACACCAAGGTACGTTGAGCGCGTGAAAAAGGCGCAGCCTCGTTTTCGCTTTCGATGAAATATTGGCGTATTTCTGGACGAACGAACTCCAGCAAAAAACGCAAGTGACCCAATATGGGGTAATTGCGCAAGATGGCATGGTGGGATTGCAGCAAATCGTGCACACCAATGGCTGTGAGCACGGCAAACAACAATAAGAACCCACTGAATTGCCCGCTGGCTACCAAGATCAATGCGTAAAGGCAAAAGCCGCCAAGGCTAATGAAAAACGTGGTGTAGCGAACCGGGTAGGTGACGCGGACAGTTTCAACGCGTTTGAGTAATGCCGACAAATCGAACATGGGTGGAATCTCCTAGAGCGCCACCCATGCTTTGGGCATCAGGGTGGCGAATTGCGCAAACGTGAAGCCAGTCTTGCTTGGGCGAGTGAGGATACCTCAGCACGAAGACGTGCCATTGACAGTTGTTGGTCTGCCGAGCGTTGGATTTCTTGCAAGTCTTTCAAAATCGTATTGCG
>Ga0209188_1001219_pt1 | contig 21441 bp, 20 predicted proteins | sample C_130625_EF_Meta_FD_187307 | JGI IMG/M metagenome (GOLD analysis project Ga0209188, IMG submission 187307) | Freshwater microbial communities from Lake Croche, Canada to study carbon cycling - C_130625_EF_MetaG (SPAdes) (version 2) | ecosystem: Environmental > Aquatic > Freshwater > Lake... | reverse complement strand
TCAGCGCTGAGGCTACGGCTACGTATCGCTTCGAGTTACGTTAATTAACTTTTTGGTAATTTTTATCTTCACCTAAAAGAAGATCTTTCAGGTGAGTCCAATCGGCTTCCTTAACTTGACGGTCCATAATTACATCAGCGACTTGTGAGCCAGGGTAGGACTTGTCTTTTTTGCCATAATAGACTGACCAAAGAGATCGTGCACCATCGGGAAGCATCGCGAAACGAATATCACCGATTAATATTCCAGATTCTTTAATGCTGTAGGCATTCCAGCCCTGAGTGAAGCGCGTGAAATCTCTAATCATTTTTTCACCTTCGGAGCCGGGTGGTGGATTACCTGCACTATTGAGAGTCCAAGCTAAACGTTTTTCTCCTGGTGCAATGAGCGTATCGGTAAATGGCACAACTCTTATCGCGGCTACTTGCCATTCACCTTCATGAAGCCAAACACCTCGCCAAAGAATAAGATTTGAAATCGTCGGTTTTACGGCGAGGCGTTCAGGCGAAATTTTTTGTTCATTGAGCCAAGCCCGCAGAGATTTCTCCGCTCGAGCGTGTTGATAGATTCCCAATCCAGCATAACTACAAAACCAAATTAAACCAAACGCTGCGATTTTTTTGGAAGATTTTCTTAGCGCGATAATCGTCAAAATCAATAATGGCAGTGTCGCAAAAAGATCAACGATGGGTAAGCAGTCCCACGCATAACGTATTTCGTTAAATGGCCATAAGAGCATGGTACCATAACTGGTACAGCCATCGCAGAGTAGGTGAGTAAGTGCTCCAACAAATGACGGTATAATTAATTCTTTCCAATTAATCCCAGGTTTGTTGATCCATTTAAACAACCAGGCAGTAAAACCTGCACACACTATAGCCCAGATGGGCATGAAGGAAAAACTATGGGTGAAGTGTCGGTGCCAGCGAAAAGAAGACAGCGGATCATCGGCACTGCGGATGAACACATCGATATCAGGAATTTCAGCGGCCAGAAAGGCAGCGACTGCGGCCGCTGGTAAAGACCCGCCCTTGCGGGCAACCACAACGCCAGCAGAAAGTCCGAGTGCTGCGTGGGTAAGGTTGTCCATAACTTCATATAAATTAGCTCGAACATAAAAGCGAAGCGTAACTTTTAAAATATTCCCAAACTTGACCCACCCGTAAGGGTAAATAGAGTCGTTCTCTCTTACCCCATGCGATTCGGCATTAATACATTCTTATATACTTCTCCTTTTACCGATAAAGAAGTGAAACTCTTTAAACGTTTTAAAAAATGGGGGTTTGATACTGTCGAAATCGCGGTGGAGAGTCCTGACCATATCAATCCAGCGTTCGTAAAGCAAGCCGCGGAGAAGGCGGGAATCCAAATTGGAGCGGTTTGTGCCGCGATGGGTCCGGGCCGAGATTTTCGAGGTAGTGTTAAAGATCAACAAACCGCGATGGTTTATTTGATGGCGCTGATTGACCAAGCGGTAGCTCTGAATTCTCCGCGAGTAATTGGACCGATTTATTCGGTCACTGGAGTGGTAGGCGCTCATGACGAAAAAACTAAGTCCCAGCATTTTAAGTTGGTGGTTAGAAATCTCAAAAAATTAGCAATCTATGCCGAACAACGAAAAATTGAATTATGCATTGAGCCGCTTAATCGATTTGAAACCGATTTTCTTAATACCGTAGACCAGGGATTAAAATTAATTAAGGCCATCGGCTCGAAGTATGTAAAATTACACCTCGATACATTTCATATGAATATTGAGGAGAAAAATCAGGCCGCCGCTATTCTTAAAGCAGGTAAACACATCGGACATTTTCATGCCTGTGGTACCGATCGAGGTATCCCTGGTGAAGATTCTTTAGACTGGAAGCCCATCGTCGCTGCACTTAAAAAAGTAGGCTATCGTGGCGACGTGGTTATCGAATCCTTCACCCCTGATGTTAAAGTGATTGCTCGAGCCGCTGCGATTTGGCGAACAATTGTACCAAGAAAAGACGATATCCCTGTTAAGGGCCTCAAAAACCTTCACCGGTTTTTTGGTCGAACGAAATAGTTTTGTGTGTCGGTTTCTTTTAATCGTTTCAGTTTCACTCACTACGGTGCTGTGTGCTGCGGACAAAAAGAACGTTTTACTTATTGCGGGACTGCCGAGTCACGGTCCTGGTGAACATGAGCATAACGCCGGCGTCCAACTTCTTGCTGCTGGTTTAAAGCAGGCCGTACCCGATCTCGTTAATGTTAATGTTTCACTCAACGGTGGATGGCCGTCTGATGAGCAAATCGCCTCGGCGGATACGATTGTTATTTATTCTGATGGCGGCCAAAAACATCCTGCGCTTCCTCACCTCGGACAGCTCGCCAAGAAGATGTCTGCGGGTTGTGGATTTGTTTGTCTTCACTACGCAGTAGAGCCCGCTTATGAACGAGCGGGTTGGTTGAGTGTGGATGGTAAACCCGTGAGTCCGCCGCCTGCTGGACGATTTTCTGTAGGCAAGGGAGCCAAGGAATTTAAAGAATGGCTCGGTGGATATTTTGAACTCGGTTATTCCGTAAATCCACATTGGACAGCTGATTTTAAATCATTGCCCGATCATCCCATCAGTCGCGGGGTGAAATCGTTTAGTTCCCGGGATGAGTGGTATTTTCATATGCGTTTTAAAGATAATATGGAAGGGGTTGTGCCTATTCTTACTTCCAGTGTTCCATCTGAAATGATTAGCGATAAAGACGGAGACTATGTGGGTAATCCTGATGTTCGTAAGGAAGTCTTGGAGGAAAAGAAGCCACAGATTGTTACGTGGGCGGTGAGCCGAAATGAGGGTGGCCGTGGTTTTGGTTTTTGTGGCGGGCATTACCATTCTGGTTGGGCCAATGACAATCAACGCATGCTCGTTCTTAATGCGATTCTCTGGACAGCAAAGGCCGAGGTTCCAGCCGGTGGTGTAATCACGAAATTTTCAGAGGAAGAACTCGCTGCGAACCAAGATAAGAAGCCGGTTCGTAAATAATCTTTTTAGAAAATGATGTTGGTCGTTTGACCTATGCACAGGGACGGCAATCATATGCCCATGTCTAAGCACATTGCAATTATCGGCGGAACTTCGGGCATAGGTCGTGCCACTATCGACCAGCTTAAATCTAAGGGATATATTTTACACGTAGCGTGTCGTGCGCCCGAGAAGTTGACCGATCTAGGTATGAACGCGCAACTATTCGACGCCACTACGCCTAGTTCGTTGGTGTGGCCTGAAAAACTGGATGGCTTGGTTTATTTTCCAGGCACGATTCAGTTAAAACCTTTTCACCGTTTAACTGCGGAGGATTTTCAAAAAGATTTCCAAGTAAATTTACTAGGAGCCGTTGCAGCACTGCAGTCAGCATTACCTGCACTCAAAGCATCGGGAAATGCATCGGTCGTTTTATTTTCAACGGTCGCCGTCGCTCAGGGTATGCCCATGCACGCGAGTATTGCCTCCGCTAAGGGTGCGGTAGAAGGATTAACCCGAAGCTTAGCCGCGGAATGGGCACCGATGATTAGAGTGAATGCGATTGCGCCATCTCTCACCGATACACCTTTAGCTGCTGGATTACTTAATTCGGATTTAAAGAAAGAAGCTTCAGCCAAACGTCACCCCTTGCAGCGCATTGGTTCATCGGATGAGTTTTCCGAAATTGTTGAGTTTTTACTTTCGGATGCCGCGCGTTTCATGAGTGGACAAATTATCCACGTCGACGGCGGTTTATCGTCCGTAAAACTTTTCTAAAAAATAAGCCCAGAATGCGCGAGCACTCTGGGCTTAGGTGAAGTTAAACTAAAACTAGATTAAGATCGAAGTGGGGGCTTCGAGTACTTGTTTTAGGGCTTGGAGGAATTGCGCGCCGTTAGCTCCGTCGACCACGCGGTGATCACCGGATAGACCGATGATCATACGTTGACCCATCACAATACGATCAGAAGCATCAACTACAGGTTTCTTGATGGTAGCGCCGACAGATAAAATAGCAGCGTTCGGTGTATTGATAATCCCAAAGAAACCGGTGACGCCGTACATACCGAGATTCGTTACGGTGAAGGTGGAGCCAGACATTTCTGCAGGCGAGAGCTTCTTTGCACGCGCTTTGCTGATGAGTGCTTTTGCATCGAGAGCAATTTCCTTAAGTGACTTCGAGTGTGCATCGCGAATAACAGGAGTGACTAAGCCATCTTCGAGGGCGACACCAAAGGCCAAGTGAACTGCGGAGTGCTGACGAATACTCGTACCGGCCCATGAGGCGTTAACCGCAGGAATTTTACGCAGTGCTTCCGCTGAAGCTTTTAAGATGAAATCATTCACTGAAAGTTTGAGGGCGGACTCACCACCAGCTTCAGCGAGACGTTTATTTAAAGTTTCGCGCATCGCTAAGAGCGGAGCAGCGTCCACTTCAACTTCGAGGTAGAAGTGCGGAACGGTATTTTTAGATTCTACCAAGCGACGAGCAATCGTGGCGCGCATTCCGCTGACAGGTTGATCGGCATCGGCTTGAATTCCTTTACCGTCCGCAGGAGGCGTTACGGCAACATTAACAGGACCGCTAGGTGCGGCGGGTGCAGTTGGAGCTGAGCCTGCGGCGGCAACATCACGTGCTACAATGCGACCACCTGGACCAGTTCCAGAAAGTGATGCAGCATTGATCGCTGCTTTTTCTGCCATACGTTTGGCGTACGGAGAAATTTTGGTGCGACTGCCATCGGTTTGAGCGGGGGCAGGAGAGTTAGAAGATTTTGGTGCTTCAGGAATGCAAGGAATACCGGTAGACTCAGGGATTGCTGGAGCTGATTTTGCAGGCGCAGCTTTTGCTTTTGGATCGGGTGCCTTTTCATCTTTTTTACCAATCGCACAAATAGGATCGCCCACGGGAAGTTGAGAGCCTGCGGGGGCGTAAATTTTTAAGATGGTTCCTGGAACAGTGCAGGAAAGTTCCATGGTAGCTTTATCGGTTTCGATTTCCGCGAGGATATCTCCGAAGGCCACGACTTGGCCTTCTTTAATATTCCATTTAACAAGTGTACCCACCGACATCGTGTCGGAAAGTTTGGGCATATCAATAATTTCAGCCATGGTGAAAGTGTGTTATAAAATTAGGCGAGAACTTTGAGGGCTGCTTCGACCACGCGAGCAGGATAGGGTAGTTGTAGGTCCTCTAATTTCTTGGAATAAATTTGAGGAGCATCGATGGAAGAAACGCGACCGATGGGCGCATCTAATTCATCGAACGCGCGTGCTTGAATTAAATAGGCGACTTGGGCATCCACTCCGCAGAAGGGTTTATTTTCTTCAACGAGTAGGGCGCGGTGAGTTTTTCTCACAGAGGCTAAAATCGTTTCTTCGTCGAGCGGACGAATGGAACGAAGGTCAACAACCTCAACGCTGACGCCGTGTTCTTTCTCGAGAATCTCAGCGGCCTTAAGTGAAGTGATGACTGCGCGACCGTGGGCAACGATGGTGAGATCGGTTCCTTCGCGTTTGATATCAGCAACGCCGATGGGAACGATATAATCTTCGTCGGGCACTTCGCCCTTATCGTTATAAAGAATAGTATTCTCCATCACGTACACCGGATCGTTATCGCGGATAGCCGCTTTTAATAATCCTTTGGCGTCGTAAGGAGTGGCAGGGCAAACTACTTTGATTCCAGGGTGGGAAGCGAGAATGGCTTCAGGAGTGTGTGAGTGCGTGGCGCCGACGTTGGTTCCGCCGTTAGCGGGTCCACGGATTACGATTGGGCAATTAATTAATCCGCCCGACATGTAACGAATGTTGCCGGCGTTATTTACAATTTGGTCGAAGGCGACGTAAGAGAAAGACCAGAACATTAATTCCATGACGGGACGAATGCCCAACATGGAAGCACCGATACCTAGACCAATAAAACCTGCTTCAGAAATCGGGGTGTCGACGACGCGCTTAGGTCCAAACTCTTTGAGTAAGCCTTCGGTAATTTTATAAGCTCCGTTAAATTGAGCGACTTCTTCGCCCATGATGACAACGTTTTCATCGCGCTTTAATTCTTCGCGCATTGCGGCTCGGAGCGCTTCTCTGTAGGAAATAATAGCCATGAAATAAATTATTCGAAAATGATGGTTCCGCTGCTGGTAGAGTTTTTACCGCGGTTATCTTCTTCCCAGTAAATGTGTTTGGTGATGTCGGCCTGGGTCGGCTCGGGTGATTCATCCGCGAAGACCGCAGCGGCATCGGCTTCTTCCATCGCGGCGGTGTTGATGGACTCAACGAGTTCAGGAGTCAGAACGTTTTCACCGAGTAATTCTTTTTCGAAGAGAAGTACGGGATCTTTTTTATCACGGTACTCTTTGATTTCTTCTTTATCGCGATAAGTTTTATCAGGGTCGGCCATCGAGTGACCGAAATAGCGATACGTAAAAATTTCTAAAACGGTGGGCTTGGATTCTTCGTGGGCGCGTTTTAAAGCAGCTGCGGTCTTGGCGCGCACTTCATAAACATCGTGACCGTTAACCACATCCCAGGCCATGTTGTAACCTTCGGCGCGTTTAGCTAAGCAACCCGGGTGAGCGGTGGAGCGTTCTTGGGATGTACCCATGGAGTAGCCATTATTTTCGACGACGAAAATTACAGGTAAGTCCCAGAGAGCGGCTAAGTTATAAGCTTCGTGCACAGCGCCTTGATTGACGGCACCGTCACCCATGTAGGTGAGGCATGAACCTTTTTCGCCACGATATTTTACGGCGTAAGCGAGTCCCGTTCCGAGGGGAGCTTGTCCACCGACGATTCCGTGACCGCCCCAATAATTTTTATCAGGAGCGAAGTAGTGCATCGAGCCACCTTTACCTTTTGAGCATCCGGTGACTTTTCCAGTCAACTCCGCCATACATTCTTTCATGCCCATGCCGACCATCAGACCGTGACCGTGATCGCGATAGCCAGTGATGATATGGTCGTGTTTGCCTAAGAGTGAAATCGTTCCAGCGGCGACGGCTTCTTGGCCAACGTAGAGGTGAAGGAAGCCACCAATTTTTCCTTGTTGGTAGACGCGAATGCAACGCTGTTCAAAATGGCGGATGCGTGCCATTTTGGTGTAGAGTGCAATTTTAGCCTCTTTAGTAAGAGAGCTATTGACCGGGTGTTTAGAATAGTCCGATGGCCCTGCAGGGTTTTTCAGAGATTCAGGATGGGTGATGACAGCAGGCTTGGCCACGGGAGTGCAGATTTAGGTGTATGATTGGAGGACTCTGGGCGGGAAGGTCAAGCGAACCCGCAGGGTAGGGGTTTAGACTTGACCCTTTAGCCTTCCCGATGCCCCTTCCTTTATACTTTTCCCCGCCCCCTCGCCCTATTCCATGGAAGAAAACCCTGAGGTTATTGCCCGCGAATTCACCGTCCAAAACAAAATGGGCATTCATACGCGTCCGTCTGCGCAAATTGTGCGTCTGGCCAATCGTTATGCAGACCTCGAGATAACCGTTTCGAAAGATGATGAAGTCGTTAACGGCAAAAGCATTATGGGACTCATGATGTTAGCAGCTGGCCAAGGATCTCGCTTAAAATTTTCCGTTAAAGGCAAAGAGGCCGCGCAATTCCTCGAGGAAATGGAAACTCTTTTTAATCGTAAGTTCGACGAGTCCTAAAAATGTACGCACTCCTTGCTAGTTTTGCTCTTCTTGCTGCTGCCGAGACTGCGCCAGCACCGGTTAAGTCCATTTCCGATCCCGAGGTACCACAGTACCTCAAAGCCAATCAGGGAGAGGTTATCGAGTGGGGTAAAGCCTTGCAACAATTAGAGAAGGGTCAGCAGCGCCTTCAACAGGGTAATAGCATTTTAAATGCTCCACGCATCACGACCACGGGGGCATTTCAGGAAACTCCCGAACAGGCTAAAGCTCGCGCCCAAAAAATTATTGATGAAGGAAAAACTCAGGTCACCGCGGCTACAGCAACTTTGGATCGGTTACGTCGCTTAGCCACATCGCGTTATACGGATTTAACCAAAACTGTAGATTTAACTGAGAATTTAGCACAGTCCAAGGTGGGCTATTGTTTAAACTTAGCGTCTGTTCGCCTACAAAAAATTGCCCGCGATGGTGGTTATAAAACTCATCATATTGTGGGATCAATGACGGTTCTTAATGACGGCAAAATTTTAAAAACACCCGCGGTGACCGAATCCTTGCGAGCTGCTTGGACCAAGGCTGACGCTAACGGTTTGGCCGCGGTACCTGAAGGCGGTTATACTTATAAAGTGGGTTCAGGCGCTACTGCTCCGCAATTAAGTAAAGATTGGAAGGTGTCATCTCCGCGTAATACTACGGTGGTCTGGATTGAGGTCTACGGCCTCACCCATGACAACAGTCTCACTCTCTTAATGGTAAGAATGGCAGATGCTTATACCATGCGTTTGATTGGCTCAGAAATGTATTTAACCACTTTCAATCCCTCCGAGTCTGTAGCCAAAGTTTATAATGCTACTGTTAATCTGCATGACGAAAAAAGTTTTTTACCACGCCTTTCATCTTCGGGTGATCGAGTTGTATCGTATGCCCGTACCAACTCACTTCTTGGGAATGCACTCTTAAGACATCTTTGTTTAAGTGACAGCAAGGTCGGAGTCGGTGCTAGCCAATCCCTGGTTGATATTTTGGGTGGCGATGCTCCGGGCCTCGACGGTGCTATCGCTACCTGGAAAATTACTTCACTAGAAGGTAATGATTTGAACAAAAACTTTAAAATTTCCTGTGAGGCCAGTGGCTCTGACGCGATTGATGTTGGTCTTCTTTCAGTAAAATTAGAAGAACAGCTTAAACCAGGCGAAGCCACAAAGTCTGTGGGTACACCGGCCACACGTCCGACTAAATAAATTAAGACTTCGTTTTAGTCTTTTTTAATTCAGACAAAGTCTTCTTTTTTAGTTTCTTAATTTTAGATGAAACGAGTAGCTGGTGCGCGCGAGTCATTCGATCAATAAATAAAACACCTTGGCAGTGGTCGTGTTCGTGTTGAACACATCGTGCTAAGATGCCTGAACACTCGAGGGTGTGAGGTGCGCCGGATACATCTCTAAATTGGACGATCGTTTTTTCAACACGCTCGACATCGCCCGTGATGCCGGGAAAAGATAGACATCCTTCTGTGTAAATTTCTTTTTCGCCCGCTGGAATAGTTACCGTAGCATTGGCAAAAAGCATCGGCATGACGGTGTCTGGATCAACTACTTTGCCGTTTAAAATCAGCGGATTTTCTTTGTCTTTAACATCAATGACAAAAAGCTGAAGCGAGAGTCCAACTTGGGGCGCGGCTAAACCGATACCGCGCGCGGCTCTCATCGAGGCGAGCATGCCGTCGCCAATGGCACGCAGCGCTGGACCGAATTCGCGTACGACATCACCTTGGGCACGGAGCACTGGGTCTCCGTAAAGATGGATGGGCTGAGCGGTCATCGTGTTAAACAATAACCTTTCTTAGGTGAATCAACAGACTATTTTTACCTGGATCCGTAAGTGCCCTTTTCACAGGCCCGGACAAAACCTTCCGCTCGTTTTCTTAGTGAATTCCATTTTTCTCGTAAAACTACCGACTCGGCTGGAGAAATCTGTTGATCTTCACAGGCATTCACCACTTCCGTAATTAACAGGCTAAAATCTTTGATCAGTGCATTGGAGGCACGGAAAAGTTCGGGTGAAGCTGAGTGTACTTCATCGCGAATAAAGTGGCCGCCAGATTTATGGGCGAGCCAGTCGACAATACGTTCATCGCCGGTGGCACTAATCAGGGTGGCGACACGATCTAAGGGATTAGTGTGGCCTGATCCCTTGTGGGGTTGCTCGCGCCACTTGTATAACATAGCTGTAGAAATATTAAGCGACTTAGCAATTTCGCGATGAACCTCCAACTGGGTTTTCTTTTTCGAAGTGCTTAATTTTCCGACATGTAAAAGAGCATCTTGGATAACGAGATGTGATTCTTTGGTATGAGAATCTCTGTGCTGCGGCGATTTTTTTGCCATAATTTTTATACCGACTAGAAACTACCGACCAAAAAATTATAGTAAAGTTTTATTAGAATAATGAACGAGTTATTTCTGCCGCCTCTTGAACCTGGAGTCATTCATCGCTCAACTGAGTTGCACATAATTCATCAGTGATGGCTCCCTTTAACCTCAAATTCATTAGAGATTTATCACAAAATCTTCACTGGTTGTTTGCAAAATGGGAAATATTATGTTAGGTAGAAGATATGGATAGTGTCCTCTCATACATTTTAGCCTTTGCGGCCGTCACCATGGCCGTGGTCTTTGGCTTTAGAAGTTGGATGCTCTCCAAGCGTGAACGTAGTAGCCGCCATCTACGTCGCAGTGGCTCACGCCAACACCGTGATTTCTCACGTCGTTCATCGCGCCATTCATCGGGACGCTCCAGACATTCTTCCTCTTCGCGCCGATTTAACAGGGGTGAACGCGGTTCTGACTACCCACGAGACCGTTCTTCACGAGGCGAATTCCGCGGCGGTAATAATTCACCAGCGGGTCCCGAAGATTCTTCTTCTTCAAGTCGTTAAGCGTTTTTGATGCGGACAATAAAGTAGGGAATCGCACAACCGAGTACGATAGCCGCTCCGGCTGGAATTCCTTGGAAGGTGTAAGAAATGATCAGACCGAGTGTGCCACCGCCGCAGGCACAGATCACACTCCAGAACATTACTCCCTTGAGATTTTTTCCGATTAAAACACCAGTCGTTGAAGGAATAATAAAAAGAGCTGTAGTGAGGAGTGCTCCCACTAGGCGCACGCTGGCCACCGCCGCTAAGGCGATTAAGATAAGCAGCACGGATCTAAGAAGTGCCGGCCTAGCACCCAAAAGATGGGCATACTCTTCGTCAAATGATGCCAGCTCTAACTCTTTATGAAGCAGCCTTAGGCAAAAAAGGACGATGAAAGTGGTGCCCAAAATCAGACCAACATCTTCGGTGCTGACGGAAACAATGCTTCCGAAAAGCAGCCCAGTAAAATCACGCCACGAATGGGATAACCCCATAAAGGCAATACCCAGAGCGAACATCACCGAAAGCATTACGCCAATCGCACTATCCTCGCTACTTCCCTTACGCGATGAAATCCAGGCAATCCCCGCAGCGGTGAGTAAGGCTGCGATGAGTGCGCCCCAATAAGCAGAGAATCCAAGTAGGACTGCGAGTACGACGCCGGGTAAAATGGAGTGAGTCATGGCGGTGCTGATGAATGACATGCGCCTCAAAATAATATAAGAACCTAAGCATGCGGCGGAGATTCCGCTTAAAAATAAAGCGAGAAGTGCGCGCAGAAAAAATTCTTCCTGAAAGGCGGATAAGAGCGTGTTAAGCATGATGATTTTTATGCCCAAGGCAGGCGTGAATAGTTTTTAAACTGCCGTGGTTGATTTCTAACACGCGATCGAATTTTTTCGAGTCCGCTGTCTCATGTGTCGCCATAATCACGGTGAAGGAATTATCTTTATGGAAAAGAAAGTTTTCTACGATCTCTCTACTTTTCGTATCGAGCGCAGCATAGGGTTCGTCCAACAAGAGAATCTCCGCACCTTGTACGGCGGCTCGTGCTAATAGGCCGCGTTGTAATTGCCCGCCCGAGAGATTGTGCACGGAGCGATCCACTAAATCTTCTAACTCTAAAAGCTTCAGTGCCGAAGCCACTTTTTCATCGGCGTGATGACACTCTTCAAACCATCCGTGGTGGGCGTAGGTACCCATTTGTACGAGTCTTTTAAGTTGCAGAGGAAAATCAGGATTCAATTGCGGACTCTGCGCTAGGTAAGCAATTCGACTGCGACCGAGTCGTGGCTTGCTGCCAAATAATTTAACCTCTCCTGAATAATCGGGTACCAAACCGGCTAAGGTTTTTAGTAAGGTTGATTTTCCGGAACCGTTAGGACCAATCAGGGCCGTGCGACAGTGAACAGGGATTTCAAAACTAACGTCAGAAAAAACGGGCGAGTTCTGAGATTTAATCTGCACCGCAAGATTTTTTACTTCCACTGCCCAGTCTCCAGACTCACTGCTTTCGGCAGGCGCGTACGGAACCGCAGGAAACAAATTATTGAATGCTTCCGATAGTAATTTCCTAAAATGGGATCTGGTGGACGGCATTATTTTTTTAGAGCTTCTGAAATTTTATTAGCATTGATGAGCATCATGCTCGGCCAGGTATCACCCGGTGCCCCATTTTTTTCTAGGTACTCCACGGTTAATGGAAGTGGCGGATTAATTTTTGCATCTTTGGCGAGTTGTTGGGCGACGCGACTATTTTGACCAGCATCACAGGTAATGACCCTGACGTTTCTGGCTTTGATCAGTTTTAATAGTTGAGAGTACCTTTGCGCCGACGGATCGGCAGATTCTGCTTCGGGGCTTTCGAGTATGCTGCCTACCACTTCGAGATTAAATGCCTCAGCAAAAGCCGATAGGTTAGGGTGCTGGGTGATGATTAAACGGCGATTTTCTGGAACTGTGGCCAGCACCCGACATACTGATAACTCTACATCATTTATTTCTGTAAGTAATTGATTTAGATTAACTTCTGAACTTAATTTTTGACTCATGAGTCCGCTATATAGTGTTTTTACCATGGCCCTTGCGCCAGCCGGACTCATCCACGGGTGAGTTACTTGGCTGTTACTTTCATTGATCCAAACAACAGATGAGGTGCGATTATTAGCCTTAATCCAATCATTTAGCCAGGGCTCAGAGCGCGGACTTAAACCAATGATTACCTGCGATTTAGAGAGTTTAAGACTGTCTGATGGACTCAGTTGATAGCCATGAAGTTCTCCGCCGCTTGGGATGATGGATTGATGGATAGCAGCTGGCTCGGTTAGTAGTTTTCCGACCCAATAATCAATAATCGTGAAGCTCGATGTTATTTGCGCTTGAGCGTCAACAATGAGCCCTAAATAGAGTCCGCTAAGAGTGATCCATCGAAGCATGGGAGGAGGTGTAAATCCCGCCTGATTTTAATGCAAGTTATTTGCATTTAAATTTAGGTTCCCAGCCTTTTTACATTTGCCAATAGGGTAATCAATCCTACCGATAGATTGCTTATGCCCCTTAATAAAGCCGTACACACCGTACTCCTGGTGTTGGTTTTTTTCCCTGTAGGATTGTTCGCTGAAGCGACTGCCACTCAGGGGGGTAACGCTGCGTCCGAAAAGACTCAGCCTGCAAATTCAAAGTCGGTGATTGTGGTTAAAGATGTTAAGTTTTTTCAGCACAGATTAGGCGGACAAATTAACCCTTGGAATCGTATGCAGGTTGAGGTTGCCGCCAATTATAATCCCGATCCTAAGGCCTTAATTAAAACCTGGGTCGATAAAATTAAACTGACGGTTACTCAGGTTTATAAAACAAAGTCTACTAAGCCTGAAGATTGGAATTATTACCGCTCGGCGGTCACTATCTTAACCTTAGAAGTAAACCAGCCGCGCACAGTTTCGTTTTATTTACCAGGGGATGTGGTTAAGCGCGATAATCTCCGAAAAGAGCCCGACTTCTATTATGTTCAAGCCGAAGTATCCGGAAATGAGGAACCGCTTTTTGACGCTAAAGGTAATGTCATTGCTGAACAATCGCGTGCCATCTCTCGCGACCTGTCTCAGAAGAAAAACTTCGATGGAGCTAAAGATGTCGCTGACCGTTGTGCCGGAAACAATCCTGGTATCCTGCGTCCCCAGTTCCTCGTCAATTACCTAGACGTCCCGGTCGTGGTTCCTCCCAGCCCTGAATTTATTCGGGAAGATTTATCCGCCAAATAACCCACTTTATTTTTGAAGAATGAGTAAGAAAAATTTAATCGTTAACCTCGCTGCTTCGCACGTTTCCATTTCGGCGTTTCGTACTGATGGGGCTAAGTTAATTTTAGAACAATTTTACACCGAGGACTTAACTCCCGCTCTCGGTGACGAAGAGTGGATCAATGCGGCTACGAGTGCGGTCGCCCGTTTGGCTTCCAGTAAAAACATCAAGGGTACTGCTACAGTCATCGTTCCTAGTTTTTTACTTTTACAAAAAGCCCTTAAAGTCGCCCAAGTAGAGAGTGCACGTCAGGCTCAGATTATCGCCTTTGAGGCGCAAAATAACATTCCTTATCCGCTCAACGAAGTGGTTTGGGATAGTCAGATTATGTCAACGGACGGTGTGGAAGCAGAAGTTTTACTTTTTGCTCTGCGTACTGATCAAGCCGGTCGTATTGCTAACGCGATTGCGCAGACGGGTATTCGTCCGCAAGTCATTCAAGCTGCTCCTATTTTAGACGTACAGGCTCAACAATTTGTCAGCGGTGGTATCGCTGAAGATGAAGAAATTTTATTTATCAACGTCGGTGCACGCACTACGGGATTAAGTTTTATCAGCGCGAAGGGAACGAGCATTCAAGCTGCTAATCTCGGCGGAAATTTACTTACCCAAGGAATTTCAGATAATACCGGACAGCCCGTGATTAATGCCGAGTCCCTTAAGGTTGGATTCTTTACCCACGTCATTCAATTGCCTGAAACGGATCCACAGTTTGCTATTTTAGAAGCGAACAAGCAGAGCTTTAACCGTCGCTTGAGTCAGGACATTAATCGTCGCCTCATCAGCATTAAGCGCTTGGGTCGTCGTCCAACTAAAATTGTTATCACGGGTCGCAGTAGTCAAGTACCTGGACTTAGCCAGCAGTTGAGCGAAGCACTCGCTTTGCCAGTCGAAGAATTTAATCCACTCGGCGTTATTTCGCTGAGCTCGCAAATCAATGCGGAATATGTCATGCAGCATATTCACCAACTTTCGGAAGTAATCGGAGAAGCTTCTCGATTACTTTCACCGACAGCGCTGGGCGTGAATTTAATTCCCCGCGATATCGCCGGACAAATCAGTTTTGAGTCACAAAAAATTAAGTTTGTGGTTGCGGCATTACTCTTGGCCATCGCCCCCGTACCTATCTTGCTTACGCTCAATGCAGGGGTCGATTATAACAAAGAACAAACCAAGACGCTGAAGAAGAAATCAGACGAACTGATTAATTACCAAAATACGATTAAACAAACCCGTGAAGACTCGCTCGCGGTTTTAGCCGTGAATCAGCAATTAGAGTTCGTCGTTTCCAATTCCCCCAACTGGCCGATTTTCCTAGCCGATTTACAGTCGAGAGTGCTCACCGCTAAGAATACTTGGATTGAGGAATTACGTGTTCGTCGCGAGCCCGCTGTTATCGCCACGACGAGTACCGATCCTGATGCTTCTAGAGTCGCCACGAACGTTACCAAAATCACGATCACCACGCGCACTTTGCTAGAAAAAGTTCCCCCCGGAAAATCTTTCAAGGCTCAAGAGTTTAAAGAGCGTAAAGCTGCTTTACTGGAAAGCCTCAAAAAATCCCCCTTCGTTGCCGAAATTCCTGAAGATGAAATTAAAGTAGATTTCACTAAGGAGGCCAACGTTCCACGCACCACGCTTACCCTGGTGATTAAATTCGAAAAAACTCTTTAATTTCCATGGAAAATTTTAAAAAGAATAAAGGTTTCTATACTCTCATCGCCATCCTCTTGGCTGGTTTTATTGCTGGCGTCGTATTTTGTTTTCTGAGCAACAGCAGTCGAGCGGAAGAAGAAAAGAAACTTACTGTTCAACTCGGTAAATATCGCGCGCTCTTGAAAGGTCAGGAAATTATTTCAGGTGTGCCTCCTGTTTCTTTAACCTCCAATAATGTTAATGTTTCCAAAGCGGACCACGACGCCCTAGTTAAACAGCGCGACGATCTTCGTTTGGCTATTTCCGCAGTATCGACCAATCGATTCGTGGGTAAAGAAAACTTGGCGAGTTCGGATTTAGCTTCATCAATCAAACAGAACGTGGACGAGTGGACCAAGTTAGCCGCGGATAAAGATATTCGCATGCTTCCTAATGAAAAATGTGACTTTGGTTTCCGTCGATACATTCGCAATCCAGGCACCTCGCCGAAGGGTGCGACCTTATCCAAGGTTGATCAGCAATTACAGATCATCGATTTTATTTATCGTACGCTCGTTGACTCTCGCCCTAACACGCCTAACCGCAGCACTATTTTATTACAGTCCATCGATCGCGAACCGATTGAGACTTACGAAGTTATTCCTGCTGGAAAACCCAACGCTGGTACTTTTGGACCTGTCGAAGGTGCTCGCGGTGAAAACGATGAATTTTTACCCACCCGCACCTTCCGTAATCCACCTTTGATTGATGGACTTTCTTTCCGAGTTCGTTTCGTCGCAACCACGCCTACACTGCGCACGTTTATTAATAAAATTCGTAATAGCGGACGTCCGGTAGTAATCACCTCGATTGAAATTAATAATCCCCAGGCCGAGTCACTGAAGGTTTTAGGAACCAATGCGATTGCCAATATGGGAGCCTCCAGCCTGGTTGCTGCTGAACCGTTAGATTTTACCGCGACACCTGTTCTTGGTTCTACCGCGAATCCAACCGCTCCAGCCAAGGAAGAACGTAAAGTGGTCGTTCACCAGAATTTTTCGGAAATCACCTTACAAATCGACTATCTTTCGGCTCCTGAAGATAAGCCCGTCGCTGACGCTGAGCCTAAAAAATAAAACCAACACACAACGATGAATTTCAAAAAAGACTTACTGGCTCTTTTAGCTGCTCTAGGAGTGTTGATTTTATCAGTCCTCGGTTATGTAGCGCTCGACCAAGGTTTGTTCGGTGTGACGCCCTTAGTTCCATCGGATGAAGACCGCTCCAAAGCGATTCCTGAATTAAAGCAAGAGCCTGCTGGCACGGCTTACCCTGCGACTGCCAAGTTAACTTTAAATCCAGAGATTAAAGATTGGTTCACTCCCGAAGAAAATGATGACGGTTGGGATTATGATCTCTTCACCACCATCGATATCGCCTGGGACCCTTCCCAAGCCGAGTACGTTCCAGCTAACAAGAAGGCCATTCCTCTGCCACCTTTTGGCGTTTCTCTTCTAAGCGTAGGCCACCCCACTTATCCTTACGTGCTTCGTTCCACTCTGGCTGGAAAGTCTGGCAAGGAAGAGGATCGAGAGTTCTCCATCGAGAACACCATTACTAAGGAATGGTTTGAAAAGTGCAGATTAAAGCGTCCTCTGAACGACAAGACCCCTGTTTATCCCCTTGAGTATAAGGTCGTTAAACAAGCCGATGGCTTTCAGCAAAAGACTCTAGTTCTCGATGACAGACTATTGGGTCGCAAGGTCACCATTAACGACGAAAAACCCCTGGACTTTGAGGACACCGTCGACGTCGTGATTACCGCTGCCGAAGACCCCTCTAAATCATGGACTTTACACAAGAAAGGCGATGATTTTAAGTACGAAAAAGCCCATTACATTATCAAAGACATTGACTTAGTAAACAAGACCGTGACCGTTGAGAAGAAATACACTCTACCCAACCCCAAAAAGAGTGACCCCAAAAAGGGTCAAAGATCCGACCAACAGGTCCTGTCCTTACCTGCTCCCGTAGATCCCAAATCTGCGGCTCCCACTTCTAAAGAAAAAGACAAAACCAAACTTACCAAATAATTTACCCATTTAAGCTCCGATGAAAACTATCACACGTAACACATTTGCTTGGGCCACTCTCGCCGCTGTCATTGCGGTTGGCTCTTTGATCGCTCAGGACAGCGATCCCATTAAGCAAAAGACCCAAATTCTTTCCGAGGCACTTAAGGCCCGCGAAGAAGGCGACTTAAAAACCGCTCGCGACCGCTATGAAGCGCTCCAAAAATTAGACCAAGCCGATGAAGGAGCCAAAGAGGGCTTAGCCGCGGTTAACGCAGCTATCTCTGCTGCTGAAGCAACTAAATCCGGCGCCGCAGTTGTCGCTGAGCCAGTTGCTGTAAAACCCACCGAGCCTGCGAAGGCAGTCGTGGCCAAAGAGCCTGCGAAGCCAGCTGACCTCATCACCACTGTCGAGACCTCTCACCAAAATCTCTATCGCGAAGTTGAGACCGCCATTGCTAAGGCTAAGGAATCAGCCGACCAATCCAATTACAAAGAGGCACTCAGAATTCTCGATGGTGCCAACGGCGCCCTTCCTAGCAATCCAACCGCACAGGCGTTACGTGATGAAATCGCTCTTACTCGCCAAGATATTCTCGGTCGCCGTGAAGCCGGTGAGCAAGGAACTGATGCGATTGCACGTGCTGAAATCGACCGCATTGCAAAATTAAATGACGTCAAAATCAGTGCTTCAACTGCACTCGTCGTTGAGGCCGAAAATTTAATTCGTGACGAAAATTACGATGCTGCAAAAGAAAAATTAGATAAGGCCAAACAAGGTCTGCCTAATAATATCGCTACAGCAAAACTCGCTGCTCGCATCAAAAACGATGTCGCTGCGATTTTCTCTCGTCGTGCGCTCGTCGCTATTGAGGCCCGCGAAATGACCAAGGCCGATGGTTATATCAAAGATTTCGAAAACCTGAAAGTAGACGAAGCTGCAGCAGTTGCACTGCGTGCAGAATTTAATGACAAGAAGTCCGACCCTACTTACCGTAATATTGACGACCTTTCACCTGGTCTTCGTGCTAAGGATCAGAAAATCGATGAACTCTTAGTTAAAGGTCGTGCTCGTTATCTCTACGGAGATTACACCGGCGCCCTCGACGCTTACCGCGAAGTTCTTCAGTACCAGCCAAACAACGCAGAAGCTAAAGCTTTCCAAGTTCGTATTCGCCAATTCATTTCCGAAAATTCTGGTGCATGGAATCGTGGCGTCACCAAAGGTAAACTTTTCGAGTTACTCGACGAGAGCTGGAAACTTCCCGAAGTTTACAACCGTGAAGTCGTGGGCACGTCTGGTAAGACCGATACCGATCCTACCATTGATAAGCTCCGCTCTATCACTGTACCTGAAATCAATATCCGCGACATGCCATTTGATCGCGCCATCACCCAACTCATCAACATTTCCCAATCCTATGATAAGGAAAATAAAGGTGTGAACATGGTGGTTATCGATCCAGATCGTAAGAATCCTTCGGTCAATATGACTCTGCGTAACGTCTCCTTAGAAAAGGCGATCGATTTAATTACCAAGCAGGTCAACTTCACCTACACCATCAATCAAGGCATTTTAGAAATCCGTCCTGATTCCGGTTCGAATGATTTAGAAACTGAATTCTTCCCGTTAAGTTCCGCTGCTGAAACCAAGATGACTGGTTTAAATACTGGTGTGTCTGCTTCTACCACAGGCGGCGCAGCTAATCCTTTCGGCGCAAGTTCGACCACGGGCTCAGGCTCTGGTGATGTTAACCCACGCAATGAAGGTATCAAAAACTTCTTAACTCGCTCCGGCGTATCGTTCGAAGTTCAAGGTGCGGTGCTCAATTACGACGGTACGACGCTCATCGTCACTCAGAACCGTAAGAACCTCGAACGCATCCGTAATATTCTCCGTCGTTACTCTGATATCAAACAGGTTCATATCGAAGCTAAGTTCATCGAAGTTTCGGAATCTTCACTCAATGAGTTGAGCAGCAACTTGCGCTTATCGAATGCTAACGGTGTTCGCGCCCAAACTAATCTCCGCTCAATCAATGATGTCTACGGAAGCACTTCAACATCCAGCAATGGACAGATCGTGCCCAACGGTGGAACACCTCTTCCAATCCCTAATCTTCCTCCTGCATTCCCAACAGCTAACTACGGTGGCACCAATCCAAACTTTGGCGGTCCAACTGCAGCTGTTAATTCTGGTTATGCGATGGGACAAATTGGAACTATTGGTTCTTACGACCTCTCGATCTTCCTCAAAGCCATCGAACAAAACTCTGGTGCAGATTTAATGTCCGCCCCAAGCCTCACGGTGTTAGACGGAAAAACAGCGATTGTTAAAATTGCTCAATTACTGCGCTACCCTCAGTCGTACGGCGACGTACAAGCTCAGGTTTCAGCCGCCTCTCAGACGGGTGGCGACGCTGTAGCGATCACCGCAGGTACACCTCAAGACTTCACCGTACAAGACGTCGGTGTGACTTTAGAAGTTACTCCAACGGTTGGCGCTGATGACTCGATTGCTCTTAACCTTAAACCTAAGGTCGTTGAGTTCGAAGGATTCGTTGAATACGGCGGAACCTCCATTGCTATCTCTGGTGGCACCACGGTTTCCGTACCTTCTGGTTTCTTCCAACCTATCTTCACTACCCGTGAAGTAACAACCGACGTAACTGTATTCGACGGTGCTACAGTAGTCATCGGTGGATTAACTCGCGAAGAAGTGAAGACCGTGAACGACAAGGTTCCTGTCTTGGGCGACATTCCTCTCCTCGGTAACGCTTTCCGATCCAACAGTAAGTCGACCGTTAAACGTAATCTTACTGTATTCGTGACTGCTAACCTCGTTTCCCCAGGTGGTGCGACCCTTCGTAGTAACTACCCTGGAATGCGTGCTGGTTCGACCTTCTCTAACCCAGTCATTCTTTCCCCAGGTGGTGCAGTTTACCGCGAGCCTATCGAGGTTAACAACACTACAGCCGCTCCTACTGCTCCAGCTCCTGCAGCACAGTAGTAGATAAAGGAGATAGGTTTTAAATCGGGCCCACCTTCGCGGTGGGCCTGCTTTTTTCTGGAGGTGTTGCTCACTTCGGAGAAACTAATACCCATGCGCTGGCTGCTTGTAGATGGATTTAATTTGGTGTTCAGAAGTCACTTCGCGATGGAGCGATCCAATCTGCGACGTCAGTCCGACCAATTTCCTACGGGTGCCCTCCATGGTTGGATAAAATCTCTGCAAGATTTACGCGAAGGTCAAAAGCCCGACCGGTCAGTGGTATTTTTTGATTTAGGCGGATCCGATCGGCACCTCGCCGTTTTACCGGAGTACAAAGGTCAACGTGACGACACTCCGGAGGATATTATTTTACAGCTGCCTGAAATAAAAAAACTTACCGCACTTTTAGGATTTGAGGTAATTGAAAAAAGGGGAGTGGAGGCCGATGATTTAATCGCCACCGCTGTACAAAAATTATCCGCCCAGGGCCACGAGTGTATTATTGTCAGTGCTGATAAAGATTTTGGACAATGTGTCGGCGGAACAGTTACCCAATTAGCACCGCCACCTACGGCGAATCCCGCATTGGGCTGGAGACATTTAGATGCTGCTGGCGTGGAAGAAAAATTTGGAGTCCCGCCGAGTTTAATCGCCGATTATCTCGCACTCATCGGAGATACATCGGATAACATTCCTGGCTTAAAAGGAGTAGGACCTAAGACCGCGGTGAAATGGCTAAAACAGTATGGAGGCCTGGAAGCTGTGTTGGCGGCGGCTGACACCATTGAGCCTGCGCGCTTTGCGGAACAGATAAAAGCCGAAGCCGATCGCATCCGTAGCAATTTAGATTTGGTAAGATTCCAAACGCATTTTGAAGTAGAGCTAGGTAGCTCGCCCA
>Ga0209188_1001218_pt1 | contig 21443 bp, 30 predicted proteins | sample C_130625_EF_Meta_FD_187307 | JGI IMG/M metagenome (GOLD analysis project Ga0209188, IMG submission 187307) | Freshwater microbial communities from Lake Croche, Canada to study carbon cycling - C_130625_EF_MetaG (SPAdes) (version 2) | ecosystem: Environmental > Aquatic > Freshwater > Lake... | reverse complement strand
AAACTGATCTTTGAAGTCGTTGAAATTATCATAATGTTTATCAATGAACTCTGCAGATTTTTTAAACGGCTTGTTATTAACTGAATAAGGCTGATATTGTGGAAATAACAGGTTATGCAAGAAGGCACCTGCTTCGTTAAAATCCTTATCACCCTCACCTTTGTTGTAACGATCAACATAGCCTTTGGCTAATTCACCGTAGTGATAATCGATAGTTTCTGATGATATTGAAGGATCAAGATCTCCTTTAGCATAGGGCAACTTGAGCAATGTCAACTTGGGAGACGTAGACTCCTGAAGAATTACTTCTTTGATAAAACTATATGATGTCATTTATACTGAAAAGCTACTACCACAGCCGCAGGTAGTTGTTGCATTTGGATTTTTAATAACAAATTGACTACCTTGAAGATTATCCTGATAATCAATAGTAGCACCGTTAAGATATTGAAAACTCATAGAGTCGACTAGTAAACTTGCTCCATGTTGCTCCATTACAAAATCATCTTCATTTTGTGTTTCGTCGAAGTCAAATCCGTAGCTGAAACCTGAACAGCCGCCGCCCTGAACAAAGCATCTAATTTTTAAAGATGCATCGTTTTCTTCTAACAGCAACTCGTTAATTTTAGCTGCTGCGGATTCTGTTATAATTAATTGATTCATATTAGTGCTTTAATTTGTAGTCTGCTACTGCTGCTTTAATTGCATCTTCGGCTAGAATACTGCAATGTATTTTAACAGGAGGTAATGCTAATTCTTCTGCTAGATCTGAATTTTTGATTGCAGTGGCTTGATCTAGAGTCATACCTTTGACCATTTCAGTGATGAGACTGCTACTGGCAATTGCACTTCCGCAACCGTAGGTTTTAAAACGTGCATCGACAATGATGCCATCTTCTACTTTAATTTGTAGTTTCATTACGTCACCGCAAGCGGGTGCACCAACCATTCCTGTGCCAACGTCCTCGTCATCTTTTGAAAAACTGCCAACATTGCGGGGGTTTTCGTAGTGGTCAACTACTTTTGCTGAATAAGCCATAGAATCTCCTCTTCACAATATTTATTGTTAAATATTAACATGATTACATTAACAGAGCAAGCTCGAAAAAAAATAAACAATCAACTGATCAAACGAGGAAAAGGTATTGGTATTCGTATAGGTGTCAAAACTACCGGATGTAGTGGATTAGCATATGTTTTAGAATATGTCGATACAGAGCATCCGGGTGATAACTTAATTGACTGCGATGGTTGCAAAATATTTATAGATCCAAAAAGTTGTGCATATCTACAAGGAATGACTGTAGATTTTAAACGAAATGGATTAAATGAAGGTTTTGAATTTAGTAATCCCAATGAGAGAGATCGCTGCGGATGCGGAGAAAGTTTTAGAATATGATAAATCATTGTGTAATTTTTGGCCTTACTACCTGGCATAGATCAGGTGGTGCACATCGTATAGCAAATCATCTTAGAAATCAAGGATGGGATGCAGAAGTGATTGATTACGGAGCTTTTTGGAAATTAGAACAATTGCAAGAATTATCTAGATCAAGAATAACTAAGAATACAAAATTTTTTGGATTTTCTTTTATATACAATCGCGTATATAACGACGATGTTATTGCTAGTTTTATGCGTTGGATTAAAGAAACTTATCCACACATAATTTTAGTATCGGGAGGTCATTCTACATTATTTTGGAAATTCTACGATATCGACTATCATTTAATAGGATACGGAGAATATGCACTCGATGTGTTATTATCTTGGTTGTTTTCTAATGGAGAAAGACCTAAATTTGATCTAGGGCTGGCAAAAAATAAACATACTAAGGTAGTGAATGCTATACATTCTTATCCAGCATATCCTTTTGAAGATGCATCTATAAAGTATGATCCTAGAGATTTTATACAACCTCAAGAGCAAGGTAATATTGAGTTTGCGAGAGGATGTAAGTTTAAGTGTAAATTCTGCAACTTTCCAGTATTAGGTGTAAAGGGAGATAGCACTAGATCAAAAGAAAGTGTGCGCGATCAATTAATGTTTAATTATGATAATTACGGTATGACCGATTATATAATCACCGACGAAACATTTAACGACCGCGTAGAAAAAATTACCAAATTTGCCGATGTAGTTGAAACACTGCCATTTAAACCATATTTTGCTTCCTATATTAGAGCAGATCTTTTAATAACACGGAAAAAAGAAAGAGAAGAGTTACTAAGAATGGGAGTTTTTGGACAGTTCTATGGTATTGAGACATTTAACTACGAGACTGCAAAATATATAGGCAAAGGCATGCATCCCGATAAGGTTAAAGCAGGACTAATAGAAGTTAAAAAATATTTTCAACAACATGTTGGAAAAAGATATAGAGGTCAGATATCACTAATTGGTGGATTACCTTACGAAACTAAAGAGTCCTTAGAATCAACAGCACAATGGATTAGAAAAAATTGGTTAGATCAATGTGTCGGTGCTAACGCATTAGACCTTCACAATCCGGATGATTTTCGTGTATCAGATGTAGACGAATCATATCAACAATTAGGTTATAGAAAAATTGATTTTGATCAAGACACCTATAACAAAATTGTAGGACCTACTATAGATTTTGCTAGTAATATGCTCGAAGTTGGAGATAACGCTTCAATAATTTGGGAAAACGATAATATGAATGTATACGATGCAATTAAATGGGCAGCTGATATGCATGATAAAGTTTATACTATCGGAGGCATTAATATTTTAAAATCTTCTCCTATGAAATTGGGAGAGAACTACGCAGACAAAAACGGAGTTTTATTAAATACTGATCAAAAATTAGGATTAATTCTTGAGCAAAGAAATGAATCTCGAGAAAATTTTCAAATTTATCTTAAAACATACATTGATAAAAAATTAAGCATTTAATTTATTTTTTATCATTTTTAGATAAAGATGATCATCTGAATGAAATTCATTTTCCCATAATTTCATTTCAAATTCGTTTAATGAGTAGTTGTGTTTCAATTTAATTGGATTGAAATCTAAATCAATTAAACTCAATTGACCGTTGTATTCTATAATATTGTGTTTTCCTACTGATGGGATTGCCCATCCACACTCAATAGATTTATCAACAAGTAGTTTTAAAAATTTAAGATAATCAATAGAAGATCGAGATGTTTTCTCAATCAATGTTCCGCGATGCATTATATATCCGCAACATTGATCATTATGATAAATGAATTTGTAAAAAGCCGGAATAATATCTGTTGATAATAATCCCACTTTTTCTATAGCCATCTGCTCAGTCCCTTGCCATACCAAATTTAATCCTTCTAATGTATAATAAGCCGATGACATCTTTACATAAGGAGATATTTCATGTATTATTTTATAATAAAAACAATCATCATACAATATTGGTAAATTTTTGCGAGTATCTCTACGTTCTTCTATAGTTAGTTTTGAAAAATTAATGCTGTTAAGTAACATTATAATACTTATCGTTAACGTATTTGCAATATAAATATTCACACTATGCCTCTACACTTTCCTTTATCTAAAGCAACATTTATTCATATTCCAAAAAATGCAGGTAACAGTTTAGAAAAATGGGTCATCGATAATAATATAGAATTTGAAGATAAATTCAATCATTGCACAGCAAGTCAGGCTAAAACATTGTGGAATGATTTAGGATATATATTTTCATTTGTTAGAAACCCGTTTTCTCGTACCGTAAGTATTTTTCATTATCTAGGACAACACGCCGAAAGAAAAATATTAGAAAAAAGATCTTTCGACATAATTGATGATATCAAAACTGTTACATTATACAAAAAAGGGTTTGATTATTGGTTGAATTGTATGTATGATTACCATTTGGGAAAAAATAAAAAATATAATGAAAAACTAATAATTAGCATGGAAAACGGTATGAGTTTCTGGCCTCGTAGGGCATGTCAAAGTTTTTGGTTAAATGATAAGATAGATTTAATAATTAAAGTAGAAAATCTTAATGAAGAATTCTATAAGGTAAAAGAATTATTAAATTCCTCGTCAACTATTCCCCTAGAGCACATTAACACAAGTGATCACAGTCATTATAGAGATTATTATAATGATCAGAATAAAAAAATTATAGAAGATATGTTTAAAGAAGATTTAGATAGATTTGACTACAATTTTTAATATGACTATACATTATCACCATATTCCTGCAACATTTTTTTATATACCAAAAACTGGTACAACCAGTCTTAAAAAGTGGTCATTGCAGCATATTAAAAATTGTGAAATAGTAACCAATCCGTTAAATGAAAAACATCTTTATACTTTATCTGTTAATGAAATAAAACAGCGGTGGGGTAATTGTGGAACTACTTTTACATTTGTTAGAAATCCTTTTTCAAGATTAGTAAGTATGTTTCATCATATAGGACAAGATGCAGAGTATAGGATGGAAATAAGAAAACAAGGGATAGAAAGACACAGCACACTGTCAACACCAATTGAAAGTGATATTAAAATTCTTAGCATATATAAAAAAGGATTTGAAAATTGGATTATTAATAATCAATTTCAAGAATCTAACTGTAGCCTACTTCATGCCTTATATAATATAAAAAATGATACACAAATAAATTGTTTATCTAACAATATTCCCAATATTGTAATAAAACTTGAAGAAATAGATCGTGATTTTTATAAGATACAAAATTTATTAGATTGTTATGAACCTATAGTACATTTAAATACTAGCGAACATAAGCCGTATCGAGAGTATTACAATGCTACAACAAAAAAATTAGTAAGCGAATGGTTTAAAGAAGATTTGGAAACTTTTAATTATGATTTCTAAACCAGTGTTAATGATTCACGAAATACAAGAGGAAATGTTTCATCTTCCTCTTGAGGATTATATTTTGACATTCGATGACGGTCTTTATAGCCAGTATCATTACCGATCAAAATTTCAAAAAATTAATACAGAAAAAATCTATTTTATTTCGTCGGGCTGTATATCTAAAGGAACACAATCTACAGAGTTTCCTTCGTGTGAATTGGCACACCAAAAAGCCTTTAACGGAAACTTTGAAGACTACATGACAATAGATCAAATAAAGGAATTAGCTGCCGATCCGTTGATTACTATCGGATGTCATGGTCACAGTCATCGTAGACTATCTGATATGCCTCGACTAGTTGATAAGATAAAATATTTGAATAAAGATTCTACGGAAATGTTAGAATGGTTTAGAAAACATTTTGAAAAAGTCCCTACTGTATTTTGTTATCCGCATAACGACAATTTAAACGGAATATATCGAGCTATGTTATCTCAGTTAGGGTTTACTAAATTCTATGGTAAAGAAAGAATACCTATTCAAAATTTATATTGAAACTGATCTATAAAGGACTGATTTGTTTTTTCTACAAGTCTAGCTAGTTCAGTTGAATAGTAGTTTTTATAATCAACCTTCATACTAACATTAATATCTGGAAGAGATTCTAATAAAAATTTAACTTTGGTTGTTAGATCTCCAACTTCCTCTAACATCATGCAGAGATCATTTCTTAGAGTTTCAGTTTTACCCACATGAGTAGCATGTTGTAAAAACATATTGATCCGATGCTGATAAAAACTTAGATTACTTTCAATCCACTTTTTACCAGCATCGGCACCGACTTCTAGTGCCGCTGTTGAATCTAAATTTTTTAATTGAGTAGTCATTAATTTAAGTGTAATATGATTGTAAGATAGTTTTTTAAATTCCACGGTAGGATTACACATCGCTTCTACAAATTCTTTAAACTCAGGTATTCTATTAAAAGGTTTAAAGACAGGATTATCTGTTAGTGCTGGCCACTTTTCAGATCCGTGTAGAAGATAGTTATACCAAGAAACATGCCATGCCCATGGATTTCTTACTATTGTGAATATTTTATCATTTGAGAATTTGTAAGGAATAGAATGACCCGTATCCGATATTATAATAGGTGTTAATACTTCTTTTACCCAAATTCCACCAGTTTTAGGCATATGCAGATAACTAGCGTTTTTTGTTGTTATCATTTTTTAGAAAATACCAATTTAAAAGCTTCGGCGTATTTAAATCCTACATGATATCCTCGATATTTTGCTAATGTTTCAATTGCCTCTAATGATCGAGCATCTGGAAACTCGTATGTTTCTGTAGAATACGCAATTAAGGCCTGTTTCTTTAAATCAATATAGTCAGTTATGTCGCTATAAACCGTTGGAGTAAATGTAGCAGGACTTGAGGCAAAACCAGGTAATTCAAAATAATATAATTCCTTAACTGTGCTTTCAGGTTTTGGTCGACAGGCAACTAAACAAGCTTCTGCTAACAGTCTATGATCTACGTGCAAATCTGTAATGTTATGTGTGTAAACAATGTCGGGCTGATAGTGGTTAATAATCCCTTCAACATTTGCCAAAGTAGATTTGTATTCTAAACTACAATCCGGATTATTTTGTATACGCCAGTCTATATTAAGTCTTTCACAATTTTCTTTCAACGCAAATACTCTGTCTAATGACACCTTTGCATTGCCGGGACGCTCTCCATTACAAACACAAAATAAAGTAACCTTATGCTCTTTAGCTAGTTTAGCAATAGTTCCGTACGGCCCATAAGCTTCATCATCCGGGTGTGCAATTAGAAACAAAATATTCATAACATGTCCTTAATAATATCAGTTAAATTATACTTAGGTTGATAATTTATAGCTTTTTTAATTTTTGATAAATCTGGAACACGCTTATAGATATCCCCGTAATGTTTACTAAATGCTTGCTCGTATGGGACTAATTGTATCTTAGAGGTTGATCCGGATAAGTCTATTACTTTCTGTGCTAGGTCTTTAATACTAATTGGTTCATCATTTCCTATATTGTATAATTCACCGGTTGTATCGGAAAGTTTAATTAATGCATCTACAGCATCGTTCACATGGCAGAAACTGCGTATTTGATTGCCGGTGCCATAAACTACAATATCATCATTAATCTTTGCAGATTTAATCATACGAGGTAATACCATACCGTAGTCGCCTAGTTGTCCGGGTCCCACTACATTGAAAAAACGCACAATAGTAAATGGAAAGTTACTGGCGCGAATCATAAACTCTGTTGTAAGTTTGGCACTAGCATATCCCCAACGAAGTTTGCTACTAGGACCAATGCTAGCATTTGCTTCTTCGTAGAAAGGTCCTTCTCCGTAGATTTCACTAGTGCTTGAAAAAGTCACGTGTCTATTACGTAGTTCTTGAAACAAAGGAATCATTTTGTTTGCTAGTGCAAGATTGTTAAACAGAGTACCACTGGGATCTTTGTCTACGTATTCTACTCCTACACTACCAGCAAGCATGAAGATTTTATCATGCTTGCGTGCAATTTTTAAGAACTCTTCTTTGTCCATTGTGGTAAGATCGGCTTCAATAAAACGATAAAGATTTTTATATTCTCTAAATTGTTCTAAACTTTCTCGATTAGAAGTTGTTAAATTGTCAATTACAGTGACACCAACATGCCGCTCCTTTTGATTAAACAGAGACTTAGTTAAGTGCTGTCCAATAAATCCTGCCCCACCTAAAATTAAATAATTCATTTTTTATATCTATCAAACAAAATTAGCAAATACATATTATTCCCAATATTTTCAACTCCGTGAACATAGCTCTTTGAGTCAAAATCTAAAATAAGTTTTTCATCTTTGTTAGGAAATTTTACAATCACTTGTTCATTTAGTGATTCTGTTTTTATCTTATTCCACCATTCATGAAACGCAGGAATTGTCATTCCTCGATTTGATGCTCCAAGTTTATTTGAATTCAACAGTTTTAATTTTGATGTTACTGTTTTTTCCACACGGTCAACCCACTTAGCCCAAAAATATTCAGTTACTGATTCTTTTTCAATAACCAAAGGAATAATCACCGTGTATGTATTAACAATCCCTTCCTCTGTTATATCTCCATACGGATGGGTATGAGCACTTAATTTTGAAGAAGGATATGTTAATCTTTGATTGTTACCTTGTATCCAAACTCTAAATTGTGTTACATTTTTTATTCCCGTATCTTCAGCTTCTGTTATTATAGGTTCTAGATAATTTAGCAGTGTTTGATTAGATATTTTTGATCTAACCTCATCTAGTGTTTGATAACTGGGAACATCTATCTTACAAACCACATTAACTTCTTCCTCGAATCCCGGAGCAATCGGAAGAGGATTATCTATAGCATAATTATCAGCAAGTTTTAGAAAAAAGTCAGCATCAAATGTAACTCCAATAGACGAATAACCAAATTTAAATTGTTCTTGTTCCATTAGAAAATTGTTCATATATTTGTCCAACAGTTAGATACTCTGCATCAATATCTCTTAACGTAATCATTGCATCGATTACTTCGCTAATATGAGCAATAGCATAGGACCTATTTGGATCTTTAGGAGTATATGCCCTACCGTCAACACAACGTTTTATAAAAAAATCATCATGCATTCCTTTTCCATATACGGCAGGCAGACGATAGTTTATATACTTTACTCCAGAATATTTAAGATATGTTTCCATACATCGTTTAGCTATATTATACGCTCCTTGGGGAGTTAAATCAAGATCGTTGGCTCCTAAAGATGATGCATTTATAAACAATGCTTCCGGACATATCTCTAGTGCTGCTCTTGTACCATCTAATATAATATCCATTACTTGTTTTGGATTGTTGTCAATGTAAGATGTTGTAGAAGGACAAGCTAAATGATAAACAACATTGCAGTTAATTTTTCTAAAGTCTCTACCAATAGGGTATACAATATTACCTTGTTTTAATAACTGTTCTGTTAGTTGCTTGCCTATAAAACCACTATACCCTGTCACTGCTACTTTTTTCGCCATACTTCATTATCCCAACCTAGCCTAATATATCTCACTCCCTTAGTCTGTAGACCTTCTTTTATATTTCGAACAAAAGTACTTCTGTCAATAGGATCATATAGCGGTATATCTAGCGCCTGCATTAATAGTGCATCATCGTCAAGAAGGTGTCCTCTTCCGGAAAGTTTGTATGCTCCATTAGCTCCTGCATTAACAATTATAATACTACCATAATTCTCCGACCAACCTTTAACATTAAGTTTAAGTTGTTCGTATGCTTTATAGAGAACAAATCCGGCAACTCCGTATATAATTACACGTTTGCCTTGGCTGGCTAATCCTGCTGCTATATTGATCATATTAGGTTCTTGGACACCGCAATTGATTTGTGTGTAAGGAGATTCGGGCCATTTCCACATATCACAATGCAACAGATATATATCTTTAGGAGCACGCCTTAAGAATTTATCAAGAGTTTTTCGCATGATCTAACCATTCAATATAAGATGTGCCTTTATGTATTTTTAATAATTCATGTGGGTCAATATCTTCTTTTGGTATTTCTGCTTCGCCAAACCCAGAAAGTATAAAATCCCAAGCACTATGAGGGAAAACTTCTGTTTCTCGATATTTTTCAACTGGGATCTTCTTGTAATGATCCCAGTATTCATTACTACGTTTAGAGTATTTGTAATGAGCTAGCACAAAATTAATAATGTCGTCGTAATTTTGATTGATTAAATCATTATACTGATCTTCTGTGATCTCATTATCTAGATATTTGGTTAGCTTTTCTATAGAACTTGTGATCAAGTATATACCTGTGCTTTCTAACGGCTCTATAAATCCAGAAGCAAGTCCGACTCTAGCAACATCACCCATTAGGTGTTTTTTACATCTACCGGTAGTAAACTTTACTCTTCTTATTTTATCAGGAGTTACAGTTAATCCAAACTTTTCTTTAATAGCAGCAATAAACTCGTCCATTACATCAAACTTACTATCGTGCACGTATCCCATAGCTAATTGATCACCTAACGGAATATTCCAAACCCATCCGTAATTCATTGCTTTAAATATTGAGTAAGGTTTGCACTGTTCTTCTCTATTAGTATATTCATTCCTAAATACTAGGGCACAGTCATTTGGAATGATATCTTTAAAGTCAACAAAGTTGTCAGGGATATAACTGAGCTTACTGTTTAATCCGGTGCAATCGATTAAGAAATCATAGGTGCCTTCTAGTTCTTCTAGAGTTACAGATTTTCGATTAACAGTTAGATTAGCAACTTTTTGAATCTGTGTATCCAGATATTCCAATAATTCAACAGATCTAAAGTGAGTAGATACATCAGGGTAAGAATCGATATCAGTTGATAGTCTAGATGTTTCCATCATACGTTTAGTAGATGCAGTATTATAGGGAGGGTCTTCTCCTAATCCAAATGGAAAATCGAATCTTTCTCCCGGCACATTAAAACCGTCAAATACAATACCTAGTTTTAATGTACCGTTGCAGTGCTTAATGATGTCTTTATTACCTATTCCTATATTTTGCTCCATACCTATTTTAGAAATAAAATGAGAGCTTCTAGGAATCAATGCTTCTCCTACTCCAATTGGATTATTTTCTTCAGGAAAAATCCATGTAATTTGTTTTTCAGGATAATGCGTACTGAAATAAAAGGCTGTTAGGTATCCGGTAGTTCCGCCACCAACAATTGTAATTCTTCTAATGTCTCTATTCTTTTGTAATGCCATTTTTTGATATCCTTTTCGATTGACGGAACTCCGTTACCTTTTTTAGTTTTCATTATGAATACTTTTGGTAAATCACCTATATTAAAATCATCTATGCCTGTATTTACTTGCCAACCATTCTCACGAAAAAAGTTTATCACAGGATCAACCGGTAGTATATCTGATATATTACCTAGCACTTGCGAATTATTAAAATCAATAGTAACTAGTATATTTTTTAATTTATGATGTCCTATGAACTGTATGGCTTCAAGAGTATTTCCCATTTGCAATGCTGCATCGCTAAGATTTACCCAAACTAGTTTTTCAGTAGTCATTGCAATACCCGCAGAAACTCCCAGTGCGTTTCCCATAGTTTCTTCACTGTAGTCAACAAAGTCGATTTCGTCGTGCTTAACACCTGCTCCTAATTTTTCTATATCAGTTATGTATCCTAATTTTCTCCATACAAGATAATAGGTTTGGGCTCCGAATGGTTTACCGAGTACAATGTAGTCGTCGGGTGTAACTAGCTTTTTGGTAAATAATTCATCGACATAATCTAACATACTCAATGCAGATGGTATGTGAGATAGATTATTTTTGTAGGAATATTCTAATAGTTCTTTTTTCATTGTGGTGTGTAAAAGATTAAAAACTGTGGTAAAAAACAAACTCGATTGCCTATCTTAGGAGAATTCCAAAAACCGTCAAATCTTCTTTCAGGATCGTCGACTGGATAAAAATTTAACTTGGTCTTTAACGAATTAAAGATTGCAGTTCTTTGTTTAACAACTGATCTTATATGCAGTTCATCTATTGCAGTTATTTTTCCTGCATGATACATGACTTTAACATCAAGGTCTTGATCAGCATCGTAGTTTATATTTTCATAAATTTGATATAAATCTCCATCTCGTCTCAGCCAAATACCTGTTTCGACTAATGCATCAAATAACTCTCTAACTTGCTCTAGAGTTACAAATTGTATCTTTTCATTATACACAAAATTTTTAAAATAATCAAATAATCCCGTAGCCTTATTAAATTCTTCTATAGCAATCGATTCAAGCAAATCAAATTCTTTATTTCTTTGATGTTTTTTCCAAAGATCATAGACATAAAATAAAAAATCATCTTTGTTGCCAGTATTCCAGTCACTCCAAAATTTTCTATGAAATATCTTTTTACAGTAGACATTTAATTGAAAAGAAAATTCATTAATTTCTAAATAACCATCGGTTCCTTTATGCAACAATGATTCTAGCAGAAATGATTCATAAAAAGGAACATTAAAGTGAGTCATATAGTAAAATTGACTATCTTTATATTCTTTACTGTTGGATTGAACTCTTTGTTTAATTTTATAATCTGAATAATTAGAATTTAATTTTTCTAATTTTGATAGTCGAAGATCATGAATAAAAGACATTATCTCTTTAAATTCTTCACTTTCTCTATACTCTAGAGTATTAACATTATAAAAGTTCATCGTTGCCTATTGTTACTTCAAAATTAACTAAATTAGGATTACACCTTTTTTGTGTACAAGTAATTGAACAACTATTTAATAGAGCTGTTGAAGGATTGTTAAAAATGTTTCCTAAAGGTTCTTGACCGTTTTGAAAACAAGACATTGTGATATCCCCCCATCTATCTATTTCGTATGCTCTAACTCTACATTGTTGTCCTGTATAGGACAATCTATTAAATTTATACATTAGATATTTGGCTTTATTGTAGGGAATAATTTTTCCATCTATTTCGTATTGCACATTCATTTTTTCTGAATATTTTTCAAACTTTGTATTAAGATTAACAATTTGATAAGATAGGTCTAGAACATTACTATTATCGAGTATTAGTGGAAAAATTTTCATATTTTGAACTGAATCCATAATTTTTTCAATAAAAATAGTTTCGTTCAAATATCTGTTGTCTGTGAAAATATAAAGATCACTATGTTTAAAATTTTTATCAACATATTTTATATTTCGAAGATATTGATCTTTGTTCAATTCTTCAAGATGCAGAGAACATGATATTCTAACTTTATCTTCAAATTTCTTCAAAAGATCTATTCTCTTATTAAAAAAATGTGAAGGGTGATCCGCGTGAGTGAATATTATTAGTTTATGATCTTCATGTTTATTTTTGTATATAAAATCAATAATTTCTTCAAAATGTTTATGAAGTATAGGCTCACCACCGATAAGTTCAATAATAATTTTTTTATTATCCATGTCAATAATTCTTTTGAGACCTTCTAAAACATCGTCAATTGAATTATTAAATCTAGGACCGTTATTAGGAATATTGTAGCAATATGAACAGCTCTTATCACACAACGTGAAAATTTCAAACTCTACTATTATATGGTCTCCAATGAAATCATTATGTGTTTTAATGTGTTTCATTTTCGCTTCTATTAACAAATCTAATTAATTCACCGTAGTATTCATCGTCGGTCATCTCTCTACCTGTTATTTTAAAACTACGAACACCCATATCTTTGAGTTTTTTCATTGCATCCGGTTTTATGTCCATGCACTCGTATTTACTGTCTTTACTAGGATCAAACTTAGGCAACCAACATTCTTCAACTTCTGCGCTATACGGTCTCCCTGCAGTATTTTCATCTGCAATGGCTTTAAAGTGTGCATCCCAATGTTTACATCCGTATACACAAGTGTCGTTTAACATTACTTCCCATTTGTTTCTATCCAATTCATTTGAACGTTTATCAAATATGTGTTCAAACCGAGGAACTATCCAATCATAATCTTTCTCTAATTGTTTGTAGAACGCAATATCATCGTCTTGTAATGGGATATTAAGTAATCCCATTCCTGTAATACTATAGATCAAATCGTATTTAGGGAAGTTTGCACGTACATGTTTACGTAAATCTTCATTAACAATAATAAGAGCATTGCCCGATTTGTGAAACTTAGCTAACAACTCATTGCCTAACGGATCGGTCACATCAACCTTATGATTACTAAATGTAAGAGCAATACTTATACCTTTATTGTAGTAATAATCAATAAGAGAATCCTTATAGTATACTTCTCGATTTATTCGCCCGCCGTTCCATCGACACTTGTTTATTCCGTCGTAAACTATTAGTTTAGTATTGTCTACCATTTTGTGTCCTAGAAACTTGATTAACGGAATTGATTTACTGAATGCACCAGCTAAAAGATATCTCATTTTGGTTCCTTTGTTAAAAAATGTTCTTTAACATAATCCATAACAATTTTCTTTTTCAAGAAGTGCTGTTTTATGTTACGATATTTGTCTAACACAGGGTCTTTAATTTGGTTAAACATAAAGTCTATAATTTCTTTTTCTAGCTGCTCATCTACACCAACATGTTTAACGATATTATGGCTAATGGCTAGATTACTAATATGTAGAATAGTTTTATTTAAAATATACTTTTTATAATCATGTATTATTTTATTCTTATTTTTCCTATCATACAATATTCTGTAATTAAGAGTAAGCTCTTTGTATGTTGCAAAGGAATGATGTTGTCTAATCCAGTGACGTTCGGTTATTAAGAATTTTAAAGTTTCTTCGCCAGAGGTGTTGGTGCTATGACAATAGTCTCCGATAATTCTGTACTTGGGAGGAATTACATTAGAAAACATTTTGATTTTGGACAGATGCCATCTGTTTTAATTCTATAACAACAATTGTACATTTCCAATTGAGGACTATATAAAAAATAGTTATCTTTATACAAACAAGTTTTTCCTTTTGGATTAAAAGATATAGTAGACCATATTTCTGATCTAGGTTTTCCTAAGCGTTCAACTTCTTCAAAATGTATAATTTTATTGTAGTTAGGATTATTCTTTATTTTAATATACTCTTGCAAAACCAAATCACTTTTGCCATCACCGAAGTCTGTTACTGGAGTAAGAAATACCTTACCAGCAACGGTATTTTCTTTTACTTTGAAATAATACCAAAGAGCTTCCTTGCCGCTAAACATTACATCGATTACTCTGCAGGTTACATTTTCTTTAAGTATATCTGTCAAGTCTTGTTGACTTACTTCAGTTGGATGTATGCTAGCCTGTAGTATGTAAGGTTCTGTAATAGTTTTCATTACTTCGATACTATATTTACTTAGATTAGTTTGTATCACAAAAGGAATATTAAACTCGTTAAAGCATTTAATAATGTATCTAATCTCCGGGTGCACAAACGGCTCACCTCCAAATAAGAATATTTCCACCCCTGGATAGGTATCTCCTAACATGTTAATGAAGTTACGCAATACATCTCGATCTGTAATATGGTGAATACTTTTGTCCAAATTTGAACAGTAATAGCAGTTATAGTTACATTTCATTGTAACTTCCCATTCAACTTGCATTTGAATTTACCTTAAGTTGTTTGAGTAGCCCGTCACAGTTGCAAGCCTTATGTGGACATGTCATTGGCACAGTCTTTGTGATATTCTTAAAGAAGTCTGGATTATCGAGTAGACTCTTTCTTTCATTATCTAAACAAAACTTAATTACTCTTCCGTTGACATCTAATTCATAATTGTTGTTATAACAGCTCCATCCTTGAAAGTTTGTAAGTCCTTGGCTGAATATCTCGTAATCGTTCTTCAGATCATCACCGTATACCAGCTCTCGATCAAAATCTTTTAAAAAACTAAAATATTCCCAAAATGTTTTACGATAGTTAAACAACTGATGAACACTTTTTCCGTAGATAAAATGCGGATGTGCCTTAACCTCCATTGCTTGACAGATTTCAAACATCTCTTTGATCAACGGCCAGTATTGTTTGCCGTGATGTAACATTACATTAACTTTAACCTTATATCCGCGTTTCTTCATTAGTTGAACATTATCAATAAACCGATCTCTGTTGGTGCAGTCGGCAGGATGATAACTAAACAAGAAAGCAATCTTTTCGTATTCTGGATGTGCAGTAAAATCTTTCTCTCCGTTGGTAACAACATAAACTTTATTAAACTTTTCCATTGCGCTGATGCGATCTAAGATATAATAGTAATGAGGGCTTAGTGTAGGCTCTCCACCTAACAACCCTAAATTAAACGGTAAACTGCTTCTATTAAGTGCATCAAGAACTGCGTCAATAATTTGTCTACTTCCTAATTGACCCCATTTTTCTGCGTATTCATTTCGAGCATAACAATAACTGCAATTGAGCTGACAAATTGTAAGAACATCCCAATGCACATTGATGTGATCCGGATCTTGATCTATATGATGTTGTTTACTATAATTCATAATTGAAAAGATATATTATCCCCTCCGTCAATTGTTTGATAGTAAAATATCTTATTCATTGTTTTAATAACTGTTGCGTTCGAAGCTGCATGTAAGGTTAACTTGACATCATTATGTATATTTCCATCCATTGGAAATTCAAAATCATCTATGTGACAGCGTTTATATATGTGCTGAGACAGCTGTAGATGTTCAATATTTAAATTAGAGAGAAACTGTTTCGAAGAAAGAAGATCATCTTTATATAATGTCATAAAAGTTAACATATCCGAAGTGTTGTATGTTGGACAGTAGTTACCTACTATTAAGTCTGCATCTAATTGAACAGTTAAAAAATCGTTGGTTAGATAATCGTCATCTTCTAAATAGTAGATATAGTCGCCTTTTGCTATTTTTAAAAGAAACTTATATTTTTCGCAAAGACTACCAGTTGAATGATAATAGTATTTTACTTGTGGATGATCTATTTCTTCAATATCATTACTATCGTTATTAACTAGTACTTCTATATCCGGAGTTATCTGATTTAGAACACTAGTTAAGCATCGATTAAACAACTGAGGTCTGTTGTGTGTAAGAATCAATATAGAAAGTTTCATCTTACATCCTGATCCTTTCTGTAAAAATTAACCTGTTTGATTTTTTCTCCAGGTTCGGGAAAAACTGGAGTATGTTTAGATATTTCATTTTCAATGCCATCACATACGTAATAGTATTTGCATTTTAAACATTCTAATTTTTTAGTATAAAATCTTGCTCGATGAGTTTTACAAGCATTGAATGCGTTTTGTATTTTTTCTTCTGGTGTATACGGTTTAGATACATCTAAAGAGTATGTATACATTTCTCTATTCCAATCTCTCCGATCGTATATATGTTGATAAGTTCCGCATACATACTTTTCATAATCCTTCATGTAGCAGTAAGGTGCATATCTAACATTAACATTGATACCGTTTTTTAGTTTAGAAATGCACTTTTTAATTCCATCACTCATATCTTTATAAGAAATATTTTCAAATTTGATTACATTAAAATCACCCCAGTAATTTAATGTAAGAAAATTAGTTTCAACTGGATTTATTCCGTTGATCAAATCTGCATATTCGTTTTCTAATTGATGATAGTTTCGATAGTAGACTGTTGCATTGGTTCTTACAATCATCCCTAATTCTTTAGCATTAGAAATACCTTGTAAAATACGTTTGAAAGATCCTTTACGATCAGTAATGAGATCATGTGTTTCTTCTGTTGCTCCGTGAAGGCTGAATAGAATTTCCTTAAGACCGTGTTCTTTAGATTCTTTTAAAAAATCCATATTAGCAAATTTTCCGCCATGACTCAAACAACTGATGCTATCGAATTTATCATTACAGTAATCTAATATTTTAAACCAATCTGGACTTACTGAACTTTCACCCCCGCTTAGGTCTACTTCTTTTATTCCGTATTCATACAGATAATCAATACGTTTTTTAACAATCTCCCAAGGAGTTTTGATATCTAACATGTCTTTATAATAGCAGAATTCGCAATTATAATTACAGAATGTTCCGGTGTCTAATCTAGCACGAACACACGGAGAAGTAGTTAGATCTAATTCTAATCCTGCACAGCTAAGATCTTGTAAAGAATTAGGGGTAGAAGATGCTTTGGACTCAGTGGGTCTGTTGACAGAATTAGTGTCAAGCATTATTCTTAATTCAACAGGAATATCTTTAATTGATTTCTTCATTTATAGTCTGCTTAACGTAGCTGACAAATTCATCCGAGTTAGTTAATTCTAACTTAGCAAGATCATCAGCAATATCTTGTTTTCTTCTTTCTACTCCTAATGCAGTATAATCTATTTCATATACAACATCTTTACCAAACACTGCACATTCAACAATAAATCTAGGACTACAATCTTTCTGCAAATCTGTTGGAGTGTATATGTAAGTATCAAATCTTTCAAAAATATCAGTAACTGGAGCTTTTTCAACAGACACTGTTTCTGAAACTATAGAAGAATACAACTTAGGATTGTTTGTTACTATCAAATAGTTAGCACATATTTGTTTATCAATAATATTTTTTACATCATCTAATGTTAGTGCTCGACAATTAGTTGTAAGATACAATAGACCAGTTAACGACTGAACCTTACGGGGAATTTTATATCGACTCCACAATATTTTCTTAATGTAATTAACTACATGAACATTGAGATCTTCAAATCTTTCAGGATACAATTTGAAATCCTGCATTATATGAGAATTCTTTATAGATTTACTGTTAGAAAAATAAGTAAAGTCGTCTTCCGAACAGCGCAACAAAAATGCATTATTTGCATATATTGTGCAGCTCAATAATCTCCATGATCCGTCTACTATACAGATATTGTTAGTTATTATTATTTTTGGTTGATGACACTCTATAGTATTATCAAGTATTGTTTTTAATTCTTGATCATCAAAATTATACTTGTTAGTTATGGCTGTTTGAAATATATCTTTAGTCACTCCGTCTGCTAATAATATAGCACAGTTAATGCCATTTGTTGAACAGATATAGTAATAATCAATTAATTCGTATAAATGTCCTGAAACACCGTGCGTATAAAAGAATGAAGTTGTGAAAATTAGATCATACTTTTTTAAGTCTAGTATCTTTGACATTGTTCCTCTCTTATTATCAAGTTATTATTTCTTGATAAGTTAAAGGTTTGTATCCAAGAGCAATAAAGAAATCCGGAATAGGATTGGGATCTATTGGCAAATCAGTTGTTATATGTTGATAACTATCGTTGATCGAATTGATCTCTATTTCATTTGATAATTTTAATGGGACAGAGTTTTCAAATTCCCAATTTGTAATATAATCATTATAATTTTTATAGATAAATTTTGGCAATTTAATTTCAATACCATTTACAGTTATACTGCAGGTAGTTATAATATTTTCAAATTTAATTGTGCTAAATTCACTAAATCTAATTAAACTGCAACAAATAAAAATTGATCTTCTTAACTGTTGTAATTCAGAGACTTCATCAGATGCTTGTCCCGGTTGATCGTAATAGCCAATAGGTCTTTTAGCCATTAGATATGCTGCAGATGGATTTCGAATTATGTTTAAGACTAATACATTTTCAGATCCTATATCATTTTTCATTTTATCAATAAAAACTTTTGAAAAAATTCCACTGATTACCTGAGTATCTGTTATTCTATTAAGATATTGATTTAACACATATTGATAATCAATCGTAACTAATTCTCCATCTATTGTTCTTTTCTCTTCCGAAATTACCTCAATTGTTCTAGTTGGAATCAAATTCCAATCACCTGCAACTCTTCCAAATTGATGAAAATAATGACATTTTTCTGTTTCTCTTTGTAACTGATTTTTTAAGGCTTCAAGTTTATAAACAGTAGCTATTCCCTCTTTGTTTTCTTCTCCTTGTTCCCCGAGCATTATAGAGTTTACATATTTTCCGTCAACATTTCCGTAGACAACATTGCCGTTATTATCGATTAATTCCCAAGATTCTTTAGAAGTGTCCACACGATAGCCGTCAATTTCAAAGGTGTTAAGAGTTGTGGTAATTGCATGAGCAATGAGTTTTTTATTAATGGTATCAATACCGCTGAGAATGATTAACATATTATCTCCTTAGATAAGATTCTATAATTTCGTTTATTTTTTCTTCATCATTACTATTAGACAACAGTTGTAAACTTTTAATTATAGTTTCATATTCTTCTTTTTTAGATTCAATTAACTTTATCTTGTCTTTGAGATTAATAAATTTTTCTAGATCACTTATTAAAGATTCATCTCCGGATTCAATCACTTTAATATAGCCTTCTTCTTTAGTATCATCAGTGATTGTTATGCCCTTGCTTAAAAATTTATTGTTAATAAGCATAATGGAAACAAAGTCTATTAGTGTAAAAGTTAAAAGATCATCGCCTAAAATACCTTTGGCTTTGGTTTTTACTGCAATAGCAGCTTTACCTGCATAGGTATTAGCATCAATTCCTTCAACTTCTTTGTAAGGTTCAATTGTCTTGTATTCTATCATTTTTTAATCTTTCTAATTCTTCTGATAATTCTTGCACTGCTTTAATTAAAGGAAATATTAATTGATGCGGATTAGCAACAATAAAATATCCGTCTGCATCTTTTTCTAAAAGGGTATACTTATCTACTGGCCAAATTTCATTCAAATTCTGTGCCATGCAGCTCATTGTTAATCTATCTGTAGACCCTTTATTATTATCGATATATAAATGTTCCGCGGGTCGTAACTTTTTTATTTTTTCTAAACTCATTACATGTATTCGATTTCAGTCTTTACACGTTCATCGGAATAATTACAGTTGCAAGTGCAGGCATAGTTACAATTGCAAGTGCAATAGTTACAGTTACAGGTGCAATAATTACAATTGCAGGTGCAGACTAGCCCGGCTGATACAATTGAATCAATGATTGAGTTAATAGTAGATGCGTATATAGTGTTACCTGCTGCTACATCTCCAGTAACTGACGGGGCAGCAGCTGCAGGATATGTTAATACAGCAGGATCAGGAAGAACAGCGTAGGTTGGAGTTTCACCAAGATAATTTCCGTATATGTCATAAGTTGATTCTGTACCAGTTTGATAGCGACCATCGCCGGAATTATATCCTGACCAAGCGCCCATATAGACGGATCCCCCCGAAACTCCACCTACAGCCAATGCGTTCTTAATAGTGTTTAATGATGCAGCACTGATTGGATTATTAAGATTATAGGTGAAAGCACCCAGATTTCTTCTAGCACGTTCGGAATTAACTTTGGTAGCAAGATCGGTAAATTTTGCACTGGCAATTGATGTAGTGTTACTAACTTTACCAATTGTATATGAAACACCATTTCCAACATTAAGACCTTGGACTGATACTAATACTCCGTCTTGATAACGAGTGCCGCCGACCCCGTATCCGGTTCTTTCAGTACCAGCTTTATCTGGAAATCCTGGTAAGTATGACATGCAAATACTCCTTTATAGTGAGTTGCTTAAGAATTCTAAATCTTCTTTAGCTCGATTTTGAGCTAAAAATTTTTCATAATCATCAAGATCACCGGTAATAAACTTTAGAGTTTCTTCATCAGCAGCTTTATTATTTTCTGCAGTTTGTTGTTGAGTATTTTCTAAAATATGAATTACTAGATCCTTTAATGATATTCCCAAAACTTCGGTAATAAGCTCTAAATAACTTGATATATCAATATTTTCACGACCATTCAAACTGGCCGATTGTTGCATAATATTTAGAGAAATTCCAAAACTTTCCATTAAGATAGCTGATACCGCAGGGTCATCATTTTTAATATCATTAATAATTTCAAAAATTCCAGTTAATTTATCTTCTAAACTCATTTTATTTCCTTTTCTTTAAAATCATGAAACTCTGGAGAATTCTCATAATTCCCGTAAGTTGTAACATTACCTTCATCTGTAAAATATGTCTTTAGTTGTTTACGTTCTCCG
>Ga0209188_1001217_pt1 | contig 21444 bp, 16 predicted proteins | sample C_130625_EF_Meta_FD_187307 | JGI IMG/M metagenome (GOLD analysis project Ga0209188, IMG submission 187307) | Freshwater microbial communities from Lake Croche, Canada to study carbon cycling - C_130625_EF_MetaG (SPAdes) (version 2) | ecosystem: Environmental > Aquatic > Freshwater > Lake... | reverse complement strand
TTTATGGAAGCCGCGGAACAGGTTTCTACACAGAAATTGATGAGCAGTATTGGTAAAAAGATGCGGGTCATTGTTGATTCGGTAAATGCTCAAGGTGGCGTATCCAGAAGCTTTGCAGATGCTCCAGAAATTGACGGCTTAGTCTATATTTCGCCAGCTGATCGACCATCGAAGCGATATCGTACAGGCGAATTAATTAAAGTCACAATTATTGGTACACAGGGCCATGATTTGATTGCCGCCCCTTAGAACCTATAATTTAAATATGAATTGCAGTAAATCTTTAATAATTTCATGTTTGAATAACGTGTAAGAAATCATTTCGGGTAATTATCATTTAAGGGGGAATTATGCAAGAAGTCGTCGTTTTAAGTGCTGTAAGATCTGCGGTTGGAAGCTTTAATGGTGCTTTGAGTTCCATTGAACCATGTGATTTAGCCGGAGCTGTAATGAAGGAGGCTGTTAATCGCTCAAAGGTTGATCCAGCTATTATTAATTATGTCACTGTAGGAAACTGTATACCTACAGAAACAAGATATCCATATGTCGCACGAGTAGCTTCTATTCAAGCTGGCTTGTCCATGGATTCTGTAGCAATGGCGGTTAATCGCTTGTGTAGTTCCGGGCTTCAGGCCATTGTGACTTCTGCACAACAAATTATGCTTGGTGATTGTGAATATGCAATTGGTGGTGGCGTTGAAGTAATGTCTCGCGGATTGTATGGCTCACAAGCAATGCGATCAGGTGCCAGAATGGGAGATACCAAACTCCTTGACTTGATGGTTTCACCATTGATGGACCCTTTTGGTGTTGGACACATGGGTATTACCGCTGAGAACTTGGCAAAAAAATGGAATATTACGCGCGAAGACCAAGATACATTTGCCGCAGCCTCCCACCAAAAAGCCGCTGCAGCTATTGCCGCAGGTTACTTTAAAGAGCAAATTGTTCCTGTTACGGTTAAAACACGTAAAGGTGACGTTATTGTTGATACAGATGAAGGTGTTAAAGCAGAAACTTCATTTGAAAGTTTGAGTAAGTTAAAGCCGGTATTCTTAAAAGAGAATGGCACTGTAACAGCGGGTAATGCCTCATCGATTAATGATGGCGCATCATTTTTTGTATTAGCATCTGCACAAGCTGCAGCTAAAGCTGGGCAAAAACCAATTGCACGATTAGTTTCTTATGCAGTTGCTGGTGTGCCAAATGAAGTGATGGGTGAAGGCCCAATACCAGCGACACGTTTAGCGTTGACAAAAGCTGGCATGAGCTTATCTCAAATGGATGTGATTGAATCCAATGAAGCATTCGCTTCGCAGGCTTTGACAGTTGCTAAAGTTTTAGAGTTAGATATGTCAAAAACGAACCCTAATGGTGGAGCTATTTCCCTTGGACATCCAATCGGTGCATCTGGAGCGGTGATTGCCACGAAAGCCATCTATGAACTTCATAGAACGGGTGGTAAATATGCCCTAGTCACAATGTGTATTGGTGGCGGGCAAGGTATTGCTGCAATATTTGAGCGTTTGTAATTACGGCGCTTGAAATACATCAAGCACACCATCTAAGCCGACGAAATTAAAAGTTCCGTCGGCTTTTTCTTGCACAATGGGTTTTGGCTGATAACCAATCGACAAACCAGCAATCTCCATCATGGGTAAGTCATTAGACCCGTCTCCCATTACAAGAGCTGCCTTGGGGCTGAGCCCCAAGCGTTCACAAGCACTTAGAACAAATGCTGCTTTAGCAGCCCCATCAACAATCGGTCCGATGACATTGCCCGTCAAATACCCATCAATGATTTCTAAAGTATTGGAGTGCGCTTCATCTAACTGAAGTAATTCTTGTATTTTGTTTGTAAAAAATGTAAATCCTCCAGAAACTAGAAGGGTTTTCCAACCCATGGCTTGGGCAAATTGAACCAATTCTTTAGCCCCAGGATTAAGTTGTAGTTTTTCCTTAAAGACAAAATCTAAATCAGATTGCGGTACGCCTTTTAAAAGTTTGACTCTTGCTAATAAGCTTTGTGAAAAGTTTTTAATTTCACCTCGCATACTTGCTTCAGTAATCGCACTGACTTCAGCCACTTTGCCGCATTGCCTCGCTATTTCATCAATGCATTCGATATTGATCAGCGTCGAGTCCATATCAAAAGCCAATAGTCGAATTTGTTCAGGCTTAAACTGGTCTTTTAAGAAAATAGTATCTGTTTTAAAGGTCATTGCTTGTTCTTGGATATTTTTTTTCTGATCAATCGATAGGGGTGGGCTAAAAAGTATTTCTACCGTTCTTTCGTTAATTAGTCGAGAAGAAGAGCCACTCAAATGATTTAAAACATACTCGATTAAATTCGTGGGAACTTTTGTGAGGTGCAGTAGAAGAAGTCTTTTCATATTTTAAGATAAGTAAGAGAGCAGTCTTTTTAAAGAAGCGGTTCTTTGATTTAAGGTCTCAAATGCATTTGCTGGATTGGGAGAAATCCGTAAACGATCTTGTCCTGCAAGTTGAGTAAAGCGGTCTTTTTGAATCAGTTGAATAATTTTCATTGAATCAATTGGGGGGCTTGGAATAAATTGAACCTTAATTGCTTCTGGGGAGGCCTCAATTTTTTTTATGCCCAATTTTTCCATCAGTAGTCTTAAACGATGATTATCTAATAATGTCTGGGTTGATTCTGGTAAATCTCCAAAACGATCAATAATTTCAGCATGGATGTCATCTATAGCTTCATTTGTGGTGGAACTAGATAAACGTTTATAAATGGATAAGCGCTCATGAACATCTGGACAAAAGGCATTTGGTAGAAGAGCGGGGCATCCCAAAGAGATATCAGTAATTGCATGCATAGGGCTCATCAAGTCAGGCTCTTTACCTTTTTTGAGATCAGAAATAGCTCGGTTAAGCATATCTGTATACAACTGAAACCCAATTTCATGGATATCTCCAGACTGCTTATCACCCAATACCTCGCCAGCGCCTCGGATTTCAAGATCATGCATTGCGAGGTAAAAACCAGACCCTAGTTCCTCCATAGAAACGATAGCATCTAGTCTTAACTTCGCTTGTTTACTTAATATATCAGGATCAGGAACCAACAAATATGCATAGGCTTGATGGTGGGATCGACCGACACGACCCCGCAACTGGTGAAGTTGCGCAAGCCCAAATTTATCAGCCCTGTGCATAATAATTGTATTTGCAGAAGGAACATCAATCCCTGTTTCAATAATGGTTGAGCATAATAAAACATTACATCTTTTGGCAACAAAATCATGCATCACTTGTTCAAGGTTGCGCTCATGCATTTGACCGTGCGCCACCCCAATTCTTGCTTCAGGAATAAGTTTTTCTAATGACTGTCTTCTATTTTCAATGGTTTCAACTTCATTATGTAAGAAGTAGACTTGACCACCACGTTTAAGTTCTCGCAGAATTGCTTCTCGAATCACGCTATCACCCTCACGACGCACGAAGGTTTTAATCGCTAAGCGTTTTTGCGGAGCGGTTGCAATGACCGATAGCTCTCGAAGTCCTTCAAGAGCCATACCTAATGTTCGAGGAATCGGAGTAGCCGTTAGCGTAAGAACATCAACCTCAGCTCGTAAGGCTTTAAAAGTTTCTTTTTGACGCACGCCAAATCGATGTTCTTCATCGATGATGACAAGACCCAGGCGATTAAATTTAATATCAGGGGATAGTAGCTTATGAGTGCCGATAATAATATCTGCATGGCCACTTTCAAGGGACTCTAAGGCCTGTTTGATTTCTTTAGCGGACTTGAATCTTGATACTTCAACAATTTTGACTGGCCAATCAGCAAAGCGATTTTGCCATGTGGTCGCATGTTGCTCAGATAGTAATGTAGTCGGGGCTAAAACAGCAACTTGTTTACCACCCATTACTGCTACAAAACTTGCGCGTAAGGCAACTTCAGTTTTACCAAAACCAACATCACCACAAATTAATCGGTCCATGGGTTGACCACTAGTCATGTCTTTAATGACTTCTTGAATGGCATTTTGCTGATCGACTGTTTCTTCAAAACCAAAGCTTTCAGCAAAGGCATCATAGTCATGACTAGAGAATTCGAACGAATGGCCATGGCGCAGGGCTCTTTTAGCGTAAATATCAAGCAGTTCTGCAGCGGTATCTCGAATTTGTTGAGCTGCTTTTCTTTTCGCTTTTTCCCATTGTCCCGAACCTAAATTATGTAATGGTGCATTTTCAGGATCTGACCCAGAATAACGAGAAATCAAATGTAATTGGTTGACTGGGACATATAAAGTTGCACTATTGGCATATCTTAAGTGTAAAAACTCTTCTTCACCGTACCCCAAATCTAAAATCAATAGACCTTGATAACGACCGATACCATGCTCAGAGTGGACCACGGGATCACCAATTTTTAATTCTGATAGATCCCTTACTAAATATTCAACATTAGTAGCTTGATCTTTTCTAGAAATTTTTCCTGCTTTTCGTTGTTCTGAAGAATTGGAAAAAATTTCTGTTTCAGTCAGGACAGTTAGTTGCTGGTGGTGGGAAATAAAGCCATCAAAAAGAGGGGCGATAACAATGCCAAGTTGTTTATCACTCATGAAGAATTCATGAATGCTAGAGAATTGATCAATGTTTATATGCGTTGCGTTCTCTAGATCATTAGATTCGTCAAGTAATTGCTTGATTGATTCACGTCTACCAGGGCTATCAGCACAAATCAACACACGGTTAGTTGTGTTTTGCATATAGTTTTTTAAAAGGTGGATAGGATCTTTATCGCGGCGAATCACACCGATTTCTGGAGGTGTTAAGAAATAAGGATTTTTTTCTTCAGGTTCAGGCGTATCTATAAATACTCTCGGGTAGGGCTTGAGATAAGAAAAGAAGCTATCTTCCTTCTGATAAAGTTGCTCCGGTGGCAAGATGGGATGTTCAGAATCATGTGATAAAAATTGATATCTTTCTTCAACCGAACTCCAAAATGTTTTAAAAGCATCTTGAAGGTTCCCGATCCCCCATATCCATGCTGGCTTTTCGGATTGTGGAAAATAATCAAACAGATAAGACGTTTGTGGAAAAAACAAAGGTAAATATGATTCAATGCCAGCACCAGGAATTCCCAAACCGACATCTTTATAGAGAGGGCATTTGGCAGGATTGCCTTCAAAGACTTCACGCCATTTACCACGAAAATCTTTTCTGGCTTGTTCATGAAATGGAAATTCGTGACCAGGTAAAAGTTTAATTTCTTTTACAGGGTAGAGGCTTCGTTGCGTATCAGGATCAAATACTTTAATTTGATCAATAACATCCCCAAACAAATCAATTCTGAAGGGCAAAGCAGAGCCCATCGGATATAAATCGATAAGACCCCCACGAATACTATATTCACCGGGGCGAACAACAGCAGAAACAGGGTCATAACCACCTTGTTGCAGCTGTTGTAAAAGGGCTGTCTCATTCATATTCGAGCCCTGCTTAAAAAAGAAGGTATTCGCAGCTAAAAATGCAGGTGGGGCAAGACGTGTGATAGCTGAACTTAAGGGCACAATCACAATATCGCATGCACCTGTCATCAATTCATGAAGTGTTTTCAGTCTTTCGGAAATAAGATCGTGATGCGGCGAAAATTGATCATAGGGCAAGATTTCCCAATCCGGTAATAAACATACCCGTAAATCCTGATTAAACAGAGGTATTTCTTGTGAAAGGCGTTGGGCGGTGGTCGGTTCGCTACAAATGACGACCATGACTGAGAATTGCTGACGATAAAACAGAGCATGTTCGGCAATCAGACCCGCATCGCTAGAGCCTATACAATAATTCCAGGTAAAACGCTTCCCTGGCTCAGGCCCGAGTAATGGGGGGGTGAGTTTAATTTGTTTGTGTGTGTTAGATTCAACAACAGTGTTATCAGACATTGTCACCATTATAGAATTGATGAATGAATTTGCTTGAACTTAATGAAAGAGTTTTATATGCATGACCCAATAGCTTCATCAACCTGCCATGTCTTAATCCCTGCCGCGGGCACTGGATCGCGTTTTGGGTCTGATATTCCTAAGCAATTTCAAATGCTTGCCGGAAAAATGGTCATTGAACATAGCATTGATATTTTCTCCTCGATTCTGCAAATACAGAGTATTTGGCTTGGGTTAACGAACATTGATGAAGTTTACGCAGGCATCCAGTCACCTAAAGTCAGAATATTACAAACAGGTGGAGCGACGAGATCACAAACAGTTCTGAATACCCTAGAGCAGATGATTCAAAATCACATCCCTTTAAATGACTGGGTATTGGTGCATGACGCAGCAAGACCAGGGGTTCATAAACAGGACGTAGAGCACTTAATCGAAGTAATAACAAAAACAACAGACTGTGTAGGAGGCATATTAGCTTTGCCGATCACAGATACGGTCAAAATATCAGACCCATCCCTATCCCATATTGTAAGTACCCGGTCTAGGGAGCTACTGTGGCGGGCACAAACACCACAAATGTTTCGATTAGGGCAATTAAGAGATGCGCTGAGAAAAGCTATTCAAGAAGGTATAGAAGTGACAGATGAAGCAAGTGCTATAGAAAGTTTAGGATTAAATCCTTTATTAATTCAAGGCTCGATGGAGAATTTTAAAATCACTTACCAACATGATTTATTAAGTATGGAGAAATTGATGAAACATGAGTCATCATTAAGAGTAGGGCAGGGATACGATGTGCATCGACTTGTGGAAGGTCGCAAACTCCTCTTAGGAGGAATTCATATCCCATTTCAGATGGGTTTAATGGGGCATTCAGATGCAGATGCTTTGTTTCACGCAATTACCGATGCCCTATTAGGTGCAGCAGGTTTAGGGGATATAGGGCAGCACTTCCCTGACACGGATCCTACTTACAAAAATGCTGATAGTGGACTTTTACTTGAACATGCTTATCAACTCGTGTTGAAAAAAGGGTACAGCATCATGAACATTGATGCGACGATAATCTGTCAAGCTCCAAAACTTGCGCAACATATACCGTGTATGATTTCTAACATAGGAAAAGTTTTAAAGATTGATTCCTCCCGAGTAAACATTAAGGCCAAAACGAATGAAGGTTTAGGTTACCTCGGCAACTCAGAAGCGATTGAAACTCAAGCAGTAGTATTACTTCATAAATAGGAATATCAATGTCAGCATCAGGCAATCTCAAATTATTACAACCTGTAAAAATAGGTTCTTTAGAATTAAAAAACAGAATCATCATGGCCCCACTTACGCGGATGAGGGCTGTAGAAAATGATGTACCAACTCCGCTAGCTCAGACATATTATGCGCAGCGCGCAAGTGCTGGATTAATTATTTCGGAGGCAACCCAAGTTGGTCCACTCGGTAAGGGCTATCCAGCCACGCCAGGGATTTATAGTCCAGAGCAAACGAGGGCATGGGCTCAAATCGTAGAGGCGGTTCATGCCAAGGGTGGCAAAATATTTGCGCAACTATGGCATGTAGGAAGAACATCGCATACTTCATTCCATGAAAAAGAAGGCTTACCGATTGCTCCGTCAGCGATTAAACCATATGGCAAGACATTTACCAATTCATGGGCTTTTGTGCCCTATGAGACACCAAGGGAAATGACTACAGAGGATATTGAACTTGTCGTGCAACAATTCTATCAAGCGGCTCAAAATGCCAAAGAGGCAGGATTTGATGGTATAGAAATTCATAGTGCGAATGGCTATTTGTTAGATCAGTTTTTGCAATCAAAAACCAATCACCGTACCGATCAATACGGTGGTTCTTTTGAGAATCGGACGCGATTATTAAATCAGATTTTAGATAAGGTGAAAACGGTATTTGAACCATCAAGGATTGGTGTTAGGTTATCTCCTTTTGGTACTTTTGGAGATATTGCAGAAGATGAGCCTATGGGTTTATTTGGCTATGTCATAGAACAGTTAAACCAACATCAACTCGGGTATTTACACGTGATTGAGCCAAGATCCACCTCTGCTGGAGGTGATGATAAAGTTCTTGAAAATGCACCAAGTACATCTGCTATATTTAAAAGTAGCTTTAAAGGGGTTTTCATCAGTGCCGGGGGCTATACCCGGGAATCTGGTGAAGAAACCTTGAATAATAATGAAGCAGATGCAATTGCCTATGGCAGACTCTACATTGCAAATCCTGATTTAGTGGAGAGATTTGCTCAAAATGCACCGCTCAATGCCTATCACAGAGAGACCTTTTATGGTGGTAACGAAAAGGGCTATACCGATTATCCAAGCCTTGGTAACTAGTATTTATTAGACCTTAAATCTAATTTATGTCCTTTAGGCCCAAGTCAATGTAAAATAATCGATTACTTTGAGAAATTGAAGTTGCGAGGATGGCGAAATTGGTAGACGCACCAGGTTTAGGTCCTGACGCCAGAAATGGTGTGGGGGTTCGAGTCCCCCTCCTCGCACCAAAAGGAAAAGGGCTGATTAAGTCATTTCAGGCATGCAAGCAAATATGATTGCAATGCATCAAACGCTGAAATGCTTAGTTTCCATATAATGATTAACTTGTTTTACTACCTTAAATAAATATGTCACTTCAAATTGAAAATATCGGCGCTTTAGAAAGAAAAGTATCTTTAGAGTTTGCCAAATCCGAGTTACTACCTAAAAGAGCCGCCAAACTAAAGCAGCTTGGTAAGAATATGAAAATGGCAGGTTTTAGACCTGGTAAAGTTCCGGCCAAAATGATTGAGCAGCAATACGGTCAGCAAGTTGACTTCGAATTATCCTTCGATCATGCATCGAACTGTTTCTTTGAATTTGCACAAGAGCAAAAGATTGAGTTGGTAGGTCAACCACGTTTAGAGCCTAAAAGCGAGTTGGATGCAGATCAAATTATATTTGATGCATTTTTTGAGGTTTTCCCAGAGGTAAAGGTAGGCGACTTTAGTCAATCTGAAATTACCCGTTATGACACAGAAGTCAATGATGCTGAAATCGACAAAACAATTGATTTACTTCGTAAGCAACGGGTGCATTATCACCCCAGAGGCGAAGATCTTGGCCATGGAGATGGTGGTTCAAACTTATCTGCCCAAGATGGTGACCAGGTAACGATTGATTTCGTGGGCTCTATTGATGGTATTGAATTTGACGGTGGTAAAGCCAATGACTTTACTTTTATTCTAGGACAAGGTCAGATGCTTCCTGAGTTTGAAGCAGCTGCATTAGGTTTAGCTAGTGGTGAGGATAAAACATTTCCCCTTAACTTTCCGCAGGATTACCACGGTAAAGAAGTTGCTGGTAAAACAGCAGAGTTTAAAATCACCATGAAAAAAGTTGAGTGGCCACATTTGCCTGAGATGAATGACGAATTCGCATTAAGTCTCGGTGTGGCTGAAGGTGGTGTTGATAAAGTTCGTGATGAAGTTCGTCAAAATCTCCAGCGTGAAATCGAGAGAAGAAAACAGACCATATTGAAAAATCAAGCTCTAGATGCATTATCAAATGCCACTACTTTAGAGTTACCAAAATTTTTAGTCAGCCAAGAAGAAGAGCGATTAATTGAAATGGCTAGACAAGATTTGGAGCAAAGAGGCGTACCGAATGCCAAAAATGCACCAATTCCGCCAGGCATGTTTGCTCCGCAAGCTGAGCAACGTGTCAAGTTAGGGTTGATATTAAATCAACTCGTAAAAGATGAATCATTAAAGCCAAGCCCTGAGCAAATTAAAGCCGAGATTGATGAACAGGCTGCAAGTTACGAAGATCCTCAACAAGTAACTCTTTGGTACTATAGTGACCCGAAAAGACTTGGAGATATAGAATCCTTAGTGACGGAAAATAATGTAGTTGCTTATGTCTTGTCGAAGGCTAAGGTAATTGATAAGAAAGTTACTTTTGAAGAATTAAGCGTCATCAAGTAATATATAAGTTACTTAATAAGGAAATATTTATGTCTTTTCAGGATCAAGATTCTTTCATCACCCCCAAAAACCTTGGATTAGTTCCAATGGTGATCGAAACCTCTGGAAGAGGTGAGAGAGCTTATGATATTTACTCACGACTGCTCAAAGAACGCGTTGTATTTTTGGTGGGTGAGGTCAACGACCATACGGCAAACTTAGTCATTGCACAAATGTTGTTTTTAGAAAGTGAAAATCCGGACAAAGACATTTCTTTGTATATCAATTCACCTGGAGGGTCAGTATCCTCAGGATTGGCAATTTTTGATACGATGAATTTTATTAAGCCTGATATTAGTACTTTGTGTATGGGTTTGGCTGCAAGTATGGGTGCTTTTTTATTAGCAGCAGGGGCTAAAGGCAAACGTTTTGCATTGCCTAATTCTAGAATTATGATTCATCAGCCATTAGGCGGCGCACGCGGACAAGCTTCTGATATTGAAATTCAAGCTCGAGAAATCTTATATCTGCGTGAACAGTTAAATAAAATCTTAGCTGAGAGAACTGGTCAGACGATTGAAACGATTGCTAAAGATACGGACCGAGATAACTTCATGTCCGGAGATCAAGCAGCCCAATATGGTTTAATCGACAAAGTTATCACCTCCAGATAAGTTAAATTCATGACCACTAGTAGCGACGGCTCTAATAAAACTTTAATTTGTTCCTTCTGTGGCAAGACACATGATGAAGTTGTCAGGATGATTGCCGGCCCCTCAGTATTTATCTGCGATGAGTGCGTGAACTTATGTAATGAGGTGATTGCAGAGGGTGGCGATAAAAACAAGCAAGCCTCATCTGCGAAACAGGCTGAGGAATTGCCTTCCCCCGAGCATATAAAGTCGATCCTAGACCAGTATGTGATTGGTCAAACCCAAGCCAAAAAAACATTAGCAGTCGCTGTATACAACCACTACAAGCGCTTAAATAATCTTCAACCATTAGAGCTCCAAAATAAAGAGAGCACGTCGGTACGTAAAACCGCAATGGTTAATGGCGTTGAGCTAGCTAAAAGTAATATCTTGTTAATCGGGCCAACTGGCTCAGGAAAAACACTGCTTGCTCAAACATTAGCTAGATTATTAGATGTGCCATTTGTGATGGCTGATGCAACAACATTAACTGAGGCTGGATATGTAGGGGAAGATGTTGAAAACATCATTCAAAAACTATTACAAGCTTGTAGTTATGATGTGGAAAAAGCCCAGCGTGGCATTGTTTATATCGATGAAATCGATAAGATTTCTAGAAAATCAGAAAACCCTTCAATTACGAGAGATGTATCTGGAGAAGGTGTACAGCAAGCATTATTAAAATTAGTTGAAGGTACGATAGCATCGATACCTCCACAAGGCGGGCGTAAGCACCCTAACCAAGATTTTTTACAAATTGATACAACTAACATCCTCTTTATTTGCGGCGGTGCTTTTGATGGCTTAGAAAAGATTATCAATCTAAGGTCTTCTAAGGCAGGAATTGGCTTTAATGCCACGGTTCAAAGTAAAAACATGAAAAGCTTTGGTGAACTCATTGAACAAGTTGAACCAGAGGATTTGATTAAATTTGGTTTGATTCCAGAATTAATCGGTCGTTTACCGGTCATCGCCACTTTGGCACAATTAGACGAGGCTGCATTCATACAAATTTTGACAGAGCCAAAAAATGCATTGGTCAAACAATATCAGGCGCTATTTAATTTAGAAAACGTCACTCTTGAGTTTCGTGAAGATGCTTTAAAGGCGATTGCCAAAAAGGCTATGGACAGAAATACTGGTGCAAGAGGATTGAGATCAATTTTGGAACATATCTTGTTAGATGTCATGTATCAGATCCCATCCCAGAAAACAATTGAAAAAGTTATTATTGACGCCAATTGCATAGAAGGTGGCACTCCAACATTGGTGCACCATGCGGCATCATCGGCTGCTTAAACACTCTTTTTTTTCTTTGCCCCCAACAAATTCTTATAAAATTGACAGAAGTTCTAAAATTCAATGAAAAAAGTGTATTCTAGACTTGTAATTTAGTAATTTGGCACTAAATATTCAATAGAACACCTAAATATAGCTTTCGCCTGATTGGAGAATATAAAAATGCCCGGCAATCTTTTATTACCTACTGAGCCTATTCAGTTACCACTGCTACCACTTCGTGATGTAGTGGTGTTTCCGCATATGGTAATGCCTTTATTTGTTGGACGTCCTAAATCAATCAAAGCACTAGAAGCGGCGATGGAGACCGGCAAAAGTATTCTTTTGGTGGCCCAAAAAACCGCCTCCAAAGATGAGCCTACTGTTCAAGACCTTTATCAAGTTGGCTGTATTGCGAATATTTTACAAATGCTAAAGCTTCCTGACGGCACTGTTAAAGTCCTCGTTGAAGGAACGCAGCGTGCGGATGTTAGTCAAGTTGAGGATTCTTTAGGTTATTTTAATTGTGAGGCTACGCCACAGGCGATTAGTCATACTGAGCAATCTGAGACTGAGGCATTAAAAAGAGCAATAGTTGCCCAATTTGACCAATACGTCAAACTTAATAAAAAGATTCCACAGGAAATATTAGCTTCTCTAACGGGTATTGATGATTCAAGCCGATTAGCCGATACGATTTGTGCGCATTTGCCGATTAAACTTGATCAAAAGCAATTACTTCTTGAAATGAGTGATGTTGTTAAGCGCTTAGAAAGCCTTCTTGGACAGCTTGAAAGTGAAATCGATATTTTACAAGTTGAAAAAAGAATTCGGGGGCGTGTAAAGCGCCAGATGGAAAAAAGCCAGCGCGAATACTATTTGAATGAGCAAGTAAAAGCCATTCAAAAAGAATTAGGTGAGGGCGAAGAAGGGGCTGATTTAGAAGAATTAGAGAAAAAAATTAAGTTGGCCAAAATGCCAAAAGAAGCCCTCAAGAAAGCGGAGTCAGAACTCAAAAAGTTAAAGCTCATGTCGCCAATGTCAGCAGAGGCAACAGTCGTTAGGAATTATATTGACACCTTGGTCAATCTGCCCTGGAAAAAGAAGAGTAAAGTCAATAATGATTTAAACCATGCTGAGTCGATCTTAAATGATGATCATTATGGTCTGGATAAAGTAAAAGAACGTATCTTAGAGTATCTTGCGGTTCAGCAACGCGTTGACAAAGTAAAGGCCCCAATATTGTGTTTGGTTGGCCCTCCAGGTGTTGGTAAAACATCTTTGGGGCAATCTATTGCACGTGCCACCAATCGTAAATTCGTGCGGATGGCACTCGGTGGTGTTCGTGATGAATCTGAAATCCGTGGCCATAGAAGAACTTATATTGGCTCTATGCCTGGCAAAATTTTATCGAGTCTTACTAAAGTAGGGGTTCGTAATCCTCTGTTTTTATTAGATGAGATTGATAAGATGGGGATGGATTTTAGAGGCGACCCCGCAAGTGCGATGTTGGAAGTCTTGGATCCTGAGCAAAATCACACCTTCCAGGATCATTATGTCGAAGTTGACTTTGATTTATCTGATGTGATGTTCGTGGCAACCTCGAATTCATTAAATATTCCTGGGCCTTTATTAGATCGTATGGAAGTCATCCGTCTTGCTGGATATACAGAAGATGAAAAAACTCACATTGCGATGAAATATCTCTTACCTAAGCAGATTAAGAATAATGGCTTAAAGAATGGTGAAATCGAAGTAAAGGAATCAGCGATTCAGGACATTATTCGTTACTACACTCGTGAGGCAGGCGTGCGGGCATTAGAGCGTGAAATTAGTAAGATTTGTCGTAAAGTCGTCAAATTATTATTGCTCAAAAAAGAACAAGCCCCGATTGTTGTTGATTCAGATAATTTAGAAAAATTCTTATCCGTGAAACGCTATGATTTTGGTCTTGCGAATAAGGAAAACCAAATTGGACAAGTTACAGGACTTGCTTGGACAGAAGTTGGTGGCGATTTATTGACAATTGAAGCAGCTTTAATGCCAGGTAAGGGTAATATCATTCGCACCGGTTCCATTGGTGATGTGATGAAAGAGTCCGTTGAAGCAGCAAGATCTGTAGTTCGGTCACGCTCGAGACAACTCGGGATTCGGGAAGAGTTATTTGAGAAAAAAGACGTACACATCCATTTCCCTGAAGGGGCAACTCCTAAAGACGGTCCTTCAGCTGGTATTGCGATATCGACGGCCTTAGTATCTATATTGACAGGTATTCCTGTTCGTGCGGATATTGCAATGACTGGTGAGATTACTTTACGAGGTGAGGTTTTACCCATTGGTGGTTTGAAAGAAAAATTACTAGCCGCTCACCGCGGGGGGATTAAAACAGTTTTGATTCCTGAAGATAATGTTAAAGATCTTACTGAGATTCCTGATAATGTTAAAAATTCAATCGAAATAGTCCCAGTCCGTTGGATCGACAAAGTCTTAGAAATGGCCTTAGAAACAATGCCTAAAGCCTTAGCTGAAGAGGAAGTTGCCATTGCTAAAGAGGCAACTTCTACGAAAACAGAGGCCGAAGAAGTATTAAAGCATTAAGGTGATTGAATTGGCTAAAAAATCGATATATAATAGAAGACTTTCTTGTATATCGTAGTTGTCCAAGTGGGTTTTTAAAAGAAAATTGATTTTCTTGAAAGAATTCAAGGGTGCTTAGCTCAGATGGTAGAGCGTCTGCCTTACACGCAGAATGTCGGCGGTTCGATCCCGTCAGCACCCACCACAGTTTCTCTCTAATCTTCTGCTTTATACTCATCCTATTACTCCTAAATAATTGATCCTATGCTCGACTACGTCCGTACGCACCAAAAGATTCTACAAATCGTTTTATTAGTTCTTATACTGCCTTCATTTGTATTTATTGGGGTGCAAAGTTACACCGGTATGGGTGGTAAAGATAGTGACGTAGGTAAGGTTGGCAATGATGTAATTACCAATGTCGAGTTCGACAATGCGATTAAGAATCAAGCACAACGTTCAGGAATGCCTGCTGAGCTTGCAAATTCATCTGGATTTAAGAGTAACGTCTTAAATCAACTGATTCAACAGAAGTTATTAAAATACGAACTCCAGGCCTTGCATTTACAGGTCTCGGATGACCGACTGGCAAAAGAATTAAATAGCTTTCCCGAAATTCAGGCCTTAAAAAAGTCTGATGGGAGCATTGATGCAGATAAGTATCGACAACTACTTCAAAATAATGGACTTAGCGTTGCCCAATTTCAAAACATGAAACGTTCTGAATTGATGGGGGGTGATTTACAAAACGCGATTGCATCAAATCAACAAGGGATTAATTCGAACACGGTTTCAGAAAAATTAATCTCCGCTTATGGTGTTGAAAGAGAAGTGCAGGTTCTATTCTTTTTAGCAGATCAATATACAAAAAAAATCAAAGTTGAAGAGACTGAATTAAAAGACTATTTTCAAGCCCATCCAGGTGACTTCCAGAGCACACCGAGTGCTGACCTCGAATACGTCATCTTGCATCGTGATGCCAAGATGGACGATAAAGAGTTTGCCAAAAAAGCAGACTCATTTGCCAATATTGTTTATGAACAGGCTGATAGCCTTCAAGCCGTTGCTGATCAATTGAAATTGACCATTCAAAAAGAAAGCGGCCTTACTTCAAGTGGGAAAAAATCTTTAAATAAAGATCACCCTTTAAATGATGTCAAAGCATTAAAGGCTATTTTTAAAGATGAAGTCCTAAAATCAAATAAGAATACGGAAGCAATTCAACTGGCCAATGGCGATTTAATTTCAGTTCACGTCACCCAATTTAATCCTGCTCAAACCCGAAAATTTGAAGAGGTTAAAGCTGATATCGAAAAAAGAGTTTCATTGAAAAAATCTGAAGAAATGGCCATTGCTGATGGTCTGAAGTTGGCTGAGCAATTAGAAAAAAATCCACAGCTCAAACTTGCCGGTAAAGAATTTTCAAAGTCTATTTGGGTATCAAGAAACAAGCCTCTTGATTTACAAGGAGAGCCCTTTGAGAAAGTATTTGCAGTTGACCCTACCCAATTGCCACAGGTCGTATCAGCAAAGATCCCTGGCTTTGGATTAGCTATTTACCGTATTAATCAAGCAAGAGAGGCAAAGGATCTCAATCCTAAAGCAGCAATTGAGCAATTTAAGCAAATAGCTGAACTTAACTTGCAAAATGAATTAGCTGCTTATTACAGCAATATGCGCGATCGCGCAAAAGTTAAGATTTATAAATCCCTACAGTAGTTTTTTCAGAGTAGGTAAAACGTTTTTAAGTAATATGGCTTGGGCATTTTGATTTGGATGAATGCCATCTTCTTGAAAATATTCGCGTTTCGTAGCGATACCTTCAAAGAAGAACGTAACAAGTGATGATTGGGTATTTTTTCCGAGATCAACATACATCTTCGAGAACTGTGCTGTATATTCTGCGCCATAGTTTGTGGGAATTTTCATGCCGAGAATTAATACTTTAGCGCCATTATTTTTACTCATTTGAATAATTTCCTGAAGATTTTGATAGGTCGTTGCAAGCGGAAAACCTCTTAGAGCATCATTCGCACCTAACTCTACAATCACAATCGCAGGCTTGTGTTGCTGTAGAAGAGTTGATAGACGAGTTTTACCGCCAGCTGAAGTCTCACCACTAATGCTTGAGTTGACGATTGAGTATTTGGACTGATCTTTTTTTAGGGTGTCTTGGAGTAAGTTTACCCAACTAGTGCCCATTGGTAGGCCGTAGCCAGCAGAGATACTGTCCCCAAGTATCAGAATTTGATGAGGAGGACTGTTCTGCGCGAATACTCCAATTGATGTGTTAATCAGGATAAGAAAACCAATGCTGTTTTGTAAGATAATTGAGCGTAATCTATTCATGGCTTATATATGTCCCTAAATCCCCTCATTGCAGTTCAGCATTTAAGTAAAAATGTATCTTCTTATGAAGGTGTATTGCATATACTAAATGATATTAATTTTTCTATCTACGAAAAAGAAACCGTCGCTATTTTAGGTGCATCTGGATCTGGAAAAACCTCATTACTGAGTATCATGGCAGGACTCGATCCTGAATATGACGGGTCTGCACAACTGTTTAATCACGAATTAAAGGATTTATCAGAAGACCAAAGAGCCACACTCAGAAAAAAGCATGTAGGTTTTGTGTTCCAGTCATTTTTACTTATTCCTGAATTAAATGCATTAGAAAATATCTGTTTACCTTTAGAGATATCCGGAAAATTAAGTCCATTGCTCATCGAAAAAGCGAAAGGCTTATTAGATAAAATTGGTTTATCTCATAGAGCGAATCACTATCCAAGTACCTTATCTGGTGGAGAGCAACAACGAATTGCATTGGCAAGAGCATTTATTAGCGAACCTCAAGTGTTATTCTTAGATGAACCAACTGGAAGTCTTGATTTAGGAAATGGGAAGATGATTATTGAGCTTTTGTTTGAGCTCAACCGAGACCTAGGTACAACTATTGTGATTGTGACGCATGACACAGATTTATCTCAACAATGTGCTAGAGTTTTAACATTAAAAGGCGGGAAATTAGTCTAAAAATGATAATGAAATATTTAGCGCTATAAAAGAAAAAAAGGGAAAATATGAAAAAATTATTAATTGCACTTAGCCTTTCAGTGTTATCGATGGCATTTGCTAAAGATCCAGTTGACACAAATACTTCGGTGACTAAGGAATCTAAAACTACGACAGATGCCACTGTAAAAAAAGAGACTGCTGATGAAAAAAAGGCAAGGATCGCTGAAGAGAAAAAAGTAGCTGCTGCGAAAAAAGAGCAGGAGGCTTTAAAAGCAAAGGAAGCCAAAGAGACGGCTAAAAAAGAAAAGGCCGATAAGCTTGCTAAAGCAAAAGAAGACAAAGCAGCCGCTGCTAAAGATAAAAAAGATGCTTTAGCTAAGGCGAAAGAAGAAAAGGAAGTTGCCGCGAAAGAGAAGGTAGAAAAAAATAGCAAAGTAAAAGAAGAAAAAGATACCAATCAAAAAGACAAGACAGATAAAGCAACAAAGTCAAAAGATGATAATGAGATAGTCGTAAAGGAAAAATCTAAGGAAACAAAAGATAAATCCAAAGATGCAAAAGAGTCGGCATCAAAAGAGTCTGTTGTAAAAGAAAAGTCAATAGATGATAAAGAGACTGTTGCAAAGGAAAAATCTAAAGAAACAAAAGATAAGCCTTCTGTAAAAGAGGCCGAAGATAATTCTGTAGCTAAGAAAAAACAAGAAGCTAAAGAAGCGCCTAAACAAGTTGAGTCCAAATCCAAGGAAAACCCTGTTGCTCTGCCTTCACCAAAGAAAGAGCCTGAAGTTGTTAAAGAAAAACCTTCTGTAGCTAAACAAACTCCCAAGACTGTTCCAGTTACTGGTTCGCCTGAGTCAGATGGTGCTGTTGCAAGATCAAAACTGGGAGATTTAAAACCTGGGCCTAATGATGTCGATAAAAATGGTAAGCAGTTGACTCAACAGCAAATGAAAATGAAAGAATGTTCTTCAATGGGTAAGGGTAGAAATCAAGCTGATTTCAGAGCATTTATGAGTGAATGTCTCAAAAACGATTAATTTTTTAATACATTAGGTTTATAGTTAATATAACTTTTTACTACAAGGAAATTGTATGCATGTTTTACTAAAACGTGGCTTGTTGAGTATTGTTTTAACTTGGTTCGCTCTTTTGCTAACTGGATGTGGTTACAACACTTTTCAAACAACTGATGAGCAAGTTAAGGCAGACTGGGCTGAAGTTTTAAATCAATATCAACGTCGTGCAGATTTAATACCAAATTTAGTTGCCACAGTTCAAGGCTATGCTACTCAAGAAAAAGAAGTATTAACTCAGATTACAGAAGCACGTTCACGCGTGGGTTCGATGCAGGCTACCCCGGAATTGATAAACGATCCTGAGGCTTTTAAGAAATACTTAGCAGCTCAAAATGAGTTGAAGGGCTCTTTATCTCGACTGATGGTAGTTGCCGAAAATTATCCAGCCCTTAAATCTGATCAAAACTTTAGAGATTTGTCTGCGCAATTAGAAGGTACTGAAAACAGGATTACAGTTGCACGTAATCGTTATATTAAAGCTGTCCAAGAATATAACCTTGCGGTAAGAACTTTCCCAAACAATATAACGGCAATGCTCTTTGGCTATAAAGCAAAACCAAACTTTACGGTTGAAAATGAAGCAGTTATTGCTAAGCCACCGACTGTGCAATTTAATAACCCTAAATAATTAATGCTCAAATTGATGCAAGTGCTAGAACATCGTTTTCTAGCACTTTTTATTTTTCTAATTGGTACTTTAGGGCCGCTTCAGGTTATTGGCCAAAATGTGTCTACGAACCAACCTACGCGTGGCGCGGCTTTTGAAAAAAGCTCAGCCAGAGATGCTGATTTAGCTAAAATACCCGTATTAAAATCCCAAGTTACTGATTTAACAGGTACTTTAACCGCATCCCAGATGAATGCGCTTGAGCAAAAACTAACTGCCTTTGAGGCCCGCAAAGGTAGTCAAATTGCCATCTTATTGGTGTCAAGTACACAACCCGAAGCGATTGAGCAATACACATTAAGAGTTGTAGAAAAGTGGCAATTAGGAAGGAAAAAAATTGATGACGGCATCCTCTTATTGGTTGCTAAAGATGATCGTAGACTTCGGTTTGAGGTGGGTTACGGTTTAGAAGGTGCGGTCAATGATTTAACCGCTAAACGAATCATCACAGAAATCATTACCCCTTACTTTAAACAAGGCCAGTTTTATGAGGGCATTAATGCAGGTATTGATCAATTAATGAAGGTTGTTGATGGAGAGGATTTGCCAGCTCCAGTTGTGAAAAGCCAAACTGCAGATTATTCTCAAGAGGGCGGTATGGAAGGGGTACTTTTAATTGCCTTTATGGGGTCAATTTTTCTTGGGGGAATCTTAAAAAGTATTTTAGGAAAGACCCTAGGGGGTATAACAACAGCTGGACTGATTGGAATTCTGGCCTTTGTCCTGACTGGTGTTATTGGGATTGCCATTATTGCTGGTTTAATTGGCCTTGTTGCATCTATGATGGGAGGGCTTGCTGGTCGTGGCGGTCCGATTATCTTCCCTAGTGGGGGTGGTTTTGGTAGTCGCGGAGGTGGATTCGGTAGTGGCGGATTTGGTGGTGGTGGCGGTGGAGGTTTTGGCGGTGGTGGTGGCGGATTTGGAGGCGGTGGCGCCTCAGGGGGGTGGTGATGCAATTTTTCAATCGGCTATTGCGGCATTTGTTTGCCACAAACTACAACACAAAGAAATACTTTACTCAGCAAACGCTCCAACGTATCGAAGCTGCGATAGCAAAGAGCGAGATAACCCACAGTGGGCAAATCCGCTTTATTGTAGAAACGTCTTTATCTCCTTTGGCTCTATATCACCGTCAAAGCGCTCAAGAGAGAGCTTTGGAGATTTTTTCCTTATTTAGAGTTTGGGACACTGCAGACAATAACGGTGTTCTGATTTATTTGTTGATGGCCGATCATGACTTCGAAATCATTGCAGACCGCAATATTCACCTTCGTGCTGGTGGTGATTATTGGGTTTCAGTATGCAAAGAAATGGAAGTTTTATTAAAAAATCAAGAGTTTGAGCAGGGTGTTCTACTCGGTATTGATCGGATTCATCAAGTTTTAAGAGCGCATTTTCCTGCTGAAGTAATTACCCCAAATGAATTACCAGATTTGCCCCTCATCATTTAACTGTGAGCTCTTAGCATTTCGTATAATCTGAGTATGCCTATTTTTAGCCTTTTACGCGGTTTATCTGCTCTTTCTCAATTTCGTAAGCAAGGACTTCTTGATACTTTTCGTAAGCATCAACTTCCTGTTCAATCTATCGAAGCCTATTACCAATATTTTATTTGGACAAATCATCCGCTTACAGCAGACGAAGCCTCCCAATTAAACAAATTATTAAATTTGTCAGAAACTAATGCAAAGATACCCTTATCCTCGCCTCAGTATTATGTGATTCCAAGGGTTGGCACTGTTTCACCATGGGCAAGTAAAGCTACCGAGATAGCCAAGTTATGTAAGTTCAATGTATTGCGCCTAGAACGGGGTATCCAATATGTATATTCTTCTAAAGGCAATTTATCGGATGAACAGCAACAACAGTTATATGCGCTGACTCATGATCGTATGACTGAGTCAGTTGTTATTGATGCATCGATGCTTGAACATCAATACCAGGTGTTGAATGACCAAGCATTTAAGTTAATTGATATCCTTTTAATGGGTAGAGCGGCGCTTGACCAAGCTAATATTGATCTTGGACTCGCTCTTTCTGATGACGAGATTCTTTATCTTTTACAAAATTTCCAAGACTTAAAGCGTAATCCGACGGATGTCGAACTTATCATGTTTGCCCAAGCGAATAGTGAGCACTGTCGACACAAAATTTTTAATGCCTCATGGACGATTGATGGACAAAATATGGATCAAACCTTATTTGGGATGATTCGTAATACACACCGCTTACAACCTAAAGG
>Ga0209188_1001215_pt1 | contig 21476 bp, 35 predicted proteins | sample C_130625_EF_Meta_FD_187307 | JGI IMG/M metagenome (GOLD analysis project Ga0209188, IMG submission 187307) | Freshwater microbial communities from Lake Croche, Canada to study carbon cycling - C_130625_EF_MetaG (SPAdes) (version 2) | ecosystem: Environmental > Aquatic > Freshwater > Lake... | reverse complement strand
AAAAGAAGAAGAGTGTAAAAGAGTCTCTTAATGAGTGCTGGGATAAGATGTCTGATTCCCAAAAGAAGAAAGTAGAGCACGTTCTTCAAAGTAAGAGTGGTTATAAGATGTCAGAGAACCCATGGAACGATAGCAAGAAGACAGTTACTCTCACACACGAACTTGGAAGCGATGCAGAAAGAGATATCGTTATAGATGATAAGGGAGAAGAGGTTGTTCATACTCATTCCGGTCCTCATCACGAGAGTCTCACAGTTGAAAACAAGGATCTTATCGATCCAAATGAGTATTCAAAGATCATTAATGATGCTAGACAAAACCTTCATGATAATAAAGTTCATGGCAAGCTAGCGGCAGCAAATTTCTTGAGAGGTAACAAGGAGGGGTTTGCAACAGCTAACCCTCACCCAAAGGATTCTCCAGCATCAAAGAACTGGCAAGAAGGTTATGATGAAGTACTAGCCATGTCTGATAAGGCTAACACAGCAGCTGTAGAGAAGGGCGATGTACCAACAAAGATCGTTGGCACAGAAGTAAAAGAAAGCCGTCTAACAAAGACTCAAGAACAAAACTATCTTGGCAATACGTTTGCTAGGATTCTTGCAGAAGCTGCTAAGAAGAAAGAGCACCCTTCTTCCTGTAAGTGTCCAGTATGCAAGAAGGAAATGGAAAAGCGCGAAAAGTACATTAAAGATAATGTTAGCGACAAGAAAGATTGGCCAGATGATATGGTCAAAGAAGAGTTTGAACAGCCAGCAGCACCAGCTACTGAATCAGAAGTTGGTGTAGATCCAACAGAAGCTAATGATTATGACCAAGCAAAGAACGAAGTCGAAAATGTTGCAAAGCAAGTAATTGAATGCTTCAATAGTAATCAAGGTAAGGATTGGCAAGCTGAACTTCAAACTCAATCTTCTTCTCCTGAATCAGCTAAGATTCATATCGTTTGCAAAGGCAAAGGATACAACCTTACAGTAGAACTAGCTAAGTTTTAATATGAAGATCGATAAGGATGCAAAGTTAATTGCTGAAGCATATAAGAGAGTTAATGAATCTCTATATAGCAAACTAGCTCGGGAACGCCAGGCGATGGGAATTGATCGTATGGAAGATGAAGGAAAGCCAGGATACTGGACATCTGGTTATGATTCTAAATCAGCAAAAGGAAAGATTAGTGGATCTGAGTTTAAGGCTGCTAAAGACTCATTACGCGATAGCTTCAATAAGCTCATGACAACGGGTCATTCAAGTCTTATTAATGATTTTGTTCATAAATTAACACAGTTTAGAACATTCTCTCCAGAAGCTGCTCAACTAAGAATTGAACTTGAAGATGAGCTTGATTCAATTAAAGACGACAACGAATTTAGACAAAAGAGAGATAGCATTTCCAGCTTATTTGGAAATCTCATGAATGCTTCAATTTGGAGTTATGGAGAGAGCGTCGAAGAGCCTTCTTCAAGTAAGCTTACAATGGAACATCTTGTTAAGGCTATTGAAACTTCTTTGCAACCTTACAGACACGAATGTTCTGTGTGTTATCTTGGCCAAGTTATGGATGTTCTTGAGAAGATGGGCTTTAAGCTTTGGGGTCATGGACCTGATAGAGATTCATTTGAAAACTGCTGGAAGGAATTTGTATCAAAGAATGCTTATTGTTATGATATGTCAGCAACTGACTCATATGATATGGATGAAGAGACCCCTCGTTCCGGGGATAATAAACTAGAAAAGAACGGACCTGGAGAGTATCTCTTTATGGAAGGTTCTGGTAAAGGTCCAGACATGTATCTAGCTTGTGTGTTTGCTAAGAAGCATGGTTATAGCAAATTAATTCTTAACGGCCTTTCATAATATGAGTGAGTTTGAAGTTTTGTTCGAGAAAGTAATGAAGAACGAAACTCCTGAGGAGAAGTTTGAAGAGTTTCTTGCTAAGCGTTTATCTGGAGCTGAAAAGATCCAAGCAATGACTGAAAAGAAAGGTGGCTATAGTACTCTTACTGCTATTCACTATAAAGCTAAATTGAAGCCCTATGCTGAGTCTGAAAAATGGGCCGAAAAAGATGGTAAGGAAAAGCATTACAAAACAAAAGCTAAAGAAGTTTATGCAAAGCTAAAGGATCTTGATTCTTTATCACAAAAGCAATTTCAATCTCTTATGGGAGAGCTTGAAGTATGGGGTGAAGTTTACATTAGAGCTACAAAGCCCGATAGTATTAAACTTTAACGTTGCCTTGTCCTTTTAAATGTCCTATAGTTAGGACATAATGCGAACATTCAATATACATAAACGTAAACCGCTTGTAACTATGTCAAAAGGATACGTAATACAAAGGTGGACTGGAAAAGGATGGTATGACTCAATGTGCTCTCCATACAAAACAATGAGTGAAGTCCGTAAGCACCTCCATGAATACTATTGGCACTATACTGAGGAAAACCCTTATCGTATACAAGATTACAAACCTAAAGTTAAAAAATATGCAGCTCCCAAACGAGCTTCCAATCGTATAAATGACGAGTATCAAATGGCAACACAATATGGACAAAGATAAATCTGTTCCTTCTTATCCAGAATCTCCAGAGCTTAAAAAATGGTATCAAGAGTATAGACGTATAGTTTTAAAATTGCCAGTTGAAAAAAGAAAAAAACCATGGAATATTAAACGGAAATGAAAAAACTAATTGCCTTATTGTTTATAGGATTAACTTCTTGTGCTTATTGTTATCCATATGGTCCTCAACGCTACTATCGACCTACAGCATTAGATCAAGTTCATGACATGGCTCTTACTCTTCCGCGTGGAAGTAGAATAATATATTCCACCGGCAGTAGCCAATCTCCGTATCCTATGTATCCAAACTATTATGGTTGTTATGGAGGTATATATGGTGGTGGAGCATATGGCTATGGTGGTTACGGTTACGGTGGTTATGGTTGCGGATATGGATTTGGTTCGTACCCTGTTGGATGGTAATGAAAGAAATTATTAAACAGTTTGCAGGAGCTGGCATGGTTATATCTTTTATGCTTTGTTATGTACCTCAGATTATGAGAATACTCAAACATAAAAGATCTAAAGATGTTTCTCCTGGTATGATCTTTTTAGCAATCTCTGGCTATTTGTTTGGACTTCTTTATATGGCATGTACTGCTTTTGGAATTTGGTGGTTTCTCAACTATACTTCAGGTATTGCAACTTCTCTTGTTCTTCTTTATTATTGGTACAAACACAAACATAAATGACAAACCTAGATATAGAAAAAATTGGTACAGATATCGTATTAGAATACGAACGTAAAAACCAACGCTTACCTTTTAAGACAAAGTATTCAGGTTGTGGGTGGGATATTTGTACTGCTAATGAAAACGAGACTCGTTATATTGAAATCAAAACATCTACTCAAAAAAAGCTTGTTGGCCGTTGGCTCGAAAAAGCTGGTCACAATCAGTTGAAAACCAATCCTGAGTTTTGGATATACGCAGTAACAGAAATTAAAGAAGATGGAACAGGTAAATTGAATGTTTATACTGCATCAGATATAACGATCGAAGAAGATATAAAATACGTTATGAAGTTTAATAAGAGTTGAAAAACGTTAGTATTTTAGTAAGATAATCTAATGGAACAATTCTCAATCTTTCACGTAGATGGTGGGTGTGGAAAAAACATTGCAGCTACTGCTGTATGTAAATCTATTAAAGCAGCTTATCCAGATAGAAAGCTTATTGTAGTTACAGCCTATCCAGAAGTGTTCCTTCATAATCCAATTATACATAGAGTGTATAAGTTTGGCAATCTTCCATATTTTTATGATGATTACATCGAAGGTAAGAACTCAAAAGTATTCAGAATGGAACCATACCATTCCGAAGATCTGCTTTACAAAAGAAAACACCTTATTGAAATATGGTGTGATGTTCTAAACATTCCATGTGTTGATCTTCAGCCTGAGATATATCTAACTAACAGAGAATTAACATTTTGTAACAACGCATTACAAAAACGAGGACCTGTTTTGTTTGTTCAGACTAGTGGAGGAGCAGAGCAACAAACTCACGCATACTCTTGGTCAAGAGATCTTCCTCCAGTGTTTGCTCAGGAGATTGTTAATAGTGTTAAAGGAAACTTCGATAAGATCATTCATCTTAGAAGAGAAAAGCAACCAGCTTTAGAAAATACAATTCCTTTAACTGATAATTTCAGAAACATCTTTTGTTATATTGCTCTCTCAGATAAATTTCTTGGAATTGATTCTGTAACTCAACATGCAGCAGCTGCCTTTAAGAAAAAGGCTACAGTTGGTTGGGTATCAAATTCTCCTGTTGTGTTTGGTTATAACATTCATGACAACATTGTTGCTTCAGGTAGTGAAATATATAGACATAAAATTGATTCGTATTTGGAGTCTGATGATTGGACAGGTGGACGTTTGCACGAATGTCCGTATGCTGACATATCTAAGATCTTTGATAAGGATGAGTTTATTGAATCGTTGCTAGGATCAAAGTCTGAATTATTATTTGAACCAAAGCTTTCGTTGTAATATGATATTTTTTAATTCATCTATGCCAAGAAGCATGAGCACTCTCATGCAATGTATTCTCAATCAGAATCCAGAAATTTGCGCTACTCCAACTGATCCGGTTCTGGAATATTTGTATGGAGCTAGAATGAACTTTACAAACACTCCTGAAGTAAAAGCTATAGACAAACAATTAGCAACAAAAGCTTGGTTGGGGTTTTGTAACGGAGGATTAGAAGGATATGCAAAGGCTTATAGTGACAAGCCTAATCTTTGCATTAAGACAAGAGGTGGTACAATTCACTATCGTTGGTTTGAAGCTTTCATGGGTGAAAAGCCTAAAATGATTTGTATGATAAGAAATCTCAAAAGTGTATTCGCTTCGATGGAAAAAATTTACAGAAAGAATCAAATTCATCATCAAGCAATTCAAAATCATGCTGAGATGAAAGGAACAACTACAGCTAAGAGAATTGACTCATGGTGTGCATCCCCTCCTATTGGTTTAGCTTTAGAAAGACTTCAACAGACTATTCAAGAAGGTATCAATAAAGATGTTCTTTATATTAGAGCGGAAGATTTAACATCGTACCCAGATAGAGAATTAAAAAAAGTGTATGAGTATCTTGGATTAGAACACTTTAAGCATAATTTTGATAACGTAGAACAAACTATCAAGGAAGATGATTCTGTATATGGATTAACTTCTGATCTCCATACTATTAAGAATAAAGTGGAACCACTAACTCCTGATTATAATGATGTTTTAGGAAAGCAAATATGCGATTGGCTTGACAATCAATTTGCATGGTACCAACAAGGATTTGGATATACAAAATGAACTCAGACATCAAACATGTTTTGTTTAATCCTCAAGACATTAACGAAAAGATACAATCTTTGGCTTCTCGTATAGATTTAGAATACGGAGATATAGATGAATTATATGTATTAGCTCTTCTTGATGGTAGCTTTATATTTGCTGCTGATTTAGTTCGAGCATTACAAACTCCTGTACATATAGAATTTGTTAGAGCCAAAAGTTATAAAGGAACTCAATCGACAGGAGCTGTTTCTATTGATGAACATTTTGATTCTTCGATATTTAGAAACAAACATGTATTAATTGTGGATGATATCTTAGATACTGGTTTAACTTTGAGCACCGTTAGAAAAATTATTATAAACTCTGAAGCTTTATCTGTATCTACTTGTGTATTATTAGATAAACAAACTGAAAAGAGATTAGATAATTTTCAAGCTGACTTTGTTTGTTTAAATGTACCTGATGAATTTGTTGTTGGTTATGGACTAGACTACAATGGTCAATATAGAGATTTTCCATATATAGGAGTACTAGATGAAAAAGTTTATAATGGGTAGATACCGAAGCGGTCAAACGGGGTGGACTGTAAATCCACTGGCATTAGCCTTCGAAGGTTCGAATCCTTCTCTGCCCACCACTTTAACATAATGTGAAACCGAAACTTCAATATGATTTTGAAATTACGTTTAATGGATATGTTTATCATATAGACGTACAAGGGAATAATGTAGGTATTGCTAGCATTGGATTACCTCCAGACGGACATTATGAGGTGTTAAGAAAATATCTCGAGGACGAGGGGTTTATTGTTGCAATAGATCAAGAAAGGGGTATATTTGATCTATTCAGTTAAATATGCACCGGTAGCTCAGTGGATAGAGCAGGGGTTTTCTAAACCCTTGGTCGCAGGTTCGATCCCTGCCCGGTGTACCATGCATTTATAGCTCAGTTGGTAGAGCAGCGTGTTGATAACGCGCGGGTCGTAGGTTCAAGCCCTACTAAATGCACCAAGTTTAAACATGCCCATGTGGTGAAATTGGCAGACACGTCAGACTTAGGATCTGATGCCTTTGGCATGGGGGTTCGAGTCCCTCCATGGGCACCAATTTCTAGGAGTTGTAGCTCAATTGGTCAGAGCACCGCCCTGTCACGGCGGGGGTTGCGGGTTCGAGCCCCGTCAACTCCGGAGACGGAACTGTAGCTCAATTGGATAGAGCGTCTCGCTACGGACGAGAAGGTTTGGGGTTCAAATCCCTACAGTTCCACTTTTTTTGTTGAATAAAGTATAAGTTATAAGATAGTAATTGTATGCGAGATTAGCTCAGGGGTAGAGCGGCTGCTTTACACGCAGTTGGCCGGGGGTTCAAATCCCTCATCTCGCACCATTTTTTTTTATTATTTAGAATAATTTTTTTTATTATTTAGAATAAGTAAATTGTATATGAAATTAACTACACCCGTTACTCTTGAACCTCAGCCAGTAACTTTAGCTGATGGAACAGTACATACATTCACACCTGTTACTGTAGATGAGTTAAATATTACAATTGTTGATCGTGTTTCTGAACACAAAGCAGTAGTAAAGTTTGAAAATATTCCTGGAAGTCTAGTATTATGGCAAGGATCCGAATACAAGCTAATGGGAGATTATACTCAAGAACAAGTAGAGTTAAGAATTTTACAAAAGCTAAATAAGCCAAATCCAAAAACAGTTCTTGAAGAATTATTTCAAAAACACGCTGCCCATAACGCTCGCAAAGCTAACTTATAAAATATAGAAAACTAGCTTGCCATATCTGTATATTTGTGTAATATATGGATATGGCATTTTCTTTTACTAGGATTGCCATCAATGGAATCCTAGCTCAATGGTAGAGCAGTACCCTTTTAAGGTATTGGTTCTGGGTTCGAGTCCCAGGGGTTCCACTTAAATACTTTTATGACATTTAACGAGCTTGGCTCTAAGGTTTATTTGGACATGGATGGTTTGTTAGCCAACTTGTTTGATGCCGTTGCTCTCAAATTGTTTAAAATTCATTACAGAGACATAACAGCTGAACAAAAGGCAGAAGCAAAAAAACTTTGGTATGATAGACAACATTTTGTTAACAACTTTGGTCCTGTAGAAGACTTCTTTGCTGAACTTCCTCCATTTGGAGAAAACGGTGAACTTACTAAAGCCATTGTTAGTACTGTTATTAAGTTTGCTGGAGAATATCGTATTTGTTCTCATCCAGCTGGAATTGATATAGAAGCTTGCAAAAGAGGAAAGCTCTCTTGGATCAAAACTCATTTAAATCCTCAACCAGTTGAAACTCTCTTTCCTCAAAGTAAAGCTGTGTATGCAAAAAGTAAAGATGGAGTTCCAAATATACTCATAGACGACTTTCCTCTCTATGTAGAAAGCTGGCAAAATGCTGGAGGAATAGCAATTCAAACTAGAACCGATACGTTTTCGAGTATTAAAGATATAGTAGACTTTTTATCAAAAAACCTCGAACAAGCCAAACAACAAATACAACAACAGCAAGAAAAAAAGTTTGATACGACTGTAGAAAGTCTTGTCCAAAAGTTTAAAGTTGTATAAATACTCAAAGAGTGGATACTCTACTCATTGTTCTTTGATAAATATTTTTGGGGGCGTACTGGTTTCGACTTATACTCGAAGTTTGTATCGCATGCAGTGGTTAATCAGTTGGCCACTATAAAAGCTGATTAAAACATAAATGCAAAGACTAAAGTCGGCGCTATCCTAGCTAAGGTCAAGAAGGCAGCAAACACAATCACAGAGATTTGTCTTTGTGACGAAGTTGCTCCTCTCGCTCTCGCAGCCTAAGGAACTAAAAGCAGATCCTATTAAGCTTTTGGAAACATCAATAGGTTTAGAAGGTCTTGTGATTCTTAGAAAATAAGTGCAAGGGGTCGTGCAGGACTCTTCATCTGCATAGGTAGGACTATAAACATAGATTGGTTGATGACGCCAGGTTACCTTGAGTCAACGAAAGTACGAAGTCGTTCTAAGCATGTAGAAGTACAAATAGAACAGTATAAACACAGGGGTTCGACTCCCCTCGCCTCCACCAATTTAATAGAAGTCGGCAAATTCCTCTCCACAATCGATCGCGAAAGATTGTGTGATGAAACCGGCTCATTGTAAGTTCGTACAAAACTAATACATAATGAAGGACGCTTCAAGTTTTTAGGACAAAGGAACTTACATTAATTTAGTAAACCTCCGGCGCCTCTCCATATTAAACTTTATATGATTTACTGCAGACTTTCATATAAAGTATGTGATGCGTAATTCCGGAGGTATCTTTTCCGCAGGATGGACAAACGGTTAAGTCGTTGCGCTCATAACGCAAAGATTGAGGGTTCAATTCCCTCTCCTGCCATTTTCGGGGGTATAATGTAACGGTAGCCTGAGACCTTGCCAAGGTTTACGAGAGGGTTCGATTCCCTCTACCCCCTTATAATTACAAACAACAAAAAAATATCAATGTGGGATAGAGACATTTTACATAAACAATACGACGTTGCTTCTTCGCGATCGGGTAGAAAAAGTTATCTGATGTTTGAAAAAGATAATTCAGATACTCTATTATTGTGTTTTAGTGGCAAAACTGCAACGGTTAGATTTGATTTCTATAAAACATTTACTCAACATTCTATATGTGATAATATTGATGTAATGTTTTTAGGAGATTTGAAAGGTCATTTTTATTTGGGTGGTATATTGGGATTTTCATCTAACTTTGAAGAAACTTTGAGTAAAATAAAACAATTATGTATTGACAAAAAATATAAAAAAATTCTTTTTGTAGGTATTAGCATGGGAGGATATGGTGTTATAATGCATGCTCTACATTTAGCTGAAATACAAGAAATTCCAAATATCCATTGTTTGATTTTTAATCCGTATACAATAATACCAGATCATTGGATAAGAGATATAAAAACTTCTGTAAATCCTGATCTTGTATTTTATATGTTACAACGAGGAATTTCGAAAGAGCAGGTTTATAAGATGACAGTTGGTCTTGATGAACGGTATATAGATTTGAGTACAATAGTAGATGAATACAACTTAAAACAAATAGATAAAGTAAAAATTCATGTTGTATACGGAAAAATAAAAAGAGAAGCTGATATGGTAAATAAAATATTAAAATTTAATAATTTAACTCGTCAAACTTTTGACATAAAAGATCACAATATAGCAGGGGAACTATCAAAGTTAAATATGTTACATCCAATACTTGAAAGATTCATTTTAGCTTCTTAATTACTATCTAAGGGGGTATAGCTCAGTTGGTAGAGCGGCAGCTTTGCAAGCTGCATGTCTGGGGTTCGAATCCCCATGCCTCCACCATTTTTTGTTGACATAAGCAAAAGAGTCAGTATAGTATATAAATAAATTAATGCCTGTGTAGCTCAGGGGTAGAGCAGCGGTTTTGTAAACCGCTGGTCGTCGGTTCGAATCCGACCTCAGGCTCCAATTTTCTTATTAACAATTTTGGTTAATTGAGGAAGTTTGGTTTTTTTCTTTTTGCATCGACAAGGTCCTCCGTGATATTTGCATTCATTTATTTGTTGCTCAACCTTTGTCTTGGGTTTAAAAAATGTTTGCCAAATATGCACAACTCTATTTAGACTAACTCGTTAAAATAGTTACTGCAATTAACATAAATGTTTAAAATATTTTTTGATATCAAAAATTCTTAAGTAATATTGTGCTAGACCCTCTCGAAGCCGCCATGACGGGAGTTACAGTCCTAATATTTTTTTTAGGATATTCAGGAGTATTGTTGATTAAAGTTTTTGCAATATTTTTTCAAAAAGCGTTGATTGTCCAAGACAATGGATGTATATTAAATATACAAAATTGATTATTGTAATGCTACTGGTTGGGTTCATTCCTGCCATCCGTCTCAAGTCGGAGCAAAAAGCAGAGAGCAATAACCCAGTACGAAGTACAAGTCTAACATATCTTTGATATGTAGTGCCTGATCAGCAGCTGGGACAATTTTTTACGTCGGTGGTATAGTGGTTGTGCAGCAGTCTCCAAAACTGCCTTATGTAGGTTCGATTCCTACCCGGCGTGCCATTTTTATAGTTGACATGTTTTTGTCATATAGTAATATCAATCATTATGGGAATGTTCGATACAATATACTGCGAGAAAAAGCTACCTCTTACTAAAGAAGTTAAGAAAGCTTTTCCTGATACAGATTGGTCTAAAGCTGACTTTCAAACTAAAGATTTAGACAATACATTGGCTACTTACTCTATTACAAAAAGAGGAGATCTTACCTTTCTTCGAATTGAAGGGGAAACAGTTCGAGTAATGTCAGAAAAGGAAGAGAAGAAGATCCGTAAGCAAAAGAAGTTTTGCTGGCCTTATGAGTTTGTAGAAAGGAGTCGATCTTACGAAAAATATGATTATACAGGTACAGTTAACTTTTATTATTATCGTGAAGACAATGACAATAATACATGGGACCTAGAATTTACAGCAACTTTTGTTAAGGGTAAGCTTACTGATCTTGTTCTTGATAGTGCTGAGATTATTCATACAGCTGAAGAGAATGCAGCTAATGAAAAAGCTTGGAAGGATAAATTAAAAGCTCACGAAAAGCATCCTTGGACAAAGACGAAGAAAATTCTGAATAAGATTACATTCGGATACTGGTCAAGGTTCTGGGGCAATAAAGTTTCTAGAGCTCTTCATTGGTTCGGTCAAAAACTTCTCAAGCTTCAACTTTGGATTGTACGAAATTTAGCTTAATATGAAGGAGCCTTTTGTACCAGTTCTTATTAGTTTAATAACTTTGCTTGCTTTTATTTGGTGGTTGACTATCAAAGGATATATTCTTATAATTCATCCGTAATATGAAACTAGTTCCAACAAAATTAATTTGGATAAGCATAATTGTAGGTTGTACTACTTTCTGGTATTTTGTTTTTAAAATTATTGGGCACGTTGTTTTTAAACTTGACTGATCTTACCCTTTAATATATTATTGAAGTATGAATAAGATTTTAGTCATAGGTGACATCCATAACCATTGGGTTAAGGCTGAAGCTATTGCATCAAAGTATGATGATCATACTATTGTGTTCGTAGGAGATTATTTCGATGACTTTGGTGATACAGCTATTGATGCAGATCAAACAGCTAGGTGGCTTAAGGAATCATTGACTAAGCCTAATCGAATCCATTTGATGGGTAACCATGATATCAATTACTCCTATCTAAACTATAGGAAGGATAGTAAGGGTAATCTCCAGAACCTTTATCATTGCTCTGGATACACTCTTCAGAAGGATGATGCTATTAATCGAGTTATGACTAATGAAGATTGGGACAAGATTAAGATGTATCATTACGAGAATGGTTGGTTCTTTACTCATGCTGGGCTTTCCCATTATTGGTTTGAGCATCCTGTTCTTGATACAACTCCTGAGATCATTATCAAGAAGCTTGATGAGGCTGTAGAGATGTATAAGAACAGAGAGTATACAGATATTCTTGGAGCTGCTGGAAGGTGTAGAGGTGGTTCTCATAAAGTAGGTGGCATTCTTTGGCATGATCACTTTAGAGAGTCTACTCCTCTTCCTTTTATTAAGCAGGTCTATGGCCATACTCCTAATACTACAACAGTAGGTCCTCTTATTGATATCGACAAGGAAGATGAATGCTCAATCAATGTAAATGTTGATTGTGGTCTTCAAGAAGTTTTTAGAATCCACGAGGATGGTTCTGCAGGTCCCTTAACAACAGATCTGCAGAACTTTTACTATGAAGCTAAAAAGAAAGACTTTGATAAGATGATTAAAGATATGGATGCTTATCACAATATTTACAAAGAATTAAAATGAAAAAAATTGATTCCCAGACCTGGGGTGCTTAAGATAGAATATGAAGAAGATTATTAAACAAAAGAGAAAAGAAGAAGCTTTGTATTTTTCAGACTTTACAGGTCAACCTTTTGATTCTAATTTTAGTCACCCCCCTGTAGAACTAAAGATGACATTTAACTACGGATCAATATACGATCAGTCTGAGGTTACTTTACATTTATCTGATAAAGATATGGAACCAATTTTAGACTTTATTCAATCTAAGTTAAATCCAGATTATAGGAAGGACTTAGAAGAGACACTAAAGGATAATAACGAAGAGTTAGATATGGCTATGGACTCAAGAGACTCAATGATGTGCGAATATTATATTTCCTGTAATAGTCTTATTCGCAAGCTTTTAGGATATAATGGATAAAGTAAACGAAGAAGATTTCGAACCAATATTTGTGGTAGGTTTATATAAAGGCAACCCAGCTGTTCGTACTTTATCATACGAAGAAGGTTTGTCTAGTCTACACGTATCAGGTATGATGACAGCCATTCTTGATTGTGTAGTTGATCTAGTCGATGAACAAGATCAAGCGAAATTTGAAAAAGATATTATTGACTCATTTATTGTTTTTGCTGAAACTAGATATGGCAATTCAAACAAATATAAATTAGAAGATGACGACGACTAATACCATATGCTCAGTTATAACAGTTGATTTCGATGATACTCTCTTTGAAGATCCAGCATATAAGATTGGAAACCTCTGGGCTGCTTCTGGTACAAGTGCTGAACCTATTAAAAGGGTTCATGACTTTATTCATAAAAAAGCTAAAGAGGGTTTTGAGATTCATGTAGTAACAGCAAGAGAGGAGAAGCATGTCTCTGAATGCTGGGATCTAATTAAACTCTATGACTTACCAATTAAGTCTGTAGTAGCTGTTGGTGGGATGAATAAGACTCCTACTCTTCTATCCCTTCAAACTTCTCTTCATATTGATGACAATGTTCAAGTTTGTGTTCTAGCAAAACAGGCTGGTATTAAAGTTCTTTTAGTTGATTGGGGTCAAGAGGATACAAATTCTACAGCAAAACTCTTTAAGAAGATTTAGCTTGTGTTGTCCTGAATTTGGATATACTATAAAAAGATTATGCACAACGCATTTCTCATAGCTGATCCTCATTTCAGCCACGATAACATCTGCAAATTCCTGCACGATGATGGTTCTCCTATTCGTCCTTTTAAGGATGCTACAGAGATGGATGAGGTTATGATTAAGAACTGGAATGAGGTAGTCAGACCAGTTGATAAGGTCTATGTCTGTGGAGACTTGGTTATGAAGGCTAAGAAGCAGATTCATATTATGGATAGGCTCAATGGGAAGAAGGTTCTCATTAAGGGTAACCATGATATTGGAGAGCTTAAAGTTTATCTACCATACTTCTATGACATTAGAGCATTCCATGTTCTGGATAACTTTTGTATTACTCACATTCCTATTCATCCAGATTGTCTAGGAAGATTCAAAGGTAACATTCATGGACATATTCATCAGAGAAATATTATGCGTTCTGTCGCTTATCCAGATCCAGAAGATGCATACGGTGAGATTATTATTAAGAAACATATTGATCCTAGATACTTTTGTATCTCTGCTGAGCAAATTAACTATACCCCTATTGAGTGGAATGATCTGAGAAAGAAGTTCTATAGTCAGCTAGGTCTTGAGATTAAAAACTCTTGACCTAGTTTCTTTTTATTATAGAATAAGAATATGTCAAACCATGAAAAAATTTTAGCACTAAATAAACTCTGGTATGATATTATTTGCTCTGAACATCACAAAGAAAGAGATGTTCATTTCTATATTATTACTGATTTTCATTATGGTGAAAAAGTTTCATATACAGTAGAACACAAAGGCTATATTGTACACAACTATGAAAACTCTGAATGGGACACTCAGGAAGAGGCTGAACTCGAGCTCATTAGGTTGTTGTCTGAATCTATCTTAGGAGAGGTTAGTTGGTATCTAGATCATTATGGTGACCCTAATTGGGATCAGCACCCTAGGTTTAGTAAAAACGATTTACAAGAGATCATTACAAGAGTAATGTTAATAGCAAAAGATTAAGTAATAATATGCACCCATCATTGTTTATATTTCATATAGCAATGGTGTTCTTGTTAATAGGTTTTGGTATATTTGGTTGGATGATATATAAACCTGTTAAGAAAGTTTATAAGAAAGGTAGAAAAGCTACCAGAAGGCTTAAGAAGTTTAATGAGTCTAAATCTCTTTCAAAGTAACCTTACCTTCCTTGTCAATTATTAGATAGTGACAAGGTTCATCACAAAAAGAGCCTGAGTTGTGATACTCTTTTCCTGATTCTAGGCATACAAAGCTTTCAGCAAAATGGATATGCCCTCCAACAATGGCATCATAGTCTTTGTCCTTAATATAGTCTAAGGCCTTATTCCTAATCTTTACTTTGACATTTAGGAATACTTTAGATGTTCTTTTTAACCATCTGGAGAACTTCTTTGATCTATCAATACTCTGGAAAAAATAATAAATGCTTTCAGCAATATGAGTCACTATAGGGTACTTCTTAATAAATGAATCAAATTGATGAAAATGAATAAACAAAAACTTCTTTTCATTAATTGTTAATTCATATTTGTCAATAAACTCCAGTCCTAGAACTTTTATTAAAAATGTTGAATTAAGGTCATGATTACCTTTAATGAGTGTGACTTCTTTCTTCTTGGCTATCTTTCTAATAAGAGCTAAAACTTTCCAGTGATGCTTCTTGTATCTTTCTATAGCTCCTGAGTCAAATAAATCTCCGTTTATAATCAAATGATTATACTTTTCACTCTTTAAAACTTTAACTACTGTTTTAACTTTAGAGACTGGGCTTCCTAAATGAATATCTGATATAACAAGAACATTGTCTTTCATTACATCTATTTATTTGACTTTCTATCCATTTGAGCTAATATTATATTAAAGTATGAAACTACCTTTAGCATCAGTATGGGTTGGAGATAAATGGGTCTCTTTAAAGAATGTTGAGATTATTCAATACTACAAAGTAAGTGAAAAGACAGCTCTGCAGTTTAGATATGAAGGACAGGTCATGGAAAGTTATGTGGAATTTCATGAGTTTGGAGTTGACATCTCATCCTGAAGCTATATAATATAAAAATATGAAAACTGAACAAAGAGTACAAGACATTGAATATAAGAACCTAATTGAAAAGACAGTTAAGGAGCTTGAGCCATTTCCTAATGGAAATTATCCAAATTCTGTTTATATCAAGGAGGTTGTTTCTAAAACTATTAAAGAGGCTATTGATATTCATTGTAGGTAATAATGATCACAGTAGAAGGCTCAAAGCCTAAGATTAATATAACTGCAGAATGGAATGAGCTTTTAAAGGAAGTTTTGCAGTTAAGACCTTTGAAAGAAGAGAATGAAAAGCTAAAAAAAGATATTGTAGATTATGTTCTTGAGAAAGATGATGAGATTGAAAAGCTAAAGAAAGAAAATGTTGAGTTAATAGATAGAGTTAATGAGATTGATAGTGATGTGAATAGAAATTTACAAGATCAGCTCTTTACTCTTAAGAATGACTATGCTGTACTCAAAGCTCAAAAACATCCTATGTACCCTCTTCACTGGATGGGACTCGATCCATTAATTCATGAACAAGCAAAGGATCTTACTATTGAAGAGACTATAGATAAGGTTAGAAAGAAGACATCTTGGGTTGAAGAGCCTGTTGACTGGAAAGGCAACACAATAGAAAAGCCTTGGAAGTGTCCTTGTAATAAATGTAAGGAAGTGAAGAAAGGGACTTCTTGGGAAGAAGCAGCATCTGATTTAGCTTTAAGAGTAGTAAAGCTTGAAAAGCAAATAAAAGAGCTTACACTAATTAAAGTATGCCAAAAGCAACCCTAACATTTGATCTCCCTGAGGAGCAAAGTGAATTTGATATTGCAAATAATGCTGGAAAGTATTATTCTATTCTTTGGGATTTAGATCAGTATCTTAGAAACTTTATCAAATACCCATCAGATCATGAAGATCCAATTTTTACTGATACTATGGCTCGAGTAAGAGAAGATCTTCATAAGTTAATGGAATCTTATCATGTTGATTTTGATATATGAAATTTTATAGATCAGACTTTAGATTAAAGCTAGACTCTTACTATGTAATGGATACAAGATGTAATAAGCTGAGAAAGTTTATTGAATGGCTTTGGTTTAGAATTGAATATTAATATGAAGCCTACTGTTGATTATTCGGTAAAAGAAATCTATAATAAGATACATGAAAAAAGTACTACAACTAACTAACGATGTTTATATTCAGTTTACTAAAGAAGAGCTAAGCTCTATTGGAGCAGGCCCTGGAACTAAATTTGAAACTAAGATACATGATGACGGTTCTATTGAGCTTCGTCCTTATGTTGGAATTGAACTAGATATGGCAGATTGGCCTAAAGAAGTTCTTGAAATGATTATTAAGATGTCTTGTGAAGAAGATATTTCTGCTAACGATGTTATTAATAATCTGTTGAAAGAGTCTTTAGAAAAATATCCAACAGATGAAAATTTAAAACAAGCTAAGGAACTTTTATTAGAAAAGGATTATCTGTATAACGCCAGTATAGATCCTAACTTCACTAACAACGATACTAGTATTTGTAATAGTTAATTTTGTATTTGCCGGTTCCTACAATACTCTCTACAATTAAGGAGTAATGAAAAAACTAGATAAAAAATTCAATAAAAAGGGTTTTACGTATACAGAAATTGTACGTGAAAAAAACAAGGCTATATACAAGCAAAGTAAAACAGGTCAGACTAACGTTTCGTACGAAGTTGTAAAAATCGGCAGTCACAATGGATACGAACTTAATGGTTCAAAAATTGCTGCTGCTGAAACTTATCCAAGTACTTCCCTTTGGGGTGTTCAAGGCTGGACATTTCAAAACCTCGATGAAGCAAAAAAGAAATTTAAAAAGATTTCCTAAATTCTTCTTGCATTCCTAATTTAACTCGCCATAATCAATAACGAAATGAATACACAACTACTTCAAGACTTCGAGTCTAGCACCACAATTGTAAATCAACAAATTAATCAGTATCGCAAGACGCCCGTACATCTTGGTGAGGTACGTAAATCCGGTCAGAGTTTTTACTACGGGCAGACTCCAGTAGCTGAAACCGCTCTTAAAGACCTTCTCAACATTTTCTCAATTAAAGAGAAGCTTGTCGAAGAGATTAAGGATGATAAGGATCAGTGGGAGCCTCTCCAGCACTGCTTGGCTAATATTAAGAAAGATCGTTCCACTATTACAGCTGTTCGTTGTGGAGAAAATAATAGTGGTACAATTGTACGCTTTATTGATTCTGCTATTGAAGAGGAGCGTCCTCTTGAGCTTAATAAAGGTCTTGAGTTGATGCATTCATATCTTGCTGACAAGAGTGACGACATTAAGCTTCAAGGGCTTTATTTTAATCCTCAGACTCTTCAAATTGAGACTCAAATTCGTCATCTTGAAAACAAGATTGATACTTTTGGAGACGGTCAAGATCTTTGGGATTCTGGATTTGGTTTTAATTACGGGGAAGGTAAGACTCAAATTCTTCCTTACTTCCTTCGTTTGATTTGTACAAACGGAATGACAGCAACCCATATGGTTAATCAGCGTTATTTCCAGAGTCGTGAACTTAAGCAGAACTCGTTTACTAAGCTTATTAATAAGGTTCTTGATGAAGATCTTACAGGAACAGTTCGTGCTAATTGCGGACGTCTTAAGAATACGAATGCATCACTTCGTGAGTTCTATAATGCTCGTAACATCCTTATGGGTCGCTCGGCTGAGCTTGCTAAGACTTATTTTGATGATGGAGAGATTAAGGAAGCATATCGTGAGGAAAAGCTTCGTTATAAGAACAAGCGTTGGTTGGCCTCTGCTAACTCTAACGTGAATGCTTACGACTTCTTTAATCGTCTGACCCACTGCACTTCACACGCATCACTTGATGACATTACACGTCTACAGCTCAATCACGGAGCTTCAGAAATCTTCTTCAAGGGACCTGATTTTGCCTATCGTGCACCAGATCCATTTGCAAAAAAGTAATACTGATATAATATAATAATATGTCTGTAAATATTACCGTACACGTTCGTAAAGGAGAGCCTATTGATCGAGCTCTTAAACGCTTAAAGGCTAAAGTTGATAAGGAAGGCATCATCGATGATGTTCGCCGGAAGCGATCCTTTGAAACAGCTGCACAAGTTCAAAAACGTAAGGCTAAGAAGCTTACTAAAGCTTGGAAATTTATGAAAGCTGAAGCTCGGGCAAACCGAGAGCGCAGTAATTGATAATGCGAACTTATATTAGTTGGAATCAAGTACACGAAGATATTGATGTACTTGCAAGTAATATAAAAAACGTTGATGCTATAATTGGGGTAGGCAGAGGTGGTCTTATTCCTGCTACCCTTCTTAGCTATAAACTAGGTGTTAAGGTTATTAATAATTTTCAATTACAATCTTACGATGATAGAGATATTCCAGAAGCGTTTAAATTGTGGCAAGTACCTGAAGAGCATTTTGTAAAAACATTTTCAGGTAATGCTACTATTTTAATTGTTGACGATCTTGCCGATAAGGGTAAGACATTAGATTTTATTAAGCGTTATTTTACTCATAAAAAGGTCAATCTACGGTTTGCTACTCTTTATATCAAGACAGGTACATCTTTTGTTCCAAACTTGTATGTCCGTGAGTATAGTACCGAGGAATGGTTAGTATTTCCATGGGAGAACGATAATGGCTCTTGCAATATGGACGATAATCAGCTATATTTTAATTATTAAGATGACTAATCACAGTATTATAATAGCTGAACGAATATGACTTCTTTACACTGGGTTAGTGTAAATGGAAGCACCGACAGCCTTATAAACTGTGTTCGCCAGATTAGCGACGAGCGTGGGTTCGAATTCCCACACCCAGTACCAATTTTAAAAATATGTCAACAATAAGAATACCAGTACCACTTCGTAAACTTGTAGGAGGAAGCGAGGAGATAAAGTCTTTTGGTAAAACACTTGATGAGTGTTTACAGCTTCTTTGTCTTTCGTATCCTGATATTCAGGAAAGAATTTTTGATGAAAACGGCGATGTTCGTAGATTTATTAATATTTTTGTAAATGATGAAGACATTCGTTTTCTTCAAAATAAAGAAACTCCCATTCAAGCCACTGACATTATTTCCATTGTGCCAGCCATAGCAGGAGGCTAATTTATGATCCCAAATAGCTCAACGGTAGAGCAGCGCACTGTTAATGCGCATGTTGTTGGTTCGAATCCAGCTTTGGGAGCCACTCAACCAGTGCGCCAGCTCCGGGGACAGAAGTCTTGCGTCAACTTTTAGTTCCCGGAGTATACTGTAATGATTAAACTAAACTGCATTAGAATCTTTATTCAAAATTATTTTGTAATTATTTTGCTTATTCTCTTGCTTACTTCAGGAGTATTATATACTATATTTTAACAATAACGCCCTTGTAGCTCAATGGTCAGAGCAGTCGGCTCATAACTGATTGGTTGGGGGTTCAAATCCCTCCGGGGGCACTAATAAAAAAATTATGGAAGAAACAATAACATCAACTGAAGCAAAAGTATTTCAACTCTGTATTGATTTGGAAGAAATGAAAACACGTAAAAAAGCATCTGCAAAGAGCTTTAATGAAGAAATTAAAAGAATACAATCTGAGATTAAAGATCTGATTGATCCTCCTGAAGAAGAGCTTCCCTAACAATATGCCTGTGTAGTCCAACGGCAGAGACAGAGGACTTAAAATCCTTCCAGTGTCGGTTCGAATCCGACCACAGGTACCAATTTAAACAAATGAAACAACATTCTGATTACGCATTTTATATAAAATTTAAAGGTCACGAATTTGTCTGCAGTGTAGAAGGTACAAACGTATCTATCGAAAGTAAAGGTATTATAGAAGAAACAGAATACGAAGTTCTTCGTAACTATCTTGAAGACGAGGGCTTTATACAAGAAATTGATCGTCAAAAAGGCATTTTAAATCTTTTTAAAAAGCACTCGTAGCTCAGTGGATAGAGCAGGGGTTTTCTAAACCCTTGGTCGCAGGTTCGATCCCTGCCGGGTGTACCACAAATTTTTGGAGTTGTAGCTCAATTGGTCAGAGCACCGCCCTGTCACGGCGGGGGTTGCGGGTTCGAGCCCCGTCAACTCCGGAAGAGGAATCGTAGCTCAATGGTAGAGCAGTAGACTTTTAATCTATTGGTTGTGGGTTCGAGTCCCACCGGTTCCACTTTTACAGTAGCAACTATTTAAACACAATTATAAATAGATAAAAATATGAACAAAATTTTTGTACAAATAGCAGCTTATAGAGATCCTGAATTACTTCCAACGTTAAAGGACATGTTAGCAAACGCTAAGTATCCTGACAATTTAGTAATATGTATTTGTAATCAATACGATGATAAAAAGGCATTAAACAAATATCGTAAAGATCCAAGATTTAAGATAATTGATGTACCTTTTAAGGATAGTAAGGGAGCCTGTTGGGCTAGAAGTTTAATTCAGCAAAAGTATAATGGAGAAAAATATACTCTACAGTTAGATAGTCATCATAGATTTACAAAAAATTGGGATGCTGAGCTTATTAAGATGATAAAGGATTTACAGAAGAAGGGTCACAAAAAACCTTTACTCACTGGTTATATACCAAGTTATAACCCTGAAAACGATCCTGCTGAAAGAATACATGTACCTTGGAAGATGACCTTTGATCGGTTTATACCTGAAGGTGCTGTTTTTTTCTTACCAGCGTCGATAGACAATTTTAAAGAACTTAAATCTCCAATTCCTTCAAGATTCTATTCAGCCCATTTTTGTTTTACACTTGGACAATTTTGTAAGGAAGTACCTCATGATCCTGATTATTACTTTCATGGTGAAGAAATTTCTATAGCTGTACGAGCATTTACTAACGGTTACGACCTATTTCATCCTCATAAGGTTATTGCCTGGCATGAGTATACTAGAAAAGGAAGAACAAAGCAGTGGGATGACGACAAGGAGTGGGGTGCAAGAAATGCTTTTTGTCATTTAAAAAATAGAAAGTTATTTGGAATGGATGGTGAAGTAAGAGATACTAGCTTTGGAGTGTACGGATTCGGTAAAGTATA
>Ga0209188_1001214_pt1 | contig 21490 bp, 19 predicted proteins | sample C_130625_EF_Meta_FD_187307 | JGI IMG/M metagenome (GOLD analysis project Ga0209188, IMG submission 187307) | Freshwater microbial communities from Lake Croche, Canada to study carbon cycling - C_130625_EF_MetaG (SPAdes) (version 2) | ecosystem: Environmental > Aquatic > Freshwater > Lake... | reverse complement strand
TAGAGCGCGATGCGTTGAGGCGGAATCGCCGAAGGCGCTGAATCGCGCGATCCAACAAAGGCTAGAGCGGGCTGCGTGAACGCATGTGAACGCAGCATGCTCTAATCGGGCGGCTGGTGCCTGACCAGCTCGTAGAGGGCGACCGCAGCCGCTGCGGATACGTTCAAGCTTTCCATGGCGGGTGCGATCGGCAGGCGGGCCAATTCGTCGCAATGTTCGCGCGTCAGGCGGCGCATGCCGTCCCCCTCGGCGCCCAGCACCAAGGCCGGGCGCCGGCCTGACAGCCCGGATGCCGCTTGGGCCAAGGTGACGGGCGCCGCGCCATCAAGGCCGATCACCCAGCACCCTGCGGCTTTCAACTCATCGATCCCGCGCGCGATGTTCACGACGCGCAGCACGGGAACGAGTTCCAGCGCGCCCGAGGCGGCGCGGGCTAGTGTCCCTGTCTCAGGCGGGGCGTGCCGATCCTGCATCAGAATTGCCGCGGCGCCGAACGCCGCCGCTGAACGCAGGATGGCGCCGACATTGCGCGGATCGGTGACCTGATCGAGGACCAGGATTGGCCCGTTATCGTGTGCGAGCACCCGTTCGAGGGAAAGCACCGCCAATGGCTCCACCAGCAATGCGGCACCTTGATGGACGGCATCCTCTGGCAGGAAGGTGCCGAAGCGGCCGCGCTCAACCCGTTCCGCGGCGATGCGCCAGGGCTGCGGCAGCCGGGCGGCGAGCGTGGCTTCCGCCTCAGGGGTCAACAGCAGCCGCCGCAGGCGGCGCGCGGGGTTGGCCAAGGCTGCCGCGACCGGATGCAGCCCATGCAGCCAGAGCCCGGCTTCCCGTGCCATTGCCGGCCTGGCCTGCCGCCCTGACGGAGCCGAGCGGGGTGCCGAGGGGTGGGGGGCGGGGGGTGGGCGACGCATCGGCACCCTCTGCGCCCCACCGCAAGGGCTGTCCATAAGGTTGCGAGCGCGGCGCGATGGCCAACCACTGCCTCGTCCTTGCCGCGCCGGTAAGCCCGGGCGTCGGCCATGGCCTTCAGATTGTTGTTGCGCGCACGCGGTGAAGGCCCACCGGCCAGGACCGGGACCTGTCGTTTACCCGCTGATCAGCAGGCGTTTCAGCCGCGCCACCGCGCTGTCCGGCGTCGTGAAAACTGGCAGACCGGTCGCCGCGCCGACCGCAGTTGCAGCGCGGGCCAGGCTGAATTGCGCCAGCGCGATGATATCGACCGGCGGGAGGCGGCGCGCCGCCTCGGCCGTCAGCCGGTCATGGGTCGGCCCATCCCCGGCATCGAGGGCAGCAAGCGCGCCATCGGCCAGTATCGGTACCACGTCGACGCTTGCCGGAAACTCCGGGGGCATGGAGACGAGCGTCGGCGCGAAGCTGGCGATCAGGCCGATGCGCGGCCGGCGCCCGGCGGCACGGGCTATCGCCGCAGCCACCGCGTCCTCGATCATCGCCTCGTTCGGTTTCAGCACCGGCATACCACCGCTATCGCCGGCCACCGCGTCGATGCAGGGGCCGAAGGCAGAACAGGTGAAAAGGATGCCATCCGCCCCGGTGCCCCGCGCATAGGCGCCGAGCCGGCGGAACCGTTCGGTCATGGCCGGCGTCAGGGCGCCATCGCGGGCGAGATCGGCGGAGAGGCTGTCGTCGAGTAGGTTCATCAAGGTTGCCTCCGGCCAAGCGGCGGCGAAGGCGGCCTCAATTGGCGGCGGGGAATGCCGCAGCGCGTGGATGAGGGCGATGCGCATAGCGCTACTTCGTCCGGCAGCGACGGAGCGGCGAGGGGAACTCGGTGCAATTCGGAAAGACGATTTCATCCGGGCCGTTCCGCTCAACCCGCAGCATATCGGGGTTCGCGCAGCCGAAGGCGGCGTCGGGCGCCATGCGGGGACCGAGAGCGGTCATGATCGGCGGTGCCGGGCTGAACCGGAAATCGAGCCCTTTCGGCTGCTCCGCCACCGTCTCCAACAGGCGCTGGCGATAAGCCGCATCGATCTGGGCGACGCGCATGACCACGTCGCGGGTGAAGATCACCGTCGCGTTTCCGAAGCAATCTGCCCCCTCGACATCGCCGGGGGGGAATATACCACCGATCCAGGCGCCCCAGATCCAGGCGTGCGGCGCCGTTGGCCGCTGCTGAGCCCCGGCATCGATCGCCGTGGTCAGCGGCAGGCCGAGCATCGTCAGCACCAACATGTTTCGCGCCAAAGATCGCATTCGCAAATCCCCCGAGAACAACCGCCTTCTTCAGCCATCTTCTAGAGCAAGAACCCGGCGGGCGGAATCGGGCCGATGGATTTCTTGCGCGGTGTTGCCAAGCCGGGTCAGGGCGGCCGACCCTTGCCTCGTCCCCTGTCACATGCCACTCCCGGTCAGCCTGTCCGGGAGAGCCGCGTGCTCCGTAACCTCTATGACCGTGTGCTCGCCCTCGCGGCGAATCGGCGCGCGCCAGTCTATCTCGGCGCGGTGAGTTTCACTGAAAGCTCGTTCTTTCCGATTCCGCCGGATGCCATGCTGATCCCGATGTGCCTGGCGCGGCCCAGCCGGGCTTGGCACTACGCGCTGATCTGCACCATTACTTCGGTCCTGGGCGGTATCCTTGGCTATGCGATCGGCTTTTATCTGTTCGATATGCTCGCCGCGCCGGTCCTGCGTACCTATGGCTATACGGATGCCCTGGCGCGCTTCCAGGGTTGGTACGAGCGTTGGGGAGCGGCGGTGATCCTGATTAAGGGCCTGACCCCCATCCCCTATAAGATCGTGACCATCGCCTCCGGCGCCGCGCATTTCGATTTCTGGACCTTCCTCGCCGCCAGCGTGGTGACCCGTGGCGCCCGCTTCTTTTTGCTGGCCGGTTTGCTGCGCCGGTTCGGTGACCCGATCCGCGACTTCATCGAACGCCGCTTGACGCTTGTTACCAGCGCCGCCGCAGCGGCCATCGTCCTCGGCTTCCTCGCGCTGAAACTGATCTGATACCAACGGCACGAGGCTTTGACTCGTGCCGAACACCCGAACGGGCGCCGCCGCCAGTGCCGCGCAGCCCAGGAAACCGGAGGTTTCCGCCCGGCGATTGAGGGCCAGCAAAAGCCAATACCAGCAGGCAAAAGATTTGACCGCTGGTATGAGGTCGCGGCCGGCGCGCTGATCGCTTCGGCGCGCGCCGCCCCCGTTGCCGGCTGGCCTTGCGGCGGCGCAAGGGCTGCCCGGCCAGGCAAGGCCAGGCGGCGGGCCCGGGGCAGTGCGAAAGCCCAAGGTCAGCCGATGCCACTACCCAACTCTCTCCGACCCCTGCCTTGCGAACCGCGTGACGCGCCCCGCCCTGGCTCCCAGTTCCGCTAGAGCATGCTGCGTTCACATACGTTCACGCAGCCCGCTCTAACATTTGTTGGATCGCGCGATTCAGCGCCTTCGGCGATTCCGCCTCAACGCATCGCGCTCTAGACCATGAGTGCCATGATTTCGGCCACGTCGGCGACTGAACGGACAGGTCGCGGATTGGTCGCAATCGGCGGCCCGCCATCCCATTTCGTTGCCAGAGCTGGAATCTCGTCAAGGCTGATCCCCACCTCGGCCAGCGTGGTTGGCAGCCCGAGGCCACGAATGAAGCTGCGCAACCCCGCGGCGCCGGTCGCACCGCCGAGCAGGCGCGCAATATCCTGCTGGCGGTGTGCGTTCACCGGCTCGTTCCAGCGCATCACCGCTGGTAGCCCGAGGCAGGAGGTGATGCCGTGCGGCACGCCGCGGCCACCGCCCAGAAGGTAACCGATGCCGTGGCTCGCGCCGACTGCCACCCCCGACCAGCCACCCATCACGGATAACCACATCGCCTCCTGCGCCATGGCCCGGGCCTGCAGGTCCGCAGGTGTTTGCCGGACCCGCGGCAGCGCCGTGGCCAGCATCTCCATGGCTTGGCGAGAGACAGCATCGGAGAAGGCAGTCCGCTCCGTCGCGCACCAGCGCTCGGCGGCGTGATCGAAGGCGCGGATGCCCGAAGAAAGCAGCAACTCGGCTGGCGTATCCAGCGTCGCGGCTGGATCGAGGATGACCGCGCGGGGCACCTGCATGGAATCGAGGAAGCGGTATTTGCGTCCCTCCTGCAGGTCGGTCACCCCGGCGTGCGGCGCGAATTCGGCGGCTGAAAGTGTGGTGGGCACAGCGATGAGCCGAGGTGTTGGCTCTTCCCGGCGCCAGCCTTCCCGCTGTGCGCCGCGCCCACTGGTGCGGGCGAGCAGGGTGGGCCGGTCGGCGATACCCTGCCAAACGGCGAAACAGGCCACCTTGGCGCCATCGATCACGCTGCCGCCGCCGAGCGTGACCACGCGCTCCGCTCCACTGGTGCGGAGCAGCCCGGCCAAAGCCAGAACGTCCTCAACTGGCGAGTGCGCACGCATGGCTGCCGTCTCAGCGACAAGCCGGCTGCCGATGGCCGCGCGCACCGCCGCGGCGATGCCGCTGCCAGCCAGCGAACGGGTGGTCGCCAGCAGCACTTTTCGGCAATCGGCAAGTTCTTCCGGCAATGCCGCCGCGACGGAGGAGTGATGCACGCGCTGCTGTGCTGGCCATTGATGCACTGTCGGGGCCATGTGGCTGCCTTTCCTGTTTGCGTCCTGGGAAGCCGGTACTAATCGGCAGTGGCACCGGCGGCCTGGACCACGGAAGCCCAGAAAGGCCTCTGCTGGGCGATGAAATCCTCGAAGGCGGCGGTGCTGGCCGAAGGCAGCGCCCGGAGGCCATCGCCCGCGAAGCGTGCCTGCACCACTGGGTCGGCCAAGGCTGCGTTGAGCGCCACGAAGGTTCGGTCGCGGAGCGGTGCGGGCAGTCGGGCCGGTGCCCAGAGCCCATACCAGCCGGCAATGTCGAGCCCAGGCAGGCCGGCCTCTCCCGCGCCTGGGACCCCAGGGATCACCGGCGAGGCGGCGCGGGTCGTGAGGGCAAGCGCCCGCAGTCGTCCGTCGCGCACCTGCGGCAGCACCACCGGCGGGGTCGCGATAATCACCTCGATATCGCCCGCGAGCAGGGCGGTGAGCGAGGGAGCGCCGCCTCGGAAGGGCACATGCGTCCAGTCCAGACCGGTGACCTTGGCGAACATCGCGCCAGCGAGATGGCTTGGCGTGCCGATCCCAGGCGTGCCGTAGTTCCATTTGCCGGGATTGGCACGCATGCGGGCCAGCAGGTCGGCAAGCGAGGTGACGCCGCTGGCCGCACTGACGGCGATAATGGTTGGCAGGTCGCAGACATGGCCGATCGGCGTGAAGTCAGCGATCGGGTCGAAGCTGACCTTCCGGTACATTACCGGATTCACGCAATGGCTGAAATTGCCGCCGAGGAGCAATGTCTCACCATCCGGCGCAGCGCGGGCGACGTATTCCGTGGCGATGTTGGAGCCAGCGCCCGGGCGATTATCGATGATGAGCGTGGCGCCGAGGCCACGGCCGAATGGCTCAGACATCGCGCGACCGATGAAATCCGCTGAGCCGCCCGGGGGAAAGCCAAGCACCAGCTTGACCGCTCGGCCCTGGGCCCGGGCGAGCGCCGGTAGGGCAAGCAAGGCAAGGAGACCACGGCGCCCTGGGCCTGTACCAGGCCACAGCCGCCCGACCGTCGTCCGGACCATTGCTCCCTCCCTTGCTTTGACGCCGCTATGGTGGCGGCAAATGACGCGAAGGGGGAGGGCCATGGCGGCGCGTAAGGTGGTGCTGATCACGGGTGGCGGGCGCGGTATCGGCGCGGCCTCTGTGGCTTTGGCGGCGAAGGCCGGCTGGGATGTGGTCTTTACCTATGCCGGCAATGCCGAGCGCGCGAAGACGACTGAGGCGGCTGCACGGGCGCATGGCGGAGAGGTATTGGCCGTGCGCGCCGATGTCGGTGATCCCGCCGGTATCGCCGCCAGCTTCGCGGCGGTGGATGCTCGCTTCGGGCGATTGGACGGTCTCGTCAATAATGCCGGCATCACCGGGCCGAAGGCCACACTCGCGGACAGCACCGATGCGATCTGGGACCGGGTTCTGCGCGTGAACCTGATCGGCGCCGCCGCCTGCTGCCGCGAAGCATTGAAGCGGATGGGCAGAGGGGGGGCGATCGTCAACGTCTCCTCCCGTGCCTCGACACTGGGTGGGGCGGGCGAGTGGATCCACTACGCGGCCAGCAAGGGCGGGATGGACAGCCTGACCATCGGCCTGGCCAAAGAGGCTGGGCCGCTTGGCATTCGGGTGAATGCGATCAGCCCCGGGCTTATCGAGACCGAATTGCACGCCGCGGCCGGCATGCCGGACCGGGTGGCGCAGATGGTCGGTGGCGTGCCGCTTGGCCGGGGCGGCACGGCGGAGGAGGTTGCCGAGGCGGTGATCTGGCTGCTGTCGGATGCCGCCCGCTATGTCAGCGCCGCGATTATCCCGGTGGCGGGCGGCCGTTGAAGGTCGAACCCTATCGCCAGACGAGGGTTGCTGAGACGGCGTAGTTCCAGACCAGCGTGAGTACGGCCCCAGCGGCTCCCGCCAGGCTCAGTTGCCAGCCACTCTCCTGGACCAGGAGCTGGGCGATGCCGAGATTGGCCGCAACCCCGATGCCGCAGACCAGGTAGAACAGCAGCAGCCCACGCCAGAGTGCCTGACCGCGACGGCGCTCGGCGCGAAAGGTCAAGCGGTTGTTGAGCCAGAAATTGGCGGTCATCGCGAGCAGGGTCGCCAGTCCTTGTGCCACCTGGAAATCGACGCCGAACCCGTCGAGCAAGGCGACCAAGGTCGCCATATGGATGCCCAGTCCGATGGCACCGACGCCGGCGAAGGCGAGAAAGCGGAGTGGCACCAGGCCGTGCATCGCCTTGTCGAACAGCAGGCCGAGGAAAGCGGTCAGTTCGGCAATATCCAGCTTCGAATCGCCTGCCGTGCGTGACCGGAAACGATACGGCAGTTCGACCACCCGCAGCGGACGGCCGATCGAGATCACGATATCCAGTAGGATCTTGAAGCCGCTGCCGGTCAGCCGTGGCGCCACCTCCTCCACCCGGGTACGCCGCATCAGGAAAAAACCGCTCATCGGGTCGCTTAGCGGGACCGGAAGCAGCCGCTGCGCGAGCCAGGCGCCGGCGCCGCTGAGGGAGCCGCGCGCGGCGCTGAATCCGCCATTCGCTGTGCCGCCATCGACATGGCGGCTGCCGATGGCAAGGTCGGCTCCGTTTTCGACCGCCCGCAGCATGGCGGGCAAGATCGTCTCGTCATGCTGAAGATCGCCATCCATCACCGCGACAAAGGGCGCTGAGGCACCGAGAAATCCCTCGATGCAGGCCGTGGCAAGGCCACGGCGACCGATCCGGCGGAGACAGCGGATGCGGGGGTCCAGGGCACCCAGGTCGCGCAGGATGGCACCGCTGCCATCAGGACTGTCATCATCAACAAAGATGGCTTCCCAGGGAATGCCAGAAAGGGCGGCATCAAGCCGCTGAACCAGGGGCCGAATATTGGCCGCCTCGCTATAGATGGGGATGATAACCGCCAGCCGGGCAGGCAGCGCCCATGCGCCTTGTGATACGAGCGGCGCGGCAAGCGGGATATCCACGTGGATTGCCTCCTCGTGGCAAGATCGCTTCGGCAGAATGGTGATGGCGGTGGCGCGACGGCAGGGGCGCGCTCGGGTTTGTGATCCGCTGGCCTATACCCGAGCCGTGAGGCACGCTCTTTGCAGGCAAAGGTGCGTCGATTACTTCCCACCCTCCATTGTCAGGGACCCGCAATGCCTACCACCCATCATATCGCCCCCACTCCCTCCACCATCCGCTGGGGTGCCTTCGACGCGAGCTTCGCGCCGGTGAAGACCGTTGATCCTGGCGACCTGGTCGTTCTGGAATGCGTCTCCGGCGCGCCGGATGTCATGCCGCCGCCCGGCAGCGGGATGAAAATCCCGGACGCTCTTGCTGCCATCCACGCCGCCAACCCGCCGCGCCTCGGTCCGCATATCCTCACCGGCCCGGTCGCCGTGAAGGGCGCCGAGCCGGGCGATTGCCTGCGTGTGGATATCGAGAAGATCGAACTCGGCGCCGACTGGGGCTTTTGCGCCTTCCGGCCGCTCTTCGGCACCTTGCCCGAGGATTTTCCCTATAAGCGCGTTTTGCATATTCCGGCGGACGCGAAGGCAGGCACCTGCCACGTGCCGGTGGGCGGCGGCGTGACGATTCCGCTTTCACCCTTCTTCGGCGTCATGGGGGTGGCCCCACCGGCCGAATGGGGCGCCATCAGCACCAAGGAGCCGCGCGCCCATGGCGGCAATCTCGACAACAAGGAGGTGGGTGAGGGCGCCACGCTCTATCTGCCGGTCTTCGTCGAAGGCGCCAATTTCTCCGCCGGCGATGGCCATGGCGTGCAGGGCGATGGCGAGGTCTGCATCAATGCGCTGGAGATCTGCCTGACCGGTCATTTCCGCTTCGGTCTGGAAAAGGGCGGTGGGGCGCGTGATCCGATCCTGAGATTCCCGCGCGCCGAGACCAAGACCCACTACATTTCCATGGGTATGCACGAGGATCTCGACCTCGCCATGAAGCAGGCGTTGCGCGAGATGATCGCCTTTATCGTCTCCCGCTCCAACCTCTCGGCGGCCGATGCCTATCAGCTCTGCTCCCTGGCCGTGGATTTCCACGTGACCCAGACCGTGAATGGCGAGAAGGGCGTGCACGGCCTGCTGAAGAAGGGCCTGCTGTTCTGACGTTGATCGCGCGCGGCGTCCCGTCCGGACGCCCCGCTGCCTATCATACCAGCGGCCAAATTCTTTGGTCGCTGGTATGGGCTTTTGCTGGCCCTCAATCGCCGGGCGGAAACCTCCGGTTTCCTGAGGCGCAGCGTTGGCCGCAGCGCCCATTCGGGCGCTCAGCGCGAGTCAAAGCCTCGTGCCGTTGGTATCAGATGCCCAAAGTTCCCGCCTTCGCGGCCGCATAGCGTTTGGCCACTGCGTCCCAGTTCACCACGTTCCACCAGGCCCGGGTGTATTCTGCGCGACGGTTCTGGTAGCGCAGGTAATAGGCATGCTCCCAGACGTCATTGCCGAGCAGCACCCGGCCTCCCTCCATCAGCGGCGTGTCCTGGTTCGGCCGTTGCGCGATGCCGAGCCGCCCCTCAGGCGAGACGGTCACGAAGGCCCAGCCCGAGCCGAACTGCGTGTTGCCCGCCGTCTCCAGCCGCGTGCGCAAGGTCTCGAAGCTGCCGAAATCACGGGTGATCGCCTCAGCCAACTCGCCGCTCGGTGTGCCGCCGGGCCCGCCCATTATCTCCCAGAACATGCTGTGATTGGCATGGCCACCGCCATTGTTCCGGACCGCCGCACGGATCGTATCGGGCAATTCCGCCAGCTTGGTCAGTAGGACCCCAAGCGGCAGGCCACCGATCTGGCCGTGATCCTTGAGCGCCGCGTTCAGGTTGTTCACATAAGCGGCATGGTGCAGGTCATGATGGATCTGCATCGTGCGGGTATCGATCGCTGCCTCATTGGCCTCTGGGGCATAGGGCAGCGGAGGCAAGGTAAAAGGGCCGGCGGCGGGCGCCGTCTGGGCGAAGGCTCGGCTTGCGACCAAAGCCGAGGCCCCGGCACCAAGCAGAAGGCCGCGTCGGCTGGACAGACGCATCGGGCTCTCCTGAGTTAATGGTCCTCATATGGGGACGGTGCCGCCGCTGCCAAGGTTCAGCGGAGTGGCCGAAAGGCAGTGGCCGCCATCGGGTCCCAGGCGACGCTGGCCGGCCCGCCCGGCCTGGGCAGCCGTGTCCCCGGCGGGCGGATGACGATCAGCGTGCTCCCCTCGCCGATTTCGAGGGTGAGCCGCACCCGATCGCCGAGGAAGAGCACGTCCCGCAGCCTGGCCGGCAGCGCGCCCTCCCCCATCTCCGCGGGTGGGAGGGGCGCAACCGCCACCTGTTCCGGCCGCACCGCGAGGATGCAGCGACTGCCAGGGCCGCCGACATCCCCAAGCCGGGCGTCCAAGACCGGTCCACAATCAAGCCGCACCTGACATTCGCCCTCAAACAGGGCCTCGACGGTGCCAGGCAGCAGGTTGCATTCGCCGAACAAGCCGGCCACCAGAGCTGTCTCGGGCGCCTCGTACAGCGCCTTTGGTGTGCCGGTTTGCAGCACGGCGCCAGCCGCGAGGACGGCCACCAAGTCGGCGAGCAGGAGCGCGTCTTCGGGCTCGGTGGTGGCGATCAGCGCTGCCGTTTCATGCAGCACAGGGCGCAGCGTATGGGCGAGGGCACGCCGCTCCCGAGGGGCGAGGCCGCTAAGGGGATCATCCAAAAGCAACAGCCGAGGCGCCGAGACCAGCGCGACACCGAGCCCGGCCAGGCGCTGCCGAGCAGGGGTGAGACGTGCTGCGCGTTCCCCCTCGAACCCATCGAGCCGCACCCGGGTCAGGGCACGTGCCATGCGCGCTGCGGCCTGGGCCTGCTCCAGCCGAAGCGGCTTCGCCGCCGCGGCGAACAGCGCGGCCAGGGTGTCATCGCCATTGGCCGGCGTCACCCAGGCGATCCCACGCTGGGCCGGCGGCACCGATTCCAGCGCCCGCCCGCCGAGCTGCACCCGGCCGCCGCGCGCCCGCGCCCGGCCCGCTGCGAGGGCGATGGCCGTCCCTGCACCCGAGCCAAGGAGGACCGAGCAGCCGGTTGCCGGGACCTCGAAGGTGAAGCCGCTCAGATCGTGCGGGGCATCGATCGCCTCGAAACGCAGCACCGCTTCCGTCATGTCGTGGCTTCGCCCCCCTGGCCGTCGCCTGTCAACGCTGCACCGGCTTGCCGCCGCGTTCGACCGGCGGTACCCGAAGCTTGTTCCGGCCCACGCTGAGGAAACGCCCCATGAGCGAGACCACCGAACCCACCCTGCTCGCCCATCGTGAGGGCGCGGCCGGTACGCTTTTGATGAACCGGCCGAAGACGCTGAATGCGCTTGATCTTGAGATGATCCGCGCCTTTCAGGCGGCGATCGATGACTGGAAGGGCGATGCCGCCGTGCGGCTGGTCATACTGGAAGGCGCCGGCGGCCGAGCCTTCTGTGCGGGCGGCGATGTGCGCCGCATCCGCGAATTCGCCATCGCCGGAGATACGCGGGGGGTCGAGGCCTTCTTCGCCGAGGAATATGCTGTGAACCGCGGCATCGCGACCTTTGGCAAGCCTTGGGTGTCCCTGATCGATGGCGTCTGCATGGGCGGGGGGATTGGGGTCTCGGCGCATGGCAAGCCTGTGGTGGTCACCGAGCATGCGTTGCTGGCGATGCCGGAGACGGCGATCGCGCTGTTCCCCGATGTGGGTACCTCTTTCATCCTCCCGCGCCTGCCGGGGGCGATCGGCAACTGGCTGGCGCTGACGGGGGCACGGCTGAAGGGCGCGGATGCGGTGCATGCCGGGTTGGCCAGCCATTTCGTCTCTCGCACGCGCCTGCCGGCACTGCGCGAGGCGCTGCTTGGCGGCGATGTCGGTGTCCTGAACACCTTCGCAGAGACGCCGCCGCCGGCGAGCTTCGCCGCGCATCGCGTGGCAATCGATCGCTGCTTCGGCCAGCCGAGCCTACCGGCGATCCTCGCGGCGCTGGCCGCGGAGGGCAGCGACTGGGCGGGTGAACAGATCGCGATCCTGCGCCGGATGTCGCCGACTAGCCTCTGCGTTTCGTTGGAATTGCTGCAGCGGGGCCGGGTGCTCTCGCTGGACGAGTGCCTTGCCGCCGAATTGGCGCTGACCCGCGGTGTCATTCACCGCCATCCGGATTTCCGTGAAGGGGTGCGGGCGGTGCTGGTCGACAAGGGAACGCCACCCGCGCGCTGGACGCCCGAGAGCATCGAAGCGGTTGATATGCGTGCGGTGCAGGGGCTGTTCTGATCGGGCACGAGCGAGCTTGGTCCCCACGAGGCTGCCCGGGCCCGCTCGCTGGGGGTGGCGAGTGTGTCTCAGCCCTGCCGCTGCAAAGGTTCGACTTGTGGCGGTGGACGTGCCTCTTCGGCGACATCCTCGACCCAATGCTCAATGCCGGCCAGCCGGGCGTGGTACTTGACCGCAATCGCCTGTGCGGCCTCGACACCGATACAGGCGAAGCGCAGCGGCGTCCCGGGCTTGAGTTGCGCGAAGCGGGACAGGTCGGCGGTGATGACGGTGGCCAGCTTCGGATAGCCGCCATGCGTTTGGCAGTCTTTCAACAGCACGACGGGGACGCCCGCGCCGGGAATCTGGATGCAGCCGGGCACGATACCGTCCGAGACCACGTTGAAGCCGCGCGCGTGCGGAATGCGTGGTCCGTCGAGCCAGGTTCCCATACGATCGGCGCGATGGGTGACCTTGTAGGTGGTCCGCAGGAAGGTCTCGATGCTCGCAGGGTCGAAATAGTCTTGCTGCGGTCCCAGGACGATACGGAATGGCCAAATGGGCCGCCCCCGGGGGAAGACGCGACGCTCCAGCGCGGCCGGGGCGACGGCGGCAGCAAGGGGCAGGGAATCGCCCGGCTTGATTAGCCCCCCTTCCAAGCCGCCAAGTCTGGAACGCAGATGCGTGGCCAGGCTGCCGAAGCGCGGCGGAATGTCGAAGCTGCCAGCGATGCCGATATACCCCCAGACCGCATCCGGCGCGCCGCCGATGATGAAACGCTGGCCGCGCCGCAGCGAATGCGACTGCCAGTTCGGTAGCTTCTGCCCATCGACGCTCAGCGTGAAATCGCCACCGGTCACTGCGATGCGGCAAGAAGTTGCGGCAACTTCCCACTCGCCGCCGACATGGGCGAACTCCAATCCGGCGGAATCCGCTGGATTGCCCACCAGGCTATTGGCGAAGATGAGGGAGGCGATATCCATCGCGCCCGCCGTGGCAATGCCAAAACGCCGCCAGCCACGGCGACCGGTGTCCTGGATGGTGACGTAAGGACCTGGCGAGACGGCGACCAGCGCCTGCGTCATCTCTCGGTACGGACCATCTCCAGCAGCGCCTCGGGCGACAGGGCGGAGAGGACGTCAAACTCCGCCTTATCGACACGGCGGAACCGCACGCTATCCCCGGCACCGAACAAAAAGGGCTTTTTGCCGTCCGGCTCGAAGGGGCGGAGAGGAGTTTGGCCGATGATATGCCAACCGCTCGGCGTGGTGATTGGCACGATGCCGGCCTGCACCCCACCGATCACGATCGCCCCGATCGGGACCTGCGCCCGCGGGGTTTCCTTCCGAGAGGTATGCAGGGCCTCCGGCAGCCCGCCCAGATAGGGCCAGCCTGGGGCAAAGCCGAGCATGTAGACACGATAAGCCGCGCCCGTATGCAGCCCTATGATCGCTTCTGCGGAGAGGCCGAGCTGGCGCGCGACGTCGGGGAGGTCGTCGGCGAAGGGCGGCTCGTAGAGCACGGGCACGGACCACGCGACAGCAGTTGCGCTGGCCGTCTGCTTGGCGAGTGACATCAGGCCCCGCAAGGCGGCAACCAATGCATCAAACGACATCAATGACGGTTCGTAGCAGATCAGCAAGGAGCGGTAGCTTGGGGCGGTCTCGGTGATCGATTCGAGCTTCGCGGCGCGTACCGCGAGGTCGAGATCAACCACCGCTTGGTTCAACTCGGGCGAAATGCTGTCGCCGAACTCGACCGAGAGGGCGGTATCGCCCAATGGTAGGAATCTAGGGTAGTACAAGCTAGGCCTCCACTTCCCTGAGGGCTGGCGCTGCCCGATTGCGAGCTGATGGGTCCGGGTCCCGGCCCCCGCGCCGTGCAACCAGGATTGCCAAGCGGTGGCGTTGTGGCGGTCGCCGGTGGCCCATATTCACCAAGGTTTTCGAAGTTTCCAACCGTTGAACGCATTTGTAGCGTAAAAAACAACCAGAGAGCGAGTCCGTCGAGCGTTTTGCTAGCGTTGCTAGAGCGCGATGCGTTGAGGCGGAATCGCCGCAGGCGCTGAATCCCGCGACCAAATAAACGATGAAGCAGGGTGCGTGAGCGAATGCGAACGCAGCATGCTCTAGGCGACACGCCAGATCATGCTGGCGATGGGAGATGCCTCCCCGTTTCTTGATATTCGTCGGCCTCGTTGTCCCTGTTCCATGCCTTTGCCTCCGCAAAGGACCCGATGCCCCGTGGCCTCCAGACGATCAATTGTTAGGCAGGCCAGGGGTATCGGGGTTTGTGGTCCTCTTTGTCGCGCGGCGCCGATTCTCCCCCCTTCAGGGCAACGAGGTACCGACGCATCCAGAACGCTGAACCGGGATATCCCGCCGCGGCCTCGTCGCTTTGCCCAAGCCGATCCTGGATGAGCGCGTTGCCATATCTGGCAGCCAAAAAGCCCGCCGCCGGGCGAGCGGCGCTTCTCCCGCCTCAGCGCCCGAGCAGGACAAGGACCACACCCAGGACCACCGTGAGGGCGCCAAGGATCTCGGCCTTGCTCGGCCTTTCCTTCAGATAAAAGCGGCTGAACAACAGGGTGATCAGGATTTCTATCTGTCCGACCGCCCGCACCAGCGCGACCGGCGCCAGGGCAAAAGCCGTGAACCAGCAGGCCGAACCGCAGGCAGAAAGCGCTCCCACCTGGGCGCTCGTTCGCCAGGTGGTGAACACTGCGCGCGCCTGGGCCGGATCTCGGAGCAAGAGCCAACCGCCTTGCATCAGGGTCTGCAGGATGTTGGCCACGACCAGCGTGACCAGGGCCCTGAGGATCGCATCCTCCCCCGGTAGGGCCAGATTGGCAGCCTTGATGAGCACCGAGGTCAGAGCGAAGAAAAAGCCGGCGGTCAGGCCGCAGAGCGCCGCTGGTTGCAGGGTGGCCTGCACCAGATCCCGCCAAGTCGCAGTGCGGCCAGCCAGGGACAGCCACAGCACGCCGGCGAGGCCGATGAGAATGCCGACCGTGGAGAGCGGAGAGATCCGTTCGCCGAGCAGCAGCAGGGCCAATAGAGCGCCTTGGACCGCCTCGGTCTTTGCATAGGCTGTCCCGACCGCGAAGCCGCGGAACCCAAAGGCCATGATCAGCAGGTTCGTCCCAAGGATCTGGCCTAGGCCGCCCAAAGCCGCGAGCAGCAGGAAGCTGAAATTCAGCGGCGGTAACGTGCCGCCGGACAACAGCAAGTAGACGCCGAGGAGGAGCATCCCGACCGGAACGCCGTAGAGGTAGCGGACCACCGCTGCCGCGTTGACCGATAACTCGCCGCGCAGTTTTTGTTGCAGCGCGGTCCGCCAGGTCTGGAAAAGCGCCGCCGCCAGGGTCGCCGGCAGCCAGATCGGTGACAGGATCATGGATGGGCAGCCTGCCGCAGGCGGCGCCTCTCGACCAATTGCCAGCCGGCCCAAGCCGCCGCCAGCGCCAGAACGGGCACGGCGGGGATCTGATAGCGCGGGACATTGAGGCTGAGGGCGGCATAACCGAGGAGGGAAAACCAGCCGAGGCAGAAAGCCGCCAGCCACGGCACCTGCCGCCGCCGCACTGCCCATAGCGTGCCGACCAGCAGCGCCGGGAAGCCGAACACCACGAACTCATCGATCCAGATGCCGCGCCAGACCAGGACCGGCCAGGAGGTGAGCCAGCCGAGCGGATGGGCCAGCATCGCCGACACTAATTCGCCATCGACCAGTCGACGCGCGGCTGAGAGGTCGACGCCTCGTTCGGCGGCAAGGCGCGCGACCCAGGGCTCGTAGCGGTTCTGGCCAATATCGTAGAACCCACCAGGGGTCACGACATCGAACCGGCGCCAAACCTCAGGGGGGAACAGCCGCGCCGCCAGGGCATCACCGATGCCTCGTGTCCAAAAGACCCAGCCACAGAGGAGTTCCGTGGGTGTCATATGGACAAAAACCTCACGGGTCGAAAGCGCGAGGCCGCCACGCTTATCGGTTAGCGCGAAGTTGCCATTTGCTGCGCCATTGCGCGCCACCCAGCCGAGGATCGGGATGCCGGCGACCGCCAGTCCGAGCCAGGTGCCGCGTGGCCGCATCCGGCCGCTGAGAAGCGCAAGCGCCGCCCCCAGCACCACGGCCCAGACCCAGATCGCTTTGGTCAGGACCAAGGCCGCCGCTGCCAGGCCTGCCGCGATAGCCCGGCCGTGCGATGGCGTCCGCAGCCAAGCCACCAGCGTCGCCAGCAGCAGTGCCAAGAGAAAGAGCGCAAGATGATCGGACAGCACCTCCCACCTGCCGCGAAGCATCTGCAGGTTCAACGCGACGTAGCCGAAGCCGATCGTCCCGGCGAAGACCGCGCCGGTCAGACGCCAAGCGGTCCAGCCAGTCAGGGCCGCGGCACCGATGGCAAGTATCACATTCGCCCATTGCGCCGGCCGAAACAGCGCCGGCTCGCAGGCTGCGCCCGGCAGCAGGCAAGACGGGGCCAGGCGGCCGAGCGGGGTGGTCGCCATCAGCCCCGCGAGTAGCAGCGGATAGCCGGGCTCCCGTCCCGCCGCGGGCAGGCGACCGGTGGTCCGCAACTCCTGGGCCGCGCCGAGGTACTCGCGGGCATCGCCGCTCGCTTCCCCACCGGCGCGGAACCCAATGTTCAAAACCACTGCTAGAAGAAGAATGGCAAGCAGCGTCAATGGCCAAGCGATACGACGCATCAGTTGGCGTCGAGCTCCAGCCCTTCTTTACGGATGATGCCGCGCCACTTCTCGATCTCTGCCGCAACGAAAGCGTCGAACTGGGTCGGCGTCACTTGAAAGGGTGCTCCGCCCAGTTCCTCGAAGCGTGCCTTGGTCGCCGGCAGGGCGAGAAAGTCACCGATCGCGGCATTCAAGGCGTTGACGATTTCGGGCGGCAGGGCGGCCGGGCCGAATAGTCCGAACCAGGTATTCACCTCATAGCCCGCAAGTTCCGGCAGGCTTTCGCGCATGGTCGGCACATCAGGAAGTTGGCCATTGCGTTCGAGACTGGTCACCGCAAGCGGGCGCAGTCGTCCGGCCCTGATCTGCTCCATCACGCCGGTCAGATTGTCGATCAGGAAGCCGACATTGCCGGCCAGCAGATCGGTCTGGGCTGGCGCCGAGCCGCGATGCGCGATGTGAATCGCCTCGACATTCAGCAACTGCAGCATCCAGACCGGCGAGAGATGGGTCGATTGCCCGGCGCCTGTCGATGCATACGCGATCTTACCGGGATTGGCCCTTAGCCAAGCGGCGAACTCGGGCATTGTCCGCACCGGATTCGTCGCATTGACCACCAGCACATTGGGGCCGCGGATGGTGCCGGCGATATTGCTGAGCTGATCCGGCCGGTAGGGCAGGTTGCGGAACAGCGAATAGGCGATGGCCTGCGGCCCGATATTCCCCTTGAACAAGGTCAAGCCGTCGGGCTTGGCACGAACCACCTCGAGCGTGCCGATGGTGCCGCCCGCACCGGTGCGGTTCTCCACCACCACCGGCGTTCCCCAGCGGCCCTGCAGATACTGCGCGACAAGGCGCGCCATCACATCGGTTGTCCCACCGGCGGCCGAACCGACGACGATGCGGACCTGCCCTCCTGGCTTCCAGGCTTCGGCCCTGGCCAAGGCCGGCAGCATGGCCGGCAGGAGGAGAGCAGCCCGGCGCTTCAGCATGGTTCAGCTTGCCTCCATCTGCAGGCCTTCCTTGCGGATGACGCCGCGCCACTTGGCGATCTCTCCATTCACGAAGGCCGCATAATCTTCGAGCGAGCCATAGAGCGACACGCCGCCCATCTCTCGCCAGCGCGCCTTGACCTCATCGGTGGCCTGCCATTGCCGCATGGCCTCGTTCAGGGATTGCGCGATGGCCGGGGGTGTGGCGGCCGGGGCGAAGATTCCGAACCAGGTATTGACCTCGAAATTGGCCAAGGCCGGCATTGTCTCCCGCGCTGCCGGGATATCGGGCAGCTGCGGATTGCGCTCGGCGCTGCTGACGGCGAGTGTCTTCACCCGCCCGGCTCGGATCTGCTGGATGCCGGAGGTGAGGTTATCCCACATGTAGTTGATATTGCCGGCGACCAGCTCGATCGCCGCCGGACCGGCGCCGCGGAAGGGGACATGGATCGCCTCCGTGCCGGTCAACTGGTTGAACCAGACGCCGGTCAGGTGCGGTGATTGCCCGACCCCGGGGGAGCCATAGCTGAGCTTGCCTGGGTTGGCTTTCAAATAAGCCACGAATTCGGCCATCGTATTGGCGGGAACCGAGGGATGCAGGACCAGCACATTGGTGCCGCGCACCGTGCCGGATATCGGCAGCAGGTCGGTAGGCTTGAACTGAAGATTGGTGAAAAGCGAGTAGCCGATCGCCTGCGGCCCGATATTGCCAAGCAACAGGGTTTGACCGTCCGGGGCCGCGCGCACGACCTCCATGGTTCCAATCGTACCGCCGGCGCCCGAACGGTTTTCAACCAGGCAATTTTGACCGAAATAGCTCTGCAGAAACGGGGCGAGCAGGCGGGCGCTGATATCGGCGGTGCCGCCCGGGGCGGCAGGGACGATGATCCGCAGCGCCTGGCTTGGTTTCCAGCCCTGGGCACGGCCAAGGATCGGCGCGGCGATCAGCCCGGGCAGCGCGAGCGTGATGCGGCGTGACAGCATGGGCGTTCTCCCGGCCAGATTGCGTTTGGCGATGTTTTGCGCCGATTGCCGTCGGAGGGAAAGCCGAAACGGGTCGTCACATCGGCCCGGAGGATCATCCGATCCTTCGCCCAGCCTCAGCCGCCGACCAGGCGGGCAACCGCAAAGGCGACCGCTGCCGCCGCACCGCCAACGGCAAGTGTCTGCATCGCGCTGGCCAGCGGTGGTAGGCCGGTCACCGTGGCCTTCAGCCAGCCAAAAACAAGCAGTGCGAGGCCGGTCATTGCGCAACTGACCAGCAGCGCCGGCCGGGTCTCGGTGAACACGAAGTACGGTGATAGGGGGATCAGCCCACCGGCCACATAGGCGCCGCCGATCGTGGTGGCCGAGCGCAGCGCCCGGCCGGCCGCCGGCTCGCTCAACTCCAGCTCGAAGCGCATCATGAAATCGACCCATCGCCGACGGTCGGCGGCGATTGCCTCGGTCGCCCGCGCCAAGGTCTCGCCCCTGAGGCCGTAGCGATGGAGGATTGCCGAGACCTCCCACTTCTCGCGCTCGGGGTACGTGTGTGTCTCGGCTTCCTCCCGCTTCCGCTCGGCTTGGAAGTGCTGCGCGTCGGTCCGGGCCGCGAGGTAGCCGCCCAGGCCCATGGCCACGCAACCGGCGGCGATTTCCGCCAGGCCGGCAGTGACGATCAACCCATTACTGGCCACAGCGCCCGAAAGGCCGGCCGCCAGTGCGAAGGGCACGGTCAATCCGTCGGCAGTGCCGATCACCAGATCGCGGACAGTCTCAGAGCCAGTGAAATGCTGCTCGCCCTCCGGCGGCCCCGGGGGGCGCGGCGGCAGTCCTTCGCGGTAGGGGGCGGGCTGATCCATGCTAGGCTCATACCCCGTGGGCTATCGCCAGGGCCAGCACCGCTTTGCTGCCCGCCGGTTGCCGCTCTGCCGGCCGGGCCGTATAGGGCGGACGAAAGAGAGAGTCCGCCGCCGTGGCCAGCACCGCCCCTCTTCCCGAAGCCGCCAACCCGGCGCTTAGCACGCAGGCTGAGCTCTTGGCCCGCCCGCTGACTGAGGCCCGGCGCATGGCCGATGCGATTCGGGCGCTCGCCATTGACGCGGTTGAGCAAGCCAAATCGGGCCACCCTGGCATGCCGATGGGGATGGCCGACGCGGCGACAGTGCTCTTCTCGAAGTTCCTTAAATTTGATGCCGCCGACCCGCGTTGGTCGGATCGCGACCGTTTCGTCCTCTCGGCCGGCCATGGCTCGATGCTGCTATTCGCCCTGCTGCACCTCACGGGCCATGCGGGGATGGAGATCGAAGAGCTGCGCCGGTTCCGGCAACTGCATTCGGCCGCCGCCGGGCATCCGGAGTTTGGTGAGCACCCGGCGATCGAGACGACAACCGGTCCGCTCGGTCAAGGGCTTGGCAATGCCGTCGGCATGGCGATTGCGGAACGTTTGTTGGCGGCCCGCTTCGGTCGCTCCCTGGTTGATCACCGAACCTGGGTGATTGTCGGCGATGGTTGCCTGCAGGAAGGCATCAGCCATGAGGCTGCTTCCCTGGCCGGCCATCTCCAGCTCGGCAAGCTCTGCGTCCTATGGGACGATAACAGCATCACCATCGACGGCAGCACAGCCATTGCCACCAGCGATGATGTGCTGAAGCGGTTTCAGGCCTATGGCTGGGCGACGCGGCGGGTGAACGGCCACGACCCAGATGAGGTGGAGACGGCGCTCGCCTGGGCCAGCCGGTCGCGGCGCCCAACGCTGATCGCTTGTCGCACCATCATCGGCTTTGCGGCCCCCAGCAAGGCCGGTACGGCGGCGAGCCACGGCAGTCCGCTCGGTTCGACGGAGGCCGCTGCCGCCAAGGCGGCGCTCGGCTGGCCGCATCCGCCCTTTGAGATTCCGACAGATCTGAAGGCGGGCTGGGAGGCAGTGGGCCGGCGCGGTGGGGGGACCCGTCGCGCCTGGCTGAAGCGGCTGGCCAAGCATCCCATGCGCGCGGAGTTCGACCGGGCTATCGCCGGCCGTCTGCCGGAGACTTGGCACGAGCCCCTGGCTGCCCTCCGTGCATCGCAGGTGGAGGAAAAGCCGAAGATCGCCAGCCGTATCGCGTCGCAACGTGCGCTGGAGGCCCTGGTGCCGGCGATTCCGGAAATGGTCGGCGGCTCGGCCGATCTTACCGGCTCGAACAACACCAATGTCAAAGGCATCCCCGCCATCGGGCCTGGGAATTTTGCCGGCCGTTATATCCATTACGGCGTTCGCGAGCACGGGATGGCGGCGGCGATGAACGGCATGGCGCTGCATGGTGGGATCATTCCCTATGGCGGCACCTTCCTTGTCTTTGCCGACTATCTGCGCCCGGCATTGCGGCTCGCCGCCTTAATGCGCCAGCGGGTGATCCATGTGCTGACTCACGACAGCATCGGCCTCGGCGAAGACGGGCCGACGCACCAGCCGGTCGAGACACTGGCCAGCCTTCGCTGCATCCCGAACCTGACGGTCTATCGGCCCGCCGATGCGATCGAGACGGGCGAGTGCTGGGAGTTGGCCATCAAGCGCAACGATGGGCCTAGCGTGCTGGCGCTCTCGCGGCAGAACCTCACGCCGTTCCGTACCGACCATGGCGAGAACCGCTGCGCCCGCGGCGGCTATGTGGTGCTTGAGGCGGAGGGGCCGAGGCGGGTCACGCTGATTGCCAGCGGTTCGGAAGTGCAACTCGCGCTGGTTGCTCATGCCGCCCTTGCGGCAGAGGGGATCGCGGCCGCCGTGGTCTCTCTCCCCTCGTTCGAACTCTTTGCCGCGCAGGACCCGAGCTACCACGCCGAAGTGCTGGGCAGCGCGCTTCGCGTCGGCATCGAAGCCGCGATCGGCTTCGGCTGGGACCGCTGGCTTGGCCCCGAGGGAATCTTCATAGGCATGAGCGGCTTCGGCGCGAGCGCGCCGGCTGAGGATCTTTTCAGACATTTCGGGATTACCCCGGAGGCGGTGGTCGCCGCAGTGCGCAAACGCCTG
>Ga0209188_1001213_pt1 | contig 21491 bp, 24 predicted proteins | sample C_130625_EF_Meta_FD_187307 | JGI IMG/M metagenome (GOLD analysis project Ga0209188, IMG submission 187307) | Freshwater microbial communities from Lake Croche, Canada to study carbon cycling - C_130625_EF_MetaG (SPAdes) (version 2) | ecosystem: Environmental > Aquatic > Freshwater > Lake... | reverse complement strand
AACTATGTTCACAATCAACCCTAAAACACCAACGATGATGGCTTCTTGGTAATGGATGATTTCAGGCGATAGCAATCTCTCTATCGACCCAATCACCATCATGGCCGCCACACCAAGCAAAAAAATAGCGCTTGTAAAACCAGCTAAGACTTCAATCTTCCAAGTGCCAAATGCAAAACGTGAGTCATTGGCGTACTTACGCGCAGCAGCGTATGCAAAGGCGCTAAGACCAATAGCCACTGCGTGCGAGCTCATGTGCCAGCCGTCTGCTAACAGCGCCATGGAGTTGAACCACCAGCCAGCCGTAATTTCTATTAGCATCATGGACGCTGTGATCCACATAACTAAGCGGGTACTTTTTTCAGCGGCTTCATTTGCTTCATTAAAGATGTGATCGTGTATCCATTCGGATAGGTTGGTGTTGTTCATCGAATATTTCTTGCTTCGGAGTAATTTGCCGGTTGATTATCTTGCGTCTATTTGAAAAGAGCCGAACTTACCGCAGAGCGGTAGACAAACTTGAAACTAGGGCCAAAGTTTTATTTGGAATCGCTGACTTGGTAGAAGTTTCTAGACTATGATTTTGAAATGCTCTAACCCGCGCTCGGTCCAATGCACACCATTACGCTCCTCGACCTTGAACCAATGCGCGGCATCTGAATCTAATGGCTCCGAAGCAATAGTGGTAATAGCGTGCTGACCTTGTTCACTGGCACGCGTATGGGGTGCACCGAAGTACATGCTGGGGGATTGGTCATCGCTGGAATATCTAAAGGCCCAGATATCTCGTCCGTTGGTTAGAGCGCATGAAATCCGCATGGGTTCGTCCGCGTGGTGCTGATCCATGATTTTTGCAACATCACGCAAAGTTGCTTGAATCGCAGCAATGGGGTCGTGAATCAAACCTTTGCTTAGAGCTACTAAAAATAAAGCTTCACTGTCTGTAGTGCCTTCTCTATGTGGGTAGTGCACATGGTCGATGAGGTCTTCTACATCTTTTCGGCAGTTATGCCAGTTACCAATTTTGCCGTTGTGCATGAAGGTCCAGTTTTGCCAAATAAAAGGATGGCAGTTACTTCTATTGACCGCAGTGCCAGTGGTTGCGCGCACATGGGCAAAAAATAGTCTAGTCTGTATATGAGCTGCAAGCGAGCGCAGGTTACTGTCGTTCCAAGCTGGCAGGATGTCTTTAAATAGTCCAGGAGTTGTACGTTTGTTGTACCAGGCAACACCAAACCCATCACCATTGGTGACCCATGCAGACTGAGTTGCAGCCAGGCTCTGGCTCACAATGGAATGCTCTTGGTGGAAGATCAAGTCTTCAAGGTAAATTTCTGGACCCGCATAAGCAACCCATCTGCACATGATGACCTCCTGTCAAGGATTGACACTGGTTTGCAGTCTATTGCATTATTGGAATAGTGCGTAAGTTCAATACTTTCACTGGGCACATCCGCAGTTGTAGGTACTTACAAAGAAAAAATCCAAATGCCTGTCCTTACTTTTAAAGTTTGTATTGCGTGGCATAGGTATGGTGGGATATTTCTTTGGCAATAATTTAGATCTTATGAAAGTAATCCATTTAGTAATCAGATGGGCTTGTCACCTTTAAGCGTAATCCGATGCATTACTCTTCGAAATCCGTCATAGTCATTGACTGGGTTGTGCTGGGTGCAACGGTTATCCCAAAATGCTAAGCAATTTGGCTCCCATGTCCACCGGCAAGTGAATTCAGGCTTCACTTGATGTTCAAACAAAAATGACAACAATGAAGTGCTTTCTGCGTTTGTCAGACCTTCAATACCCGATGTGTGCGCCACATTCACATAAAGAGCTTTGCGACCGGTTTCTGGATGTGTTCTAACAACTGGATGGGTACAGCTAAAACTTTTGGGTGCTAAATCATTACCGTCGGATTTGATTCGATCTTCGCGTGTTTTAGACACATCGGCTTTTGCAGAGGAGCTTATGCCCTGCAAGCCATTTAGCATACGTTGCATGGTGTCTGACAGCGCTTCGTAGGCAGCGTATTGACAAGCAAACAAAGTGTCGCCGCCGTAGGGTGGTGTTTCTTTAGATAGCAACATAGAGCCCATGGGGGGGCACTCAAGGTAAGTTGTATCGGAGTGCCACACACCACCGAAGTTAACTTTTTCATGCTCTAGTTTTTTAACTTCGATGATTTCAGGAAACCCCTCAAACCCTTTGACAAATGGATACTCGATTGGTGTACCCATGACCTTAGCAAAATTCATAAACTGCTGCGATGTCAGTGGCTGATCTCTTAAAAAAATTACATTGTGTTTTAAAAAAATATCTCTGATATTTTTTACTGCATCATCAGACAGGTCTTGCGTTAAGGCTATGCCTGTAATTTCTGCACCCAGCGCACCCGAAATTCTTCTAAATTTCATAGCTAAAGCTCTACTTTTGATTAATCTGCCGTAGCACCCGAGCTTTTTACAACTGCCGCCCAAGTTTTGATGTCGGCGTGAAGCATGGCTTGAAACTCTTGGGGCGTTGACTCAAAGGGCTCAGCCCCTAAAGCTGAAAACTTTTCCAAAATATCCTTATCTTCTAAGACTTTTTTTACATCTGTGTTTATTTGCTTCACTACGCTGGCGGGGGTTCCTTTAGAAGCGAACAAGCCAAACCAAGGGTTGATCACAAAACCCGGAAAACCCGAATCAGAAATTGTCGGAATATCTTTAAAAGCTGCCGCTCTTTTTGAGCCAGTGACCCCCAAGCCCTTCACCGTTCCAGAGCGAATATGCTGCGCTACGGATGGCAAGCTAGTAAAGACAACTTGTATTTGACCTGATATCAAATCCGTCAAAGCTGGTGCAGCACCCTTGTAAGGTACGTGCTGCATCTTGGCACCACTAGCGGTATTGAACATTTCGCCCAATAAATGGTTGACAGATCCGTTGCCTGCAGATCCAAATGAAACAGGTTTTTGTGCAGCGTAAGCAACCAATCCTTTCATGTTAGTTACAGGAACTGATGCATTGATAGCAGCTACAAAAGGCACGTTTGCCAAGGTGGCTACTGCTACGAAATCAGCTTCGGGGTCAAATGGTAATTTACTGTAGATACTGGGGTTGATAGCGTGCGAGCCCACATAAGACATGAGTAAGGTATGCCCGTCACCAGGAGCTTTTGCAACAGCGTCCATTCCAATATTGCCACCAGCACCTGGACGATTTTCGATGACAACTGGTTGCCCCCATTTTTCTGAAAGTTTTTGTCCAACGATGCGCGCCAATGCGTCTGAAGCACCACCTGGAGTTTGAGGGACGATGATTCGAACAGGTTTGACTGGGAAATTAAGAGCCTGCGTCTGGGCAAAACCGTAATGCATTAGATTGAAAGAGCATAAAAATATAGCGGCCCAGTTCATGAAGACTTTAGAATTTAATTTAAGAATTTGCATAAGCTGAAATTGAAATAATAGTTAAAAAGATTGATTATTGGTCCACTTTCGCGCCAGAGGCTTTGACAACTGCTGCCATTCGTACATAGTCTGCTGAAAGCAATTTAGAGAAATCAGAATTGTTCATCGCACGAGGCTCGATACCTTGTTTGTCTAAGCGCTCCAGTATCAATGGGTCTTTGAGTAACTTAGCCACGGCATTGTTGATGCGTGTCGCCTCCCCAATAGGTGTAGCAGCAGGCCCGAGCAACCCAAACCATGAGTCAAACTCATACCCTGGTAAACCACTCTCTGCAATCGATGGCAGATCCGGTAGGTATTTGCTCCGCTTGAGTGAGGTAACTCCGAGCAAACGAATACGGGTGTCTTTGGCAAACGCTAGGGCACCGATACTGGCGGCAATCACCGCATGCGCGCGACCTGACATAACTTCGTTGATAGCTTCACCCGTTGCCTTGAGTGGCACATGCACGACATCTATTCCGGCTAAACCATTAAAATATGCCATGGACAAATGCGTCGCACTGCCGACCCCTGCAGTTGCATAATTTAATTTGCCTGGGTTGGCCTTGGCATAACGAATGTATTCCGATACGGATTTAGCAGGTACATCTGGGTGAACCATCAACACATAACTTGCTGATCCGATATGCCCAAATGGCACAAAATCTTTTTGAGGGTCGTAGTTGAGTTTGGTGTACAAAGAGCCTGCGATATTGTGGCTAGCAGCGGCCATCACCATTACCGTGCCATCTGCCTCTGCCTTAGCAACGTAAGAAGTTCCAATGGTGCCGCCTGCGCCCGCACGGTTTTCAACAATAACAGTTTGTCCCAAGGCCTGGCCCAGTTCAATGGAAATGGATCGCGCCAAAATATCTTGCACTCCACCTGCAGCAAAAGGCACAACAATACGAATCGTTTTGCCCGATTGCGCATGAGCCAATTGAATAGCGGACAACATGACACCCGCCACCGCACTGCCTATAACTTTTCTTCTTTGAATCATGAAAGTTACCTTTTTATTAAGAGACGCAGACTTCATCTGCTAATCGACGCATAAAGCGCTCGCACCATGCGAGTTGTTCCAAGCTTACCCATTCGTTGGGTTGATGGGCCTGGGCAATAAAACCAGGGCCGCAAACGATGGTAGGAACACCTGCTTGATGAAACAACGCTGCTTCAGTACCAAAGGATACTTTGCCAGTTCCTTTTGCAGGGTCTAAATCAGCACATTTAAAACACAATTGCGCGATTTCGCTATCAGGTGCCGTGTTGAAGTTGGGTAAAACTGATTTGAGTTCGTGGGTGATGCCTGTGTTCGGCGCCACTTGTAGCATGGCAGGAACTAGCGCATCTGCAAACGCGTTGGCTTTTGCAAATAATTCTTCGGGGGCGTTGAGGTGATGGTGCCTAATTTCCCAAGTTACTTCGCATAAACGTGGAATGATGTTCAATGCAGTACCGCCTTGGATCACGCCAGTGTGGATAGTGGTGTAGGGCACGTCGTAGATCGGATCAAAAGGGCCATTAGCCTTTAGCTGCTGGTGCATGGACTTGAGATATGCAACAAACTCACAAGCTATTTCAACCGCGTTGACACCCAACGGCGTAAGCGAGGAATGCGCTTCAAAGCCCTGGATTTTTGTTTTGTAAGCATGTTTGCCTTTGTGTGCAATCACCACTTGCATGCCTGTGGGCTCTCCGACAATACAACCTGCGGGTTTGTATCCTTTATCGATCATGTCTTCAATCAGCCGGCGAACTCCAATGCAACCCACCTCCTCGTCGTAGCTGAATGCTAGGTGCACGGGTCGTTTAAGTTTTCGCTTGATTAGTTCGGGCACCATCATCAATGCGGTAGCGCCAAAACTTTTCATATCGGTGACTCCGCGACCCCAGAGAAGATCGTTTTTGATCACCGCTTTAAAAGGATCTGTTTCCCAAGCTTGGCCATCAACAGGCACTACGTCAGTATGTCCAGACAGCACAATGCCATTTTTAAATACTTCTCCGTCTTCAGACGGTATGGTTGCCCAAAGGTTTGATTTTTGTTGTGTGTCATCGTAGGTGCGATGGCAAGTAATGCCAAATCCTTCAAGATACGCTTGCGTCCAATCGATTAAAGGCAAATTGCTGTCACGAGAAACAGAGGCAAATGAAATCCATTTTTCAATGATGGGGAGTGCTTTTAAATCATGTGGGCTAATTTGTTGCTTAGTAAAAGGGGGGATAGGTGCATTCATAAGGCCTCTAAAAAATATTTCTATTCGTCTTAATTAAATAGATCAGGAATCCATGCGGTTGATTGGACTACTTGTTTTAATCAGTTCATCTAAAAGTGACATTGCGTCCTTGGACGAAGCGGAGTAGGGATCAAATTCAGGATGCGCCATCTGAACCATGGGATCATCTTTAGACAAATGAACAAGAGCCATAGACCATTGACCAAATCGTCTTTGCGTAATTTCTTCCATCGACAGCAATGCAACATTGTGGTGCAGTCGGTTAGCCATGATTCGGGAATAAAGAGCGTTTACTTGGTGTCTTTCACCCTCTAAAACTTGCATCCACAAGCCTAAGCCTTGACATAAAACACCAGTAATATTTTCTCTTTTGTTATTTATGTTTGATTTTTCTAAAATTGAGGTGGTCACTGTAGTTGTAACCGGTCCTACGGGTTGGCTGACGTACAAAAGGCGTACAAGCATGTTTGGCTCCCTTTTTAAAATTTTGTGTCCATTTGGCATAGCGTATCAGTTAAGACATCTTTATTCAATGCGAGATGCATCAGAATCGGAGATACTCTTAAGATGCATAACGACGAAGTTCAATCAGGTCAGTCTATTCATAAATGGGACATGGAATTAGTGGAAACCGCAGGCATCAGCGCTGTTTTGGAGGACGCCATGCATGAGGCCGCAGACCCAAAGTAAAAAAATGCCTTTTCTAATATGTTGCTCGAACTGAACAAGAGCCCGCTTGGCACGCGTGACATTTAGTAATCTTTAATTTCTCCCCTTACTGCTTTGAAAGGCACACATCATGATTAAGTTTTACTTCCATCCATCACCTAACCCCCTGAAGATTGCGCTCTACTTAGAAGAGACAGGTGAGCCCTACGAACTCATAGCAGTGGATACGCGTAAAGGCGAGCAGCACGCTGACTCCTTTAAGGCTATCAACCCCAACGCTAAGACTCCGGCCATGATGGACGGTGATGTTCGCGTTTTTGACAGCAACGCCATGTTGCTTTATTTGGCAGAAAAGATTGGAAAGTTTGTGCCTGCCAACACACCTAAAAACAAAGCTGAGATGTATTCATGGCTGATGTTCGTGGCTACAGGTATTGGTCCTTACTGCGGTCAGGCAGTTCATTTCAAGCACTTCGCACCAGAACCTAAAGAGTACGCAGTCAACCGTTATGACTTTGAAGCATGGCGTCATTGGCTCATCATCAATGATGTGCTGGCAAAGCAGCCTTACATGATGGGGAGTGAATACACCATCGTAGATATGTCTGTGTGGGGCTGGGCTCGTGTCGCGCCATTTGTTTTAGGTGCAGACGCTTGGGAAAAACTGCCCCATGTCAAACGGCTCTTAGACGAAATCAATGCACGACCAGCAGCTCAGCGCGCTGAGGCCTTAAAAACCAAGTTCACCTTCAAAACAGAAGTAGATGAAGATGCACGCAAAATGCTTTTCCCATCCAACGAACGGCTCAAAAACGCTCAGGCTTAAGCAGCAATAAAGCCTTTTAGTTTTAACAATGGTCGGCAATACCGTCAATCAAATAAATGCATAAGAGCCCACACAAAATAGTCATCGTCGGCGGAGGAGCGGGCGGGCTAGAGCTTGCCACGCGATTGGGTAAAGCCTATGGTCGCGGCAGCAAAGTGATGGTTACGCTTGTAGATAAAAATCGTACGCATATTTGGAAACCCAAGCTGCATGAAATCGCCTCTGGAAGTATGGACTTTGGTGATCATGAAGTTGATTACATGGCGCAAGCACATTGGAATCACTTCACTTTTCGAATCGGTGAGTTCAAAGGCTTGAATAGGACTGACAAGACCATTGATCTTTTTCCCTATCTAGACAGTGACGGCACCCCAGTAACCCCCGTGCAGCAAATTGAATACGACACCCTTGTGGTGTGTGTCGGAAGTTTGAGCAACGACTTTGGAACGCAAGGTGTAAAAGAATTCGCTCTCAAACTTGAAACACAACATGATGCGAAACAATTTCATTCAAAGATGGTCAATGCTTGCATTCGTGCACATAACCAAAAAGAAATAATACATAAAAGGCAACTGCATGTGGCCATCATTGGCGCTGGAGCAACAGGGGTTGAGTTGGCCGCTGAGTTACATCGAACTACCCGCGAAGTAGTGGCTTTCGGACTGGACCGAATTGATCCAGAAAAGGACATCAAAGTTAGTTTGATTGAAGCTGCTGAAAGAATATTGCCTGCCTTACAACCGCGATTGTCTTTGGCCACTGAAGACTTAATTAAAAAGCTGGGTGTACAAGTTTTCACCAACTCAAAGGTGATGGAGGTAATGTCAAATGGAATTAGGCTAGCAGATGGTCGAGTGCTTGAGTCCGAGTTGGTTGTTTGGGCTGCAGGCGTAAAGGCGCCCGATTTCTTAAAAGACCTTGGTGGTTTAGAAACCAACCGAATTAACCAACTTGTTGTTCTTGATACCCTGCAAACGACCAGAGACCTTAATATTTTTGCGCTTGGTGACTGCGCCGCATGTCCATGCCCCGATGAAGACGGAGGACGGGCAGGCACCGTTCCTCCTCGGGCGCAAGCTGCGCATCAACAGGCATCGCATGTTTTTCAACAAATCAAGCGCCGTCTTTCCAATAAACCATTAAAGGCATATCGCTATAGAGATTTTGGCTCTTTAGTTTCCTTAGGAAAATTCAGCACAGTCGGCAATATGATGGGTGGCTTGATTGGTAAAAATCTCATGATTGAAGGTTACTTTGCCAAATTAATGTATTTGTCTTTATATAAATTACATGAGCTTGCGATTCACGGAGTTTTAAAAACTTCCCTCTATACGTTCGCAAGAATGATCACAAAACAGACTAACCCAACGGTGAAACTACATTGACATTGGAATTTAAGATGATTGACGAAAAAACCTTGAACGTACTTTTTCTTTGCACCCATAATTCAGCCCGCAGCATATTGGCTGAAGCATTGCTGAACCACATTGGCAAAGGTAAATTCAAAGCGTTTTCAGCAGGCAGCAGCCCAGCTGAAAATCAAACACCCAACCCTATGGCTCTTGCTACTTTAGAGAAGGCAAGCATCTCAACCGAAGGGTTGTCCAGCAAAAGCTGGGATGTCTTTGCAGCCCCGGATGCGCCCAACATGGATTTAGTAATCACGGTTTGTGACAACGCAGCAGGCGAAGTCTGTCCTTATTGGCCTGGTCAGCCTGCCACCGCGCATTGGGGCTATGCAGATCCTTCGGAGACGGTGGGCACTGATGAGCAAAAACTAGAAGCTTTCAAGCAAACGCTGCATCAAATCAAAAGGCGTCTTGAACTCTTTACGAGCCTACCTTTAATAAGTCTCAGCAAATTGGCTTTGGAAAAAACAGCACGAGATCTAGCTAAAAAATGATCCATTGGAGAAGATATTTTTCTGAGCTAGTGGGGACTGCTGCTTTGTTATGCGCAGTGATTGGTTCAGGCATCATGGCAGAGCAATTGGCTGATGGGAATATGGCCGTTGCACTTCTGGCCAACACACTCGCTACAGTCTTTGCCCTATATGTATTGATTGAAACACTAGGGCCTATCAGTGGCGCTCATTTCAATCCAGTTGTTTCGATGGTCATGGCGTTTCGTAAAGATTTAGCGCGTCATCATTTGATTGGCTATGTGATTGCGCAACTCATAGGTGCGGCCTTGGGCGCTTGGGCAGCCCATGCGATGTTTGATCTTGAAATATTGCAATGGTCCACGAAAGTTAGAACTGGTCCAGCTCAATGGTTTGCGGAAGCAGTCGCTACTTTCGGCTTACTGTTTGTTATCTTGCGTTCACCAGAAGGAAAGGCATCAGCCATAGTTGCTTGCTACATCGGCGCGGCATATTGGTTCACTGCCAGCACATCTTTTGCAAATCCTGCTGCTGCCTTTGGGCGCATGTTCAGCAATACATTTGCGGGTATCGCACCAGCAAACGTTGCAGCTTTTATCGCTGCGCAAATTATTGGAGGATTCTTAGGGTTGATGCTGCACTCGCTTTTTACTAAAAAAGGTGGTGAAGTCGGCATCAATGAAAAGGGTAAGCGTGTCTAAGGTTATGGATACATTGCCCCATCTTGATGCGGATTGCTTCAAGATACCGCAGCAGGCCTTGCTAAAAGCGCAGCAGGTTTCAAACCACCCACCAAGAATTTTGATGTTGTATGGTTCTTTGCGTGAACGTTCTTACAGCAAGTTATTGACGCTGGAAGCAGCTAGATTACTTGAAGCTATGGGCGCAGAGGTGAAAATTTTTGATCCATTGGATCTACCGCAACCTGACACTGCACCTGATACACATCCCAGAATTAAAGAGCTGCGCGATTTGGCCGCATGGTCTGAAGGTATGGTGTGGTGTTCACCAGAACGACATGGCGCTATGACTGGAATCATGAAGAGTCAGATCGACTGGATTCCCTTGTCTTTAGGAGCCGCTCGCCCCACACAAGGTAAAACGCTGGCTGTGATGCAAGTATGCGGAGGCTCGCAATCATTTAATGCCGTCAACCAAATGCGAATTCTTGGCCGGTGGATGCGAATGCTCACGATTCCAAATCAAAGCTCTGTTGCTAAAGCTTTTCTTGAGTTTGAGGAAGACGGCCGTATGAAGCCATCGGCTTATTACGACAGGGTAGTTGACGTGATGGAGGAATTGGTGAAGTTCACGCTCCTCACGCGTGATGTAGCGCCTTACCTAGTCGATCGCTATAGCGAGCGTAAAGAGTCTGCTGAGGAACTGTCTAAAAGAGTTAATCAGAAATCAATTTAAAAGATTGATTGATAAGATCTCACATGTGCAACATACTGTCCCACTCTTTCCCCTTTCACACGGCATATTTCCAGATGGAATGCTGTCCCTACAAATTTTCGAGGTGCGCTACCTCGATCTGATCAAGCGATGCCAACAACAGCAAATACCTTTTGGTATTGCGTGGATAAAACAAGGCAGCGAAGTTCAGGTACCTGGAGAAGTACCCACTTTGCACAGTGTGGGATGCATGGCACACATCAGAGAATTTGAACAAGTGCAAGCTAATTATTTTCGGGTCTTATGCCAAGGTGGCTTGCGTTTTCAATTGCATGATGTGCAACCAGGCCCATATGGCGTATGGCAAGGTAGTGTGAGTTATCTAGCGCAGGACCCAGAGGTTGAAATCCCACCTAAGCTGCAGGCCCATGCAGATAGGCTCGGTAAGGTCATCGCGTCTGCCCAACGGCAAGGTGTTATTGATCAGCTACCCATTTTTGCCCCTTACCAATTAGACCAATGTGGGTGGTTAGCTAACCGCTATGCGGAGGCTGTTGCCCTGAGCGCCGATCTAAAGTTGCAACTTCTTAGTGAAATAGATCCTTTGGCGCGATTGGAATCTGTAATTCAATTGATGCCAGAATCTTGAAATTACTCAACTAGGAATAAAAGCTATTTCACCCCTTATTGAAATTGTGACCCCTGCGCCTCCCGGGAGTTTGCATGGAAACCGCATGACTGCCCTGCGTTGGGAGCAGTTTCTTAAAAAATCAGGGTTTTCAATTCGAATAACTGAATCGTGGTCCGGAAATAAAGCTGACATGCTTATCGCTTTGCATGCATTAAGAAGCCATCAGTCCATCAACTTATTTAAAGAAGCCTTTCCTGAAAAACCAATTATTTTGATAGTAACGGGTACGGATTTATACCGTGATATGGAGACGCATTCTGAAGTACATAAATCTATGGAAATTGCGGATGCAATAGTGGTGCTGCAATCAGTTGCCGTGCATTCCATTCCTAAAGACCAGCGATTTAAAACCCATGTGATTTATCAATCCATTAAATCTATCAAACGCAAAGCGTTGTTGCGTAAAAGTTTTTTAGTGAGCGTCATTGGCCACCTCAGGCCAGAGAAAGATCCGTTTTGTTCTGCGCGCGCCCTTGATTTGCTTCCTGACGAGAGCCATATCCGCGTTATTCACTTAGGCAAAGCCATGAGCGAGGAAATGCGCGAACAAGCCGTCACTTATAGCGCGCAATTAAAACGCTATGAGTGGCTTGATGAATGCAGCCATAAGGAGACCCTAAATCAACTATCGCGTTGCCACCTGATGGTGATATCTAGTTTCATGGAAGGTGGGGCGCATGTGGTCTCTGAGGCGATCGCAATAGGTATTCCGGTAATTGCATCGGACATTGCTGGCAACCGTGGACTTCTTGGAGACGATTACCCTGGGTATTTTCCAGTTGGTAATGAAATTGAACTGGCTAAGTTGTTAGTACAAGCAGAAACAAATCCTGACTTTTATATGTCCTTAGAGCGACATATTCAAGCGCGAAAAAAATACGTCTTGCCAGAGTTTGAAATGCAATCTATCCACACGCTAGTCAATAGTTTATTGAAATAAGGTTTTTTCAAGCTATTGCACTTGCGTAGCAGACTAAGAAATATGCATTCGCGTCTGTCCAAGTGTGTATTTTTTTAAAACCAGCGTCGCGCAACATTTCAGTAAAAGACGCTTGGGTGTATTTGTAGCTGTTTTCTGTATGTATCAAGTCGCCAGCTTTGTAGCGTTGCATTCCATTTGGCCAAATGATGTCTACATCTTGTAGAGCTCTGAGATACATCTCTATACGTGATTGGGCTTTATTGAATATGGCGTAATGCTGCCAGTTTGAAGCATTAAAGTTGCTACCAATGACACGATTGATATGGCGTAAAACATTCAAGTTGAACGCAGCAGTAACACCAAGTGAATCGTCATATGCATTGTTTAGAATTTTTTCGTCCTTCTTTAAATCAACTCCAATCAATAGACCGCCATTTCCGTTGCATAGCGAGGCGATATTTTTTAAAAAATTGCTGGCTTTGTGCGGGTCAAAATTACCAATAGAAGAACCAGGATAGAAAAATAGTTTTTTCTCACCCGCTAAATCGGGAAGTTCGAGTTGCTCGCTTAAATCGCATATTTGCGAACCCATTGCAATTTTTGGAAAGCGTTTTTGCAAATCAGCTAAAGCTAATTCAAGAAATTCTTTAGAAATATCAATGGCCCTGTATTTTGTGGGCTTGACTGTGTCAAACAATTCGCTGGCCTTAGCGCAATTCCCCGCACCTAAATCTATCAATGCATCACAACCACCTACAGAATTTGCAATCTCTTGAGCATACAGCTGCATGATAGATTTCTCAACACGGGTTGGATAGTACTCATCAAGTAATGTGATGGCTTCGAAAAGTTTAGAGCCTAGTTCGTCGTAAAAAAACTTTGGGGATATAAAAGGCGGAGAAGATTGGAGGCCGACTAGAACCTCTTGCATTAATGACGATTGCATTTATTTTTTTTGAAATAGTTTATGTCTTGCTAGCCCATGCTGTGCAACTGGGCTGCTCTGAGTTTGTTGCTGATGGCATCTACAACCATCACCAAAAGAAGCATCGCAATAATAACGGTCGAGGCTTTTGGCTCACGCAGAAGTGAAAGTTCGTAGAACAACATTTGTCCAAGTCCGCCGGCGCCAACAAAACCAAGAATGGTTGCCATGCGAATATTCATCTCCCAGCGATATAGGCTGTAAGAAAGCAGTTGTGGATAAATGCCTGGAAGTGTTCCGTATAAAAATGCGGCAACTCTTCCTGAACCTGAATTAACCAAGGCGGTGTTATTTGCTGTCGGATGGTTTTCTAGTGTTTCGCCAAACAGTCGACCCAGCACACCGGCGGTATGAAGTGTCAAAGCAAGGGTTCCAGCGAAAGGTCCAAGTCCTACTGCTAAAACCATGATAGTTGCCCAAACAAGTTCAGGAACAGATCGTAAAAAATTGCAAAGAAACCTGGTGATGGATTTGGCAGTGGGTCCAAACCTACCAGCAGTAGGGAGTGCCAAACCTATACTGATGATGGATGCCAGCAATGTCGCAATTGCAGATATTGAAAGTGTTTCAAGAATTCCGTTTCCAATTCTCAGTAAATAAGGAGTGCTTAAATCAGGGGAGAAGAAACGTGCAATGAAGGGAGCAATATTTGAATCCGCAAAAAATGAAAAAAATCGTATTGGATTAAGTCCAAGGAAGGTAAAACTCCAAATTGTCAAACCAATGATGGTGAAAAAAATAACAAGGCACTTTATACAAAACTGCCGCGCTATTTTTAAATCCGTTAACGTACTCATTCCAACTGCTTTCTTATCAGCAGGCTAATATTGTCTGCAAGTAGCACCAGTATAAAAAATACAACCAATATGGTTGAAACCTCTCCACCGTTGAGCATTTTCATAGACTGGTCCATGAGTTGACCAAGACCGCCGGCCCCTACAAAACCTGCAACCACTGACGCTCTAACCGCACACTCCCAGCGATAAACGGTGTAAGAGGCTAGTTCTTGCGCTGTGCTGGGTAATAGGCCATAAAGAAAAGCTGCAAGGCGTCCACTTCCTGCGACCAATAAAGCTCTTGCGGGCAGAGTGTTACCTGACTCTAAAATTTCGCTGTACACCTTAGAGAGCATTCCGCCATATGTAATAGCAATTGCCAATACACCTGCAGTTGGGCCTAGTCCGAATATTCTTACAAGCAATAAAGCCCATACGATTTCTGGAATCCCTCGTAAAAATAGCATTAAAAAGCGTGCAATGTATCGGATAAATTTTGATAATAAATAGTTTGATCCTGGGCCTATTCTTGAAATTGATAAGCTGTGAGAAATGGTCAACCCCAATGGCACAGCTATCAATATGGCCAAAGCGATTCCCGCAGTAGCCATCGCCAATGTTTCTATAGTGGCGACCAAGACGATTCGCAAGAAGTCAGCTTCTGTATTAGGCGGAATAAATTGAACTAAAAAATTGCCTAATACTTCAATATTTTCTGTGTTGAGTAATAGCCATGGCTGGAACTGTGCCAACTCCAGCATGGGCCATAAGATAACCAAAGAAACCGCTAACAACGTCAGGCGACTAGATGCTGCAGGATCAGAAATATAGGGTCTACCAGAGCTTGAATGGTGTTTCATAACTTAGCAAACTAAACGGCCCTATTTGATTGCATGGGCAAGTTGTCCATTTCTGATGCGTACAGTTCTTTGAGCATACTTTCTGTGACTGCTGCTGGTGGTAAGTCAAATGCAATCTCACCATTTTTAATACCTATGATGCGCGGAAACCAAAGAAGTGCGATGTCTACAGCGTGTAAGCTGGCGATTAAGGTGGCATTACGCGAGACGGTTTCATGTATTAGTTGACTGATCACTAAATCAGAGAGAACAGGATCCATCGCCGAAACAGGTTCATCCGCTAATAACAACTGCGGCGCTTGGTAAAGAACGCGGGCAACACCCACGCGCTGAAGTTGACCACCAGACAAGCGGTCGCAGCGTTCAAATAACCGATCTCCCAGCTGCAAACGCTCTAAGCAAGTATGTGTGCCCAAAATATCCAAGGGATAAATTAAGGATATTACGGATTTCAAGAGCGACCATTGCCCTAAACGCCCAGCCAAAATTGCCGTCACAACCCGCTGTTGCGATGGAATAGGGGGTGATTGATGCACCGTACCTATCGTTGCGCGAATTTGTTTCAAAGCCTTTTTTGAAACAAGCCATGGATTGCTACCGTTATGTTCAATAAAGCCTGTTGTTGGTTTTAAAGCGGTGGAGAGCAAATTCAATAATGTGGTCTTACCAGAGCCGGAAGCACCAATGATGGCAATACTTTCACCAGAATTTACTGACAAAGAAATATTTTTTAGTGCTTTATTACCGTTGGCGTGGTTAAAACTAATATTTTGAACAATACAACCCATACGAACTAGTTAATCAGTCCTGCTGAGCGTGCTGCTTTTTCTATATCGTCATAGTTGGATGGCTTAGTCGTGATGTATTTGCTTGCCCGTTGAAGGTCCATCAATTCTTTATAAGCTGGGTTGTTGGCATCTAATTTCAAGAAAGCATCTGTAATTTTCTTGATCAGTGCTGGCTCAAGATCGCCACGAACAGTCCAGTTGTAATCAAAGTAGGGCGGTGTTATCGAGAGAACCTTAGATTTCAATGCATTGGGGTTTTTTGATTCGTTGAGTTTCTCCCATACGGAAGCATTTAAAACACCTACTTCTGCTTTGCCACTGGCAACAAATGCAACTGTGGCATCGTGCGCACCAGAAAATGCAACATTCTTGAAATCTTTGTCTACATTAAGTCCAGCTTGCATCAGAAAATATCGGGGCATTAAATGACCAGATGTTGAGGATGGGGAGCCAAACGCAATAGTTTTACCTTTGAGTTCTTTTAAGTCTTTCAGTGAACTAGTTGAGGGAACAATAAAAATACTAGTAAATTTTTCATCTTCTACGCGTTGAATAATTGGAACAACAGACCCATTGGTTCTTATCTTTGCTTGCACATACGTAAAGCCACCAAGCCAAGCCATATCAATTTTCTTACTGGCCAGAGCCTCTACTACAGCGGCGTAGTCAGTTACAGGGGTGAACTCTACTTTTAAGCCAGTTTCTTTGGAAAGATAGTCGCCTAAGGGTTTAAATTTGCGTTGCAATTCTGTTGGTGATTCGTCTGGCAAAGCAGAAATGCGTAAGGTATTTTGCGCAATCGATTGAAAGCTTATAACAGCCAACAAACCTGCTGCTAAAAAACAGCGCAATTGAGATTTAAAGTTTACAAATATATGCATGATGTTTGAGAGAGTTAGGAGTTGTAATGAGATGGGCTTGGTTTAGTTAACCGATAACCCGGAGCCAGATACAAAGTTGCCAATTTTCTTGGCATCCATAAATCCGTCCGCTTTCAAAATAGTGAGCACTTCGGCTTCACATTCTGGCGCACAGGAAATAAGAAGTCCGCCACTTGTCTGCGGGTCACTTAAGATGTTTTGATGCCATAACTTCAAATGGCTAGCCAATGTAATTTCATTGCCATAACCAAGCCAGTTTCGCGTCGAAGCACCCGTAAAGATATCTGCTTGAACCAGCGTAACGGCTTCGCTGATAACTGGAATCGCATCCCACTGCAATTTGGCTTCTAACTTGGCGCCACGTGCTAGCTCAAGTGCATGACCAGCCAAGCCAAATCCTGTCACGTCCGTGAGAGCGTGCACACCTTCTAACTGAGCCAAAAGTGCACCTGGTTTATTTAGCTTTGTTGTTAGTGCAATCATCTCTTTGTAACCCGCATCCGAGAGTTGATTATTTTTGAGTCCAGCAGACAGAATGCCAACACCCAGCGGCTTACTCAAAATAATGCTGTCGCCTTCCTTAGCGCCGTTATTTCTTTTGAGTTTCTTTGGATCAACTATACCAATGGCAACCAAGCCGTAAATTGGCTCAACCGTATCAATGGAGTGGCCACCCGCAATCATGATTCCTGCATCGGTACATACGGATTCACCACCAGATGTAATTTTTTGAATGACATCCAATGGCAACACATTGATAGGTACGCCTAAAAGTGCGAGAGCGAATAAAGGCTGGGCACCCATTGCATAAATATCTGAAATTGCGTTGGTGGCTGCAATACGACCAAACTCATAGGGATCATCCACTATGGGCATGAAGAAATCAGTTGTTGCAACGATAGCCTGATGCTCATTGATTTGATAAACAGCAGCATCTTCGTTGTTGTCGGACCCAGCAAGCAATGCGGTGGGTAGATTGCGAATTGGGGAGGCTTTTAGGATGTCGCTCAAGATGCCAGGCGCAATTTTGCAACCACAACCGCCACCATGCGAGAGAGACGTAAGACGACCGTTATAGGACATAGAGATAAAGTTTAGAAATTATTGTTGGGGTAGTTTAGTCAAGTTAAGGCATGCAGGTACGAAACCCGCAAAAAAGGTCGCTGCGGTGTGGGGCATAGAAATTACGAAAGTTTGTTCTCTTTAGGCGTTCTGGTGTGTACATACTCCAACCCTTTAACACTTGGTAGTTGCCATCAAACCAGGGACTTGAGTAGTCTAGATAAGGGTCTGATACAAACCCGGGAAAGGGTTGAAATACGCTATCCGTCCATTCCCATAAATAAGAGGATTGGCATTGCGAGGGAGATTGTTGTCTTAGAAGAGCCAATTCATGTTCAGTGGGAAGACGTAATTCTCGCCATTGGCAATAGCGCTTTGCATTTAAATAGGAAATATGCCGAACCGGCTCGTTCGGTCGAAAAACTAGCCACGCATTAAAGTAACGCTGATACCAAGTTCCGCCATCCTTTTTCCAATGTATTGGGTACGGTATGGGATTGTGATGCGACTGATTAGCAGAGGACTCAATAAACTCTAAATATTGAATGTTTGTTACAGGTTGATTAGAAATCGCAAATGCTGGAAGGCTGACAGCATGCGCCCATTTTTCATTATCAAAAATAAAGCCACTGTTGTGAGCAGCACCAACCGTCATTGTTGATTTCTCAAATTGAATAAATGAGGAAGGCAATTGGTTAGAAAAACTCGGATCAGAAAAAGGCTTAAAAGGTTCTGGATAGCCGAGTGTTTGCCACATGTAAGCAAAAGCTTCGTTGTGCATGTCTTGATGAAAAATTGACAACTGCAAGAAATATGCTGTTTGGGCACTTACTTGTTTGGTAAGTAACTCTTGGGTTTTTTCAATTACCTGCGCGTTGTATGCAATCAATACATCAAGCGAAGGAATGTCAACAGACCATCTATTTTCATGCGCGATATCAGAAGAATTGAAAAGGTAGTCTGAGTTGCTGAGAAGCGATGGCAGTGTTGTCAGTCCATGACGATGAACCCAAAACTCATGGAACCATGTGATGTGACCAAACTCCCAATGGGGAGGGTTCACAATATCTTCAATCGCAATGCGCTCTGAACCTGGCGCTAAATTTTTTAAAATTGCAGTTGTAAGCCCGTTAGTGCTGGTGAGCCAAGCATCCAAAATCCCAGACTCGGGTACTGGTTTGTATTGAAGGTAATCAGGCATTGGATTTATTTTTAGAAAACTTTTGCAGCACTACAAAAATATATTGAATCAATAATGCCAACAAAGCGGATGGTATGGCTCCTGCTAGCAACATCGTTGTGTCATTCAGAGCAAGACCTTGCGCGATACGCTCACCGAAACCACCGGCTCCAACAAATGCGGCTAGAGTCGCATTCCCAACCGTTAAAACTGCCGAAACTTTTATGCCACTCAAAATTACATTGAAGGCCAAGGGTAGTTCAATATATCTAAATTGATCATAGCCGCTGAGGCCTAGTGCACAGGCGGCTTGGCGCATAGACTTTGGTACTTCACTCATACCTGCATGGGTGCTTTGAATAATTGGCAACAACCCGTAAAGAAATAATGCTGCAATAGCGGGAATAGTTCCAATAACACCAAAAAGTGAAATTAAAAAAGCCAAGAGTGCCAGTGATGGGATTGTTTGAAAAACACCTGTAACCGAGAGTATTGCCTGTCCAATAGTTGGCTTATAGAAACACACAACGCCTAGTGGCAGTCCAATCATTATTGCAAGAGCCAGGGATACGAATACTAAATATAGATGCTGGGCCAGCAACTGCAAAAAATTATTATCAAACGTCTTTTTAATTAATGTAGACACTAAAAATTCAGATGTCTTTAATTCAGTTTGACTACTTTGAGTAGAAGAATATCCATTTTCACCTTGCTGTAAAAAGTGATTGGCAACTTCTTTGAAAGATTTCCCCTTCAATTCTGCAAGAGAGTTGAGCTCCAACATGGTTTTTTGTGGGATTCTATTTTCAAGCGTTGACAACGTCCCCCACATTTTTGGAAAGCTACTGGGCACATTTTTTCGAAACAAGATCAAGGCGTCATACGCAGGGAAAAAATTCTTGTCATCAATTAGTATTTTTAAACCGTACTGAATGATTTTGGAATCAGTAGTGTAGGCATCCATCACATCGATTTGATTTTTTGAGATGGCCTCATAGGCGATTCCGTGGTCTAAACCGCGAGGGCTGAAACTGCTTAGTCGATACTGACTCGACAGTCCTTTCCATCCATCACTTCTACCAATAAATTCATGCGATAGGCCAAAAACAAGTTCAGGATGTTTTTGCAAGTCTGAAATGCTGCGTATATCTAATCTGTCTGCCAAGTCCTGTTTGATAGCCAAGGCGTAAGAATTGCTAAATCCAAGTAAAACGCCGGCTTCCAAACCTAATGGAGTTAGCCGACTGTTGATCTCTTCTAAGTTGAGTACGCGATCAGATTTAAGAATTTCTTTTGAAATTGTTCCTGTGTATTCTGGGTACAGATCAATTTCACCACTGGTCAAAGCAGATAACAAAATGCCAGTGTTACCAAGCCCACTTTTCTGGATGACTGGTCCATTGCCTGCTTTAATGATTGCTTGGCTGAAAATTTCACTCAGAATATAAGATTCGGTAAATCTTTTGGATCCAATGACCAGTGTCTGAGCAAAAGATAAATTAAGAAAAGTAATTAAAAGCCATAAAGCTATAAAGACCATTCTGTTTCTATTTTTACCCATGGCCATATTGGGTGTTGCAGTTGCGATAGGGTGACGTGACAAGGCCGCTTACCTGTTCAAGAAGGTTTGACGCATCTTTAGTCATAAAAAGTATGTAAGAGGAATTCTTAATTTGCTAAGACTTGTTTTATTTCAATCTCTAAGGAAGATCTAAGTCTGGCGTGAATATTTTTTCCAAAAAGAATATTTTTTTTACCTTGCGACAGGTTAATTAAATTGTTGTTGTAGCTAGGCAATATTCTTGTGAGACTTTTTAAAAAGTTTTCCTTATAAAAGTTGTTTCCATGCTTTGACTCAAAATAAACATTCTTGCTATCAACTGTTAGGCGCTCGTAATCGGTGGCATGCAAGGCGTTGTAAAAATAAGCCAAAGCTAAAGCAAAAACTTCCACGAATGAAAATGGAAGAATTAATGTGGCACCCAAAGAGTAAAAAACAATTCCAATAAAGACGGAGATGATTGCCAAGAAGACAAAAATGACCGCTAATTGAAGTGGTGAAATAGAGCAATTTCGTTTTAGATAAAACTCATATCCGTAATCAGTCTTGACCCCGATTGGTTTGTTCACTTTAAACGGCCTCTTGTAAGTAGTGCAAGGTGGTTGATGAAGAACTCTGATGATGTAATTAATTTACTTCGCCTGTATTGGATGGGTACTTGTTAGAAGCGTATCGGACGAGCGCATTAGCCATGGCAAGAATCAATATGGTTGTACCCAGTAAAAGTATTTCCAAATTGGCTTCATGCTTGTTGACTAAATCAATAATCAATCTTGTGACTGCTGTAATAGCCACATATATTAAAAACCGAACAGGCATGTGATTAGTTTTAAAGTAAATCCCCACCATTGCACCAACTTCCAAGTAGATAAAAAGTAACAGTAAATCTTGAATAGTTGCAGTTCCCTTTTGGAAAATCATATAAAAGGTTTCTCCTGAAGACCAGACTGTGGCCGCTCCAATTCCAAAAAGGGTAACCCTGTGAAAGAGCGCAACAAACAGGTTACCAATCAAATCTGTCCAGTTTTCAATGTGGCCTAATATTTTGGTTTTAGTTTCTTTATTTGTATTTTGAGTAGACATCATGTTTCCTTTTCTGATTTGAATTAGCCTGAGTATCTATAAAACTTTCACAGATCTGAAGACAACTCCCATTTCGGAAATCATGACTTCCAATCCTTTGACAGTAGGGTTACAAAATACTCTCGAAGCTAGAAAATTGGGGCAACAAAAAAATGTCCCAGCGACCAAACAATGGTATCTAGGATGTTTGAAGTTCCTGTTTTTGAATAAGTTTGTTAAATGTATCTACAGGCTTGTATTTTAAAAAATTCTCT
>Ga0209188_1001212_pt1 | contig 21493 bp, 21 predicted proteins | sample C_130625_EF_Meta_FD_187307 | JGI IMG/M metagenome (GOLD analysis project Ga0209188, IMG submission 187307) | Freshwater microbial communities from Lake Croche, Canada to study carbon cycling - C_130625_EF_MetaG (SPAdes) (version 2) | ecosystem: Environmental > Aquatic > Freshwater > Lake... | reverse complement strand
GACGATCTCACGATCAGAAAATGACGTGTAGTTATATGGAATTTCACGAAGTCGGGAAGGCTGACTTGTTAAATTCTTTGGTGGCTCAAAGTAAATAGGTGCGTTCATAGTATTTTTATGCCAAAATACTATTCTAATTGAGGGTTCATTTCTTTGCCAAATTTCCTCAGATTAATATTTATTGATATTAATAGCCCTTCGAGGGCTGTCGATGAATTACTCAATATATCAAATAGGCAATCACAATGTACCTCACAGTTTTCCCAATAGCTAAATAAAGGCAACAAGACCAAAAAGGCCATTTTGACCATCCTGCAAATACTGCTAGAGGATCACCAACTATAGGCACCCATGAGAAAAGTAAGCTTTTTGAGCCAAATTGATGTAAGTAAGTGGTTATTCGGCCCATTTTTTGTATTTTTGGAGAACTTATCGAATCTTTTGTATTTTTGGCTAAAAACCCTATTTGCCAGTTGAAAACACCACCTAATGTATTACCAAGGCTTGCCACAAAGATTAAGGCCCACATATTTTCAGGAAATTTGACCAAATAGAGAAAAAATGCTGCCTCAGAACTGAGTGGCAATATAGTTGCGGAAAGAAACGCCATTACACCAACCGATGTAAGACCGACCCAAGGTATTGAAATTGCCTGTAAAAAGGCTTGAATTGATGATTCCATAAGGTATTCTAGTGGCTCTATGATAATCTTCTGACTATGCAAAACGACTATTTACGAAAAATTTTAAACGCCAAGGTCTATGATGTCGCAAGAGAGACCGAACTTGAACATGCTCAGCATCTTTCTACTCGACTAAATAATCATATCTTGCTTAAGCGCGAAGATAATCAACCGGTATTTTCCTTTAAGCTTCGAGGCGCCTACAACAAAATGGCTCATTTGAGCAAGGCTCAGCTAGCAAAAGGAGTCATCGCAGCATCTGCTGGCAACCATGCGCAAGGAGTCGCGCTAGGAGCCTCCAAATTAGAATGTACCGCAACTATTGTGATGCCCATTACCACCCCTAAGGTCAAAATTGATGCTGTTAAAGATCGTGGTGGCAAATGGGTAAAAATTGTTTTATTTGGCGAATCTTATAACGACGCCTATGATCATGCTTTGCAATTAAAAAGTAAAAATCAACTTACCTTTGTGCACCCGTTTGATGATCCAGAGGTGATTGCTGGACAGGGGACCATTGCAATGGAAATTTTGCGTCAACACCAAGGTCCTATCGACGCAATTTTCGTTGCCATCGGTGGCGGTGGACTTATCGCCGGGATTGGCTCTTACATCAAAGCAATTCGCCCTGAAATAAAAATTATCGGTGTGCAAACAGTTGACTCTGATGCAATGAAACGCTCCCTAGAAGCTGGAAAGAGAGTAGAACTCAAAGATGTCGGTCTTTTTTCAGATGGCACGGCTGTGAAATTGGTAGGTAAGGAGACTTTTAAAATCTGCCAAAAAGTTGTAGATGAGATTATCACCGTAGATACAGATGCCATCTGTGCAGCAATTAATGATGTATTTACAGATACTAGAAGTATTTTAGAGCCTGCGGGAGCATTATCTATCGCAGGCCTCAAAGCATATGTGGCTCGTAACAAATGTACAAATAAAACTTTTATTAGTATTGCCTGCGGGGCAAACATGAACTTTAGCCGCCTTCGATTTGTGGCGGAGCGCGCAGATGTTGGGCAATCTAAAGAAGCTGTATTTGCAATCGCCATTCCGGAGGAAAGGGGTTCCTTCAAACGTTTATGCTCCTTAATTGGAACAAGAAATGTTACGGAATTTAATTACCGAATCTCAGATTCCAAAAAAGCAAATATCTTTATTGGGATTTCGACCCAGCAACAGGGTGATAGCACAATTATTGCTAAAGAATTTATCAAATCTGGCTTTGACACCATTGATCTGACAACCGATGAACTGGCTAAGTCGCATTTAAGGCACATGGTAGGTGGTAGGTCTTCGCTTGCTGATAATGAGTTACTTTATCGCTTTGAGTTCCCGGAACGTCCTGGGGCTCTGATGAATTTCCTGAATGCAATGTCCCCCCACTGGAATATTAGTTTGTTCCATTATCGAAATCATGGTGGTGACTATGGAAAAATTTTAGTCGGCATGCAAGTTCCTAAAAAGAATACTAAAGAATTGAATGACTTCCTCAAAGGGACTGGATACCGCTATTGGGATGAAAGTCAACATCCTGCTTATCAACTCTTTTTAAAGTAAGAAATGAGTTTCTCACTATCCGGTAAGCTAGTTGTGGCGATTTCCTCTCGTGCTCTATTCGATTTTGAAGAGGAAAACCGAGTTTTTGAAGCCACTAACGATAGTGCTTATATGCGCGTTCAACAGGAGCGTCTGGCAATTCCAGCAAAAGCAGGTGTAGCCTTTCCGCTCGTAGAAAAATTACTGAAATTTAATACCGCAACCGAGTCACGTGTAGAGGTAGTCATCTTGTCGCGCAATGACCCTGTCAGTGGCTTAAGAGTTTTTAGGTCTGCTGAGCATGCAGGGCTTAAATTAGAAAGAGGTGTCTTTACGCGTGGTCGCCCCCCTTACCATTATTTAAGATCTTTGCATGCAAATCTATTTTTATCAGCAAATGAAAACGATGTCCGTGAAACTATCCTAGCTGGCTTCCCAGCAGCCTTGGTTTATCCACAGTCAGTAAAGATGGCTCAGTCAAATCCGCATGAAATTAGGATTGCATTTGATGGTGATGCTGTTTTATTTTCTGATGAGTCTGAAAAAATATTTCAGTCAAAGGGTTTAGATGCTTTTGTTCAGCATGAAACGCATCTTGCCAAAACACCTCTCCCACCTGGCCCATTTAAGCCTCTCTTAGAAGCCCTTCATCAATTACAAAATTCAAGTCCAGATTCTTTGATGCGGATTCGTACCGCTTTGGTTACCGCACGCTCTGCTCCCGCTCATGAAAGAGCCATACGAACCCTAATGAGTTGGGGCGTAGATATTGATGAAGCAATGTTTTTAGGCGGCCTTAATAAATCTGATTTTTTAAGAGAGTTTGCTCCAGACTTTTTCTTTGATGATCAAACAGGTCATTGTGAACTCGCCGCCGAAGTTGCTCCTACTGGTCAAGTTATCTCCGGCATTACAAATAATCCAAAGAATTAATCCATGTCAAATACGAATCATTCATCTGGGAAAATTGAAGATGCCCCACTTGGTAAAGTAAGTTCTAATCCAGATTGCTATAGTCCTGAACTTCTTTTTCCCATTCCGAGAAGTACCCATCGAGCCCTATTATCCTTTGATAAAACCTTACCATTTATGGGTGTCGATATTTGGAATGCCTACGAACTATCTTGGCTAGGCCCAAGAGGTAAACCCGAAGTTGCAATTGCTCAAATCGAAATTCCGTTTGATTCACCGTTTATGGTTGAATCAAAGTCTCTCAAACTATATCTAAACAGTCTTAATTATGAACAATTTGCAAATGCTGATGAAGTAAAGATTCGTATTACACAAGACTTATCCTCTTGCTTAAAAAGTAATCTTCGTATTCAACTTGTAAATCCAGAAGAATGGTCATCACTAAAAATAGAAGCAGCGACAGGTACCTGTCTTGATCGTCTTGATGTTGATATTCTGCCGCAAGAAAGCCCTAATTCACTTTGGCTATCTGCCGACTTCAAGAATGCCCCTATTGAGGAAACTTTATACTCTCACTTACTACGCAGTAATTGTCCTGTTACAGGTCAACCAGACTGGGCAAGTATCTCAATTTCTTATACTGGCCCTACTATTAACCAAGAAAACTTATTACGCTACATTGTTTCTTATCGTAACCATCAAGAGTTCCATGAACATTGCGTAGAAAAAATATTTTGTGATATCAAAAATAATTGTAAGCCTGCCAAACTCTCAGTATATGCAAGGTATACCAGACGGGGGGGGGTAGACATTAATCCATTTCGTACGGATTACAACACTTCATGGCCAATCAATAAAAGGCTTGCTAGACAATAACAAGACTTTGAACTTGTTTGTATAGAGTTTATTTTATTAGCCAATAAAAAACCACCCGAAGGTGGTTCATTATCTAATTATTTCAATGATTAAAAAGGAATGTCATCATCCATTTGACCAAGGCTAGAACTTGCAGAACTTGTAATTTCCGGTCTTTCTTTTGAAGCACTAGGAGCTGAACCCCCACCAGAATCCATCTTGCCGCCTAACATTTGCATCGAGTCGGCAACTATTTCTGTCGAATATTTTTCAACACCTGCTTGATCAGTATATTTTCTGGTGCGCAGTTTACCTTCTACATATACTTGAGAACCTTTTCTTAAATACTGCCCTGCAATTTCAGCTAACTTGCCAAAAAAAGTTATCCGATGCCACTCAGTGGTTTCTTTCATTTCACCAGTCGCTTTATCTTTATAGCGGTCTGAAGTCGCTACAGAAATATTGGTTAATGAATCACCACTCGGCAAAACACGGGTTTCTGGATCTCTTCCAATATTCCCAACAATAATGACTTTATTTACTGACGCCATAACAATCTCCTAAATTAATTGATATCGAACATGCGAATCAAATACATTTTATCCACTCCTAGCCCAAGGACAAAGACCCTTTAACCCAAATATTTATTGAACTTTTAATTTTGGAGGAAACTCTGACATTCTTGTTGCGATTATAAGCCACACTAACAACAATACAGCCCCCATTTCAAAGACTGCTAGTGAGCCAAAATGCGCATCTACTAAACCGCCAACAATCCCACCCAAGAATAAGCCAAGAGACATTGTCGTGTTGTAGACACCTAAGCCTGCGCCTCGGTTATCGCCAGAGATTCGTGAAACAAGTGATGGTTGCAGGGATTCAAGTAAATTAAATCCTACAAAATAGAGCAATAAACCAAAGCTAACTGTCCAAATATTTTGAAAATTTCCGAAAATGATTACACCAAAGTAAGTATCTGCCACCAGCATAAAAATAATAGCTATTTTGACCAGAAGTGCTAAACGATTCATCTTTTCTGCCTTGATTAACATCGGGGCCATCACCAATATCGATACTACTAAGACAGATAAATAGACCTTCCAATGGGACTCTAAGGGCAAGCTATTGGCCACCAACATTTTGGGAACGACAAGAAATAGTGCTACCTGAGATGCATGTAGGATTAAAACCCCAATATTTAGTCTAAATAGTTGAGGATCATTCAGTACTTTTAAGAATCGACTAGTGTGCGAGGTGGTGCCTTGCGGCTGAGGCACCAACGATAATGGTGCATGTGGCACTACTTTCCACGCCACAAAAATGGCCATAACGCCGAATAACGCCATCATCAAAAATATGCCTCGCATACCAATGAAGTTATACAGTGGGGCTGCTATGACGATGGAAATAGCAAAACTGATGGCAATACTTCCGCCGATCAACGCCATCGCCCGCGTTCTTACCTCTTCGCGTGTTAAATCTGCCACCCAAGCGGTAATCGCCGCTGAAATTGCCCCTGCTCCTTGAATCGCCCTGCCAGCCAAAATCCAATACAAGTCATCGTGTGAGGCCGCAATAAGCGCTCCTATAACAAATAAACTGAGCCCGCCAATCACTACCATGCGACGCCCTAGCTTGTCAGAGAGTATCCCTAAAGGAATATGGAAAAAAGCCTGAACCATCCCATACATGCCTATGGTTAATCCAACCAAAGCCGCGTTATCTCCATTTGGCAGGCCATGGGCGTACAAACTGAATATAGGCAATATTAAAAATAAGCCCAACATTCTTAAGGCAAAAATCCCGGATAAAGATAAAGATGAAGTAAGTTCTGACGAATTCATAAGAAAAGACTATATTAATGGGTTGAGCTGACAATTATGAACGAAACTATACAAATCCGCGGTGCTCGCACCCACAACCTTAAAAATATAAACCTAGATATACCTAGAAACCAATTGGTGGTGATTACAGGTCTATCAGGTTCTGGCAAAAGCTCTTTAGCCTTTGACACCCTCTACGCTGAGGGGCAACGCCGTTATGTCGAATCGCTTTCAGCTTATGCACGTCAATTTTTACAGCTGATGGATAAGCCTGATGTTGATTCTATTGAAGGTTTATCCCCAGCTATTTCAATTGAACAAAAGGCAACTAGTCATAATCCAAGGTCTACCGTTGGTACGGTTACAGAGATTCACGATTATTTACGCTTATTGTTTGCTAGAGCGGGTACCCCTCATTGCCCTGAACATCATTTAGCCCTTGAGGCTCAAAGCATTGCACAGATGGTTGACCATATTTTGGCCTTGCCAGAAGATACACGATTAATGATTTTGGCTCCTGTGGTTAGTAATCGTAAGGGTGAGTTCGTTGATTTATTTGAAGATCTGCAATCACAAGGTTTTGTTAGGTTTCGTATCCGCAGTGGTGGAGGGACTACCAATACAGCCAAAGCTGTTGTGCATGAAGTTGACCAACTACCAACTCTTAAGAAAACTGATAAACACTCCATAGAGGTCGTGGTTGATCGCGTCAAAGTCAAGCCTGATATAAAACAGCGACTTGCTGAGTCTTTAGAAACTGCGTTACGTTTAGCTGAAGGCAGGGTATTGGCCGTCAACATGGATACCCAAGAGGAATTTTTATTCTCAAATAAATTTGCCTGTCCCGTCTGTTCTTTTGCACTTCAAGAGCTAGAGCCAAGATTATTTTCTTTTAACAACCCTATGGGCGCCTGCCCTAGTTGTGATGGTCTTGGTCACGTTTCTTTCTTTGATCCTAAACGGATCGTTGCTCATCCTGAATTATCGATGGCCTCTGGAGCTATTAAAGGCTGGGATCGTCGAAATCAATTCTATTTCCGGATGCTACAAAATCTGGCTGATTATGCCAAATTTGATTTAGAAAAACCCTTCGAATCTTTAAGTAAAAAGGCTCAAGATCTGATTCTTCATGGGTCTGGTACGACAAAAATTCCTTTTGAGTATTTAAATGAAAAAGGTGTTGCTGTTGCAAAACCCCATACCTTTGAAGGAATAATTTCTAATTTCGAACGTCGTTATCGTGAAACCGACTCAGTAGCGGTTAGAGAAGAACTTGCTCGTTATCAAAATATGCGTATCTGTCCGGATTGTGAAGGTAGTCGCTTACGTAAGGAAGCAAGATTTGTCAAAGTAGGCGAAGGTTCTCAAAGTAGAGCTATTTTTGAGGTTAGTAATCTCCCTCTAAAAGCGGCGTACGAATATTTTTCAAGTTTGGCATTAAAAGGCTCAAAAAAAGAAATTGCGGACAGAATCGTAAAAGAAATTTCTGCAAGGCTTAAGTTCTTAAATGATGTTGGACTCAACTATTTGTCTCTCGATCGAAGCGCTGATACCCTATCTGGCGGTGAAGCACAACGGATTCGCTTAGCCTCACAAATCGGTTCTGGTCTAACTGGGGTCATGTATGTTTTAGATGAGCCGTCCATCGGACTTCATCAGCGAGATAATGATCGCCTTATCAAAACATTGGTTCACTTACGTGATCTAGGAAATTCTGTTTTAGTTGTCGAGCATGATGAAGATATGATTCGTTCATCAGATTATGTGATTGATATTGGACCTGGGGCAGGAGTTCACGGTGGAAAAGTTGTGGCGATCGGCACACCCACCGAGATTGAAAATAATCCAGCATCTTTGACTGGGCAATATTTAAGCGGCAAAAAGAAAATCACTATCCCCGCCCCTCGCCTAAAGCCAAGTGATCGTTGGATTACGATTCATGGGGCAAGCGGTAATAACCTCCAAAATGTGAGTGCAAAGATTCCTGTAGGACTTTTAACTTGCATCACTGGCGTTTCTGGTTCTGGAAAATCTACCCTCATTAATGACACCCTTCATCATGTTGTTGCAAAACATCTTTATGGCTCTGTAGCTGAACCTGCACCATATACCGAGATTGATGGACTCGAGTACTTTGATAAGATTATTAGTGTTGATCAATCTCCTATTGGGAGAACTCCCCGCTCGAACCCAGCTACCTATACCGGCCTATTTACGCCTATTCGTGAACTTTTTGCTGGCGTCCCAGCAGCTCGTGAACGTGGTTATGAAGTCGGTCGTTTTTCATTCAACGTCAAGGGTGGGAGATGTGAAACCTGCGAGGGTGATGGTGTTATCAAAGTGGAAATGCACTTTTTGCCTGATGTCTATGTGCCTTGCGATGTTTGTCATGGCAAAAGATATAACCGTGAAACCTTAGATATTCGCTACAAAGGCAAAAATATCCATGAGGTTTTATCAATGACGATTGAACAAGCTCATGAGTTCTTTACGGCTGTTCCAGTGGTCCGTCGCAAATTAAAAACTTTATTGGATGTGGGTCTTGGCTACGTCAAACTTGGGCAAAGTGCAACGACCTTATCTGGTGGTGAAGCACAGCGCGTGAAGCTCTCTCTTGAGCTCTCAAAACGTGACACAGGTAGAACGCTTTATATTCTAGATGAACCAACAACAGGCCTTCATTTCCAGGATATTCAACTCTTGCTTGAGGTAATTTTTTCTCTACGCGAGCAGGGTAATACGATTCTAATTATTGAACATAATCTAGATGTCATCAAAACAGCCGATTGGATTATTGATATGGGCCCAGAGGGTGGCTCTGGTGGAGGCTTAATCATTGCACAAGGCAGCCCTCAAACGGTTGTCAAAGTAAAAGAAAGTTTTACTGGCAAATATCTTAAGTCTTTGCTTTAATTTTTTGTGCCTTTGTGAGCAATTTTTCGGCTTTGTTTAAAGACGCGACATTGCCGGATAACACTAAAATATCCTCTGACTCAAAGTGTAATAGAGGGTCGGGCTCTAGTTTGCTATAGGAGGTACTGCCATCTATTCTTCTGCGTATACTTTGCAGAACAACGTCATTACTTTCCAACCACTCTATCGTTTTACCAATGCCATGCATTAAATTTTTTAAGTGCACTGAACTTAAGCGAATCGCATCTATATCATCCGCACCCTCATCTTCCATACTCGGAAAATAACCACGTAGTTTTCCATAGCGATCTTCACGCGCTTCACTAACGCGTCGCATTACGCGTCGTAATGGAACTCCTGCTAACGATAAAACCTGCGCGCCTAACATAACACTTCCTTCAGCCTTTTCAGGAATAACTTGAGTGGCACCTGCCAAAATTAACTTGTCCATTTCTGCATCGTCTTTGGCTCTAGCTAATATGGGTATCCCTGCATTTAAACCTTCAATTTGTTGAATAACCTTCATGGTTTCTTGAATTGATTTAAACGTAATGACTATAGCCTTTGCCCGGTCAATACCCGCAGCCATTAAAGTATTGGGACTCTGTGATGCCCCGTACACCACTGACTTGCCGGCCTCACTGGCTTGTTTGACGCGCTCAGGATCTGAATCAAGCGCTAAATAACTAACCCCTTCACTTTCCAACATGGTTGCGATATGTTGTCCGGTTACACCAAAACCACAAATAATGACATGTTGATCATTTTGAATACTTTGCGTAACAATTTTGGTCAAATCCATTGATTGACTAAACCATTCGTTTTTTGAAAATCGTAAAGCGATTGCATTGCTATATTGAATTAATATGGGCGCAACAAGCATTGATAAAAGCATTGCCGCAAGAACTGCTTGGGATAAGTTGGGATCAATCCAATCCAATTGATCTATCTGATTAATCAGTACAAAGCCAAATTCGCCTGCCTGCGTTAAACAAATTCCTGTTCGAATAGCAACTCCAGCAGAAGAACCAAACCGCCGCGCCAAGCCTGCGACTATCAAAAACTTAAAAATTAATGCCCCAAAAAATAATAGTAATACAAGGTGTAGTTCAAAGAATACTGCTTTGATATCCACCATCATCCCGACCGTGATAAAAAACAATCCTAATAAAATATCGCGAAAGGAGGCGATGCCTTCCTCTACTTGATATCGATAGGGCGTCTCAGATATCAACATCCCCGCCATAAATGCCCCTAAGGCCATGGACAAGCCGAAGAAATAAGTAATTGCTGACATCCCAATGACAATCAAGAATATATTGAGCATAAATAATTCTTGGGAGCGCATGCTAGCAACCAGTCTTAACCAAGTACTAAATATTTTTTGGCCAATAAAGAAAATCAGAACCAAAGCAACTGTTATTTTGATTCCAGCCATAGAAAGAGCTAATACAATATCTTGAGGATTTTTGCCTAATGATGGAATCAAAATCAACAGAAGAATAACTACAAGATCTTGAAATAAAAGAACCCCAAGCACATTTTTTCCATGTTGAGTATCAAGTTCGGCTTTTTCTGAAAGTGCCTTTACGACAATCGCTGTAGATGACATCGCTAATGCACCGCCAAGTGCAAACAAAACATGCCAAGGCAATACAAGGGGAATCAAGAAGCGTAAAAAATAGCCTGCTGGAATCGTTAACAACATAGTTAAAAATACCTGACTAACACCAAAGCCAAATACAATATGACGCATGGTCTTCAATTTGGTAAGATTAAACTCTAATCCTATTGAAAACATTAAGAATACGACCCCAAATTCGGCAATATCTTTAACAGTTTCGGAATCGGGGGCAAATCCAAGTGCGTGGGGACCTATAGCTAAACCCACCATTAGATAACCTAATATAGAAGGAAGCTTAAATACTCTTGCGAGCAATACCCCACCTAAAGCACAGGCGAGTAAAGTTAAGATAATTTGCAAGATAGAAGGCATATACTAGTTACTATGATAGACAAAGTTAATGAACATTACATTCAATTAGCAAAAGATACCCTAGATATTGAAACACAGGGTATTAATCAACTATTTGACAAATTTGCTGATTTGCAGTTTCAACAATCTTTTACCCAAGCCGTGGAATTACTTCTCCATTGTCAGGGTAGACTAGTTGTTTCTGGGATTGGTAAGTCAGGTCATATCGCGAATAAAATTGCAGCAACTTTTTCCTCAACAGGCTCTCCTGCTTTTTTTGTTCATCCCGCAGAGGCTAGCCATGGTGATCTGGGAATGATACAAAAAGAGGATGTGTTTTTAGCATTGTCCTATTCTGGGGAAACAGTGGAACTACTAACAATTGTTCCTTTAATCAAACGCATGGGGGCTAAATTCATTGCAATGACAGGCAATCCTCACTCTAAGTTAGCAGAATTTGCAGATGTCCATCTAGATGTTTCAGTTGCAAAAGAAGCCTGCCCGCTAAATCTTGCCCCAACAACAAGTACTACGGTTAGTTTAGTTATGGGGGATGCCCTTGCCGTAGTTCTTTTAGATACCAAAAATTTTAGTGCTGATGATTTCGCACGCTCACATCCTGGTGGAAGTCTTGGTAAGCGTTTATTAACCCATGTTCGCGATGTCATGCGCTCGGGTGATGATGTCCCAAAAACACATATTAAAGCCCCATTAAAGGATGCTTTAATTGAAATATCCAAAAAACGTTTAGGCATGACGGTAATCGTCGACTCGGCGGATCAGGTACTAGGCATTTTTACAGATGGTGACTTACGACGACTTTTAGAAAAAACGCGAGACCTAGATTCCATTGATTTAAAAGATGTCATGACAAGCAATCCCAAGACTATCTCAAAAAATATTTTAGCTGCTGAGGCCGCACAGATGATGGAACGATTTAGAATTAACCATCTCATCGTTGTATCAGAGAATGGAACCATAGAGGGGGCATTAAACTTACATGATTTATTGGCCTCGAAAATCATTTAATTAAAGACCTAGATTGAAACCTACCCTACAAACTAATTTCTATAGCGATTATCCTCAAGCTCTTGAAAGAGCTCAAGAGATTTTATTACTCGTTTTAGATGTTGATGGTGTCTTAACCGATGGTTCTTTGTTTATCAGTCCAGACGGCGTTGAACACCTAAAAGTTTTTGATAGCTTAGATGGCCATGGCTTAAAGATGTTAATTGCTTCAGGTGTTAAGGTAGCTATTATTACTGGCAGAAACTCTTTAATGGTAAAAATGCGAGCCCAAGCTCTAGGAATTGAGTTTGTCTATATGGGCGTTGATGATAAAAAATCAACTTATTTAGATCTTTTACAACTTCTTAATTTTAAATCTAGCGAATGCGCTGCCATGGGAGATGATTGGCCTGACTTGGCAGTTTTAAATCAGGTCGGACTTGCAGTTGCTCCCGCAAATGCGCATCTAGAGGTAAAGAAAGTGGCTCACTATGTTTGTGAGAAAAATGGTGGTAATGGCGCCGTTCGAGAAGTTTGCGATTTAATTCTTATGGCACAAAACAAGTACAAAGACTTGTTATCTAAAGCACTTTTATAATGACTGTACGCGCTCTTCACTATATTGGCGGACTTCTCTATGACTTAGGCTTGCGCGTGATTCCGTTATTGATTATGGGTTTACTTACTTTAGCTTCATTTTGGTTTTTGAAGAAAAATATTCCTCAAGACACCGTACAACCGCCTCGTGTCAAAACACATGAACCAGACTATGTGTTTTCAAATGCGAAATTAACCGTCCTTAATCCTGACGGCACCACAAAATATCGATTGCTTGGTAAAGAGTTTAAACATTATGAAGATGATGCTTCTATAGATATTGCGCTTCCAAGACTTCGTCTTTTTAATCCGAAAACTCCCCCTTTAACCGTTACGGCAAATACCGCGCATGTAACTGGTGACTTAGATATTATTGAGCTCTTTAATAACGCGGATATTAGTCGGCCAGCACAGATTGGGGCCAGTGGTCGCGTTGTTAATCCCCTCTTACACCTTCAATCAAACTATTTAAAGTTTTTTGTAAATGATGACAAGATGAAAACGCATTTACCCATCCGTATTCAACGTGGTGAATCAATCATGACAGCAAGTCAAGGTGCGACCTACGATAATATCGATCAGTCTATATCCATGTTTGGCAATGTGCAAGGCTCTATCGCTGCAAGTGATACTGCGAAAAAGACGTCCCCATGAAATCTCGATATGCTAAGTGGGGGTTTTATTTTTGGTTTGCAATACCCATTTTACTTTTATCTCACCCAAGCTTGGCACTTAAAACAGATAACAATCAAGCCACCAAGCTTTCCTCTGATAAGGCTGACTTTAACGATGTCACTCAAGAATATATATTGACGGGGAATGTCAATATCGTTAAAGGTAGTATCGTTATTAAAGGTGAAAAAGCCGTCGTGATTATCGATCCAGAAGGGTTTCAACAAATCACCGTTATTGGTAATCAAAATAAGTTAGCTTCATTTACCCAGCAACTCGATAAACCCAGTCCTGAGTTTATCGATGGTGAGGGTGATCTTATATTTTATGAGGCAAAAAAGGATCAACTTCTTTTATCCGGTAACGCTTATACTGTCCGCAGGAAAGGTCAACGCTGGACCGATAAGTTGGTTTCTGATGAAATTCAGTATGATTTATATATTGAACAATATAAGGCTGTTAGTAAGAATATGCAAAAACCTACGCGCTCGGTAATGGCTCCGAAAGAAACTCCTCAGACTGCACTTAAAAATACAAAATAATGAGCACTTTACAAGAATCCCAATCATCTCTCATCGCTGAAGGTTTACAAAAGACCTATGGCAAAAGAACCGTTGTTCGAGATGTCGGCTTAGAAGTAAAAACCGGTGAAATTGTTGGGTTATTAGGTCCAAATGGCGCAGGTAAAACAACGTCTTTTTATATGATTGTTGGCTTAGTTCCTGCCGATAAAGGCACTATCTCTTTAGATAACAAAATCATTAGTGGCTTACCGATTCATCAGCGCTCACTTCGAGGCTTATCCTATCTCCCTCAAGAAGTATCCATTTTTCGCAAGCTTACGGTAGCAGAAAATATCCAAGCGGTGCTGGAGTTACAAACCACCCCAAATGGCAAACGTTTAACCCGCCAAGCGATGAACGTTAGACTTAATGAGTTGTTAGATGAGCTACAAATTCCCCATCTCCGTGATAATCAAGCACTTTCTTTATCTGGTGGCGAAAGAAGACGTGTTGAAATCGCTCGTGCTTTGGCTACCAATCCTAAATTTATCCTTTTAGATGAACCATTTGCGGGTGTAGACCCTATTGCAGTTGGTGAGATTCAGCGGATTATTCGCTTCTTAAAAGAACGTAATATTGGTGTTTTGATCACCGATCATAATGTTCGCGAAACTCTCGGTATTTGTGATCATGCTTACATTATTAGCGAAGGTAGTGTTCTTGCACAAGGCCTTCCTAGTGAAATTGTCGAAAATGAAAACGTCCGTCGTGTATACCTGGGCGAAAACTTCAGGATGTAAAAATAATATTTGCAATCCCTACTTGGCTTTTTGAAAAAGGACTGCTAATCTATAAGCGTAGTCATGTGGTAGGTAAATCGTAGTTGAATTGCTCTAGTCAATTTTATTAACCTTTACGCTTATTGGGGATTGTATGAAACTCATCATTCACAGCCATCATCTCGAAGTAACTCCTAGCTTAAAAATTCACCTTGAAGAAAAATTACATTTAATCAAAAAACACTTTGATCAAATTATTCAGATTAATGCCAGTCTAGTTGTTGATAAAGCCCAAGAGAAAGAACTCCGCCAATCAGCGGAGCTTAGCCTACACGTTATGGGCAAGGATCTTTTTGCTATTGCTCACCATGAAGATTTATATCAAGCTATCGATCAGGCAGTTTCAAAATTAGATAAACAAATCATTAAAGTAAAAGAAAAGGTGAAAAATCACCATCGACCTATTTCGGCAAAGCAAATTTCAGCCAATAATCCTGGGTTGAATCTATAATGGTGTCATGAGTGAACTCGCTGAGATACTACCTACCAATCAAATTTTTTTAGATGTCGATGTAAAGGACATCAAAGACTTGTTTACCTTAGCGAGCTCACGATTTGCATCTATTACCCATCTTTCTGAACAATTAATTTTTGATTGTTTGCAAGCAAGAGAGTCCTTGGGCTCTACTGGCTTAGGTGTAGGGGTAGCGATTCCCCATGGCCGAGTAAAGGGGTTAAAAGAAGCCCATGCTAGTTTTTACCGACTTTCAACTGGTATAGACTTTAAATCCTCTGATCAAATTGCAGTTGATATTGTGATTTTTCTATTGGTTCCAGAAGCTGCTACGCAAAAACACCTTGAACTCCTCTCAGAAATTGCTCAAATTTTGGCCAATAAGTCAAAACGTTCTTTGTTGCGAGAGATTTCTTCACAAGAGCTTGTACTTTCTGAAATGACAAATAGGAGCCATTAAAAAATGATTCAGCAACTGTCACTTAAAGGGATCAGTGCTCAACATATTTTTGATGAGAATTTCGAAGAATTAAAGCTTCGCTGGGTTACAGGTCAAGAGGGTGCTGATCGTTCTTTTGATCAAAGCATCGTTGATCAAGCTTCATCTTCATCTGATTTAGTGGGCCACCTCAATTTAATTCACCCAAGTCGTCTACAGGTGTGTGGTGAACCTGAAATCCAATATTTGCAGCGCTTGCAAAAAGCGCAACAACGGCACCAACTAACCGACATCATGACGATGCGCCCTCCTTGCTTAATTGTGGCAGATGGTCAAGAGCCTGGTGAAGATTTAAAACTATATTGTCAACGTTCATCAACTCCCCTATTTTCAACGCCTTTAGCAGCTTCTGAAGTTATCGATCACTTAAGGCTCTACCTGACTAAACTAGGTGCTCCAAAGATAACCATGCACGGCGTATTTATGGATATCCTTGGCTTAGGCGTCCTTTTAACTGGCGATTCTGGGCTAGGTAAAAGTGAGTTAGGGCTTGAGTTGATTTCAAGGGGCCATGGATTAGTTGCTGATGATGCTGTTGATTTTGCACGCTTAGGTCCAGATTATGTTGAGGGTCGTTGCCCTAGCATTTTGCGTGACCTACTTGAGGTTCGAGGCTTAGGCCTTTTAGATATTCGAACTATTTTTGGTGAAACAGCCGTACGCCGCAAACTCAAACTTCGGCTGATCGTACAACTGGTGCGCCGTAACGACGGTGAATTTGAACGTCTGCCACTTGAGTCACAGTTTATTGAGGTTCTTGGCTTGCCAATTCGAACTGTCAAAATTCAGGTTGCCGCTGGCCGAAATCTAGCCGTTCTTGTGGAAGCAGCTGTTCGCAATACGATTTTACAATTACGTGGAATCAATACTCTTGATGACTTTATATCTCGGCAAAGAGAAATGATGCAAATTGATTCTGGATCAAAAGGCTCTAAATAATGCAACTATTTATCATTACAGGTACATCAGGCTCTGGTAAATCTGTAGTGATCAGAGCACTAGAGGATGCTGGATTTAACTGTATTGATAACTTACCAGTGCATCTTCTTGAAGTCTTAGTTGGGGGGATAGACAACTCCCACCACTCGCAATTAGCCATTGCAATTGATGGTAGACAAGGTAGTTATATACAAAATCTGCCAACCATTATTGCTAAATTAAAAATAGATCATGAATTGACTGTTTTGTTTTTAGATGCCTCAACCACCACCATTGTTAATCGATTTTCTGAAACCAGAAGACGTCATCCGCTTTCTTCTCAAACATCGAATCTGTCTGAGAACTCTTTGATTGAAGCTATTGATATCGAGCGTGAACTACTTTCTAACTTAAGTCAAATTGGTCATCACATCGATACAACTAATTTATCTTCGAACACGCTCAGGAATTGGGTCACTGAATTACTTCAAGAAAAAGTACATGGTCTAACCCTTTTATTTGAGTCATTTGGCTATAAAAATGGCATTCCACAAGATGTTGATCTTATATTTGATATACGCTGTTTGCCCAATCCGTTCTATGAACCATCACTTCGAAACCTGACTGGCAACGATGCACCCGTCCAAGAATTTTTATCACAACACCCAGATTTTGCAAAACTAAAACAAGATATTTTTGAATTTATTCATTACTGGATTCCTAAATATCAAGTAGATGGTCGAAGCTATTTAACGATTGGTATTGGTTGTACGGGTGGACAACACCGTTCTGTTGCAATGGTTAACGAGCTATATGAACATTGTCTGCATCATGCTGATGATATGTTTAAAAAAATAACATTACTCAAGCGCCATCGCGAACTCAATAAAAGTAGTCTCAAGGCAATTTAGGGCTGTAAATAGTCCTTAAGGAATTGTCGGATGGGCGTGGGCAAGCCTAGATGTTCACAGGCATCTATTTTCACCCACGCAAATTGATCTTTAGGAAGTTCTAATGGCTGTTCAATCGTTAAGATGCGGATTTGGAAATATAAGTTGCGGTGGGTAAAGACATGCTTGCGAGGTGCCAATACCCTAGCCTGGGCATATGATGATTTTAAAAGTTGCTTGGGTAAATCGATGAAGTCATCCATCGATAGCTGTAATGGCTGAATATTCTGATTTGGTGATTCTTGCCAAGCAGACTCTGGGAAGCTCCATAAACCTCCCCAAATTCCTTTTGCTGGTCGACGTTCAAATAAGGCATGATCTGTTGCCAAAATAAAAAGCATTTCAGACTGAACAGTTTTTATTGATACTTTTTTTACCCGAAGTGGTATGTCCCCTACTTTATTTTCCCTAAACGCAATACACTTTTTTTGAAACACACAAGAAGTGCAATGAGGATTTTTAGGGGTGCATACGGTGGCACCAAAATCCATTAATGCTTGTGTATAGATTGGCATATCTGCAGCTTCTTTAGGAACTAAATGTTGCGCTTTTTCCCATAACTCTTGATGTAGAATCGTTTTTTTAATATCCTGCTCAACGCCATAAAGCCTTGCCAATAGTCGTTTGACATTGGCATCTAATATGCTTATTTTTTCCCCAAAACAAAATGAGGCAATTGCGGCTGCTGTGGACATTCCAATGCCGGGAAGCAGACATAGTTCTTCTGCTTGCTGCGGAAATTTACCAGCAAATTTTTCCACAATGATTTTTGCACAGGCATGTAAATTACGTGCTCTTGTGTAGTATCCAAGTCCTGCCCATAATGCCATTACTTCATCCACAGATGCATTTGCCAAATCATCGACTGTTGGGAACGTATTAATGAACTCAATATATCGATCTTTAACGGTTGATACCTGAGTTTGTTGCAGCATGATTTCTGATAACCAAACACGATAAGGATCTTTCTGGCCCTGCCAGGGTAATCCACTTCTCCCATGTTTACCATGCCACTGAATGAGTGTCGAGGCGAAATTACTCACTTTTGACAACTTGGGCAGTAGTAGGTTGAGCGTTGACCTTGGGTAATTTGCTGTACCAGGGTCCCACATTCTTTGCAGGGCAAACCAACTCGATCATACACTTTAGTCATCACCATAAAATGCCCAGGCTCACCATCACTATGCACAAAATCTTTAAGGCTACTCCCTCCGGCCTGTATGGCTTTTTTTAAGACCATACGCACTGCTTCCCCTAAACGAATATAGGATTGTTTAGATATTTTTCCAGCGGCTCTTTTCGGGTTAATTTTGGCCTCGAACAAACTTTCTGAACAGTAGATATTGCCTACGCCAACAACAATTTGTCCGCTTAGTAAATATTGCTTTACGGAAATTTTTCGCCCGCGGGACTTTTTATAAAGAAGCTCACCACCCATGTCCCCTGAAAATTCCTGTTCAAATGGCTCTACACCAAGCCTCTGCAGTAGTGCAAAGTTTTCAACAGGCCCATTCTTTTTAGCGTGCCAATGAATTGAGCCAAATTTTCTTGGGTCATGCAGTCGCAATGCAATCTCCCCAAAATGAAATTCAACACGATTATATTTTTTAGGTGTTTCTTGCTTTTTCTGAATGCGTAATACGCCTGTCATGCCTAAATGTAAAAGCATGACGCCCGCATCAAAGTAAAATAGTAAATATTTTCCCCGACGCCCAATCATTAGACATTTTTGCCCAGTTAATATTCGAGATAGTTTCTCAGGAACCGGCCATCGCAATCGACCATCATGAATAATTACTTCTGTGATTATTTTCCCCTCTATCTGAGGAGTAATACCCAATTTGGTTACTTCTACTTCTGGTAATTCAGGCATATTAAGAAGAATAATTCAGAGTTATATAGAATAGACAAATGCTTAAAAACAATTTATACCAATTTAGTCGATTTTTGACACTGTGCATGATTAGTATCATGCCATATTTTTTCATTTCTCCGACCATTGCCCAAGTTCAAAGTCCTATAAGTGCTAATGAACGGATTGCCAGTGAAATATTTCAATTTTTGGCGGCTGAAGTCGCTCTGCAGCGTGGCGATGTAGGTCTTTCTTATCAAACCATGTTTAATTTAGCCAAAAACACGCGAAATCCTAAAATTGCACAGCATGCAATGGAAATTGCTCTAGCGGCACAATCCCCTTCAGCATCTTTAGAGTCAGCTCGTTTGTGGGATGAGTTGACGCCTGATAGCGACACCAACTCAAAAGAGGTTTATTTGACCCTTCTGATGTTTAACAACAAATGGAATGAAGCTGTAGAACCAACGATTAAATACTTAAAGACTCAAACCCCTGCCAAACGTGACGAATTTTTTACCCAATTACTACCAATTATTGGTAAATCGAATAATCAAGATGTCTCCAATGTTGCTATCGCACGAATAATTAATGCACTTAATCCTTTGCCTAAAAATACCAATATCTTATTTATTTATGCTTTAGGCGAAGAAAAATTAGGTAATTTTTCAAATATGGAAAAAATATTGCTATCGATTATTAAGCAAAATCCCAAGGATGCCAGTGCTTTGAATGCATTAGGGTACTCATATGCTGATAGAAATGTTAATTTAGTTGAAGCATTGCGATTAATACAGCAGGCAAATACCATTTCTCCAAACGACCCTTATATTCTTGATAGTCTTGGGTGGGCTTATTATCGATTAGGCAAAATTGATTTAGCCATTCAATATCTAACACAATCATTTAACCAATTAGCTGAAGCTGAAGTAGGGGCTCATCTTGGTGAGGTCCTGTGGGTCAATAAGCAGGTAGATGAAGCAGAAAAGGTGTGGCGCAAGGCGGAATCTATTAATGCCAGTCATGCAACCCTTCGTGAAACCCTAAAACGCTTAAGGCCAGACTGGGCAAGTACTGAGCAATTTGATGAGTCAATATCTCGTCAATGGGATGGTCGTTTTGCTGTCAAAATAAATAGTAATCAATCTTCAAATGGCGGTAGTGGATCGTTCTCTCTTACTCATGAGAATCTGAATGACAATCTGGATATTCGCGGTCCTTTAGGTGTTTCAATTGCTAAAATTAACGTTACCCCCAGTCGTGCAACCTTGGAACAAAAAGGGGAAGTCTTAACAGCCATCGATGCGGATTTGCTCGTGTTTCAAGCGACACAATTACCTATTCCGGCGCGTGGTTTATCTGCTTGGCTTTCTGGGTTTACACGTCCAGGCTCACCAGGCACCGTCAAGCGCAATGATTCGGGACAGGTCACTGAAATTACCCAAGATGGTTGGTCACTCAAGTACACTTGGGATACGAATAACAAATTGCAAAAATTAAATATGACTCGGTCTAACCAAGATGGTGATATTGAAGTTAGATTAATCATTGATTAATTAAATGTCTTCTCATTTCTTACAAGTCAGTGCACCTGCGAAATTAAATCTTTTTTTACATGTTATAGGCAGGCGCCCTGATGGCTACCACCTGTTACAAAGCGTTTTTCAACTCATTGACCTTGAAGATACTGTAAAACTGCGTTTGAGGGCTGATTCTCAAATTTGTCGTTTAAATCCTTTGTCCAATGTCCCACCAGAAGAAGATCTTGTAATTAAAGCTGCCCGCCTATTGCAAGACACATACCAATTAAAGCTTGGCGTAGATATTGACCTTGATAAAAGAATTCCGATGGGGGCTGGCTTAGGAGGTGGATCTTCTGATGCCGCAAGCACTCTATTGGGGTTAAATCATCTTTGGAATTTAAAGCTTTCCACTAAAGATTTAATCGCTATCGGGTTGCGCCTAGGTGCCGATGTACCTTTTTTCTTATTTGGGAAAAATGCTTTTGTTGAGGGTATTGGTGATGTTTTACATGAGATAAAGCTCAGAAAATCCACTTATTTGGTGATTTATCCAGGGGTTAGTATCCCAACAAAAAACATTTTTTCATCAAGCAATTTGACGCGTAATCGATCACCGATTACAATTATTGACTTTGAAGAGCAATACTCTAGACATATGCAGTTTAAAAATGATCTACAAGCTGTTGCAACGCAAATGTTTTCGGAAGTTTCGATGGCTCTGGAGTGGTTGGAAAATCAATTTCCAAACTCTCGTCCGTTGATGAGTGGGTCTGGAAGTTCGGTATTTTGTGAGATTCCTAGCCAAACATCATTGGAGCAGTGTTTATCAAATCTTCCACCTATGTGGCATGGTTTTAAAGTTAATGGCCTTTCGCATCACTCGGCTTATAATTTAGATTCTAGCGTCAACATACAAGAGGGGAGTCGCCAAGTTGGTTAAGGCACCGGATTTTGATTCCGGCATTCGAAGGTTCGAGTCCTT
>Ga0209188_1001210_pt1 | contig 21522 bp, 10 predicted proteins | sample C_130625_EF_Meta_FD_187307 | JGI IMG/M metagenome (GOLD analysis project Ga0209188, IMG submission 187307) | Freshwater microbial communities from Lake Croche, Canada to study carbon cycling - C_130625_EF_MetaG (SPAdes) (version 2) | ecosystem: Environmental > Aquatic > Freshwater > Lake... | reverse complement strand
TTTACCATTTACCACTCCACTTTCCTGTCCTTCCTCTTCATTTTTCTCTCCATTTACCTGTCCTTCCTCTTCATTTTTCTCTCTATTTTCCTCTCCATTTACCTGTCCTTCAATTACACTTTCCTGTCCTGCTTTTCCATTTACCACTCCAGTTTCCTGTCCTGCTTTTTCATTTACCACTCCACTTTCCTGTCCTTCCACTCTATTTACCTGTCCTTCAATTCCAGTTTCCTGTCCTGATTTTTCATTTACCACTCCATTTACCACTCTATTTACCTGTCCTTCTTCTCCACTTTCCTGTCCTTCAATTCCACTTTCCTGTCCTTCTACTCCACTTTCCTGTCCTTCCTCTCCATCTTCTTCGTTATTTATACCTAAAACCTCATCTACATTGAAATTCTCAATTACTTTTTGTTGTTGTTTAGATAAATTATCTATCATAGATACTAAATTGCGAGCATCCTCTATTTTATTTTGTGTGTCTTCGTCGACTTTTTGTTGTCCGTTAATTGTATTGTCTGGGTTATAGGTATCTTTATCAACGTACGATTTTGTTACTTCTAATAATTTGTTAACTTCTGAATCTGTTAATATATCTGATTCATGTTGCAACTCGCTAGTTTTTTCTTTTGATAAAAAATTGCCGAGTGTTTTGATTAAATTTTCATAGGGTAACTCTGTATATTTTTTTTCATTTATTGCAATATCTAATTTACTTGGTTCTTTATCTACATATGATTTTATTACTCCTATTAAATTCTTATTTTCTAAATCTGTTAATTTGTTTGTCTCTGAATCGCCTTGGGATTCAACCGAGTCTTCTTTTGATAAGAATTTACCTAGTGTTTTAATTAAATTATTGTAAGGTAATTTTGTTTGTTCATTTTCTGTATCTACATGTGATTTCGCTACTTCTAATAAATTCTTATGTTCTGAATCTGTTAATTTATTTGTCTCTGAATCACCGTTGGATTCAACCGAGTTTTCTTTTGATAAGAATTTACCTAGTGTTTTAATTAAATTATTGTAAGGTAATTTTGTTTGTTCATTTTCTGTATCTACATGTGATTTCGCTACTTCTAATAAATTCTTATGTTCTGAATCTGTTAATTTGTTTGTCTCTGAATCACCCTTGGATTCAACCGAGTCTTCTTTTGATAAGAATTTACCTAGTGTTTTAATTAAATTATTGTAAGGTAATTTTGTTTGTTGTTGCTCTTTTATTACAGCATCTGCGTTATCATGTTCTACATGTGATTTCGCTACTTCTAATAAATTCTTATGTTCTGAATCAGTTAATTTGGTTGTCTCTGAATTGTCTTGGGATTCAACTGAGCTTTCTTTTGATAAGAATTTACTAAGTGTTTCAATTAATTTTTCATAAGGCAACTCTATTTGTTCTTGCTCTTTTATTACAGTATCTGTGTTATCATGTTCTACATGTGATTTCGCTACTTCTAATAAATTCTTATGTTCTGAATCTGTTAATTTATTTGTCTCTGAATTGTCTTGGGATTCAACTGAGCTTTCTTTTGATAAGAATTTACTAAGTGTTTCAATTAATTTTTCATAAGGCAACTCTTTATGTTCGTTTTCTTCCACTACAGTATATAGATTATCGACTTCTTTATCTACATGTGATTTTGTTACTTCTAATAAATTTTTATTTTCTGAATCGGTTAATTCATTTGATTCTGGTTTATCTACTTCTTGTATTTCTTGTTTCTGTTCCTTATGTATATTTTGCATAAATGTTTGTAATACTTGCAATAAATTATTATATTCAGAATCCGAAAAATGAGTAGAATTATTTTCTAATGTTGATAAAGCTGATGTATTTGTAATTGGTTCATTTGTACCAGAAGTTGATACCAGCGAATCATTTGTGCTACTTTTTAACTTATGATTATAGTCTATTTGTTTGGATTTTATTGGATTTATTATTTTTTCAAATATACGTTTCACTAGATCCATCATAATTATATATGATATATAAATAAATTATGTTGATTATTACATATTTGTTGATTGATGCAATAAAATTTAATATTCAAATGGCAAAATAGACCTGAATATATGAAAATTCTTGTTACGTAAATTAGTAACAAGAATTTATTAATATGACTAACACTAAATATATTGTTCAACCTTTATTCCCAACGCAAATTATTGCGTGGGGAAGTGCTAAGAATTCCTTACCATTCATGGTAAGGATTTTTGAGTGAAGGCATGCCAAATTTCCAAAATGTACTTATTTAAGGTCTATCCACGAATAGAGATTAAGTATATTTTTGAGAACTATGGTTAACGTTTATGTATTTTTCTTGTCGACCGATATTTTTTGTTAGAACTTCTAGTTTTCTTGCCTCCTTTATGTTTACCGGTTTTGTGTTTTACTATTCTGCGTAATCTTCTAGATTGTTTATTTCTACCACCGCCGAGTTCTTCATTACCAAAAAGATTTCGCATAGATTCTACATCACCATCATCATTATTATCTTGGTTTCCTTCAGTATCCGATTGGTTTTCTTCCGTCTTGGTTGGTCTTACTTCCGTGTTGGTTGGGCTTACAACAGTCTTGGTTGGGCTTGCAACACCATCATCATTATTATCTTGGTTTCCTTCAGTATCCGATTGGTTTTCTTCCGGTTTGGGAGGGCTTGCAACAGTCTTGGTTGGGCTTACAACAGTCTTGGTTGGGCTTACAACAGTCTTGGTTGGGCTTACTTCGGTCTTGGTTGTGCTTGCAACAGTCTTGGTTGGGCTTGCAACACCATCAACTTGTTTTTCTTCCATTTTTTTAAGTGTTTCGATTGACGCATTTATATCCACGTTAGCATCTGTAAGGTTAACTTTTATAGCTTTATTTGACATACTATCTATATTAGTTTTGTTTATATCCGTAATATAAGCAGCATTTTCATCTTTTTCAACGGTTATATTGTATTGTAGTGGCATTATATATTATTCTTACAAAATAATTTATAATAAACAAATTACGCTAAACTATTGTAATTTACGTTTCGTATTACGCATTTTATTAATGACCAGTCTCTTTTTTTTTGTTTTTCTTCGTCCGCCTTTATATTCATAATTTTCTGTTGGCATTTTTACTAAATAAACCCCAAATATTTTTTTAATTTTTTTTAATTCTGTAAGATAATTCTTAATTTTAGTTTTGAAATTTGCCCACCATGTATCATCATTTACAAATAAATCTGTGCTTACTTTTCCCATATTCTTTTTAATTTTATCCCAATCATTATGAAAATTGTAAAAGTTTGTAAATATTGAAAATGAAATATTATTATCTGCTTTTCGCATTTCTTGACGAGGTTGTTGTTTCAAAAAATCGCCAATTTTTTCAATCAATAATTCATCAAAGTCTTTTATTTTTGACAAATATTGTTGAGCATCATCATCGTCCCTATTTTTACCTATAATGTGATTCAAAAAATTTTCTATGCTATTTATTACAGCATCTATTTCTATTCTAGAATCTTCAAAATCATTGTAAAGTTGTTCGTTTTCCGTAGTGTTTATCGTTTGTATTTCCTTTTTATTAATTTCATCATTTTCACCATGAATTTCAATATCGTCTTCTTCTAATATAACATTACCGATTTGACAGGTTTCATCATCTCCTATTTGTGTAAATTCATGATTATATAATCGAACATTATCATTATCAAAAAATATAGATATTTTAAATATAGTTTGACTATGAAAATCTCTTAATATATCAGTAAGCTTACTTTCATCTAAAATAGGTTTTTCGTCAGTTATAACATCATGAACAAATGTATTCTTATGTATATTAACAACGCTATATTGCTTTTTACCATTACTTTTGCAATAATTAATTTCTATAACTAAATATTCTTTGTCGGATAATGGTATTTTATCAGCAATTAATTCCTCAATATTAATAGACATTTACCTTAGTTAAATAATGATGATATTTATTATTTAACCATAGTCCTCCAAAATGTTCTTAAATAAGTATATTTTAGAAACTTGGCGTGCATTTACTCAGAAATCCTTACCACAAATGGTAAGGATTTCTGAGTAAATGTTAACTAAAATGATTCAAAAATCAAATACCAGCGGTATTTTATCAATAGGTACCTGAACCATCATAGGATTACGGTCCCATGTCGAAATCCAAAATACATATTTCCCATCTTTAATATCAAAACCTATACAAAATTCAATTCCTATATGTAAAAAACAGAATGTTTCCGAATATTTAATAGGTTTTAATGTATTTCGGTCAAGAGCAACCATTATATGATAATACCTTCGAGGTAATGTACACTCACTTAAGTGAACCAACCCTACTAAATAATCGCCTCTATCAATAAATCGAGTTGAACCTCTAGCCCTATGAAATTCAGGTGCCTTAATAGGATAACTATGAACTATATTTAATTTATATGTACCTGGGTCAAGTTTTCCAATTTCCATAGGATACCATTTATAAATGAAATATTCGGTTTCTTTGCGGTTTTCAATCAGTTCCGGGTTCTCTAAATCCACATTACAAACAACCGGTATCCAATTTTTTTCGCACCAACTTTGATATGGTGGTTCTGTAATCCTACAATTAGAATATGATAATGTATCTGGATTATATTCCCCTACAATCATCCGGTTTGAACCAGTTGGCGAATAATCAATATTAGTAGCAATAAATTTTAATTTCCCCTCATATTCATACAAACGGATATCTTCCAATCCATAAAAATAACACCGACGCGACTCAAGACCTACCGTTGAGTTTTGCATCTCGCGAAATTCCATTTCATTTATAACCAAAGGTATATTATCCCCATCCAATTCTGCAACCAGATTTTTACTAATAATAAAATCCTCTGGATGCTTAATATGACAGTGACCAGAATCTAAATACCAATAGTTAACATAACGTGTATTCAATATATTACGACCGTTATAATGAATAAAAGAAGCCTGCATGGGTTCATATGTGTCTATTTTTGGATAAGAATACTCTTTAATAGCAAGCTCATTTTTCAAAGAAATCGTATAAATATCAACAGGTGTTTTTATAATAGAATCATTATGGTCCGCAGAATACCATCGTGGATTCCAGTCAGTATTCGCTTCCAACCATCCCCAAAAATTAACCTCCCATACTAGTTTTTTATGTGTTCTCATAAAAATGGGGAAAAATTCATTATATAAATGATAAAAATTAATAATTGAGCTAGCATCGCCTAACATAAAACCGCCGCAAAATCGCCAATATACGCCATTCATTATTTGTCCAACTTCACCAGCAGGTAATTTATCCCAGCACCCAGGCAATAGTAAAAAGGGTTCATTTATAAATGTTCTCTTAGCCAAAATTTTCAAATATTCGAATGTTTCGGGTTTATTATGAAAAACATAGGAAATACTGAAATCTATCCAGGCAAAATGAGTAGAACCCCAAGGATTTTTCTGAACAGCGTCATACATAAATTCCGCTTTTGAATTAATCAGCATCATATAATCAGGAACATCCTTTGGTATATTGCGATGTTCAGGCAAAGAATAATCGACTCCTTCACACGCTTTTGCTACTAAAGTTTTATTAATACGAAATTGTTTCATAACACGCACGTTCGGATAAGGCTGTATAAAGTCCATTAATTGAATATAACATTCTGGACTAACATAAACGCATATTTGAACACCGGTTTCTGCCAAGTCTTTGAATTTGTTAAATCGCCAATCTATGGTTTTATCTTCAAACGTGCTTTCATATATATCAACAAACGATGTAATAAATGTTATCATGTTTGTGAATCTGTTTCTTTTATTTTATTCAAATATAAATATAATAATCAAAATACAACAAATATTCTATATTGTTTATGGTTCTCAAAATATATAAAAATAATTGTATTAATTAATTAATAATGATGAATCGAGAACTTTGTATCGTTATTGCTTCGCATATTTCAAATCCAAGAAGAATAGAATATTTAAAAGAGTGCTTATTATCATTAGCGAATCAAACATATCCTGCGGTAATTTATATATCCATATCTTTTGAGAATAATGACCTATTGAATCAATTTGTGCAATTAATAACGGAAATTCATTTTCCAAAAACCCCCGTTATTAAAATACAGGAAAAAAAGACTCCACAAATGCGTCATATGTATTTATTATTGAATGAAATCGAAAAAAATGGTCATAAATGGATAATGTTCTGCGACGATGATGATACATATCAAATCAATCGTGTAGAAATATTTGCAAAGACAATACATCAAGGGCTGTTAGAATGTTCAGTTATAACTGGCAAAATGTTAGCGGGTATTTATGAAAGCACATTTGGAAAATTCCACCATGAACACCGCCATGAGTATTGGTGTTATTGTGTTAGTTATTCTACATTTTACAGATTTTTTAATGTAATTTCCAAATATGACGATGTTCTCGATAATAAATGTTGCGATATTATTTTTGCGGAATATCTACGAAGGTCTGGAGAAAACTTCGCATTTGGTCGTATTACAGACCCCCTATATAATTATAGGATTGAGGATAATGGTGATAGTATTACAGGGTCTATCAAATATCAACAAACGCAAATTCGCGTCCCTAATCCGCCAAGTCTAAGCGACGAAACAGCGTTGAAACCCTATGTATTTGAACTTGATAAATACATCAAAGAGAACATAGACATCTATAAACATGATACATATTTACGGGCTGTAGTGGGAATCCAATTTGACGATATTATGCAAAAAGAATTCAAGGCAGACTATGGTTTGCTTCCATATGTAGACCAAACCCCGTTGATAGAAATATTAAAATATTGGCAAAGATTGCGCAATATTTGTAATGAACTTTATGATATTAAGATATAAAGATTTTTCTCTGTATTTTTTTATACATGCCAAAAATACATTATATAACGGTGGCAACAAAACCCCACAGAGTTCTCGAGGCAATTAAAACCCGAATAAATGCGATGGGTGAAACGATTACTATTCTTGGTGAAGCTGAAAACCGTCTAATCGGATGGGAAGGATACGGAAATTTCGGCGTGAAATTGCGAGAAGTAGCAGACTTTTTGAAACGTCCCGATTTATCGCCAGATGATATAGTTTTATTTACAGATGCATATGATGTAGTTTATTGCGGAAATCAAGCAGAAATTATTCAAAGGTTTTTGACGTTCTCAAAACCGATTGTATTTGGCGCGGAATGTCTGTGTCAACCGGATACACAATTGGCAGAAAAATACCCAATTACAAATAAAGAATTCTCTTTTTTAAATAGCGGAATGTTTATCGGCCGCGTTTGGGCTTTACAAAAATGCATGGAGGGATATATATATATTGATAAGGTCGAAGACCAACGTTATTGGACAGAACGATTTCTATCAAACCAAGATATTATAGAACTAGATTATGAGAACCTTCTCTTTTTGAATACCGTTTCGATTGATATGAAATGGTTTACTGTAGATAAAACAGAAAATGCAACATTAATTATATATAAAAGTGCCATGCCGATGTTTGTGCATGTAAATGGACCAGATAAAAGCCTTATTGAGAACTTGATATAATGAGGTTATAATATAATAAACTTGATGTAAATTTTATTATATTTAAAAATGAGATAAACATTCATTATGTTATTATAATATAAAGACCAAAACGTATTAATATGTTTCCAAATATTTCATCAACCGTTTCAAAAGACGTTCCATCTAGTGAAAATGAATCCAAAATAGACCCAGTCGCTTCAAAATATAAAAACATAATTAATATTTATTCAACTGAATCAACTGAAATCTCATACAATACTATTGACCAAATACTTGAAAAAGAAAAGCAACATAATAAAACAGAAACTTGGAATAAATTGGACAAGACAGTCAAGATACAAAAGTTGCATCAATTCGCCGAAAAATACGGAAAAGAGCATGCCTTTCCTATGAAAGATATAAAAGCCCTCAAGAATTTTTTCTTAGATTGCCTTGAGAAGAGCAAGCTACAAAAAGCGAAGGATGTAATCTACGACAAGGAAAAACGTGAGATAACGTCTATACCTGCACTACATTTTAATACAGCAACACATAATTTTACGCTTAAAATTATCGATTCAAAGCGAGTATCAACACTCAAGTCACTTACACCAAAACGTATTACTGAAAAAAATACAATTAATATATAGGGAGAAAATTGAATTCTTGATAATAATATAGAAATATTATATTATAATATAATAAATATAGTAAAATGCATGATTCGGACTATGAACCGGATAATTCATCTATAAATTCGGATACAACAAATAATTCTATCGTGAGTATTTGTTTGTTGGATGAATTAAATGAAACAGATATAGCAGACATAACGGCGGACATATTTGTCCAAATGGACGATTTTATACATGATAATTTGATAGAATTTTCTTCACCGAAATTTTATGAATCTATGACAAAACATATATGCGACGTTTTATTAATAGAATGGGAAAATGCAGGATTATATACAAGAGACGATAATGATTTTGAAAGCGAACTATATGAGTTTATTGAACAAGTGTTGGAAGTATATTTATTATTTAGTCCAATACCAAAACGATCTAGAACTTATACTGTAGATTTGTTAGATGGTATAGATAACGAGGAAAGCCGGAAAAATTTATCTGAAAAAATCGCAGATTTACAAAATGCCCCACAACCTAAACAAAAAACAAAGGAATGGTATGAATTTCGATATAATTTGTTAAGTGCCAGCAGCATTTGGAAAGCACTTGGAAGTGACTCGCAAACAAATAGCTTGATTTATGAGAAATGTAAGCCATTAACTGAAAATGAAAATGTATTCGTTAATACCGAAACCGCACTACATTGGGGAAATAAATACGAACCATTAACTGTTATGTTATATGAATCATTATTTAATACAAAAGTTGGCGAATTTGGGTGTATTCAACATCCAAAATATCCATTTATAGGCGCATCTCCAGATGGAATCAATATAGAACCGTCAAATCAAGTTAGATATGGTAGAATGTTAGAAATAAAAAATATTGTGAACCGTGATATAACTGGTGTTCCAAAAGAAGAATATTGGATTCAAACACAAGTTCAAATGGAAACATGTGATTTGGATGAATGCGATTTTATGGAAACCCGATTCTTAGAATACAAAGATGAAGCGTTGTTTTATGAAGATATTGAACGTGATTACAGGGGTGTTATATTACATTTTATTGAAAAAAATATGAAGAGAGGTTCTCAACCGGTCTATAAATATATGCCGTTGGATATTTCTTTGGATAAAAATTCTGTGTCAGAATGGATATTCCAAACTCGCGAAGACATGAGAAGAGATGATTTTATTCTTTTTGCGACAAATTATTGGTATTTAGATGAATATTCTTGTGTATTAATACAAAGAAATAAAGAATGGTTTAACCGCGCAATAACAAAGATAAAATCAACTTGGGAAATAATTGAAAAAGAAAGAATAAATGGTTATGAACATCGCAATACTAAGAAAAAGATACAGAAAATGGCAATTAGCCAAAATGATTCTATGAATTATGTTCTTGAAAACATGCCATTAACGAATTCTATTTGTTTGGTTAAATTAGAGTAAAATTAGATGTTTTCTGAATTCATTTGATAAATATATTATAATTTATCAAATGATATCAATTTAATCTTTATTCCACAGGCATGCCAAGTTTCCAAAATGTACTTATTAAAGGCCTATCGTTAGATTTGTATCCATTTGGATAAAAATCTACAGAAGACCCCATATCCTATTCGTGGATAAATACATTTATCCACGAATAGAGATTAACTACATTTTGGAAAACTATGATTAAAAGTATCGTCGGTTTCGTGTTAGTTTTCCAGAAACTGTCTTATATACTGGGCGACGGGTTTTATTGCCCCCCTCTGAAGCTGCGCGTTTAAGAGAGGGGTTTGTATTATCAATCGGTTGAGATGGTGATGTAAGATTTGGTTGATTTACACCAAGAATAGTTGACAGTATAGAAACTCCTGTAGACGCTTCGTTAGAAGGCGGTATTACTTCTGCGGTTGGAACCGGAAGAACCGAAACAGTACTATTATAAATTTCTATTATTTTTTTAATATCTAAAACTCTTATTATTTTTTCGAAATGTGCTTTGTCGAAAAACCACCATCCATCTGTTTTGAATGCAGATTCGGGTCTAATATATTCTTCGCAAGCGGTAATATAAGCTGATAATATTATAAATAAATATAAAGTATCAATATCTGTTAATCTATTTGTTTTAAATTTCAAACCTAGTAAATCAGATATTATCTTTGACTCTGCTGTTATCTTATCCTTTTCTATATCTTCGCCTGCATTAAATTTAAATAATTTTATATGTGCATTAATAACGCGTTGTATCAAGTCATCTTTATTGCCTAGATTAGTAACAGTAATATTGAATGATAATTTTGATTGCGCACCCCCACCTTGAGTATATTTTTCCTTTGCTCTTTTAATCAAAACATCTAGACCTTTATCTTTCATTTCCCCAGTTGTGTATTTATTCAAAAGCATTTCAACATCCACCAATTTTGACGGTTCATGAACTTTATAAATATCTGTTAATATTTTTTTTGCTTCTTCGCGATTGATTGGTACTGATTTTTGGGTGTTTACTTCACTTGGTTGGGGGGGTGGAACTTTAGTATTTTCAATAGATTCTTGAACAGAAGGTGGTATTGAATCATTTTTTTCTAAATCTGGTTCTACCAAACGTGCCTTCTTTTTACGCTCTTCATCAGATTCATTATAAAGAGCCTTTGTTTTTACAGTAAGCCTTTTATTATTTAATTGTTTTAATTGCGCAACTAGGGGTATATCTCGTATTCTAGACTCTGAAAACTTAATTATTTCCGTCATTTTTGAAATCATCTGCGATTCTAATTCATCTCTGTTCTCAAACACATATTCAATATTATTAATACTGATATTATTAGGATTTTTAAGAAAATACAATTTGAAATAAATATATTCTATCCATGCAAAATTCATAACGTTGTCTTGTTCTAATTTAGATTCAAACTTTTTACCACCATTAAATATTTTATCGTTCAATATGGTTTCACCAAATTTTGTAAGATTATCTGCCTGACTTCTAAAAGGGTCTCCATTCAATAATCCAGTATATAAAAATAAAAAAAAAGACTTCAAAAATGAAGCAGTTGTCTCTATTTCCAAATCTTGTTTTTTACCAGAAATAATATCTGTGTATCCTGTTATATATTTTTCAAACGGAACAAAACTAACATTATTAGAACTTTTATTATTGTAAGAACCCGATTCGCCGGCGGTTAAAGATATAACTGGATATAAAACATCATTAAATTGTAAATTTACGTTTATACTACCCAATTTAATTTGCTGTATAAGAGAATTGTATAAAGTGTCAAAATTTTTACTAAGCTTTAACAAAGGGTTGTAATTAGAAAGAAACGAGTGGTTTTCACTCTGTGGTCCATTATTAAATAATATATTTAATATTTCAAAACATGCGCGATGATATTCATTTACTTGATTTACTGGTGAAATTTTTATGAGTGAGCCCTTAATTATCTTCCAATAACTATTCATATCATAACGGTTTAATGTTAAAACAGTAGGAAATCTTCTCGGTAACCCAATATTAACATCTAAAAACTGTTTTTGCATTTCATATGCATATCCTGCTGCAACTATACCAAACAATCCAATATGTTCAGATGTAAAATCAGTAATAGCATCCAACGCCTCTTGTCCAAATTCATTATATGTACCTTTAGTTTCATCCATTTTTCCAGCTATTGAATAAGCCTCATCTAAAAATACTATATTTCCCATCGAACCGGATAATTCACTATACACCTTTGGTGCAGTCTGTCCGGTATATTGCCCTATTATTTCTGGTTTTTTTATAGGTATAAGCTTCCCTTTTGTTAATAGTCCAGAGTACATTAATGCCAAACCTATCTTTTCTGAACTATAACTTTTTCCGATTCCAGGATTTCCTTTCAAAATTATATTAAAATATTGGTAACCTGGTTTATTTTGTAACGGTTCTTTTTTACCAGTTGATGGATTTACATTTGGAGAAATCAAAAATCCCTTCATATAAGAATATATTAATCTAACTAGCATAGACCTCCATTGTGGCACAGAGTCCAATTCGTCACATGTTTTTGTAAAATAATACAATTGTTTTTTGATATACAAATTGTCTATTTTTGATTGAAACTCATTTATTGGAGTAACGGTTTCAAGAAACTCCGTTCTTGACAAATCAACTGTACTAAAAATTTCGACTTCTAATGTATTATTATCGTCATTTGTGTTAATAATATTTTCGAAACCTTCGGTTATTTTTATTCGCGATGAAAATATTTTTTCATCGCTAGATTTTATAATCAAATCTTGTTCGTCTAATTGTTTTTGTAATTTTTGTAATTGAACTGAATATTGTTTCGCTAACTCTGTAAATTGATTAATAACCGGTTCATATTCTTTTGAAATTGCAGTTATAGCACTTGAAATCTCTTCTATTTTTTTTTTATCCATTTCTTGAGATTCATGTTCTTTATTCAAAATATCAAACTGTTTGTTAAGCGATTCTGGGTCTAGTCCCCACATGACCTTGTTCTTTAAATTTTGTGGCAATTTATTCCATATTTCTTTTTGAACAGGTTGCAATTTATCAGGTTCAGGTGGTTTTTGTAGACCAGCAGATATTTGATTCAGGTTAGATATTTTTGGTTGTGAATTTCCATCCGTTTCAGATTTATTAAGATTTCTTAAATAACTCCATAGTTGTTTTATTTTATTAATACATGGATTTACAACGCTGCCCTTTATTTTTGACATAATACTATCAACATCATCATCGGCACCAGTATTAACATCAATATTATCGATATCGCCTATATCAATATCATCGTCTTTGTCTTCTTGCTTTGCTCTGTTTGAAAGAGGCGATTGTGGTTTGACTTGCTTATCTTGCAGTTTTTGTTGTATTTGTTGTGCATTATTCTTAGTATCGACTAGTCTTGATAAATCAACATATAAACGAGCTAATTCATTATCAGACGTCATCAGTTTGTCTTTGGCTTTATGTATTACGTTATACATACGAGTACTATTACCGTTATCGTCATAAAAAATAAATGACGCATATCCATTATTTAAACTGTTTAATCTTTCAATAATATCATATAATTTAGTATATACAATTAATTTATAATTTACATCATTTGTACGATTATATGTAGTTAGAGCTAAATCTAATTTAGTATCAATAAAAATAGCAAGCCATTCCCAAAAACCTTTTATATTAAAGTCGTTATTGCGATCTATTTCTTTATTAAGTTCATTAAATCCTTCTCTTGGATTGCTTGCTATTGTACGTTTGATATATTCAATACTTTGGTCTGACGGTTTAGACCCTCCAACTAACGTTAACCCTTCTGTTTTCATATCATTTAATCTCTCTGATTCGTATATTTCACGAATATACTTTTCTCCTATTTGTTTTAATGTAGATACATCGTCATATAAAAAATCGTAAAGTTCAGAGTCAGAAACAAGTAAATTATTGCTTTTTATGTAATTAATAGTGAATAATATACTGTTGTATGCGACATTAAATACTGGGTCCATCGCAATTATTGAACCGCTTTCTGATAATTTTTTGTCGAGTTCTCCAAGTTGTTCAAGAGTTTTATTTATTTCAACAATTCCTCCAATCATCGTGTTTTTCCTAGTTTTATTTACTATTTGGGGTTTCGCTACATAATTATGTCTTGTGTATTTTCTGTTACCACCAGAAATTTTATTAATATTATTTTCTTCATTTATACCACTCTCAGTTAGTAATGATTCCGGATGTTCTGCTAAATATTGCTGTATTAAATCGTTAGTACAATCTGTTGGCCAGCTACACTCATTATTTTCATCAGAAGATGCTACAACATCTTTTTTAATTGCTTCTATTGGTGGAGCTCCATAAATGGATAGCTCTTGTTTTATCGTTTTAATCTTTTCTTTGTACTCATTTATTAATAGCGTATATCTTATGGTTCGGTTTCTATTATCATAGTCTTTATTCATAACATCAGATGACCTGCTACCAACTTGTTCTTTATATTTCTTTATTGCATCTTTTTTAGTAGATTCATCTATACTTCTTAATGATTCTTCTTTATCAATGATATCATCTATTCCATTAGCTTGTTGATCCATAATTGCTAAATCAGCAGCAAATGATAATCCACTTCCTACTGACATTTTATCAATCAACTTCTCAACATCTTTTATTCTTGTTTCATAATAATAAATCATATTATAGCAATAATTTTGCAACTTTTCATCAAAAACAGCACCAGGAAGACATGCTAATTTTATTTCATAAAGATTGACTTCATAATCGTCGCCAGAAATTTCCGCCTGTTGTTTCAATCCGTCTAATATTGATTTTTCATTTGCTTCATTATATTTTCTTCCAAATACTAATTCAAAATAGTTATTTAAATAGTTTGGATCAGCTGGGTCAGGATGTTCAGATATATTTTGTTCAGTTGACATTTTAATATATATATATATTTATATTATACTAAATGTCCGCCATTTCTCAAAATAAAAGTGATGCAGACAAAGCAAAAATAAAAAAATCTTTAGCAAAAATTAATGTTACCAATAAAAGTGAATCTATCATGAAATCATTAATAGATAAATTAACAGCTTCAAATGTAAATATCTCTTCTTTATCAGATGAAGTATTAGCCAAATTTTGTGAAGCTGAAGCAAAACAACAAACAACAAAAAAACTCGGCGATGCATATTTACAAAGCGGAGCGGCAAAAAAATTAAGTACTGGTGAATTTGCAATTTATAAAAACGGTAAAATAATTGGTATTTGTAAAAATGAGGTTGCATATTTTTCCATGATTAAAAAAGAATTATCTGTTCAAGCGGCTCCACAAATGGAAAAAATTACTACCAATTATGCAAAAATTGCTAAAAATATGGCAAATATTAAAAATGAAGAAAAAAAAATTAAGATGACTGAGAAAGAAAAGGAAAATGCAGTCAAAGAATCAGCAAGAATTAGACAAGAACTTAATACAACAACAAATGCATTTGTTAAATTACAATCAGCCGCTTTACAAGCCAAAAAAGACTTGTCGGAAGCAAACGCAAGATTAGAAGATAGAAAAATTAAACTACAAGAGCTTTCTATTTTACAAGGAAGTAGAACAGATAGACAACAGGACCAATTACAAAATATTATGATGCAACGTGCTAAAATGGAACAAGACAAAATTCTTCATCAACAACATATGGAACATTTATCTAATTTGCAAAAACAACAAATTGAAAATGATAATAGAAATTCAAAGTTGTCTCTACAACAACAAGCAAATCTTGCAAAATTACAAAGAGAACAATTGGCTAAAATACAGGCTGAAAATCTAAAGTCAGCAGATAATATGCGTCATTCTATGGAATCCGGCTTAAAAGATATATCTAGTAGTCTAGGTAAAGGATTTAAGGGATTAAATGATAATTTGTCGAATGTTAGTAAGGATATAACAAATGGACTCGGAAAAATAGAGGATAAAATGGATGAAATATTAAAATTATTAAAAGATGTTGAAGAAAATAAAAACTTAGATAAAATATTAGATGATTACACTGAACCATGTAGCGCTGGCTTTTGTTGGCATCAACTTCCAGACGGAAACTTTAGATGTGGGGGAGGTAGTCATTATTTATATAAGTCTGAATTAATGGCTGCCGTCAAGGAAAGAAGAATGGCGGTTGAAGTAACAAGCTATGGGGGCTTCTTTTCATCGTCTCAACTTGGACCTTGTATAGGTAGAGGTAGATAATTTAATTAACTTGCAAAATAATATAGATATATTTTTCTACATATATCTATATTGGTTCAGATGTCCAGCCCCTCAAAGTTTACACTTGAAGATGAAATGTACGTCACCAAGCGTAATGGTGATAGCGAAATTGTATCATTCGATAAAATCTTAACTAGAATAAAAAAATTGGGGCAAGAAGCTGGAATTAAAATTAACTATACTAATCTCGTCATGAAAGTTATCGACCAGCTTTATGATGGAATATCTACTACAAAAATAGATGAATTATCTGCTGAACAATGTGCTTCTATGTCATCAATCCATCCCGATTATAATGTTTTGGCTGGACGAATTACCGTTTCCAATCACCATAAAAATACTTCTGAATCTTTTGTTGATGTTATGACCCAACTTTATGAATACCGCGATAAACATGATAAACCAGCACCCTTAGTTTCAGACCTCTTGATTAAATTTGTCCGCGATTATGGTGCTGAATTGGAGGCGATGTGTCAATATGACCGTGATTATTTGATTGATTATTTTGGAATGAAAACTTTAGAGAGAGCTTATTTGATGAAAATAAATAAAGTTACGGTTGAGCGTCCTCAACATATGTGGCTCCGCGTTGCCGTCGGTATTCATGCAATAGACAACTACCCTAATAATGTCGAAATCCTTGACCGTATTCAAGAAACCTATGAACTAATGTCTCAAAAATATTTTACACATGCAACACCCACTCTTTTTAATTCAGGAACTCCCCGCCCACAGCTTTCATCGTGTTTTCTTTTGGCGATGGAAAATGACAGCATCGAAGGTATCTATAATACACTTAAAGATTGCGCTATGATTTCGAAATGGGCAGGCGGAATAGGTCTTCATGTACATAATATTCGCGCATCTGGTTCACATATTCGTGGAACAAATGGAAATTCGAATGGACTTGTTCCGATGTTGCGCGTATTCAATAATACTGCCAAATACGTTGACCAATGTGTTCATCCAGAGACTATTATATATACCAGCCAAGGTCCTAAACAAATTCAAGACTGTATTTCTGGAGAGACAGAAATAGTTAATTTGACAGGAGATGTAGAAACAATCCAAAACGTATTGGAACATTCGTATAGTGGCGAATTTTTAGAAATTGAAACCCTACATTCAATTCACCCACTTCGAATTACTCCACAACATCCAGTTTATGTATTACGCGGACAACAAAAAGTATTGAATTATAATGTCATAAAAAAACGACTTTCTAAAAATATATGTCAATTTGAATGGATTGATGCAGGTGAATTAGACGATACCGATATGATTGTATACTCTATCCCAAATTATGAAAAAGATATATCGAATATTTCAGCAGAAGATTGTTATATGTATGGAGTTATTATGGGAGACGGTTCTATGTCAAATAAAACCGATACATCTGGTTATGTTTCTATGCATACGACAACAAAGAACCATATACGCAAATTTATTGAAAATTATTTTGATGAACGGTTAGTTGAATATAAAATCGCGGTTGATGGAAACAGTACATGCCTTCGTTGGAATCGTAATATCCATCTCCCATTCCGATATGCCGACTTTTATGACGAAACTAAACAAAAACGCGTTTTATCTAAATGGCTAAACTTACCATTAGAAAAGGCGAAATATATTTTAAAGGGACTTTTAGATACGGATGGTTCGAATAAAAAAGAAGTTGTTTTTGATAGCACATCACTAAATCTGATTGAATCTGTTCGTTATATTTGCATGAGAATGGGATTATTAACTAGTGGTTATATTAGAGACCGTATTGGTGAAAAATATGAGACTGAAAGAGGAATTATTGAGAATAAAAAAATCAGTTATTGTCTTCGAATTCCAAAAACTCGCGAAATATGCGATTTATTGAATATTGATTTTGATGAAAAGACACAATTTTTCAAATTTATGTCACATGATAATTATTTATTAACACGTATACAAAATATTAAGACAACAAATTATGAAGGTGTTCTTTATGATTTACAAATGGAAAAACAGCATGATTATTTATTACACAACGGACTTGTACATAATGGCGGTGGTAAGCGAAATGGTTCATTTGCCATTTATTTGGAACCATGGCATGCGGATGTCGAATTTTTCTTACAAATGCGTAAAAATCACGGAGACGAAGAACTAAAGGCACGTGACCTTTTTTACGCACTTTGGGTTCCCGACCTTTTCATGGAACGCGTAAAAACCGATGGCAAATGGACTCTTATGTGTCCAGACGAATGCCCCGGTTTAGCCGATGTTTACGGCGATGAATTTGTTAAATTATATACAAAATATGAATTAGCAGGAAAAGGACGTAAAACGATGAAAGCACGCGACTTATGGTTTCAGGTATTGGATGCTCAGATGGAAACAGGAACACCCTATTTACTTTACAAAGACGCGTGTAATAAAAAATCAAACCAGAAAAATTTGGGAACTATTAAATCGAGCAACCTTTGTTCAGAAGTTGTGCAGTACTCAGATGCAGAGGAAACCGCAGTTTGTAATCTTGCCAGTATCGGTCTCCCAACATATATCCGAACTCTCGAGGATGGAACAGTTGCATTCGATTACGAGAAGCTTCACGAGGTTACCAAAGTTGTCACTTATAATTTGAACCGTATTATTGATGTGAATTTTTATCCTACACCCAAAACCGAACGTAGTAATAGGCGACACCGTCCAATCGGTATCGGTATCCAAGGTTTGGCCGATGTTTTTATGATGTTGGGTCTTCCATTTGCTAGCGACGAAGCTCGCATGATAAATCGGCGGATTTTCGAAACAATCTATCACGCAGCAGTTGAGCGTTCTTGTGAATTGGCTGAAGTGGATGGCGCATATGAGAGTTGGTCAGGATGCCCTGCATCCGAAGGAAAACTCCAGTTTGATTTATGGGGGCTCGATGAATCCTCTCTTTTGATGGGATACGATTGGTCGGCTTTGAAAGAACGCATCAAGAAATCCGGTCTGAGAAATTCACTTTTGTTGGCACCTATGCCAACTGCATCTACATCGCAGATTCTGGGATACAACGAATGTATTGAGCCGATTACGTCGAATATCTATAATCGTCGCACGTTAGCGGGTGAATTTATCTTAGCCAATAAATATATGATGAAGGATTTGATTGATTTGGATTTATGGAATGAGAAAATCAAGAATAATATAATTGCGAATCATGGTTCGATTCAGCATATCGAGGCAATTCCTGCGGAAATAAAGGAACGATATAAGACGGTTTGGGAGATTCCGATGAGGGTACTTATTGATATGGCGGCAGATAGAGGAGTATTTGTTTGCCAGAGTCAGAGTTTGAATTTATGGTTGGAGGACCCGAATTATAGTAATTTGACTTCGATGCATTTCTATTCGTGGTCGAAGGGATTGAAGACGGGTATTTATTATTTGAGGCGGAGAGCGAGACATCAAGCACAACAGTTTACGATTGAACCAGAGGCGGTGGGTGGAAAGGTAGTATCGGGGGATGATTTGGTGGATGAAGATGAGATTTGTGAGATGTGTTCTGCGTAGTTTGCTAGTTCGTATTTTGAAATTATAAATAATTTGATTATTTATGATTTATTTTATTCTATACCAGCTGCTGATAATTTTGTTAATACAGAATCGTATTTAGACTCAAGGTCTCGCATTTGCATTTTTAAATCTTTTACTTCTTTTGTCAATATACCTATCAAACCAAGATAATTCAACGATTGATGATGTTCGCCATCTTTTTCGCCGGTTACTAATTCAGGAAAATGTTCTTGAACTTCATGAGCTATAAACCCGATATCTTTTTTATTTACCAATTTATTTAAATAGGTAACCGGTTTTAAATTATCTACACAATAATTGCTGTTAAGTTCTAATATATTTTCTTTTACTCGATAATCTGATGTTGCATTAAATGATAACGCATCCAATGTTGAAGTAAAGCGTCCGTTACCTTGAACATCTAACTTATATAATGGACCTGACGTTCCTACTCCCATAGAACCAATACAATATATATTAGATTGAACAGTCAAGTTATCCCATATTTTTACATTTCTTGTTGTTCCTGTTGTTCCAGCACCAATAATATCTAAATACCCGGAAGTAAATGTTTGATAACCAATTTTGCCTGCATTACCTTCTTTTGTTGCCTGGTCATAACCAAAGTTTATTACATTATTACCGATAATACGAATTGATCCTGCAGTATTTCCACTACCAGTTGTTCCATCAAGCGTTATACCAAATGAGAATGTCTTTACTCCTGTTGCTGTTTGATTTGATGTCAAATCCATCGCGGTTCCTACTACTGATCCTATTGGGATTGTTGAACCGATAATACTAGAACCTGACATAACTGGAGCAGTTTGGAAAGTTGCTGTGTTAAAAACAAATAAACGACCTCCTAACGAAACATCTAACCCCACTATGACGCGTGAATTAAAACTTGCATCACTTGTTATTGCGTTTCCAAATGCGGTTGTTCCCCGAACAAACAATCTACCTCCTAACGAAACATCTGAACCTACTATTACGCGGGAATTGAAACTTGCATCACTTGTTATTGCGTTTCCAAATGCGGTTGTTCCAAATACAAACAATCTACCTCCTAACGAAACATCTGAACCTACTATAACACGTGAATTAAAACTCGCATCTTGGTTAACAAATAATTTTGAATTCATAGATACATCATTAGTAAAATTACTACTACCTGCTGTAAATAACGCATTTCCAACATAAATATTTCCATTTACCGGTAAATATATAGAATTATTTACAAACAATCTACCTCCTAACGAAACATCTGAACCTACTATTACGCGGGAATTGAAACTGACATCTTGATTGACAAAGAGTTTTGAATTTAAAGATACATCGCCAGATGTGTATAATCTTCCATTCAAAGAAATATCTTCACCGATTATTAATTGGTAATTAGTAGTGGTTGTATTAATTATATTTATATTTGTAGTTCCTCCTTGGACTAATAAATTACCTTTTACGAATAAATTACCGTTCATAGAAGTATCTCCAAATACAAATAATCTACCTCCTAACGAAACATCTGAACCTACTATTACGCGGGAATTGAAACTTGCATCACTTGTTATTGCATTTCCAAATGCGGTTGTTCCAAATACAAACAATCTACCTCCTAACGAAACATCTGAACCTACTATTACGCGGGAATTGAAACTTGCATCACTTGTTATTGCGTTTCCAAATGCGGTTGTTCCAAATACAAACAATCTGCCACCTAAAGAAACATCTGAACCTACTATTACGCGGGAATTGAAACTTGCATCACTTGTTATTGCGTTTCCAAATGCGGTTGTTCCAAATACAAACAATCTGCCACCTAAAGAAACATCTGAACCTACTATTACGCGGGAATTGAAACTTGCATCACTTGTTATTGCGTTTCCAAATCCGGTTGTTCCAAATACAAACAATCTACCTCCTAACGAAACATCCGAACCTACTATTACGCGGGAATTGAAACTTGCATCACTTGTTATTGCATTTCCAAATGCGGTTGTTCCAAATACAAACAATCTACCTCCTAACGAAACATCTGA
>Ga0209188_1001209_pt1 | contig 21536 bp, 28 predicted proteins | sample C_130625_EF_Meta_FD_187307 | JGI IMG/M metagenome (GOLD analysis project Ga0209188, IMG submission 187307) | Freshwater microbial communities from Lake Croche, Canada to study carbon cycling - C_130625_EF_MetaG (SPAdes) (version 2) | ecosystem: Environmental > Aquatic > Freshwater > Lake... | reverse complement strand
TTTTTGATTTAAAAAAATAAAATGCGCAATACTAGTAAATTATTCACTTCCCTTCTTATATTAATCTTTGCTTTTACAAGCCAATTAGCCCAAGCACAAAACATTATTCAAACTCAGAAAATTTTAGAAGAAGAAAGGCCTATTTTATTGGGAGGGGGTTTATTAGTAGGTGGCGGTAGTAATTCTTTTCAATTCGGCCTTAATCCTGAACTACTAAAAAGTTATAATCATTACCTAGATGCGGGTATTATTAGCAATATTTATTACTCTTCATTTAGCGTATCCTTAGGCTCAAATGAAAAAATTAAAAACTTTCAATTAGGTGCTGGTGTGTTTGCAAGAGTATGGCCTCTTGAACAATTTTTTATTCAATTGCAACCCGAATACAATAGAACCTGGACTTCAGCGAATAATTATGAAAATGGAGTAAAAGCCAGTACTAGTTATGGCGCAACAAGTTTACTAGGTGGAGTTGGTTATGGAAGACACAATGCTGATGGAATGTCTTATTTTTCTATTTTGATAGATTTGTTAGATGCAGCAAAATCTCCTTACAAAATTGGTCAATCTCGTGCACAACCTATTTTTAGAGCTGGTGTAGGATTTCCTATTTTCAGAAAAAAGAAAAAAGCGGATTAGATTAAGTAACTAATTAAAATAGTATAAACTTAGTTTTATAAAGAGGAGATTTAAGAAAGAAGAGGCTTTAACGCTTCTACAGAAGAACAAACAATTATTCTATCTTTCCAATTGTCATACATAAAACCATTGGTATCCATTTTTTCTAATAGATGAATAAGGGCATCATAGTATCCATCAATATTAAGAATATATACTTTCATGCTATGTATTTTTAAATTATTCCAAGTAAGCATTTCAAATAGCTCATCTAAAGTTCCCATACCTCCAGGAAGCACTAAACCTGCATCTCCTTTTTCATAGAGTAATTTTTTTCGCTCATGCATTGTCTCTGTAACAATTAATTCAGTCAAGCCTGTATGTTGTGCCTCCCATTCTAATAATAACTTAGGCATGATACCATATACTTTACCCCCATTTGCTAAACATCCATTTGCGACTGCACCCATCAAACCTTTATTCCCTCCACCATACACTAGGTCTATATTTTCTTGAGCTAAAAAATGTCCTAATGCAGTAGCAGCTGACAAAAAACTAGTATTATGACCCGATTTAGAACCACAAAAAACAGTAAGGGACTTGATTTGCATAAAAACAATTTTAAACTTGAATATAGAAGCAAATTAGTTAATTATTTCAAAGATTCTTATTACTTTGCTCATTCAAATTAAGACTATGAGTGCTTCTTTACTTTTCATATTTATAATTATCTATTTTGCTATATTATTAGGGGTAGCAAAGATTGCTGGAAAGAATAGTAACAATATGTCTTTTTTTATTGGGAATAAAAACAGCCATTGGATGCTAGTGGCCTTTGGTATGATTGGTACTTCTTTAAGCGGTGTTACCTTTGTTAGTGTACCGGGTGCGGTAAGTAAAGACGCCTTCCACTATTTACAAATTACGCTAGGTTATTTGATTGGTTATCTAACCATCGCCTATGTTTTATTACCCATTTATTATAAACTGAATCTTACTTCAATTTATCATTATTTAGAACAAAGATTAGGCTTTAATGCCTATAAAACAGGGGCCTCCTTTTTTGTTTTGTCCAGAACACTTGGTGCCACCGCAAGACTATATTTAGTAGTAAAAATTCTTCAAGTATTTATTTTAGATAGTTTACATGTTCCCTTTTGGGCAACCACCTTGGTTATTTTAATAATGATTTTATTATACACTTATGAAGGGGGTGTAAAAACTATTGTTTGGACCGATACCTTACAAACATCAGGCATGTTGATGGGTTTAATCATTTGTAGTATTTATATATTAAGCAATTTGCATTTGTCTGCAGCAGATGCTTTGCAAGCTATGCAAGTAAAAGGGATTGCGACAGTTTTTAATTCGGATGTCAATAGCAAAACTTTTTTCTTAAAACAAATTATAGGAGGTGCCTTTATTACGCTTACTATGACTGGATTAGACCAAGAAATGATGCAAAAAAATATTTCAGTAAAGACTTTAAAAGATGCTCAAAAAAATATGGTCACTATTGGATTTACAATGTTAATTGTAATTAGTTTGTTTTTATTTTTAGGAGGTTTGTTAAATTTATATGCAGCACAAAATAATATTACAGCTTCAGGAGATGACTTATTTCCAAGTATTGCTTTATATCATATGCCTCCTTATATTTCTATTATTTTTATACTTGCACTCATATCTGCATTATTTCCTTCAGCCGACGGAGCCATTACTGCCCTAACTTCAAGTTTCTGTATTGACTTATTAGGTATGCAAAGAAATACGAATTGGGATGAAGCTAAAAAGAAAAATATTAGACAAAGAGTGCATTTAATTTTTGCCTTCTTATTTTTAATAATAGTGCTAATATTTAAATGGATTGATAATAAAAGTATTATTGATTTACTTTTAAAAATTGCTTCTTATACCTATGGCCCTCTATTAGGGTTATTCGCTTTTGGTATACTTACTAAAAGAAAACTGGCGGATAAATGGTCTTTTATTCCTTGCTTTTTAGCCCCTATTTTATGTTTATTACTCGATTACGCACAACCCTTCTTATTTGGGAACTTTAGAATTGGTCAAGAGTTACTCATTATCAATGGACTAATTACTTTTTTAGGTCTATGGGTAATTTCAAGGCCAAATACAGAAAAAAATTAGACCTTTGCTACATGGATTTTATTAACCCATTGGCGAACGACTATACTGAAGCATATTCTAATGCAACTCCTAGTTATCTAAAAAACTTATACGAGGAAACTTTGGCGACCCATGAACATGGCCATTTACAAAGTAGTTGGACCCAAGGTGGCTTCTTAAGTTTTATAAGTAAAATTCTTGCACCTAACCATATTTTGGAAATTGGAAGCTTTACGGGTTTTAGTGCTTTATGTTTAGCAGAAGGTCTTACAGAAAAGGGAGAATTGCATGCCATAGAATTAAGAGAAGAAGATGCAAAAAAAGTACAAGCCGCTTTTGATAAAAATGCTAGATCTAAACAATTACACCTTCATATAGGCGATGCTAAATTAATTATACCTACCCTTACTAAAAAATGGGATTTAGTATTTATTGATGCAGATAAAACAAGTTATATAGAATATTATTCGATGATACTGCCCTTACTGAATGAGAAAGGAATAATTATTGTAGACAATGTACTTTTTCATGGAGAGGTATTAGAGCAGTCTGTAAAAGGTAAAAGTGCTAAAGCCATTCAAGCCTTTAATGAATTTGTCCTTTCGGACTCAAATACAGAACAAGTGATGTTAACAATAAGAGATGGCTTAACTTTGATTAGAAAAAAATAATAATATGAAAATAAGCAAGCTTGCTTTAGTTTTCTTTTTTACAATTCCCCTTAGTTCATTAGCACAAAAAACAGCTACCTTAATATATATTGACCAATATAAAGATATTGCTGTAAGTGAAATGAAACGAACTGGTATTCCAGCATCCATTACTTTAGCGCAAGGCATTATTGAATCCAATAGTGGTGAAAGTAATTTGGCTTTGAATTATAAAAATCATTTTGGTATTAAATGTAAAAGTGATTGGAAAGGAGAAACCACTTACCAAGATGACGATGCAAAGCAAGAATGTTTTAGGGTTTACCCCAACTCAAACGCCTCTTTTATTGACCATTCTAATTTTTTAAAATCTAGGCCTAATTACGCACCATTATTTGAACTCGATCCAGTAGACGATTCAGCTTGGGCTTATGGGCTTAAAAAAGCAGGCTATGCCACTGCTTCTGATTACCCGAAAAAACTTCTGAAAGTCATTAACGATTTTGAGCTTTCTCAATATAATTTTCCTGAACTTGCCATTTTTGATGATGAGGATACCCCCAGCCAAAAAATTGATACAACTAAAAAAATAGAAGCTGTTAAAATGGATACCATAAGGCTTTCTAGAGTGAAAGGAATAGACAACTCTGAGAATATAAAAAATACAGCGCCCACTGCAATGAAGGGTATAGGAGCAATAGCCACTGAACTTCCCAAAGAGCGTAACCAAAAAACAGATACGATTAATAAAATAATAGATAATAAATTTAAAGATACAAGTGTAGTTGAAAGAAAAATATCTGATACTAGTAATATAGATGTCAAAATAGAAAACAACCCCATTCAATTTGTATATCCTAAAGGAAAATTTAAAGTCAATCAACTTCTAGCCATTTATGCCAAAGCAGGTAGTTCATTTTTAGAAATTGCCAATACTTACAATATTGCTTTATATAAATTATATACTTTCAATGATTTGGCTGAAACAGATCTAGTTGCTAAGGATCAAATTTTATACCTCGTTTCTAAGAGAAAAGAAATAATAAAAAAACTGCACTTGGTAAAAGCAGGTGAAAGTTTATATGATATTAGTCAAATGGAAGGTATTCAATTAAGCTATTTGCAATTGTATAACCCAACTATAACCGATATTAACTTAAAAGCAGGTACCACATTAGCTTTATTTAAAATCAATGAAGCAGCTAAACAAATTGCTAGCCCCATAAAGGAAATCAATATTCCCAATTTTCTAAAACGCAAAAAAAATAATTAATGATGAATAGTATTAAAGTATTAGATAAAGAATTTATACCCTACTTAAGTGAAAAAGAAATTCAAGAAAAGATTACTTTACTAGCTATTCAAATAAATAAGGACTATGCAGGCAAAAGACCCATTTTTTTATCGATACTCAATGGTTCTTTTTTATTTACCGCCGATTTATTTAAACAAATAACTATTGAAGCTGAAGTTTGCTTTATAAAACTTGCCTCTTATAAAGGCATGAATTCTTCAGGTAATGTAATTACAGCCATTGGACTAGAAGCCAATGTAAGTGGTAGAGATATTATTATTTTAGAAGACATAATTGATACAGGCAAAACCTTGCACCATTATTTACCTCAGCTACTTTCAAGTGGCCCTGCTTCTGTAAAGGTAGCCGTATTATTAAATAAAAAAGAAGCCTTACAATTTCCAGTAGAAGTACACTATACTTGCTTTGAGATACCTAATAAATTTGTGGTAGGCTATGGCCTTGATTATGATGGGCTGGGTAGAAACTCTAAGGATATCTACCAACTAAAATAAAATTATTTTGTAGGCTTAGGCTGAAAGTTGGGACTTTCTTGCATCTTTTCTAAGAAAGCTTTTTCCTCTGCACTTACTTGTTGTGGTGTCCACACATGTACATTTATAAGTTGGTCTCCTTTTGCATATCCTTGAACTTCTGGAAAACCCTTTCCTTTTAACCTAAATACCTTTCCACTTTGTGTGCCTGGAGGAATTTTAATTTTCGCTCTAGCATCAATAGTTGGCACTTCTATACTTGTTCCAAACACTGCATCAGGAATAGTAATATATAAATCAAATGAAACATTTAATCCATCTCTATGTAAACTCTCATGTGCTTCTTCTTCAATCATGATAATTAAATCACCAGCACTTCCCCCTCTCTCACCTGCATTACCCTTGCCAGACATACTTAATTGCATACCATCTTGTACACCCCCTGGAATATCAATAGAAATAGTTTCTTCTCCATATACACGTCCTTCTCCTTTACAAGGAGCACATTTAGCAGTCACTGTATTGCCTTCTCCATTACAAGTAGGACAAGTGTTTACTGTTTGCATTTGTCCTAAAAATGTATTGGTCACTCTTTTCACTTGGCCTGATCCATTACAAGTTCCACATGTTTGCACACTATTTTTATCCTTTGCCCCATTACCTCCGCAAGTAGTACAAATAACATGTTTTTTTACTTTCACTTGCTTATTTGCACCATTCGCAATTTCTTCAAAATTCATCTTAAGCTTAATTCTTAAGTTACTTCCTCTTTGTCCTCTTGATCTGGAAGATCTTGAACGACTTCCTCCACCACCACCAAAAAATCCACCAAACATATCCTCTCCAAATACATCACCAAATTGACTAAAAATATCGTTCATGTCCATTCCTCCGCCACTGAATCCTCCACCGCCGCCAGCACCTGGACTAAAGGCTGCATGTCCAAATCGATCATACTTTGCTTTCTTATCTGCATCACTTAAAACTTCATAAGCTGAAGCCGCTTCTTTAAATTTTTCTTCGGCAGCTTTATCACCTGGATTTCTATCTGGGTGGAATTGCATTGCCACTTTACGGTATGCTTTTTTAATTTCATCCGTTGAAGCAGATTTCGTGACACCTAAGACCTCGTAATAATCTCTTTTTGACATAGTCGAATTTTATTTTCCTACCACTACTTTTGCGAAGCGGATAATTTTATCATTTAAAAAATAACCTTTGGTAATTTCATCCATTACCTTCCCTTTTTGTTTGTTGTCTGTTACAGGAACTTCTGTAATGGCTTCATGCAATTCAACATTAAAATCTTTGTGTAAACTTTCCATAGCCGTTACACCTTTAGATTGCAAAGTAGACCTCACTTTATTAAATACTAATTGAATACCTTCTTTTTGAACCGAAATATCATCGGCACTATTTAACTGTTTTTCTGCTCTATCGCAATCGTCTAATACGTCTAACATTGAAACAATCACATCCTTTCCAGCAGTTTGAATAAGGTCCAATCTCTCTTTGGCAGTTCTTCTTCTAAAATTTTCAAATTCTGCCATTAATCGAAGGTATTTATCCTTTTGGTCTGCTAAATCAAGCTTTATTTGCTCTAGTTCACTTAAGGGCGCTTCTTGAGTTTCAGGAGCAGTTTCAGGGCTATTTTCGGCCTTGTTTTCATTGTTTTCAACCTCATTTTGAGTAGGAATGGTTTGATCCGTGTTTTCCATTTCTTTGTCTTCCATAGTTTTCATATTGTTACAAATATCTCCCAAAAATATTGCCAAATCAAGAATTAGAGCAAAATTGACAGAAATAGGCCTAAAATAGGCACAAGTTGTCACTCATTTGGGCGCTATATTTGTGCCATGACAAAGGTGTATTTAAACAAGAAAATTAACCCCAGAATTGCACAGGGTCATCCCTGGATTTACAATAATGAGGTAGACCGTATTGCAGGCCCCATTGAAGCTGGAGATATTGTAGAAGTATATTTTTTTGATGGCCAATTAGCGGGCAGAGGCTATATCAACCCTAATTCTCAAATTATAATTAGGTTGCTTACAAGAAAAAGGGAAGAAATTGATGCTTCATTTTTTTATGAAAAAATAAAAACCGCTTGGGAATATAGACAACAATTGGGATATACTGAAAATTGTCGTTTGGTATTTGGAGAAGCCGATGGATTACCTGCATTAATTATTGATAAGTTCAATGACTATTTTGTATTACAAACTTTATCACTAGGTATTGATATTTGGAAACAAGCCATTGTGGAGGCTATTCAAAAAATATTTTCACCAAAGGGTATTTATGAAAGAAATGATGTACCTGTTAGAGAATTAGAAGGGCTTACACAAATAAAGGATTTTTTAACAGCCCCCTTCCCTACTGAAATAATTATTAAAGAAAATGATTTACAATTTTATGTAAATATTGAAACAGGACAGAAAACAGGTTATTTTTTAGACCAACAAGATAATAGAAGAGCTATTAAAGAAATTGTGAAAGGTGCCGATGTATTAGGTGCCTTTACCTATACGGGTACTTTTGAAATACATGCTGCCCATTATGGAGCAAAATCGGTTTTAGGTATTGATATTTCAGAAGGAGCTGTTGCACAGGCCAATAAAAATGCAGCTTTGAATAAACTAGATCATATCGTAAAATTTGAAGCCATGAATGCATTTGATGTATTAAAAAAATGGGGAAAGGAAGGTAGAAAATATGATGTGGTGATGTTAGACCCTCCTGCATTTACAAAAAGCAGAAATAATATAGATAAGGCTATTACTGGTTATAAAGAAATTAATTTAAGGGGTATGCAAATGATTCGAAATGGTGGTTTCTTGGTAACATCTAGTTGCACCAACCTAGTAAGTCCTGAATTATTTTTAGAAACGATACAAATGGCTGCCTGGGATGCCAAGAAAAGAATTCGTCAGGTGACTTATCAGTCGCAGTCTAGCGACCATCCAATTATTTGGGGTATGGAAAATACACACTACTTAAAATTTTTGATTGTAGAAGTTTGCGATAGGTAGATTCAAATTCTATTAAATTACGAAAGCATTAATTTTATATTCTATAAAAATTAACCTAAAGAAAAAGGGTTCCATTTTATTGGAACCCTTTTTAAAAATCATTAGACAGCGTAATGTTAATTTTATATTCTATAAAAATTAACACGAAGCGACGTTTCAGTTCAATGTATTCAAAGTAGTTTGAATGGCTTCGAAATTTGGTAAGTCACCAGGTGTTGCACAAATTTCTTCGTATTGAATAATACCGTCTTTGTCTACTACAAAGGCTGCACGCTTGCTAACACCTTGCATTTCAAAAGCAGGAAATACATCGTACTTCACACCATATTCAGCAATGGTTGTTTTATTAAAATCACTTAATAAAGAGAAGTTAAGTTTTTGCTCTTCTTTAAATTTACCTAAAGTAAATAAAGAATCTACAGAGATACCTAAGACTACTGCATTAGCAGTATTGTAAGTTCCAATGTTATCTCTAATACTGCATAATTCTGCAGTACAAACCCCTGTGAAAGCTAAAGGGAAAAATAAGACTACTACATTTTTACCTTTATAATCTGCTAAGTTTACCGCCTTTTTTTCTGTATCAAAAAGTGTAAATGCTGGTGCTGGCTTACCCATTAAATTGCTCATGATGTATTGTATTTTTTTGTTTAAATTTTAACTTGACAAAAGTAAAATTCTTTGATGAATTATAGATTAAAGCGAATGTTATTATATTATTTTTTTTCTCTTTTCGAAAGCTCATTGACAGAATCTATTAGTTCTTTAAATTCTATGGGATGTCTTTGCAAGTAATCGATGGTATTATAAAATTCAACCCTGTCAACCTTATTTAAATCAAATATTTGCTGGTAAAATTCAATATTTTTTTTATCAGCTCTCCAGTTGCTATCTACAATAGAAACCCTAGTATAATATTCATCGGCCTGCATTAATTGCCAAACCACTGTTTGCATGGTTTTCATATCAACGCGCTTATCCTTAGAAGTCTTCGTTTGACAACCTAATAATATACAAGAAAGTATAATTAATTTTTTCATTCTAACTTTTCTTTATACTTATTAATATTAGCAATATCTAGTAAAGATAAAGTTGTGAGTAATTGTTTTCTAGTCGCTTTATCGGACTTATTAAAAATGCCTACGATTTCAGAAAATTTTGATTGCATAATTATAGGAATAAGCATGCCACTCACAGCACCCTCATTAATTTCTTGTAAACCCATTAAAGCATTTAAAATATTATTCTTTGCTAGTTCTGGTTTATCTATCATTTGATCTAGCCCTTCTCTGTAATAATTATACATAAGCTCATGGACTTTATCATTACCTGACTTTGTTAAATTATCAATTAGAATATACCTATTCCTTTGCCCATCATAGCTTTTCCAACCACTAATTCCACTACCCTCTGGGGCATTGAAGACAATATTAAGTGCTTTATTAAAATAGGGCATCCCGGCTTTTGGTGCAAAGGAATCATAGTCAAGCCCTAAAATGATATATATATAGTAAGCAAGAGTGGCAGTTAGGTTGGATTCTAAAGGATCGGCACCTTGAATTCTATTTTCATTAAATTCAATGGGCTGAGAAAGCTGATATTTAAAAGTAAATCTAGCATCCTGCATGTTTAAAACGGAGCTACTATAACTAGCATTATAAATGGGCCTATTAGAAACTATACTTAATTTAGCATCATATACACCTGGAGATAATACGGACTCAATAGTGATATAAAAACTACAATCAATTTTTTCTTCATTTGAAAATGCGTCATTGGACCATTTACGTTGATTAATAAAATCTCTTAATTGTGATTCTAATTGAGGAAATATTTTAGCGTCAACCTGATTGTCAACTTTACTAGATTGTATAGAAATAGTAGCAGCCAATTCTTGTGCAAATAATAATTGCACAGCAAAAACCATCATAAAAAAAGTAAATATAAATTTCTTATACATAGCCAATCTATTTAGCCCTAAAATACAAAAACGTCCCGATACCTCAATAGTTCCGGGACGTTTTTAATTTTGTAAAGCAAATACTAGCGGAATAAATCGCTTTCTTCGTTTTTACGGTAATATATTTTGTCATCAATGAATTCAGCAGTCGCTAAAATTGCCGGATTAGGCATACGCTCATAGGCCTTAGAAATTTCAATTTGCTCCTTGTTCTCGTGAATCTCTTCTAAGCTATCGGTATGACTTGCAAACTCTTCTAATTTACTGTGCAATTCTTCTCTTACAGAAATGCTAATTTGACTAGCTCTTTTTGATATAATCGCAATAGACTCATACAAGTTACCCGTCTTCCCTTTTAAAGCTTTTAAACTTTTTGTTTCTACAACAGAAGGGGTGTTGGCACCCATATTTCTTCTTAGTTTACTCATTTTATTAATTTTAAAAAATTATCAGTTTGTTTCTTTATTTTTTTCGCTTCCGCTAGCAAAGGACTTTCGCTATAACGGTCTACAAAGTCGTTATATTCTACAACTACTTTTTCAAACCTTTCTTTTTGCTTATCAACAAAGCTGTTTTCAGCAAATTGATAATAGGCTTTTAAAGTAAGTAGTTTATATTTATCTGCATTTTTTGAATCTGGATAACCATCCGATAATAAACCATAAGAAATGGCAGCTGCTCTGTATAATGCAAGGTCTGAATACAAGGTAGCTGTTTTAAAATCTTTCAACTCAAGCTTCGCTCTTGAAGCATCAATAACTTCGGTGGCATCCTTCACTCTTTTACTTGTTGGATGGCCATCAATAAATTGTTGCATTAGTTGAATGGTTCTATTGGTAGTGGTTTGGTCTAGTTCTGCTTTTGGTGAACGCTTAAAATATGTATAAGCTCTTAAATAATCCACTTCTTCTGTTCTTGGACTATTTGGGAAATACTCGACAAAAGTTTTAAATAAATTTTCTGCATTCTCATAATCCTTATCGAAATAATAAGCATTAGCAAATTTTAAATATAATTCTTCATAACGAGGTGTTCCTTTCACAAAAGGCATTACTGATTCAAAGAGCTGTTGTGCGTTAGAATATTTTTTTTGTAAAAAATAACTCTCCGCCATTTTTACCTTATAATCGGTATCCTTGTTCTTTAAAATTTTTTGGAATTTTGAAGTACAAGACGACAAGGCCAAAACAATACAGAAAGCTACTAATATTCTATTCATACAGGGTTGCAAAATTAACTAATAATCCTCAATTTATGACTAAAATCGTCCAAATTGGGCTCTTTGGCGTTAAGATTATTGTAAAAAAAGCCCCGAATAGCAACGCTAAACGGGGCTATATCAATTACTTAGACAAGATTAAGCGTCTTTACCAGCTGCTTTATCGTCGTCCATTTTGGCTTTAATTTCAGCTAAAGCACCCAAGTCACCTAAAGTAGATTTCTCCACTTTTGCTTGGATTGTTTTAACGGCTTTTTTAGTCTTCTCCGTTTCTACTTTTGCTTCTTTCTTAGCTACTTCTTTTTCTTCAGTGATGGCTTGCTCCCAAATTCTAGCATGGCTTACTACAATACGTTTTTCATTGCGATCAAATTCAATCACCATAAACTTCGCTGTTTGTTCTGCTTGAATTTGTTTACCATCTTCTTTTGCTAAATGACGATTAGGTGCAAAACCTTCAAGACCATGTGGCAATTGTACAATTGCACCTTTTTCATCCTTGCGGCTGATGGTACCATCGTGAATAGAACCTATTGCAAAAGTTTCTTCTAATGCATTCCAAGGATCTTCTTCTAATTGCTTATGTCCTAATTGTAGTTTTCTATTTTCTTTATCTATATTTAAAATAATGATATCGATAGACTCTCCCACTTTTACATACTCAGAAGGGTGATTGAAACGCTTCAACCAACTTAAATCGCTGATATGAATCATTCCACCAATACCAGATTCTAGTTCAATAAACACACCGTAAGGAGTGATATTTTTTACTAGCCCCTTGTGCTTGCTTTGTTCAGGGAATTTATTATCAATAGCGCTCCAAGGATCTTGAGACATTTGTTTAATACTCAAGCTCATCTTACGTGCATCTTTATCTAAGGTTACCACTTTTGCTTCATGATCATCTCCTAATTTGAAGAATTCTTTTGCATTAATAGGTGTATTCGCCCATGTAATTTCAGATACGTGTACAAGACCTTCAACACCTGGTTGAATTTCTAAGAAAGCACCATAGTCTTCAATATTTACTACTTTACCTTTTACAACACTACCTTCTAATAATACTTGTGGTAATACATCCCATGGGTGTGGCGTTAATTGTTTTAAACCTAAGCTGATACGTTTTTTGTCATCATCAAAGTCTAATACAACCACTTGAATTTTTTGGTCTAATTTAACCACCTCACTTGGGTGAGAGATTCTACCCCAAGAGATATCGGTGATGTATAATAAACCATCTAATCCACCTAAGTCCATGAAGGCTCCGAAGTCTGTGATGTTTTTAACCACACCTTCTAATACTTGACCTTTCTCTAATTTGCTCATGATCTCTGCACGTTGTGCTTCGATATCGCTTTCAATTAAGGCTTTATGTGATACAACGGCATTCTTAATAGTTTCGTTAATCTTCACTACTTTGAATTCCATTGTTTTTCCTACGAATTGATCATAATCTGTAACGGGCTTCACATCAATTTGAGAACCTGGTAAGAAAGTTTCCATACCAAATACATCAACGATTAAACCACCTTTTGTTTTGCTTGTTACTAAACCAGTCACTACTTCACCCGTTTTATGTACTTCCATAATTCTTTCCCAAGCACGGAAAATACGAGCAGACTTACGGCTTAAGTGAAGATTACCATCACGGTCTTCTTTTTCAACTACCATTACTTCAACTGTATCTCCTGTTTTTACACCATTGGTGTCACGGAATTCATTTAATGAAACTAGACCATCACTTTTAAAACCAATGTTTACTACCACATCTGTTTTAGTTAAAGCAACTACTAATCCATTCATAATTTCTCCATCAGAAATTTGTACGAAAGTGCCATCATACACTTTATCATACTTAACTCTTTCAGCTTCTGCATAATGACTTACATTACGTTTGTCAACGCTCCAGTCAAAATCGTCATGGGCTGTAATAATTTGTTCAGGTGCTTTTGGTGTCGCAGTTGCTTCAACAGCTGTAGCGCCATCGAATTCCTGTGCGTCTGCGTTTAGGTTTTTAATAAATAATCTCATATAAAATCCGGTGTTTTTGAACCGGACGGCAAAGGTAGGAAAAAACCCATAAAATAGCCCTAAAATGGACTAAAAAATATAGATTTTAATAGTTCTAAGCTATTGATTTTCAATAGTATTGATCTAGATGAATGAAAAAAGAAGGGGAAATTATAAAATAGATAAAATGTCTTAGTGCATCTGCCCCATATGTTGGGCTGCGATCCAGCCAGAAGTCCATGCATGTTGGAAATTAAAACCTCCCGTAATGCCATCAACATCCATCATTTCACCGGCAAAATGTAGCCCAGGTAGAAGCTTACTTTCCATCGTACTTGCGTCAATATCGGCTAGGTCTACTCCACCACAAGTCACAAACTCTTCTTTAAATGTCGTTTTTCCTTTAATGGGTAAAGTGGTTCTCACTAATTGCTGTATGAGTACTTGTTGTTGTGTCGATTTTAAATCGGCCCATTTAAGAGAAGTACTTATTTCTGCTACTTGTAAAAAATAATGCCATAATCTATTGGGTAAATTAAAAGGATTTTTTGAACCCATTTCTTTTTTACCTAATTCTAATCTTAAATTAATCCATTCCATTCTTAAACTTTGTTCGGAATAAGTAGGTACCCAATTAATGGCAATTTGACCTTCATAATTCACTGCCGCCATTTCTCTCGCACACCAAGCCGATAATTTAATTGCAGCAGGGCCACTAATTCCCCAATGTGTAATTAATAATGGGCCTTGTTCAATATATTTATTACCCACCCATTGTATACTTGCTTTGTCTACCGCAACACCCATTAAATCGGTTATTGATTTGTCGGTAGTGTTAAAAGTAAATAATGAAGGTACTGGTTCTACAATGGTATGACCTAAACGCTTTAACCATTCAAAACTATTGGCTTTTAACATACCACCTGTTGCCATACAAATAGCATTGGCATTTATTTTTGTATTATTTGAAAATGTAATAATAAATGCTGGCCTATTATTGGAATTTGTAATTTCATCTTCCTGTTGCTTTTCTTTTACTATGTCAACCACTTCATGATTCAATAAAACCTTTATTTTATATTGTTTTACTTTTTGTAATAAACATTCAATAATGGTTTCTGAATTATTAGTAGTGGGAAACATTCTACCATCTTTTTCGGTATGTAAGTTGACGCCATTTTTTGCAAACCAAGCAATGGTATTTTTTGTTGCAAATTGATAAAAGGCTTTTTTTAAAAATCGAGCCCCTCGGGGATATTTTTTTAAGAGTATTTCTATATCAGGGCAGGCATGTGTTACGTTGCATCGGCCCCCGCCACTCACTTTAACTTTTGATAAAATTTTATTAGACTTTTCTAGAATAGAAATATCCCAATCGGGATGCAATTCAGCAGTTTGAATGGCTGAAAAAAATCCAGCTGCCCCACCCCCTATGACAACTATTTTTATCTTCTCCATTCCAATTTTTTTATATAGAATTATCTAGTCAAATTATGAACTTAACTAGCTCATTCGCTTTTTATATAACTTAATAATAAGATGAGTTTAAATTAGTATTCGCTTTTTCAGCAGCTTCTATAATGGAGAAATCAGATAAGATAAGCGCTTCTTTATTTTTTACACATACATCATGTTCAAAATGAACAGACACTTTTCCATCCTGTGTTTTTACTGTCCATCCATCTTCTTCTGTAAAAACTTTATGCGTGCCTAAATTAATCATAGGTTCAATGGCAAGTACTAAATTTTCTTTCATCTTTAAGCCAGTGCCTCTTTTACCATAATTAGGCACTTGTGGGTCTTCGTGTAAACTCTTACCTAGTCCATGTCCCACCAATTCCCTTACTACACCATACCCATGTAATTTTTCAGTATGTTCTTGTATGGCAAAACCAATATCTCCTACTCTATTATTCACAATGGCTTTTTCAATGCCTTTGTATAAAGACTCTTTAGTAACCTTTACTAACTGTAATAATTCAGGTGCTACTTCTCCAATAATAAAAGTATAAGCGTGGTCACCATGCCAACCATTCAATATAACGCCTAAATCAATGGATACAATATCTCCTTCTTTCAAAGTTGTTTTATTTGGAAAACCATGCACCACCACATCATTGACTGATGCACAAATATTATGCGGATACCCATGGTAATTGTAAAAAGAAAGCAAACCGTTATGGTCTTTTACAAACTGCATACAAAACTGATCAATGTCTAAAGTAGTCATTCCTGGTTTTAATTCAGTAGCCACTTGTGACAAGGTCTTGCTTACTAGTAAAGCTGCCTCCTTCATTAAATTAATTTGTTCCTCTGTTTTTGTATAAACCATAATTCCCTTTATCTTATAAAAAAACAAACCTGTCGTTTAAAAGACAGGTTCGTTATATAAATATTTTAACTAGTACCTTTTAAACTATAAAGTCGAATTCGTAATAGGTGTTCTTCCTTGAATACGTCCAGTATTCATTAATCCATCGTATTGACGCATTAATAAATGTGTTTCAATTTGTTGTAATGTATCTAAGACAACACCTACCATAATTAATAAAGAAGTTCCTCCGAAGAAAGTACTAAAACCTTGTGTAACTCCTAATTTTTGTGCAAAGCCAGGTAAAATACCTACTAACGCTAACAAGATAGCACCTGGTAAAGTAATTTTATCCATGACAGCACCAATATAATCGGTAGTGGGTTGACCTGGTTTGACACCTGGCACAAAACCATTATTACGTTTAAGGTCTTCAGAAATTTGTTTTGGATTAAAAATTAATGCTGTATATAAAAAGGTAAATCCAATAACCATTACAGAATAAATTAACATATACCATACATTACTATGGTCGTTGAAAATTCTTACAATCCCTTGAGCAGAATCGATATTAGTAAATGAAACTAAAGTAGGTAAGAACATGATGGCTTGTGCAAAAATGATTGGCATCACACCCGCACTATTTACTTTAACTGGTAAAAACTGACGTGCACCACCCACTTGAGAACCACCAATGATTTGCTTGGCATAGGTTACAGGTATTTTACGAACACCTTGTACAAGTAAAATTAATCCCATAATTACTGTTACTAATATTGCAACCTCTATTAAAAATATTAATAGACCACCTCCGCCTTTTTGACTTTTAGAACTAAACTCTAAAATAAGTGATTGTGGTAAACGACCAAGTATACCCACCATGATAATAATAGAAGTACCATTACCTAAACCTTTATCTTGAATTTTTTCACCTAACCACATTACGAATAAAGTACCAGCAGTTAAAGTAATAACAGTTGATAACCAGAAATAGGGTTTGAAGGCAGGAATAAGCGCATCTGCATATCCAGGACTATTTAAATAAGCAACATAGGCACCTGCTTGGAAAGCAGTAACGATAACTGTTAAATAACGAGTCCATTGATTAATTTTATTACGACCGCTCTCTCCTTCTTTTTGAACTTTTTGTAATTGAGGGACTAGGATAGTCATTAACTGCATGAAGATAGATGCAGAAATATAAGGCATGATACCTAATGCTAAAACTGATGCTTGCGAGAATGCACCCCCTGCAAACATATCAAAAATGCCTAATAAGCCGTTGCTTTTCCCAGATTTTTGAGCAGCTTCAATGGCCAAAGGATTAATTCCTGGCAAAGTAATTTGCGCACCAATACGGTAGGTTAATACTAAAGCCAAAGTGACAAGAATTTTACTTCTTAAGTCGGTGATAGCCCAAATATTTTTAAAAGTATCAAGTAATTTTTTCATCAGTGTTTAGTTATTGTCTAAGAAGCACTTTTCAATTTAAAAAGTCGCCCATTAGCAGGTCTCGAATATACAGAAATATTAGATAATTTCAATGGTTCCGCCTGCTGCTACAATAGCTTCTTGAGCTTTCTTACTAGCTGCGTTTACTTTGAAATTGATCTTTGTTTTCAATTCGCCGTTTGCTAACACTTTAACCAAGTCGGTACGTGCTATCAAACTATTCATGTATAAATTTTCTGGAGTAATTTCTTTGAAACCGTATTTCTCAATTAATTGGTCTAATTGACCTAAATTAAATACTACGTATTCGATTCTATTGATGTTTTTGAATCCACGCTTTGGAACTCTACGTTGAATAGGCATTTGACCACCTTCGTGTGCCATTTTACTTTTGTAACCAGCACGAGACTGACCACCTTTATTACCTTTAGTAGAAGTACCACCTTTTCCAGATGCTTCTCCTCTACCAATTCTAATTGCTTTGTGAACCGAACCTTCTGCAGGTTTTAAATTGTGTAATTTCATTTTTTTGATTTTTACTTTCGGGGTATCTCCCCTCGCTTATTGATAAATAAAAAAAAAGCTTAGGCTATTTCTTCCACTTTTACAAGGTGTAAAACTTTGTTGACCATTCCTAGAATTTGAGGAGTGGCTTCCACTTCTTTAGAAGCATTCATTTTTTTCAATCCCAATGCAATTAAAGTTTGTTTTTGACGCTCTGATCTGTCAATACCACTTTTTACTTGCGTAATTTTTATTTTTTTCATCATTGAATTATTTATAATCGTATTAAGAATTAGCTATTGTTAAGCTTATCCGTTGAATACTTTTGATAATTTGATATTTCTTGTTTTAGCTACTTGAATAGGCTCACGTAATAAACCTAAAGCCTTAATAGTTGCTTTCACCACATTATGTGGGTTTGCAGAACCTAAACTTTTTGCAAGTACGTCAGTAATACCAGCGCTCTCTAATACAGCACGCATGCTACCACCTGCAATTACACCCGCTCCGTGTGCAGCTGGCTTAATTAATACTTTAGCAGCACCATCTTTAGCTAATTGATCGTGTGGAATAGTTCCATGCATAATAGGCACTTTTACTAAGTTCTTTTTTGCATCTTCAATGCCTTTTGTAATAGCTTCTTGAACTTCTTTGGCTTTTCCTAGACCTTGACCTACAACGCCATTTTCGTTACCTACTACTACTAAAGCTGAGAAGCTAAAAGTACGACCACCCTTTGTTGTTTTAACTACGCGGTTAATAGAAACTACTTTTTCTTTTAGTTCCACATCACCACCTGCTTTAACTTTATTTACATTTACTTTAGACATGATTTTCTATTAGTATTTTTTATCGAATTAAAATTGTAATCCACCTTCTCTTGCACCTTCAGCAACTGCCTTAATTCTACCATGGTATAAATTACCACCTCTGTCGAATACACATGTTGTGATAGAAAGCGCTGCCGCTTTTTTAGCAACTGATTGACCAGCTAATTTAGCTTTATCAATTTTCGCTACTTTTTGAGCTGCGATATCTGCTTCTCTTGAAGAAGAAGAGGCTAATGTTACACCTGTTACATCATCAATTAATTGACAATAAATATCGGCGTTACTTCTAAATACAGATAGACGAGGTTTCGCTGCAGTACCCGTAACTTTCTTACGAATTCTATATCTGATTTTTTGTCTTTGAGCTAATTTACTCATAATGATTATTTTTTAGTCGAGCGATGCTGCCGCTCTTTTATTTTTTAATGTTTATTTACCTGCTGCTTTACCTGCTTTTCTTCTTACCACTTCATCAGAATAACGTACACCTTTACCTTTGTATGGTTCTGGTTTACGTAAACCACGAATCTTAGCAGCTACTTGTCCAATTAATTGTTTATCGCTACCTTCTAAAAAGATTTTAGGATTTTGTCCTTTCTCTGTAGTAGTAGTTACTTTTAATTCTTTAGGTACTTCAAAAATAATATTATGAGAATAACCTAAAGCAAGGTCTAATATATTGCCAGCGTTGGTGGCTTTAAAACCCACACCCACTAATTCTAAGTCTTTTTTGTATCCTTCTGTAACACCTTTCACCAAGTTACTAATTAAAGAACGGTATAAACCGTGCATAGCTCTATGGCGAATTTGTTCTGTTGGACGCTTAACGATTAACTCTTCAGCAGTGATTTCGATTTCGATATCACGGTCAATTTCTTGTGTTAAAGTTCCTTTAGGTCCTTTTACAGTTACTACTGCACCTTCTACAGTGATGGTTACCCCTTTGGGGATACTTACAGGTTTTTTTCCAATTCTAGACATAGTCGTTTTTTTATTTTGTTTGATACTTGATTGCTTTCAGCCCCGACTAAAGGCTTAAGTACAAATCAAGTAATGAATTTATTACTCTAATTATTTCTATAATACTAACGTATTATTATGCAGCTCATTAAGAGATAGCACATAATACCTCACCCCCTACATTGTTCGCTTTTGCTTGCTTGTCTGTTAATACTCCTTTTGAAGTACTTAAGATAGCAATACCTAAACCATTACTTACTCTTTTAATTTCAGCTGGCTTCGCATATTGACGCAAACCTGGACGACTGATACGATCTAAAGAACGAATCGCTGGTTGCTTTGTAGACGGATCGTACTTCAAGGCAATTTTAATTAAACCTTGTTTACTATCATCTTCAAATTTGTATTTCAAGATATATCCTTGATCATACAAAATTTCAGTGATACGCTTTTTTAAGTTGGAAGCAGGAATTTCAACGATACGGTGTTGCGCCATTTGGGCGTTACGTATTCTTGTTAAGTAGTCTGCTATTGGATCTGTTACCATATTACAATTTTAAATCAGTTCTAAATTTTGTTAATTAAATTACCAGCTTGCTTTTTTAACACCTGGAATTAAACCATTCAAAGCCATATCGCGGAATACAATCCTTGATACACCGAAGTAACGGATATACCCTTTAGGACGGCCCGTTAATTGACAACGATTTTTTAGACGAACAGGTGATGCATTTTTAGGTAGTTTATCTAAACCTGCATAATCACCAGCAGCTTTTAAAGCAGCGCGCTTTTCAGCAAATTTCTTAACCGTTTTTTCACGCTTCTTTTGTCTGGCCTTGATAGATTCTTTTGCCATAATTCTTTTTTAACTTGTTATTTTAGTTATTGTCTTTTTTGCTATTCTTGAAAGGCATACCTAATTCTTTTAATAATTCGTATGCTTCTTCATTAGATCCTGCAGATGTCACAAAAGTGATATCTAAACCAGTGATCTTATTTACTTTATCGATATCAATTTCAGGGAAAATGATTTGTTCAGTAACACCTAAAGTATAGTTGCCACGACCATCGAAAGCTTTATCGCTAATTCCTTTGAAGTCACGTACACGTGGTAAAGCAACAGAAACTAAACGATCTAAGAATTCATACATTTTCACACCTCTTAAAGTTACGCGAGCACCAATAGGCATACCCTTACGTAATTTAAAGTTAGAGATATCTTTTTTAGACATAGTAGCAACAGCTTTCTGACCTGTAATCATTGTCAACTCGTCTAATGCGATGTCAACTAGTTTTTTGTCATTTACTGCGCCATTCACACCACGGTTGATGCAAATTTTTTCTAATTTAGGAGTTTGCATTACAGACTTGTAACCAAACTTTTTTGATAAAGCAGGTATCACTTCTTTAGTGTACTTATCTGCTAATCTTGGAGTATATTTTACTGTGCTCATTATTTAATTACCTCCCCTGATTTTTTTGAAGTTCTTACTAATTTACCGTCCACTCTTGTGCGCTTCACTTTAGTGGCAGCAGTGCTTTTTGCATCCCATAACATTACATTACTAATGCTAATAGAAGCTTCTACTTTAACGATACCGCCTTTTGTGTTTGAAGCAGATGGTTTTGTGTGTTTTGTTGCCATAGCAACGCCTTCCACAATAACGCGACCTTTATCAACGATTACTTCCAACACGGTGCGAGGCTTTTTCAAGTCCTTGTCATCACCAGCAATCACTACTACAGTGTCGCCTTTCTTGATGTTGAATTTGGGTTTGAATCTGTTACTCATAATTTTATAATTTATAACACCTCTGGTGCTAATGAAACAATTTTCATGTATCCTTTATCACGCAATTCACGTGCCACTGGCCCAAAAATACGGGTACCTCTTGGCTCGTCTGAAGTGTTTAATAATACAACTGCATTGTCATCAAAACGGATGTATGACCCGTCCTTGCGACGTAATTTGTTTTTTGTACGAACAATTACCGCTTTAGATACAGTACCTTTTTTGATACCGCCTGCAGGAATTGCATCTTTTACAGTCACAACAATTTTGTCACCGATTT
>Ga0209188_1001208_pt1 | contig 21550 bp, 28 predicted proteins | sample C_130625_EF_Meta_FD_187307 | JGI IMG/M metagenome (GOLD analysis project Ga0209188, IMG submission 187307) | Freshwater microbial communities from Lake Croche, Canada to study carbon cycling - C_130625_EF_MetaG (SPAdes) (version 2) | ecosystem: Environmental > Aquatic > Freshwater > Lake... | reverse complement strand
CTAAGAAAAAAATTTAGCCCAGGGAAAAAGGCTGAATTTTTTTGGCGGCCTGGGATTTTGTTGAAATATTGTCAAAATTTATTCGGGCGCGGGCTGAGGTTTGCACGTCTTTTTGTGATTCGTGAGGGACGATGGTCGGCTGAAATATTTGTGACAATTTTCGCACGTGTATTTAGGATCCGTTGATGTGACCGGTTTCACATCCATTCCGGCGCACATGAGTTTTTCGATGATGTCAAAGGTTATGCTGTTGAGCATATCCAGTGATGATTTCATATTCGTTTTGAGTGACGCAATTTTGGTATTGAAATCAATGAGATGCGCTTTGATCCTGGTCATCGCCTCTGTGCTGATCTTCACACCCTCCTCACCCGCAACAAACACATTCAATTTGTAAATTAAATTGATAAATTCCTTTAGAGCATCACCATCGTAATTGTTGTTGGATATGTAGATTGCAATTTTGTTAGTGGGTAAAATATCAATCTCTATCTGTGACTTGCCTACGATTCCGCTATACAAGGAAACAAATATACCGTGATCGTTGAGACTTATGATATCCGTTTCAAATCGTTTCACTTCATTTGAACGAACACATTCACCCGTATCACGACCGTGCGCCTTTATCTCCAAACGAACATCTGGAAAACCTGTTTTCTTTACCAAAATATCACAGTTATGTGGCTTGGATTTCGTTTCAAAAATCTCGTATCCTTCGCGAATAGGTAATTTACATTCTAAAATAGACATGATTCCAGCCTCACCTTCCTCACCCTTGTACCGCGTCGTATTACGAACGGAAATCAAGTTTTCCATACGCAAACTCATTGTGTCTATGCTTTTGTGCATGGCTCCCATATTGTGTAAAACAGCCTCATCGTTTCGTTTCAGACCTGAGTCGATAGCCTTTGTCAAATCCATACGCTCTTTTAGATTTTCTATTTTAGTTCCTAAATCGGAACACTTAGCAAGAACCTTTTCGCTTCCTAGTTCGCTCTTCATGTCCAGCAAAACCCGTGTCACGTCGCTCGTGTCTATTTTTTTGTTAGAAATAGTATCCAACATCTTTTTCCCCCATGGTTCCAAACAAGTCATGAAGTCATCCACACCACTCGTCGTCTTCTGGCTCAACGCAACGCACACAGCTTTCAGCACAGCCTCACACGTCATCATCATCTCATCAGTACCGTTCTTCTTCATGAATTCGCACACGTAATAATCGTCTATCACCAAATGACCAGTAGTGGATATATGCATACTTTATACATGGACCATATTTTTATTCTCAGGTGCTGACGCGGACCTGAGGTCAGCCCCTAGAAACATGAGGTCAGCCCCTGGAAACATGAGGTCAGCCCCTGGAAACATGAGGTCAGCCCCCTGGAAACATGAGCTCTTGAATTTTAGTTTAAAATTGAAAATTGTTGAAATTTTTCAATTTTAATAATTGGTGACTCTCTAGTGAATTTTAATCTAAAACTGTATTACACCTTTACTGCTTGTCTCGCTCTCCGTGTGACCCAGGCGCGCTTGGCTGCCTCTGAGCGCTTCGTCTTTTTCGCCTCGTCGCGCTTGGCCTGCGCATCGGCGATCCCCTCTTCGATCGCATCGAGCTGGGCTCGGATAGAGGCCAGGCGGGCGCCCCACCGCTGCCAGCGGTCCTCGAACCACCCCAGCCACACCGGCTCGGCGTTAGGGTTCGTGGGGGCTTCGGCCACGACGGTTCGACACGTGGGGCAGTTGGTCGAACGCTCCAGCCATTTCGACAGGCACGCCTCGTGGTACGTGTGCCCGCACGGTGTCGTGGTCGAACAGGACTCTATCGACTCGTAGCACACGGGGCACTCCATCGTTTTGACTTGAGATTCACGAGGGTTTCATGGATCTATCAGTGACATTACACGAAAATTCGGCCGGCGGGGGTGCAGGGGCGGAGCCCCGCAAAGGGAAAATTTTGCCCCTCTACAGAACTCAAGCAATTTTAGTTTAAAATTGAAATTTGATAGACTTGCCCCTCTACAGAACTCAAGCAATTTTAGTTTAAAATTCAAAATTGATAGACATGCCCTTCTACAGGACTCTATGAATTTTAGTTTAAAATTCAAAATTCATAGAAAATGAAAAAAACATGGGCATCAAGCAATTTTATATTAAAATTGAAAATTGGTGAAATTTTTCAATTTTAATTCAAAATTGAAATTTTTTGAATTTTAGACCTAAATATCGTTGAAACACTTTGGGATCATAGACGAACAAATACTTCTTTATTGCCATATGAAGCTGGTTTGTTTCTTTGCCACATCATACGGTAATAGCATCCGGGGCGTACTACGTTAGGATTATATGTTGATGGTGGAATTATTTCTGAAACTCTGCCATTATCATTGAATATACTTGTCACGGACCCACCAACACTTAAAGCAGTATTAAAACTAGATTGGTCATTTATTGGAAAAGGTGTATTTGTTATCTTACCATATATATCACTAGTATATGATATCTCTTTACCACATGTAACTTGAGGGGGAGGGGGGGTTATTGGTGCACTAGGAACGGGGGAGGGAGTTCCACTAGGAGGTGGTATGGGAGCACATCTGTCATCATCACAGAAGCCTGTTTCACAATCATCATTAGTAGCACAAACTCTGCCGATATCTTGGATAGGTCTAGAAAGGGGAGTAATTGGTGCACTAGGAACGGGGGAGGGAGTTCCTTTAGGAGGTGGTACGGTTGAGGGAGTTTCACTAGGAGGGGGTACTGGTGAGGGAGTTTCACTAGGAGGGGGTACTGATGAGGGAGTTTCACTAGGAGGGGGTACTGGTGAGGGAGTTTCACTAGGAGGGGGTACATTAATTCCTAAAGTGTCCTGTATGCTATACAAATAAACTCCTAAAAGTAAAAACATACACAAAAAAATTACAATTAAAATGACTGTACTGCTCATTAATATTAATAAATAAATTATTTTCTCTGGTTAATTTGTGAATGCGAGACCGGCCATACCTGATTGTATACGCAAGATGTTATAATTCACGGCAAATAGTTTCAAATTGCATGGAGTGTACATAGAATTTTTTAGTATAATGTTAATCTGGCTATTATCGATGCGTGAGAAATTGCATGTTCCTGAAGGCTGATGAAGTTCAGGTTTCAGAGCAAAAGAATATGAGTAGATTCCGGGATATGGGCTCCCGGAATGATACATAAGTGGCTGATACTGGTTGAAATATTTACCATTCTGTGGGAAAAAACGACTCTGACCGTTTAGATCGATATTGAGAGAAGAAAGGGGCCCAGTGGTAACCGAGGCTGTCTCTCCACCCTGTTCGACCCATGTTTTATAAAGTGTTAAAGTTGGGGCGTATAATTTTACATAATTTCCATCAGCTACGGTTGTAGCAGGAGCTCCTATTACTAGATTTTGCGAAATGGCAACAGACTGACCAAAAATATTAGTAGTTGTTGAATCTGTATAGTTGTATGTATGTCCAGCATATGCAGGCCAGGCTCCATTAGTATAATTATATACACGAACATACGCTTTAGAAGGGGACCCAACGGCTAGACTCGTACCTGCTGGATTTAGAGATACACTCGTTCCGAAAGTATCACTTTGGCCAGAGGATGTTATTAGGACGGTAAGACTCCAAGCGGATGCGTTATATGTAAAAATTTTGACGTACCCGGATGACGTAGATGTACGAGGGGCACCGACCGCTAAAATATTACCCGCTGCGTTGAGAGAGACAGAAGTACCAAACAGATCCGCTGAAGATCCAACCATTATAGTCGTTGTATCAGCTGTCCATGTACCCGTCGCCAAGCGAAAAACTTTAACATATCCCGCACCATTGGGTGTTGGCGCACCGATCGCCAAAATGGTACCTGTAGAATCTAGTGAAACAGATGTTCCAAAATAATCACCACTATTCGCACCAGTAATTGCAGAACCCACCTGCGTAAACCCACCGACATTATTTACATTATAAACCAAAACTTCACCTGTATTTGTAGTCTTAGCTGGAGCACCAGAAGCGACCCGACCACCGTTCGTAATTGCGACACTCGTTCCAAATTTTACTGAAGATCCAGATCCAGTCTGAGTTGTCCATGCGGTCCATGCATTGTTAATATACTTGAAAGCATAAATAGTACCGTTTGTTGTTCCAGGTGAACCAACAACTGCCTGATTTCCATCTGGACTGATTGCCACGGAAGTACCGTATAATGAACCATTTGTTGGTTCCGTAGCAGGGTTCAAAAAGCTTCCACTATCCCACGAACCGTTTGTGTATCTGTATACTTTTGCACTTCCGGCGGTTCCTGTTGCCAAGACACCACTCGATGAATTTGGAGCCCCCACTGCATACGCGGTTCCATCTGAACTGATAGAAACAGATTGTCCAAATTGACCTTTATTAGTGAAAGTGAATGAAGTTCCAGAATTATACAGTCCCTGTGTTGGACTTGGCACACTGATAATAGGAGAACCGTAGTAATGAGGTGCGATGTTTGAAATCTGAGCTGTAGTGCTATACACGTTCTGCGTGTCTACACAGAAGTTCCACATGTTAGTACCAGTGATGGTAGGATTCTGAAAGCACCATATAAGTTCCTTTACTGGGTGCTGATAGGGCAAACGGAATGAAGGGTTGAGAATTCCTGATGTAATCACGTCGCCACCGTTGTGTTGGACTTGCTCGATCAGATATTCATGTCCTTTAGTTGCGAACAGGCGTCGCTCGCTACTTTCAAGGAACGTGTAGTTACACCACAAATTGAAATAGTTTTGAGAAAAATAGGTTAAATAATCGTCGGCAAGTTCAAATATTATGCGAACTTCGTGGTATTGAAGAGCAATCAGTGGAAGACAAAGTCCTGGATCTTTATTAAAGAAAAATAATAATGGAAGATTTACAACATTTGGAGTTGAAGAATCAGCTGATGAATTTCCTAAAGAAGACAATTTACCGTATGTTAGTTTTTTAGACTCGTCCCGAAAAACTTCGGACCACAAGCGAAACCATAGCTGATAATGTTTGTCTATGCGTTGACCACCAATTGTAAGTTCGACAGATTTGAATGCTCTCTCGGCGAGCCATACCGGCGGGGCCGATAGAATAGGTGAAAGTTCTACCCACATATCACCGATAAGGTCCCCGTCTCTTCCAACGACCACCTGAACAAGGTTTCCATTTCCGATAGAACCCTGAAGAGTTAGTTTGATAGCCTCCATAGAAAAGTTAGTGTGACGCTTATAAACAGCTTTAAAGAAAGTTACCCTAGGATCTCCTGTAAGATAAACATCTTGTGCGCCATAAGCAACGAGCTGCATAAGTCCTCCTGCCATTTATAAGTTACACATATAATATTTTTACACTGATGGTCGCAAAAATTAATAAATAAAAATAAAATTATCCAAAAGCGTGGGGACGGCGCATTTATAACAAAATTGGATCTTCTTAAGAGTTGTGTTGTAATGGTCCCGAAGACCCTTAAGAGTCTCTACCATAGTTTTAACGTCCAGATTTTCAATAAATGACTGAATAATATCGATTATAACAGTCAGATACATTTCAACGACTTGTCTGATATCGTTTTTTCGATTATTAGCCTTTTCGCGCTGTTGAATCTTCTTTTTGAAAACACTTTCGTCGATGTCGCCTATCATAAACTTGATACGAAGATCTCTGTTTTCGTTTCGAGGATCCACCGTGTATCTAGGAAGTATAACATACTGAGCGTGCGCATGACTCCTGTAAGCATTTGAAATTATGGAATAATTGTCGGTACCAAAAAGATTTGCTATACGTCTCTGAAAAATATGCCAGTCGGGAATTCCCCCACACGGAATATCGCCTGGTTGACGGGGGAGAGTTCCGTGAGTCCTCTGATACTCGTAGTAATGAGGGTTGTGGATGACATGAGTCTCGATACGCCCAGTCTTCCAACTAAACGCGGTGTGACATTGAGTACACCACATTTGATCACAATTTCGAACTACAGTGAGATCACCGAGAACAAACCTATTATTACAATCGACCGTCCACCCATAATAATCTCCGCGACCTATCGACGAAACCTCGATAGAAGTTCGAAGACCGTCCTTGTTAGGTTCAGAATTTACACAAATTTTTCTCGGTAAAATAGTTGGTATTTCTTCAAGATGTTCACCAGATATATTTATTTTGTGAATATCCTTGTAATCTTTAGGATCACTTCCGAAGATTGATACGACCTCTTTCTTTGGCCAATCAACACCAGAACTTTTAAAACCCATCATAAACTTTTTTACAGAATCTCCAAGTTTCATATAGTCTTCCACTAGCATTTCAATTTCTTCAGGAAACTGAAGCTCATTACGAAATTTTACAGCTTCCTCCATGTTTTCAAATTTTTTGGATTTAATAGACTTGTCAAACCATTTAACGACAAAAGATCCCCCAGTGTTGTAAATTGATCTATTTCCGCTAAACTTCAAGACGAGCTTGTGTTTACTGTTTACAATATACTCAACACCCTTGTTCTGACGAACCTTGAACATCTCATCCTGGCCTTTACAAGTCTCCAAAACCTTACGAGCAGTTCCGTCATCTCCTATAAGGATATCTCCTACGGAAATGTCTTGGGCCAACTTTGTCGTTCCGTCAAACATTGGAATCTTAGTATCCTTGGCAAAACACCCGTTAATCTTGAAAATCATAGAAGCACAACTGGGGCAGTTTCTCGAATCACGAGCCAAGAGCTCAGCGGTTGCTACACTGTCGGGATTGCAAGTGTGAGGAATTTCCCTGTCAGGGCCCTTGATTTCGTGACACGTAGGACACGTCCAGTTGTCACAAAGGCCGCACTTCCAGACTGTACTCAGGAACCCCTTACACCCGTCACCCGGGCAAGCGCGGACAAAGGCTCTCTTTTCAAGTTGAAGGGTCGGGCCGTTCAAACGATTTAGTATGTAATTTTGAGTCGTGTTAATAGTGGCTATGTCAATATTTATTAAATTTATCACTTTGTTTTGCTCCTGAGCAAGCTTGAGTCTTAGTATCATAGCTTGAAATTCGGTCGGAATGTTGTGCTCTAGGGCCAGAGCAGAAAGTTGAGTATTTGCGATAGAGTGATGCATCGTAATCTCTTTGCTCAACTGAATCTCTAGATTTTTCTTCTTTTTTTCCAGCTCACGATGCTCCTTTTCAAGCTCAACATAAACCTGAGTAGCGGGCATCATGCTCTTCTCCCGGTCAAAGAGAAGATTTTCCCTTCGCTCCTTGTAAGTCTTGGAAACGAATTTATAAGTAAAATTGTTTGTCAAAACTTCTCGGGACCACCCTTTGCGACACGACATACAGTGAGCATCTTGGGTAGTGTCGAGAAGATAGCGCTCATTACAACCAGAACACGACTTGTAATCACAGAAACCGCAATTTACAAGAGAACGACTCGATTTATTGAAAACCTCGTCGCACACCTGGCAACGATGAGTCATTCTTTTTACTTTCTAAACGGTTGAGACTTTTATCTGGACGCTCGTGCGGAGGAGTGTATTTCACTTTGATTCCGTGTTTGGATATTGTCAATTTATCTTCTTCGTCTTGAATATCGGCCCAACTCTTCTTTTCAGACATTCTTGTACTATTTACTTATCTTCTTTTTAACAGGCTTTATAAGTTTCTCTTTTACTTTGAGCTTGGGTGTGGTCTTGGACTTGGCATACTTGCTGAAAATTTCATCGATCGCTTTCTGCCTGATTTCTGACGTATCATCCATCTTCTGATCCCACTTTATATGTTTTTGTACAAGTTCATCTGGAACATCAGCTTTTCTCATAGCTGATACCCGATCCTCCAAAGGAGGCATACCAGATTTTTTAAACCAAAATTCACCGAGCAACTCGCGATTATATGTCACTGGCTCTTTTACCTTGAGCAATTTATTTGATTGTGGGTGTTCAGAATACCAATTCTCACACTTTTTGATGTACGCGACCCGCTGATCTTCAGGTATCTTTTTTTCAGCGTACCACTCGTAATCATTTGGTGGTTGCCAAGGTACAGGAGTGTATTGAATTGACCCTAGATTCATCTTGTCTAAGATTTCACCAACTCGCCCAGGGGTTCCACTAGGCACAACATAAAGTCGATCATCCCGAGCCCACTGTGAAACTAGAGATCCCCCGACAAATCGACTGGTAAATACTTGTGGCTGAGACCTACGCCTAATAGTTGGGCGAATCATTTTGCTCTATTGAAAACATTTCTTAAATTTCTAAGCGGTGTCATCACACGATTTTTTTGTTCATAAGTATAAGAATGAACATAATCCAAATTATACACATACTCGTGAGAATATTTCTAGTAGCAACTCCATTTTTTGGAGATCAATATTTGCTGTCACTTCACGCAATAACAATTCCATTTGTGATGATGCACTGGGCCTCGAATCAGACGGTTTGTGCATTAACAGAACTGGAAAAGTTTGTTTCCGGAAATAAAGAAGAGGATACATTTTTTGGACAAATATTTGTACCTATTTACAAAAACGAGTCTTTCGTTGGGACAATTCTAAAACCTATCTATACGGTCAAGGACAAAGACGAAGAAAAGAGACTGGTCTGGGTCGGGTTAGCTTTACTTTGGTTCATTACATTATACAGATTGTCACTCTCAGATTTTAGCTATCTTCGCGAAGAACTGAGTAGTTTGCTTACTCGTCTTCGTATTCAGACACGCACTCAGTGACCGTGTCGATCTCGTCGTCACTCTCATCGTCTGACTCGGCCTCTGCCAGAATCGAGGCCAGTCGGTCAGCAGATGACGTAGGCAGGGGGACAGCCTTTGAAGGACCCTTCTGCTCTGGCATCACGATCTCGAAATCCTCCTCGTCATTTGTGAGGGGATTTCCGTGCGAAGCGCAGAGATCGCAGTCGGCCGAAACCTCGATCAAATTGTGAGTGTGGAGAGGCTGCTCTTGCTTCTTCACCGGCTCCTTCTTCGCCTTAGGAACTGGGGGAGCTCCCTCCTTCTTCTCGTCGTGCTGGCGCTGGTGGCGCTTGCAGAAACAGCCACCCTTGAGGGCCGGAAACTTGCAGGGTTCCTTCTTGGAGGTCAAAGACTCGCAAATCTTCTTCTCCTTAGAAACAGGCTCCTTCTTAGCCGGGACCTGGACCTTTTCGCCATCGGCGTTGATCACCTCCACAAGCTTGGGCTCGCGCTTCTTGTACTTGCGAGGAACCTTGATTGCCTCCTCGGCCGTCTCCAGGTACTTCTTCTGGAGCTCCTCAAAAGGAATCTTGTAGTCCTCTGCCACACGCACGAGGAACACGCGGTCGCGCTCAGCCACCAGGCAGTTGATAGCAGCAGTGAAGTTGGCCATTTGTCTTGTCTTGTATACGATTTGCGTCTCTAACTCTGTTTGACTTGGAGACTCTTTATCCGTGACAAGACACGAATTTTAAGAGAAGACCCCCTCACGAACCCAGGCGTTACAAACGTATTTCGTGCCTGTCGAAATCGGAAGACCTGCATGTAACGCTCTGGGATGACACTTGTCACCGTCTCCTAGAGGCTGAAAAAATATAGCAGAACCAGGTGGAGCTTTTAATTTAAGATTGTCATAATCAGGAAAATGAGTTTCTCCATCTGTAAAATCGTCATTTAGATAAACTAAAAGAGTTCCCACGCGTTGCCCTCCTTGATTTTCAAATTTAGAACAAAATTCATCATCGTCACAGCAAGCGTCGTGGTGAGCCTTGTAAAAGGTGCCCGGTTTGTACCTGACAACCTGGAGGTCTTCGGTATTTTCGAAAGGTTTACCAGTAAGGGAACACGCATGAGCTAAAATTTTCCGAGCGACCGGATCGTTTTTGGAAATCCACGCAGTCTCACTCGTTCGAGTGTCGCTCGGCCCGTCTACCCCTATCACAGAACTGCGACTGAACGAAGTGTTTGCCTTGTTTATTACGTAGTCGCATTCGTCCTTAGTCAAAATTCCGTGGACCAGACGAGGACCTTCCCATGTAGAGTCTTGGGATTCGTAACCCCTTCCTTTTATGGACAATATTCTCCAAATAATTAGTACTAAAAATAAAATTATGTATACTATTATCATCTACTAATCACTCAAGAGATTTTCTGACCTTGGCTATGTTCCTTAGAATTGCCCGAGCCTTTGTGAGGGCCACACTCTTACTCTTTGCTCGTATGGCTTTCAGAAATTCAGTCGTCTTCACGGTCTTTGGAGAAGTTTTTACCTTCTGGAGTTCTGAAACTCGGGCCGTATTTTTGAGACCTTTTTCTGGTTTATTTTTACCTAGAGGGTTTCTGGGCAAAATTTTCTTGTAAATAAACGATCCCGCAAGGACCACGAGAACATCTCTGTACATGTACTTTAGCTTCTTTATGGGAAGACCAAATTTTCTAGAAACTTCTGAGTTTATAATCGTGTGTTTCATTCCAGGGAGATAGGCCAACGTGCAGTCGACAAAGTCTTCTCCGAACTGGACCACATGGTATGTCCTCTTCCCTGAGGCCGGAATGAAACTCTTGCGGGTGTAACTCTTAATCTTGAGTTTGTCCGGGCGAATGAATTTACTAATAAAATTATACATTTTGCTGTACATCAAAAACGAGTATCTGTCAACTTCTTTTTGTGTTAAGGGGTGTCTTACGTAAAAGGTAAAGTCGAAATCTTTTGTGTCGGCCACCTTCTTGGGGATAGGATTTATTCCGCGGGCCATGAGGTACAACTTCACGGCCATCCCCCCTCCAAGGGCCACTATGAAATTCTTGTCCCGGTACATAAGGTCCTTGTGAGTTTTACAGTAGTCTAGAAACTTTTCCATTTAAAGTTAACCAACTTAATTTTTAAAATGAGGGTAGTGGTAACCTTGACCACTATTCCCACGCGTGAGGAATCTGTTTTGAAAACTATACAGTCGATACAGTCTGGGACATTCAAACCTGATGAAATTTACGTGAATCTTCCAGAATGGTACCCAAGGTTCAACTGTGGACCGGATCCTAATTTTGTATTAAAATTGAAAAATACAGGGGTCCGAGTAAATTCATGTAAGGATTACGGTTCATTGACAAAACTAGTGCCCATACTTGAAATCGAGAAAGATCCTGATACTCTCATAGTAATAATAGACGATGACAATTCGTATGGATCACGAGTAATAGAAGGTCTTGTAAAGGCTCATGAAGAATTTAAGTGTCCTGTTGGTTATTCAGGTATAGCTTATCCAGAAACAGCTATTAAACACACAGGGATAAATACTTTTCTTTTATTCCAGGGTCATGGAAAAAATACAGAGATTTTAGAATGTTCATTTGGAGTCCTCTTTTCTAGACGATGTTTCGACGGGTTTTCATCATTTGAACCTATGAAATCAGACTCTGAGAAATGCTTGTACACTACAGATGATTTAATATTCAGTAAATTTTTAGATTCAAAAGGTATTCCCAAGAAAATTGCGTGTTATCCGTGGGTCGGAAGATTTTGTGATGATTGGTCTACAATTTTAGTTCAAAATTCAGAGTCCCAGACTCACGCCCTTTCAAGAGATGGAAATCTTGAGAATTATTTAAAGGCTTCAGTTATATTAAAAATATGAATTTTGAATTAAACCAAAATATAGTAGGAAAGTGGAAAATAAAATCTGTAAATAACGATGAATATATAGGACCTTGGCTTAAGAATGGTATAGAATGGGAAAATTGGATGCGGCAAGACATTCAGTTTGCTTATAGGAAAGGAACAGATATACTTGATATAGGCGGAAATATTGGGTGTAACGCGCTTATGTTTTCAGATTATGGACCAGTTCATACATTCGAACCTTTTCTGTTCAATGTACTTGAAGAAAATGTAAAAAATAACAATACAGATCACCCAATAACAGTTCACAATTATGGTCTGTCCTCAAAAAAGACACAAGGTTCTTTGTATCTTCCAAAATGTAGAAATGGTCTTTATAACTACGGAGCTTGTTCTTTGAAGCCAGATTTTGAACATAACCATTCAAATGTATGCATAAGTATAAATCTTGAGAAATTAGATGATGTTTATACAGGAGTTCCAAGTATTTTGAAGATTGATGTAGAAGGAAACGAACTTGAGGTTTTAGAAGGAGCTATAAGAATTATAGATACTTATAAACCAGCTATGATAATAGAGATACATGATCTTTCAACGAGTAAAATTCCAGATTTTTTGAAAAATTTTGGATATGTCGGTATATCTCGCCCTCATGCCAATTATTTTTTTACAATAAAGAATAAAATATTTAGTAAGTAAATGTTAAGTAGACCATGGCATTCAGCAAAAAACTCAACATACACATTTAGTGAACTTTGGTTTTATGGTTCCGAATTATTTTATTTTTTGAACCAAGGTTTTTTAAAACCTGTAAAGATTCTTGAAATAGGAAGTTATGAAGGATGTTCGGCTGTACATTTTTCTGATAATTTTTTAGATTATTCTGAATCAGAATTAGTATGCGTTGATCCTTTTGATACAAAAGACACAACTAGTCCTGTAAGTGAAAATACTAAGAAACTTTTCATGGAAAATATTAAAAAGAGTAAAAATGGAGATAAAATTCATTTAAGAGAAATGTATTCAAGTGAATTTTATAAGATAAATAATCAAACATTTGATTTTATATATATAGATGGAAGTCACCTTGTTTCTGATATTCAAGTTGACTTTGTTGAATGCTTAAAAATATTGAACGATGGGGGTGTTCTGTGGATGGATGATTATCTATGGGGCGATGGAATTACAATTAAAAATGCAATAGATAAATTATACGAAGATCATAAAAACCAATTAAAAATTATACATAAGGGATACCAGATTGGATTTTTAAAAAATCCACGTTAATAATATCGATTCTTTTTCCAAAATTTTTTTCAAATTTATCCTCAACCTTTGATATGTTTTGATATTCCTCCATCAAGTTAAACCAGTTAAATTTAGGTAAGTTTCCCCACGTTGTGATAAACTGTCCTAGGGGCATTTCGTTTTTAGAATCTGACTGACCAGTCGTTCCTGAACCTTCAAGGATAGAAGTTTGGTGAGCCAAAGGTACAGTAACTAACGGATGCTTTAGAAATATGAGAATAGCCCAATAATTTATGTCTATACAGTGGCCAAAATTTAAGTTATTTAATATATACTTTGCAATTTCAAGAGTTACATACTGTGCTTCTGAACATCCAAAATTTGGAGTTTGAACTGGAGAAAGACCAGGCTCTAGATCCCAGTTAACTCCTATACCTAATTTTATAAACTGGAGACCTGGAAGGGGGACAAATTTAGAATAGTCTTGATGAAGAACAACATCATCCTCGAATATAACAGCTTCTGAAATATTCCTCTTGACCATTTCTGAAAGAATCCATAAGTGTTTTACTGTACAAGATATATAACCGAGATCCATAGGTGTTTGAGTACGTTGCTTTAGCCATTTTACAAATTTTGAATCAGAATTAAGGTCAGTCACCCACTCAACATCTAAGATTCCTCGATCCACGAGATGTTTTTCTAAAAATATACGTCTTTCTGGAGTTTTAGGATTATGAATTATGAAGTGCTTCATAATAAATAAAGTAGTAAACTTTTTAAGCTTCAGTTATATAATTGTCCCAATCTATATATTTGAACGTTTTGTATCCAAGTTTTACAAGAGCTTCAAAAGGAGTTGGTACGTGATGAAGACCAAGAACCTTTGGATCAATAGTTTGGTAATTATGCTCAAAAAATATAACCGGTTTATATTTTCTGATTGTTTCTGAAGCTCCTTGAATAACTAAACCTTCGGCCCCTTCAACGTCAATTTTTAGAAAATCAAGACCTGGAAGATTTAACGAATCTAATGTGATAATATCTATTTTTTCTCCGCCCTCTCCGATACCTAGTCCTCCCTTGTTATGTCCGTGTTGGTTCGTATCATATACTTTTTCTAGAGAAGATAATGTACAGTTACGAATCTCGTGACTTACAGCTGTTTTTAAAACTTTCACGCGCTCACTCAAATTATTTACAATCACATTTCTTGATAAAATTTCATAAAGTTTCATAAAGTTTTTCTTGTGGCTCGAATGCCCATACTTTACATTTTGGATTAGAATTAGCGTAGCTAATAGCGTGACACCCAATGTTTGCACCAACATCTACAACATATTTAGATTTATTAATATACGGTAAAATAGTTCCGTTAATTATGTGACTCTCGAAAACTTGTCCACCCATCATATGATTTCTAATATATATGTCTTCAGGATCAACCTCAAACAAACCATTCGGTGTATGGATCATACTTTAAATATAATACTCTTATTCTTTATTTGCCAAAAATAATTTGGGAGACTTTAGATCTATATGTTTCTGGATAAACAGGATCACATAAAACAGGGTGAAAATCAAAATTAAACCAATTTTTGTTATAGAAATATATGTTTTCCTCAAAAAATATTATATGGAATATGTTTTCTAATAAAGCGTAATGTTTACCTACATTAATTTTCAGATGAGGACACCATAATTTTTCTTCTGTCATGAGAACGTCAAACATATTTATATAAACCTGTTTGGGATGTCTCAATATTCTTTCTTTTGAAACTATAAATTCTGAATTTGGTTGAAAAATAAGTAAACTTCCTTTTTCTGGTTTAATTTCATTTGGAAGATTAAAATTATCCCATAAAGTAGGACAATCTAATCTATCACCTATAATATTATCAAAATAATAATGTCTCACCCAGTTACTTAAAGGTATATAACCAAATGAAAGATTTGCACCTTCTAAAACTTCTAAAAGTGGTCTATTATGTTTGTGATGATATGTGGTTTCATGACCATGAATAAAAGCTATATGATCAGGTAAGTTTTCATAATTCTCAATTATATATTTAAAATAGGTACTTTCAGCCCCACCCTTGTTTGGAATTATATATTGAGGTTCAAAACAGCTAGGATCAGATCCCTCTTTGTCTATGAGGACTACTGGAAATTTAGATTTTTTTAACCAAGTAAGATCTTCTTTCCAGTGACTAGTTACAATAATCATGTACACTATATATTGTATTTTTTCTTTATAAAGACAAGAGTCTAATAATTACTACAATGAAATACTTGGTTACAGGTGGAGCAGGATTTATAGGAAGTCATTTGGTTGATAAACTTGTAAATCAAGGCCACGATGTAATAATATTGGATAATTTGCTTAGTGGAAATTTAGAATACATTAATAAAAAAGCTTCTTTTTATAAATGTGATATTTCAAATTTTGAAGAAATTTTACCTTATTTTGAAAAAATTGACGGAGTTTTTCATTTAGCAGCTATAGCTAGAACTCCGTGGTGTGTAGAAGATCCAATTTTAGCGTATAAAACAAACGTAATGGGAACACTCAATGTTCTAGAAGCTTCAAAAAGGAACAAAATTAAGAGAGTTGTTATGACTTCATCTAATGTCGTTTATGCATTTTTTACACCTTATAGAAGTTCAAAAGAAGCATTAGAAGGATTAGGAAAAGTATATACCGATATGTACGAAATGTCTATAATTTGTCTTAGAAATTCAAATGTTTATGGTTCACGCCAGTCAGAACTTGGTCCTTCACCTAATGTATTTTCTGCTCTAAGAAAATCTAAAAGAATAAATGGTTACATTGAAATTTCAGGAGATGGTACTCAGAGTCGAGATTTTACACATGTATCTGACATTGTTTCTGGGCATATAGCCGCTATGAACAGCACGGAAACAGGTGCACTTGATTTATGTACTGGTATAAACCACACTTTAAACGAAATTTCTAAATTTTTTAACTGCCCGGTAAAATATATTGATGAAAGACCAGGGGATGTAAAACACATATATCAAGATCCAAAGCCCTCGTTTGATAAACTTGGATGGAAAGCTCAAATGACTCTTGATGAAGGAATGAATGATTTTTTTAGTGATATAAAGTATTAAAACTTTTAATTATAAATGAAGGTCATCATAAGTCTGACGAGTATTCCTTCACGCTTCCCCTTTCTTAATTCAGTTATCGAAAAACTTCCATGTGACGAAATCTGGCTCAATATTCCTTTGAAATATAACAGATTTCCAGAATGGGACGGACAGATTCCTAGTTTTAATTTTGGATCAAAATTGAAAATTAATAGGTGTGATGACCTTGGCCCAGGAACCAAGGCTATTGGCCCGGCGTCCCGCCTAGATCCCGAAGATCTCATCGTGTATCTCGATGACGACACTAATTATGATTCAAAATTAGTCACAAACCTTTTGAAGTGGTTCAAGTTAGACCCCGGGTCTGCATGGGGACTCTCTGGATTTACATTTGAAAACTATTTCCAGAAAAAATATCCTCGTTCTCACGGAAGTCCCGTAGATGTTCTAGAGGGATACGGAGCGGTCATAGTCAAGGCTGGGTGGATTCAGAAACTTACACAAGAGTTCAAGGAACTCAAGGAAGAGGCGAAGGCTGCAGATGATCTGATTTTATCGAACCTCTTGACAAAGCAAGGGGTCTCTTTGAAAACCGTGTATACTCCCGAGTGCCACATAGGTCAAATAAACCAACTAAATTATGGATTCGGTCCAGACGCCCTTCATCATCAATTTAGAGGTGGACATCATGAAAATTATTTAAATGTTCTAAAATCTCTTGAAGATAAGGGAAAGAGTTATTTTAAGTACAAATGCTCATAGATGGGTTCATGTTCTACAATGAGCTCGACATCCTCGAACTCCGTCTTGGCCTTCTTGATGAGTATGTTGATCGATTTATCCTCGTGGAGGCCGAGGTGAATCACGTAGGAGGACCAAAGGAACTGTTTTTTAAAAATAATATCGAGAGATTTTCCAAATGGAATCATAAAATCATTCACGTTGTTGTGACTGCGGAAGAGGCGCCGAAGGATGAAAATCCGTGGTCCCGTGAAAAGTTTCAGAGAGGGTGCATTCTCAGAGGACTCGAGGAATGCATTGCAGTCAACGGCTCTTTTCACTGCAAAGTTCCTGACGACTCGCTCGTAATGATAAGTGACGTTGATGAAATTCCAAATCTCGAAATAATTCGTTTTGAAAACTTACAACATGCGGTAACGTCGGTCCATATGTGGATGTTTGAGTACTCGCTTGATTACGTATTTACAGGGGAACCGTGGATCGGAACGGTTATCACAGTTTGCAAACACGTAAAGAAGGACGGGCCAAACTATTACAGGGATCATCGCTGGAAGTTTCCTGTTGTTCCTTATGCGGGATGGCACCTAAGTAGTTTCGGAAACCCCCATCACGTCTGGAACAAAATGCAGACATTTGCGCATGCTAAAGACGGACATCACGCATCGCAGACACCTGAGCTTTTTGATTTTTATATTAAACAGGGACTTCATACCGACGGAAAAACTAGACTAGTCCCACGCCCACCTGAGGTTCCTCTACCAGAACCCATTGAAGTTCTGAAAAGGCTGAATTTGGGGAACTTCCCATAAATCGCGCTTTGAGCTTCATGAGTTTCTGAACCTCCTCCTCGAAGAGCCACTTGAAAAAACTCTTTTTCTGTTCCTTGTTCTGATACGGTCCGTCCCGGTCCCAAAGAGTCTGACACACGGGCCAGGTCACCTCGCGGAGAGATCTGAGCTCTTCCTCGACGTTCGTCAAACGTTCGAGAATGTGTCTGTGAAAGGGATCCATCTTGTATTAACTACACTCAAAAGGTTTATTTATGCACACGGCCGCTCCAATCGCGAGCAAAATTCCCATCCATTGAACCCAACTCGTGAATTTTTCACCAAAAAATACGAAAGCAGTTATTGCGCCCCCTATGACTATCATAGCTTCCCACATGATGCAGGTCCACATCATGCTGGAACGTTTTAGGGACTCTATCAAAAGAAAAATAGTTAAAGCCCACGCTAGAACACCCAACCCTAAATGGTGATGCTTGCCATTTTCCGCAAACCACTTCAAGTGCGCATTTCCAAATAATTCGGCGCTGGTCATTGCTAAAACGTGCAAAAGACTCATCTAAAGTTAATACACATTTTCTTTTAAATGGACTGGGCCTATTGGTCGAGTTGGTTTTTGTGGGTCAAGAACGGTTTTAAATATCCAAGAAGAATTTACGAAATTATTATTAAATTTATGGAAGCTAATCCGATTGAATTAAGAGTTTATCGTTTAAAATATGAGATAAAACAGATGATGTTAAAGTATACCAGATGCTCTTCATCGGACCAAGGCTCCTCGCCGGAATAGGCCAAGTAACCAACAGATACTGTGAGCTTTTGCGTTCACAAGGTTACGATACAGAATATGTAGAAATAGGACAAGTACCAAAAAAAACTTTTTATACCCACGGCTTTGCATTTATTTTACCTATTAAAGACCAAATCGACTTGATAGACAAATATTCAAAATTATGTGAAAAAATGTCATATATGACAGTCTGTGAAACAGAACCTGTAAATTCAGAATATGGTATTCTAAAAAAATATAAAACTATTTTTTGCCCTTCTGAATTTTCAAGAAATGTTTTAGAAAAACAGTTTCCAGATGTAACCTGGAAACTTCTTCGACATTTTGCGGAAGAAAAACCTCACAGTTCTCCACGAGAAAACACTCTTTACACTTTTTACACGATAGGTAATATCGCAGATCCTCGAAAGAATATAAGGGGTCTCATTCAAGCTTTTCAAGAGTGCAATTTTGAAAATCAAGCGCGTCTGGTTCTCAAAGCTACATGTATTCAACAAATCGACTGGAAAATTCCGGGAGTTCTTATCATTAACGATCTTTTACCAGAAGATTCCATAGATCGTATTCACGATTCGTGTCACTGTTACGTGAACAGCTCTCACTCCGAGGGAGTCGGGATGGGAGCAGTTGAGGCTGCTCTTCATTCTAAACCTGTTATAATAACAGATTATGGAGGTCTGAAAGAGTACGTAAAAACTCCATGGGTAGTCCCTTGCTCTAAAGGACCCATAGGTTTTGATGATTTTCTATTCACAAAGGATCTTGAATGGGGGTACCCTTCGATAGATGTTCTAAGGTCCCACATGAGAGACTGTTTCGAAAAGAGGGTGACCCGGTGGGATCATCCGCACACAAAGGAGATCATGACTGAGTTGCGTTCAGGACTCGCTGAGCATTTGGGGTGTTCATCTGCTTGACCGCGTTAGCAGTGTGCTTCAGAGCTTCGGTAAGCTTTGCCTGTTTAACCTTATTTGCTGCAATCTTGAGATTACGAGAGACTGCGTTCAGACCGAGGTTACTGGCCTGGTTCGCAGCTTTGTTAAGCTGTTGATTTGCAGTATTCAAGCTATTAACGGCAGCATTCATACTTCTGGGCGCGTTTCCGGGCGGACCATTTACCGCGGTGTTCATATGATTCGCAGCCTTTTGCATGTTATTTACGGCAGCATTTGTGGTCTTAAACATTTAAGATAAATCAATATTAAAATTCGGGAGACGACTGCCCTGATTCACCACCAGATGATTCGATCCAATAATTAGCTCCATAAATAATTCCAGCAAGAACTATCGATGAAGCGAGCAAAAACCCCTTCTGGGAATTGAGGTACAGAACTACGTCATCTATTATCTGAATTCCTGTAGGCTTCTTTATAATACGAGGGACTAGATAGACGAGCAAAAAGTTTATGGCTAGAGCAGCCCAAATTACATTTGTGTCCATTATACTATGCTTAGGTTTTTTTGACTGCGTGCTTGCTACAAAAATCTGTGGTTCCGAATCTCTTGAAGACGCACTGTTTCCCATCTAGCTTTGTAGCCTTACATCTGAAGGCTTCGTGGGGGACTGTACGCCCTTTTTTGGCCTCCTTGTGAACCGTTTCACAAGGCTTGGGGGTCTCCACCGTGATTTCCATTTTTTTCCGAGCTTTTTGTAGTTCAATGGTTTTTTCTCTGTTTCGCAGAAAAGAGTCGGCCATTTTTTCCGGTTCTGGGTGATTGGTTTGAACAGCAAGGAAATAATATTTCTTCCAAAGATCACCTCCTTTTCCAACTGGTGGCTTGGGAGGGGCCTTGGAAGCCATTATGTCGTTTTTGGCTACTTTCAAACCTCGAATCTTACCAGTGACATCACACGAATTTTTACTAGTTAAAAATTTTATCTCTAAAATTAGAAATGTTTGAAACGGAAACTGTCTCGGTCGGAAAATTTAAAGTAGACATAATTCGTGACGACCAATACATTGGAAACGTTTTGAGAAGGGGTTACGAATGGGACGGTTGGATGAGATATGATATTCCTCATTTGTATCGCCAAGGAACTGATATTTTAGATATAGGTGGAAACATCGGCTGGAACGCACTCATGTTTTCGGATTATGGGCCGGTCCAAACATTCGATCCAATTTTTCATGAAATTATATCTAAAAATGTAAATCAAAACTTACTTTCGAATCAGGTCACCGTTAACGGGTACGGTCTTTCGTCTGAAAACAAGGAGGCCGAAATATTTTTACCGTTAAACGATGGAAATGTGTGTAATTACGGAGGAACAACTCTTCATCCACATAATCATCAAAAAGTTGGGATTCCGATTCAATTGAAAAGGCTTGATGATGTGTACAAAGGACACGCGAGTCTCATGAAAATTGACGTAGAAGGACACGAGTTTGAAGTTTTGAAGGGTGCGCGCGAAACTATTATAAGAAACTTTCCATCAATTTACGTAGAAATTTTTGGCTATACAGATGATCTTGAAATACCATTATTTCTTAAAAGTTTAGGGTATTCTGCTCCCATTCAGAGACCTGAACACAACTACCTGTTTATAAAAAAATAAATCATAATTATATATGACCTGTGGGGAAGGAGCCCTCCAGACCCGCGGGACCTGCTGGTTCTTCAGCATAATAAACGGGTTTCTCCTGTCCGATGCGGGCCAGAAGATACTCTTCGATCACCTGGAAAAGTTTTACAAAAGTCTCGACGCGTCCGAAAAGGCCTACTTCGATGACGGTATAGACGCCCCGTGTCCTCTCAGGGCCGACATTATCAAAACGAAAAGAATTTATTTTTATAAATTTTTGGATCAGTACCTGTGCTACAGGTCAGGACCGCGTTCAATGTCTCTCAGGGCGGGCAAATCCGCAAAGATTCTGCAGGGCGCGAGTCTTGCCGGAACAGTCGCAAAGGCGCACGCGGGAGGTCATGGAGCATATTCAGGAGAAGAAATTCTAAAGGTTCTCAAACACCTTGGAATCACAGACTATGGTCTGGCTGATCAAAATGGTACACTCTATCCAGAATACAAGGGGAAAAGCCCTCATTTTGTAATTTGCAAAACTGGAACCGGAAGAGGATACATGGGGTTTCTTCCAGTCTATAAGCCAAAAGTGTATACTCGAATGTGCTGTTCGATAACAATCGGAAACTCAAAGGTTCCAAGTACCGTTCGGCACCCCTATCACGCAATTACCGGGTTCATGTGTGACGGAAAAGGATACCTCTTTGATTCGAATCAGAAGAAGATGTTTCCATGTAATTGGTGGTACCCGTCAGA